>Ga0070696_100003491_pt1 | contig 10451 bp, 8 predicted proteins | sample KBSK1253metaG_FD_65474 | JGI IMG/M metagenome (GOLD analysis project Ga0070696, IMG submission 65474) | Corn, switchgrass and miscanthus rhizosphere microbial communities from Kellogg Biological Station, Michigan, USA - KBS K1-25-3 metaG | ecosystem: Host-associated > Plants > Roots >... | reverse complement strand
GCCTGTTGGCTCTGTTCAAACAGTTCGGCAAAACTTTCAGTCATGTTGATTCCATAGTGGGAAAGGATCGTGGCCCCGCGAATTGTCGTGTTACGCAGAAAGCACACGTCCACCGGTGATGGGCATCGTGGTCATTCCCGCAGGAACCACCCACTTTGCCATGGGACAAATCCCTCGCTGGTGCAAGGGCGCAAAAACCGTCGTGGAGCCGCATTCACGGCCGCACGACGGCGAATACTTTCGCGACGACCTCCTCAATGCCCATGCCGGTGGTATCCACCAACACAGCGTCGTCTGCAGGTTTGAGTGGTGCGACAGCCCGTGATGCATCGCGACTGTCGCGCGCCTCAATCTCGCGCTGAAGGCCGGCGAGTGTAACGCCAAGACCCTTTTCCTTCAACTGCTTATAGCGCCTTTTTGCCCGCTCCGCAGCACTTGCGGTAAGGAAAACCTTGAACGCGGCATCAGGAAAAATCACTGTCCCCATATCCCTGCCATCCGCCACCAGCCCTGGGGCCTTGCGAAACGCCAGCTGCAGCTCAATCAGTGCCTCGCGCACCGACGGCATGGCCGCAATCGCCGAGGCCGCGCCACCAGCGGTTTCCGTGCGCAAATCGTCGGTGGCGTCGTGACCGTTGACGATGACCCGTCCGGCCAGACCCGCCGGGTCCGGGCGAAATTCGATGCGCGTACTGCGGGCGCAGCGCGTGACCGCTTCGACATCGGACAAATCCAGCCCCGCCAAGCCCGCCGCATAACCCACGGCGCGGTACAGCGCGCCAGAATCCAGCAGTCGCCAGCCCAGCGCTTGCGCTACGCGGGCGCTGACTGTGCCCTTGCCCGAGCCGGACGGGCCATCGATGGTCAATACGGGAGCGGGAGCAGCAGGCACGTGACGCATGATGGATCCTGAGCAAAACGACAACCGGCGAGTCTACTGCGTAGATCGCGTGCCAAAGCGTGCCATCGGACTTGCCCCAGGTGTCGTCTCCCGTCAATGACCGATTTGCGCCACGAATTTTCACACGGCTGCCGAAGCGTGCAAACAACTGGCGGCGCGTCCGCACAACGGCACGCTGGCCGCCGCCTGTGCAGACCAACTGCCGCGAACTGCCGCTGGCTCAGCGCCAGGCTCTCCGACGTCCCCCACACGCCCATACAAGGCTTCCAGGCGGTGCTATCGGGCGTTTCCAGGCACGATGCCACACGCCGCTACATCGATCTGGCGCAGAACTTTTGCGCGCAGCGCCGCAGCGTGGCGCTTGCTTTCCACCCGGCAACACCGGCACATTCATACGACCGTTTGACCCAAAGTTGGTCGCATGAACTATCCGCACTTGTTCGCTCCGCTGAATCTGGGGCACGTCACGTTGCCCAACCGCATCCTGATGGGCTCGATGCATACCGGACTGGAGGACAAGGCACGCGATTACGACAAGCTGGCCGCCTACTTCGCCGAACGCGCACGCGGCGGCGTGGGTCTGATGGTGACTGGCGGCATTGCTCCCAGCATCCAGGGCTGGCTCAAGCCGTTTGGTGGGCGCCTGTCCATGCCGTGGCACAAACCGCGTCACCGCAAAGTCACCGCCGCGGTGCATGCCGAAGGTGGCCACATCTGCATGCAGATCCTGCATGCCGGGCGCTACGGCTATCAGCCATTGTCCGTGGCCCCGTCCAGGATCAAGTCGCCGATCACCCCGTTCACGCCACGTGCACTGTCCGCGCGCGGCGTCGAGCGCACCATCGCGGACTTCGTGCACTGCGCACGAATGGCGCAGGACGTCGGCTACGACGGCGTCGAGGTGATGGGTTCGGAGGGTTATCTGATCAATCAGTTCATCGCCGCGCATACCAACCAGCGCGACGACAAGTGGGGCGGCGACGCCGCCCGACGCATGCGGTTTGCGATCGAGATCGTGCGCCGCACGCGCGCGGCGGTGGGCCGGAACTTCATCATCATCTACCGGCTGTCCATGCTTGACCTGGTGCAAAATGGGCAGGACTGGAGCGAAATCGTGACGCTGGCCAAAGCCATCGAGGCCGCCGGCGCCAGCATCATCAACACCGGCATTGGCTGGCATGAAGCACGCATACCGACCATCGTGACCAGCGTGCCACGCGGCGCGTTTGCGTGGGTCACGCGCAAGCTCAAGGGTGAAGTGGGCATTCCGCTGATCGCCACCAATCGCATCAACATGCCGGACGTCGCCGAGCACATCCTGGCCAACGGCGACGCGGACATGGTGTCGATGGCCCGTCCGCTGCTGGCCGACCCGGCATGGGTCAACAAGGCCCGCGCTGGCCGCGCCGAGCGCATCAACACCTGCATCGCGTGCAATCAGGCCTGTCTGGATCATGTCTTCCAGAACCGGCGCGCAAGTTGCCTGGTCAATCCGCGTGCATGTCACGAAACCGAGCTGAAACTCGCGCCCGCGTCCCTACGCAAACGCTTCGCCGTCATCGGCGCCGGACCTGCCGGCATGGCGTGTGCCGCGGCACTGGGTGAACGCGGACACACGGTGACGTTGATCGAACAGGCGCCCGTGATCGGTGGCCAGTTCAACTACGCCCGGCAGATTCCCGGCAAGGAGGAATTTGCCGAAACTCTGCGTTACTTCGAACACCAATTGCGTGACATAGGTGTGGAGGTGCAGCTCGGACGACGCGCGGACGCAGCGTCGGTACTGTCCGGTGGCTACGACGCGGTGGTGATCGCCACAGGCATCACACCACGGCGCGTGCATTTTCCCGGCAGCGATGATCCACGCGTGCTGGGCTACGTCGACGTGCTGGCGGCGCATCACCCGGTTGGCGCGAAAGTGGCCATCGTCGGCGCGGGTGGCATCGGTTTCGACGTGGCGGAATATCTCGTGGCGACTGCGCCTTCGCCCACCACCGACATCGTGCGCTGGACCCGCGAATGGGGCGTGGATATGCAACTTGCGCAGCGCAGCGGCTTGCAGCAACCCGCACCCGAAGCACCCACGCGCGAGGTCTGGCTGCTGCAACGCAGCGAGGGGCGACTCGGTGCACGCTTGAACAAGACCACCGGCTGGGTGCATCGCGCCGCGCTGAAGGCCAAGCGTGTAACCATGCTGGCGCACGTCGTCTACGCGCGCTTCGACGACGACGGTCTGCACATCAGTGTTGCCGGAATCGCGCAGACCTTGCCGGTCGACAACGTGGTGATCTGTGCTGGTCAGGAGCCGAATCGACAGCTGGCTGATGACCTGCTCGCCGCCGGTATGGCGGTGCACGTGATTGGCGGCGCAGATGTGGCCGCCGAACTGGACGCAAAGCGCGCCATTGCGCAAGGTACCCGGTTGGCAAGCACGCTTTGAGCCCCACGCACGCCAACTCGCGTGGAATGTGGTGAGGCCAGAATAGAGCGCCTCGCAGGGGGAACGCATCAACATGGGCTCAGGGGAGAGGCCGGATGTCGTATTTAGCGTCGCTGCGAGGCGAGGTCACCGCCTCCATAAAGGGGGAGAGAAGGGGACGGGACGGGCAGAAGTCTAGGATCGACATAACAGAGTATCCAATATATATTTGGCCCCTGACTTATTCGAATCCGCTATATGTTCGATCTCCGCCAGCTGCGTTACTTCATCGCCGTCGCCGAGGAGCTGAGTTTCACCCGTGCGGCCGCGCGTTTGCACCTTTCGCAACCGCCGCTGTCGCAACAAATCCAGTCACTGGAGAAGGATCTCGGGGTGCGTCTGCTGGAGCGCAATCGACGCAACGTGGCGTTGACGGCGCCAGGCAAACTCTTCCTGGTGCAGGCACGGCAGATCTTGGCCAGCGCCGACTTGGCCCGCAGCCAAGTCGTGGCCGCCGCGGCCGGATATCGCGGTCAATTGCGCTTGGCCTACACCGTTTCCGTCTCATTTCACCCGACATTTCCGCGCACACTGCTGCGCTATGGGCAAATCGCACCGGATGTGCGCCTGCAGCTGTGCGAGATGTACACGCAGGCACAGTACACGGCGCTCCTGGACAACCAGATCGATGTGGGTTTCGTCCGCTACGCGCCAACTCTGCCGCAGGACGCACGTCGACTGCGCCTGGTCGTCATCGCCCAGGAACCGCTGTTGATCGCATTGCCCGCCGCCCACCCGCTTGCTGGCCGACCGAAGCTGCGCTTGGCAGAACTGGCGCGTGATGCCTTTGTGTCACAACCACGTGAGTTGGCGTCCACGTTTTACGACCGACTGGTGAAGTTGGCAAACAACGCCGGCTTCGAGCCGGCCATCGCACAACAAGCGCAACAGCTCAACGGATTGCTGGCCTTGGTTGCCGCCGGGATGGGGATCGCCCTGGTACCTGCAAGCATGCAGGCCGTGCACCTGGACGGAGTGCGTTACGTCCCACTGGAAGATGTCGAGGCCTCGATGTTGCTGGCCGCGGCCAGCCGCGCAGATGACCATTCACCAGCTCTGCAGCACTTCCTGTCGACCGTAACCGAAATCGCGGAAGCGGCGCAGCTTGTCCGCTGAATGCAATCTTGCTAAAATCGCCGACTTGTCTTTCGTCCTGCGCTTGGAGTTTGTCGTGAAGGTGCTTAATTCTTTGAAGTCCGCCAAGATGCGGCATCGCGACTGCAAGATTGTGCGTCGCCGCGGCAAGGTGTTTGTGATCTGCAAGAGCAATCCACGTTTCAAGGCTCGTCAGCGCTGATCAGCCGCTGCGACGAGTATCCAGAAGAGGCCACGCAAGTGGCCTTTTTGTTGCCTGCATTGCGGGGTGCCATCGACCCCCACGGCGAACCTACCGGTACTCGGCGACACTCGGCAAAAAAACCGGAACGGACGCGGCGGTTTGGGTAAACGAACCGCCGACAGGGCGCCGGCGACACCGCGCGAGTGTCCGTCATCGGCGGGGGCAATCAACCTCAGACGTAACGCACGGCGATGATTTCGTAATGCTTGACGCCGTTGGGTGCGGTGAATTCAAAGCTGTCACCTGCGTGCTGGCCGATCAGCGCACGCGCGATCGGCGAGGACACGGCAATCAGCCGTTGTTTGATATCCGCCTCGAGGTCACCGACGATCTGGTAGGTCACGGCGGCACCGGTGTCTTCATCCTCCAGGTCGACCGTCGCCCCAAATACCACGCGATCGCCCGGGTTCAGCTGCGAGACGTCGATGACTTCGGCAGTGGAGAGCAATGCCTCCAGCTCGGCGATGCGGCCCTCGATGAAGCTCTGTTCCTCGCGTGCCGAGTGGTACTCGGCATTCTCCTTGAGATCACCATGCTCACGCGCCTCGGCAATCGCCGCGATGATGCGCGGCCGACTGGTGAACTTGAGGCGTTCCAGTTCACCCCGCAGCCGCTCGGAGCCGACTTTGGTGATTGGCGCACGAATCATGCCTTCAACTCCTCGTGCAGTTGCTGCAAGCCCTGATGCAGTTCCTGCAGGCTGTGGACGGCGCCATCGCTGCGAAAGTCCATGGAACGGACCAGCGCCCGTGCACCGGCGATCGTGGTGGAGTACGTAACGTGCCGCTGCAATGCTTCGCGGCGGATCGAGAAGGAGTCGGCGATGGCCTGTTTGCCCTCGGTGGTGTTGACGATATAGACGATTTCGTCGTTCTTGATCAAGTCCACGATGTGCGGGCGACCTTCCATGACCTTGTTGATGCGCGCGCACATCAAGCCGTGACTTGTCAGGTAGCCGGCGGTCCCGGCAGTGGCCACCAGGCTGTAGCCACGCGCGATGATCTCCCTGGCAATCGGCAACAACGGCTCCTTGTCGCCATCGCGTACCGACAAAAACACCTTGCCCAGCACCGGCGGCTTGATCCCGGCCGCCTCATGCGCCCGCGCAAACGCGGAACCGAAACTGCGCCCCACGCCCATCACTTCACCGGTAGAGCGCATCTCGGGGCCAAGAATGGGATCGACATTCTGGAATTTCAGAAACGGGAAGATCGCCTCTTTCACCGAGAAGTAATCCGGAATCACCTCCCTGGTCATCCCGAGGCTGGCCAGCGTGTGACCAGCCATCACGCGTGCGGCGATCTTCGCCAACGGCACGCCGGTGGCCTTGGACACAAATGGCACGGTCCGCGATGCGCGGGGATTCACCTCAAGGATGTAGACGGTGTCACCCTGAATCGCGAACTGCGTATTCATCAGGCCGACGACTTTCAGCTCTTGCGCCATCGCGGTGACCTGACGTCGCATCTCATCCTGGATGGACTGCGGCAACGAGTACGCCGGCAGCGAACACGACGAGTCGCCCGAATGCACGCCGGCCTCCTCGATGTGCTCCATGATGCCGCCGATCAACACCTGTCCATCGGCATCGGCAATGACATCGACATCGACCTCGACCGCGTGATCCAGGAAGCGGTCCAGCAACACCGGGGAATCGTTGGATACCTTGACCGCATCGCGGATATAGCGCGACAAGTCCGCGTCGTCATGCACAACTTCCATCGCCCGGCCACCCAGCACGTAGCTTGGGCGCACGACCAGCGGATAACCAATCTCGCGCGCCAAAGCCAGCGCCTCGTCGGCATTGCGCGCAGTACGGTTGGTTGGCTGGCGCAGGCCAATCTTTGCGATCATGTGCTGGAAGCGTTCGCGATCCTCGGCCAGATCGATGCTATCCGGACTGGTGCCGATGATCGGCACCCCGGCGGCTTCCAGCGCGCGCGCCAGTTTCAGCGGTGTCTGCCCGCCATACTGAACGATGACGCCCTTGGGCTTCTCCACGTGGACGATTTCCAGCACGTCCTCCAGCGTCACCGGCTCGAAGTACAGGCGATCGGAGGTGTCGTAATCAGTCGACACCGTCTCCGGATTGCAGTTGACCATGATGGTTTCATAGCCGTCCTGGTGCAGCGCTAGCGAGGCATGCACGCAGCAGTAATCAAACTCGATGCCCTGCCCGATCCGGTTGGGCCCGCCACCGAGCACCATGATCTTGTCGCGATCGGTGGGCGCCGCCTCGCACTCTTCCTCATAGGTCGAATACATGTACGCCGTGCCGGTGGCAAATTCGCCGGCACACGAGTCCACGCGCTTGTACACCGGACGGATGCCCAGCGTGTGCCGCACATGGCGCACGGCAGCTTCGTCAGTGCCCAGCAGTTCGGCAATGCGCGCGTCGGCAAAGCCGAGCCGCTTAAGCTCGAGCATGCGTGGACCATCCAGCGCGGTGATGCCTTGCGCAGTGATCTCGCCTTCGGTGAGGACGATGTCCTCGAACGCGGCCAGAAACCACGGGTCTATGCGGCTGAGATCGTGCACTTCTTCCAGCGCCAACCCCGCGCGGAACGCATCGGCCACGTGAAACACGCGATCCGGACGCGGCTCGCGCAGCTCGCGCTTGAGCACCGTCAGACCATCGGGTGTGGTGAAGTCCAGGCCGGTGGGATTCAAGCCGGTCTTGCCGATCTCCAACCCACGCAGCGCTTTTTGCAACGACTCATGGAAGCTGCGGCCAATGGCCATCACTTCGCCCACCGATTTCATCTGGGTGGTCAAACGCGCATCGGCGGTCGGAAACTTCTCGAACGCAAAGCGTGGAATCTTGGTGACCACGTAGTCGATCGATGGCTCGAACGACGCCGGGGTCAGGCCGCCGGTGATGTCGTTCTTCAACTCATCCAGCGTGTAGCCAACCGCCAGCTTGGCCGCGACCTTGGCGATCGGAAAGCCCGTCGCCTTCGACGCCAGCGCGGAAGAGCGCGACACACGCGGGTTCATCTCGATCACCACGACGCGACCGTCTTCGGCATTCACCCCGAATTGCACGTTGGAGCCGCCGGTATCCACGCCGACCTTGCGCAGGATGGCAATCGACGCATCACGCAGCCGCTGATACTCCTTGTCGGTCAGGGTTTGCGCCGGCGCGACCGTAATCGAATCGCCGGTATGCACACCCATCGGGTCGAGGTTCTCGATCGCGCACACGATGATGCAGTTGTCCGCGCTGTCGCGGACCACTTCCATCTCGAACTCCTTCCAGCCAAGCACCGACTCGTCGATGAGCACTTCGTGCACCGGCGACATCTCCAGCCCGCGGGTGACGATTTCCTCGAATTCCTCGCGGTTGTAGGCGATGCCGCCGCCGGTACCGCCCAGCGTGAACGAGGGCCGCACGATGCAGGGATAACCCAGCGACACCTGTCCCGCACGCGCCTCGTCCAGCGAACGCGCGATGGCCGAGCGCGGGGAAGCGAGACCAATCTCGTCCATCGCATTGCGAAACAACTCACGATCCTCGGCCATGCGGATCGAATCGCGGCGCGCGCCGATCAGCTCGACGTTGTACTTCTCCAGCACGCCGTGATCGGCCAGATCCAGCGCGCAATTGAGGCCGGTCTGGCCGCCCATCGTGGGCAGCACCGCATCCGGGCGCTCCTTGGCGATGATCCGGCCCACCGTCTGCCAGTTGATCGGCTCGATGTACACCGCATCGGCGGTGTCCGGGTCGGTCATGATCGTGGCCGGGTTGGAGTTCACCAGGATGACCCGGTAGCCCTCCTCCATCAGCGCCTTGCAGGCTTGCGCGCCGGAGTAGTCAAACTCGCATGCCTGGCCGATCACGATGGGGCCGGCGCCGATGATGAGGATGCTCTTGAGATCAGTGCGCTTGGGCATCTTGGCGAGCCTCCTGCATCAAAGTGGCAAAACGGTCAAACAGGTAGCCAATGTCGTGTGGCCCCGGGCTTGCCTCCGGATGGCCCTGAAAACAGAATGCCGGCCGATCAGTCAACGCAAAGCCTTGCAGCGTGCCGTCGAACAGGGAGTTGTGGGTCACGCGCACGTTGGCCGGCAGCGTGGCCGGATCCACGGCAAAGCCGTGGTTTTGCGAGGTGATCAAGACCCGCCCGTCGTCCAGATCCTTCACCGGATGATTTGCGCCGTGATGGCCAAACTTCATCTTCAGGGTCTTGCCGCCGAGCGCGAGCGCCATGAGCTGGTGCCCCAGGCAAACGCCGAACAACGGGATCCTGGCCTCGAGCAAGGTGCGCGTGGCGGCAATCGCGTAATCGCAAGCGGCTGGATCACCCGGGCCGTTGGACAGCACGACCCCATCGGGATGCATGGCCAGCACCTCGGCGGCACTGGTCTGCGCCGGCACCACGGTGATGGCACAACCGCGCTCCGCCAGCCGGCGCAGGATGTTGAGTTTGGTCCCGAAGTCATACGCCACCACCTTGAAGCGTGCAGTCGGCGTGTTGAACGCGGCGTGATCGAGGTCGTACAAACCCTGCGTCCATTCATACGGCTCGGGCGTGCTCACAACCTTGGCCAGGTCCATGCCGTCCAAGCCAGGGAAAGCGCGCGCCGCTGCCAGCGCCGCGTCCGCGTCGACCTGCGGCCCGGCCACGACGCAGCCGGCCAGGGCACCCTTGGCGCGCAGTATGCGGGTCAGGCGCCGCGTGTCGATGCCGGCAATCGCGACGGTGCCATTACGGACAAGGTAGTCGGAGAGGCTTTCCGTGCTGCGCCAATTGCTCGCGCGCCGTGGCACGTCACGCACGATCAGCCCGGCAGCATGCACTTGCGTGGATTCGACATCCTCGGCGTTGATGCCGGTATTGCCGATGTGCGGATAAGTCAGGGTAACAATCTGACGTGTATAGGAAGGATCAGTCAGGATTTCCTGATAACCCGACATGGCCGTGTTGAACACCACCTCACCAACGGTTTGACCAGTCGCACCCACGGCATGACCGTGAAACACGCTGCCGTCTTCGAGGGCGAGCAAAGCAGGATTGGGCATACGGGAAACCGCCTTTTATAGATACAGCAAAGTCCGCAAGCCGCAGGATTGCTGGCTTGTGAAGCTCGGAAAGAAGAGTCAGGGCGGGTGGAAATGATAGGCGGCAGCGGCGTTTCTGTCCACCGTACCCAACATGAACCAGGCACAGCGGTGACCGCCTGCGGCTTCCCCACCGGGTTACAATGGCGAACGTTCAACGGAGCTGAATGTATATGCGCTCGACCGTCCTGCTCGATCCCGCCCGCCTGGAGCGCGCGGATACCACGATCCAACGGGAACCTTTCCCGTTCATGGTGGCGCACGGACAGTTGCCGCGCGAGGCACATGCCGATCTGGATCGCGATTTCCCGCGTTACAGCAGCGCCGGATTCTTCCCGTACGACCCCGGTGATTGTGGCCCGGCGATCAACACGCTGATCGGCAACATGACCTCGCGGGAATTTGCCAGCGTGATCGGTCAACACCTCGGCATCGACGACCTGGGCACGTACCCGACGCTGGTCACCTTGTGCCGTCTGCTCAACAAGCGCCACGGCACGATTCACACCGACAGCCGCTCCAAGATCGCCACCGCCCTGATCTATCTCAACACCCAGTGGCCGGACACCAGCAACGGTTGCCTGCGCTTTCTGCACAAGATCGACGACATCGACAGCATGGTCGCCCCGGAACTCACGCCACTTTACGGTGAGGTCGCCGCATTCAAGCG
>Ga0070696_100003490_pt1 | contig 10452 bp, 7 predicted proteins | sample KBSK1253metaG_FD_65474 | JGI IMG/M metagenome (GOLD analysis project Ga0070696, IMG submission 65474) | Corn, switchgrass and miscanthus rhizosphere microbial communities from Kellogg Biological Station, Michigan, USA - KBS K1-25-3 metaG | ecosystem: Host-associated > Plants > Roots >... | reverse complement strand
TCGGGCGCGTTGAGTTCGAGCAGTCGCTTCAGGCGGTTGTTGCGGTTGATCACGCGGCGGTACAGATCGTTCAAATCGGACGTCGCAAAGCGACCGCCATCCAGCGGCACCAGCGGGCGCAGATCCGGTGGCAGCACCGGCAACACCGTCAGCACCATCCACTCGGGCTTGTTGCCCGACTCGATGAACGCCTCGACCAGCTTGATGCGCTTGGTCAGGCGCTTGAGCTTGGTCTCCGACTTGGTGGAACCGATTTCCTCCGTCAGGCGAATGACTTCGGCCGGCAGATCCAGCGACTTCAACAGCTCGCGCACCGCTTCGGCGCCCATGCGCGCATCGAACTCGTCGCCGTGTTCTTCGGTCGCTTCCAGGTACTGTTCTTCACTCAGCAGCTGACCACGCTCCAGCGTCGTCATGCCCGGGTCAATCACCACGAACGCCTCGAAATACAGGATGCGTTCGATGTCACGCAGCGTCATGTCCAGCATCAGGCCGATGCGCGAAGGCAGCGACTTGAGGAACCAGATGTGCGCAGTGGGACTGGCCAGTTCGATGTGGCCCATGCGTTCGCGGCGCACCTTGGCCAGGGTGACTTCGGTGCCACACTTCTCGCACACCACACCGCGATGCTTCATGCGCTTGTACTTGCCGCACAGGCACTCGTAGTCCTTCACCGGGCCGAAAATGGCAGCACAGAACAGGCCGTCGCGCTCGGGCTTGAACGTGCGGTAGTTGATGGTCTCCGGCTTTTTCACTTCACCGTAGGACCACGAGCGAATCAGCTCCGGCGAGGCCAACGCGATCTTGATGGCGTCGAAATCCGGCATGACACGCTGCTGGTTGAACAGATTGAGCAGATCTTTCATTGCATGGCTCCTGTGACTGCGCGGATCACTTGATCTCTTCCAGATCGATGTCGATACAGAGCGAACGGATTTCCTTCACCAGTACGTTGAAGGACTCCGGCATGCCCGCGGACATCTCGTGGTTGCCGTCGACAATGTTCTTGTACATCTGGTTGCGGCCCTGCACGTCGTCGGACTTCACCGTCAACATTTCCTGCAGGGTGTAAGCCGCGCCGTAGGCTTCCAGCGCCCACACTTCCATCTCGCCGAAGCGTTGGCCACCGAACTGCGCCTTGCCGCCCAGTGGCTGCTGGGTCACCAGCGAGTACGGGCCGGTGGAGCGCGCATGCATCTTGTCGTCAACCAGGTGGTTGAGTTTCAGGTAATGCATGTAGCCGACGGTGACCGGGCGATCAAACGCTTCGCCCGTACGTCCGTCGTACAGCACCGTCTGTCCGGATTCAGGCAGATCAGCCAGCCGCAGCATGGCCTTGATCTCCGTCTCTTCGGCACCGTCGAACACCGGCGTGGCCATCGGCACGCCTTCCTGCAGATTCGTCGCCAGGGCAAAGATTTCCTTGTCCGTAAGCGACTTCAAGTCCACATGCTGGACGGCACCGGCCACGTGGTTGTTGTAAATCTGGTCGAGGAACTCGCGCACTTTCGCAACTTTCTCACGCGCCTCGAGCATCTTCTGGATTTTCTTGCCCAGCCCCTTGGCGGCCCAGCCCAGATGCATTTCCAGCACCTGGCCAATGTTCATGCGTGATGGCACGCCGAGCGGATTCAGCACGATGTCCATCGGCGTGCCGTCGGCCGAATACGGCATGTCCTCCACCGGCACCACGTTGGAAACCACGCCCTTGTTGCCGTGCCGGCCCGCCATCTTGTCGCCCGGCTGAATGCGGCGCTTCACGGCCAGGAACACCTTGACCATCTTCAGCACGCCCGGCGCCAGGTCATCACCCTGGGTGATCTTCGTCTGCTTTTCCTTGAAGCGCTTGTCGAACTCCTCGCGATGCCGCTTGATCTGTTCTCCGGCGCGCTCGAGGAACTCGGAAACTTCCTCTTCCTTGATGTTGATCTTGAACCAGTCGTCCTTCTTCAAGCCGTCCAGATACGCGTCGGTAATGACCGCACCGCGCTTCAGGCCGCCCGGACCGCTGGTGGCGGACTTGCCCACCAACTGGGTGCGCATGCGACTGTAGATGGCGCTTTCGAGGATGCGGAACTGGTCGTCCAGATCCTTGCGTACGCGCTTTACCTCGGTCTCCTCGATCTGCCTGGCGCGCTTGTCCTTCTCGATGCCATCGCGGGTAAACACCTGCACATCGATGACCGTGCCATCCATGCCTGGCGACACCCGCAACGAGCTGTCCTTCACGTCGGACGCTTTCTCGCCGAAGATCGCACGCAGCAGTTTCTCTTCCGGCGTCAACTGGCTCTCGCCCTTCGGCGTGACCTTGCCGACCAGGATGTCGCCCGCGTTCACTTCGGCACCGATGTAGACAATGCCCGATTCGTCGAGTCGCGCCAGCGCCTGCTCACCCACGTTCGGAATGTCGGCGGTGATCTCCTCGGCACCCAGCTTCGTATCGCGCGCAATGCACGACAGTTCTTCGATGTGGATCGAGGTGAAACGGTCTTCCTGCGCCACCCGCTCGGACAACAGCACGGCGTCTTCGAAGTTGTAACCAAGCCAGGGCATGAACGCGATCAACATGTTCTGCCCGAGCGCCAGCTCGCCAAGGTCGGTCGACGAGCCATCCGCCAGCGTGTCGCCCTTCGCCACCACATCGCCAACGTTGACCAGCGGGCGCTGGTTGAGGTTGGTGTTCTGGTTGGACCGCGTGTACTTGGTCAGGGTGTAGATGTCGACACCGGCATCGTTGTCGCCCACTTCAGCTTCGGCTACGCGCACCACGATGCGCGCCGCGTCGACCTGCTCAATGACACCACCACGCCGGGCAGTCACGATGACGCCTGAGTCGCGCGCCACGGCGCGCTCAATGCCGGTACCCACCAGCGGCGCCTGCGAACGCAACACCGGCACCGCCTGACGCTGCATGTTCGCGCCCATCAAGGCGCGGTTGGCATCGTCGTGCTCGAGGAACGGCACCAGTGCGGCCGCCACCGACACCGTCTGCATGGGCGAAACGTCCATGTAGTCGACTTCGGACGCCGGACGCAGTTCGGATTCCCCACGGAAGCGGCAGGACACGAAGTCTTCGATGAAGCCACCATGCTTGTCGAGCGGCGAGTTCGCCTGCGCGATCACGTGATCGCCTTCCTCGATGGCGGACAGATAGTCGACCTTGTCGGTCACCTTGTTGTCTGCCACTTCGCGATACGGCGTCTCCAGGAAACCGTACATATTGGTTCGCGCATACACGGCCAATGAATTGATCAGGCCGATGTTCGGACCTTCCGGCGTCTCGATGGTGCACACGCGACCGTAATGCGTCGGATGCACGTCGCGCACTTCGAAGCCGGCACGCTCGCGCGTCAGGCCGCCTGGCCCGAGCGCCGACACGCGACGCTTGTGCGTGACTTCCGACAACGGATTGTTCTGGTCCATGAACTGGGACAGCTGCGAGGAGCCAAAGAACTCCTTCACCGCCGCCGCCACCGGCTTGGCATTGATCAGGTCCTGCGGGGTCAGGCCATCGGCCTCGGCCAATGACAACCGCTCGCGCACGGCGCGCTCGACGCGGACCAGACCGATGCGGAACGTGTTCTCGGCCATTTCGCCGACCGAACGCACGCGGCGGTTGCTGAGGTTGTCAATGTCGTCCACCGTGCCGTGGCCGTTTTTGATCTCGATCAGCACTTTGAGCACTTCCAGCAGATCGGAGCGCTCGCCCTGCTCCTTCACTAGTCGCTGGGATTCTTCTTCCTTGCGTCCGCTGAAATAGCGATGGTCATACAACACGCCCGGACCGACGATTTCCTTGCGGCCGACGCGGCGGTTGAACTTCATGCGGCCAACCGCCGACAAGTCGTAACGGTCAAACGTGAAGAACAGATTGAAGAACAGGTTCTGCGCGGCATCCTTGGTCGGCGGCTCGCCCGGGCGCATCATGCGATAGATTTCCACCAGGGCTTCGAGCTGCGTCTTGGTGTTGTCGATCCGCAGCGTGTGCGAGATGTAGGCGCCCCGATCCAGGTCGTTGACGTACAACGTCGGCAGGGTTTCGATGCCGGCCTTGCGAAACGCCTCCAGATGCTCGAGCGTGATCTCGTCGTTTGCCGACGCCAGCAACTCGCCGGTCTTCGGCTCGACGATATCCACGGCCAGGATGCGACCGACGGCATAGTCGTCAGGCACTTCCAGATGCGTGATGTCCTCGGTCGCCAGCTGGCGCACGTGGCGGGCAGTGATGCGCTTGCCGGCTTCCACCAGCACCTTGCCACCGATGGCCAGATCGAAGCTCAGTGTTTCGCCGCGCAGCCGTTCAGCCACCAGCTCCAGCGTCAGCCCGGTCTTCTTGCCCAGGTGGAACACGTTGTGCTCGAAGAAGATGGCCAGCATCTCCTCGTTGCTGTAGCCGAGCGCGCGCAGCAGCACCGTCACCGGCAGCTTGCGGCGGCGGTCGATGCGGGTGAACAGAGCGTCCTTCGGGTCGAACTCGAAGTCCAACCAGGAGCCGCGGTAGGGGATCACGCGGGCCGAGAACAGCAGCTTGCCCGAGCTGTGCGTCTTGCCGCGATCGTGGTCGAAGAACACGCCCGGCGAACGATGCAGCTGCGAGACGATCACGCGCTCGGTGCCGTTGATGATGAAGGTGCCGGTGTCGGTCATGAGCGGAATCTCGCCCATGTAAACTTCCTGCTCCTTGATGTACTTGACCACCTTCTTGGAAGCCGGGCTTTCCTTGTCGTAAATGACCAGGCGTACCGTGGTGCGCAGTGGCGCGCCATAGCTCATGCCACGGTTGCGACACTCCCGCTCGTCGAACGCCGGTTCGCCAAGACGGTAATCCACATACTCCAGCGCGGCATTGCCTGAATAGCTGGAAATCGGGAACACCGATTTCAACGCCGCGTGCAAGCCCTTGTCGGCGCGTTGTTTGGGGGCGACATGCTCCTGTAGAAACTCCCGGTAGGAATCGGTCTGGATCGTCAGCAGGTTCGGCACCCCCAATACGGGTGGACGCTTGCCAAAATCCTTGCGGATGCGTTTCTTCTCGGTAAACGAGTAGGCCATGATCGGTAGCGCCTCGGTTCGCAGTGACGCCAGTGGTGCACACACCGGCTGATGAAAAATCGGAAATTCAATACGCGTGTAGTTGAGAATCGAGTATCAGGAATCAGCTCACACCACACCGCACTTGCGGCAATTCCCGATACTCCATTCCCCTTCCCGGGATGGAGCAGGCAAAGCCCGGGAGCTTTCGCCCCCAGGCTTGCCTGACATCAACTCGAAGTGGCGGCGCGCAAACGCCGATTACTTCAATTCGACTTTGGCGCCGGCAGCTTCCAGGTCCTTCTTGAACTTGTCGGCATCCGCCTTGCTTACCGCTTCCTTGACTACCTGCGGCGCGCCTTCAACCAGGTCCTTGGCTTCCTTCAAACCAAGACCCGTGATCGAACGGACCACCTTGATGACTTCCACTTTCTTCTCGCCCATCGCGGCCAGCACGACGTTGAACTCGGTCTGCTCCTCGGCGGCAGCAGCGGCGACGGCCGGACCGGCAGCGGCAGCCACTGGTGCAGCAGCGGAAACGCCAAACTTTTCTTCCATCGCGTGGACCAGCTCCATCACCTCGATGAGGGATTTGCTGCCAATCGCTTCGATGATTTCTTCGGTGCTAAGAGACATGTGACAACTCCTGAAAATTCAACTGGAAATGTTTTTTAACCCATTGCCGAAACGAAAGGTCGTTACGCCGCCTTCTTCTGCTCGCCAACCTGACCCAACGCGCGCGCCAACTGCGACGCGGGTTCGGCCATGACGCGCACAAGCATGGTGGCGGGCTGGATCATGCAGCTGAGCAACTGACCCAACGCCTGCTCGCGGGTGGGCAGCGAGGCCAGCACGTCGACATGCGACGCCGGATACACCTTGCCACCGATAGCCACGAGCTTGGCCTTCAGCTTGTCGTTGCCTTTGGCAAAATCCTTCACCAGTCGACCGGCAGCACCTGGGTCTTCCTTCGAAAAGGCAAACAGCAACGGGCCGACCAATTGATCGACTGCGTCACTGTAATCAGTGCCTTCCACGGCGCGACGAACCAACGTGTTCTTCGCAACCTTCAGGAAAACGCCTGATTCACGTGCCTTCTTGCGCAGCTCGGTGAGCTGCGCCACGGTGAGACCTGCGTACTCGGCGGCGACCAGCGAATGTGCCGTGGCAGCCACTTTCGCCAGTTCGGCAACGACCTCTTTCTTTTGCGCAAGATTGAGCGCCATCGCTTTTCTCCGAACTCGAACCGTGCTGCATCCGCGCAGCGCGACCCGGAAGCGTTACCGGACGAACATCCCGTTCATCCGTCGACACCCGAAGGTGTCGCCTTGGTGGCCGTTCCAGGAGTGAAACCTGTTCGGGCAGCACCATCTGCGCAGGCCATGATTTCCCAAATAGCGGAATCATGATTAAAGGAAACAAGCTTCCGACCTGCGGTCTTTGACGGCCATCCCCGGCTTGCTGAATACGAAAACCGGAGCTGCCCTCAAAAACTGCCTGCGCGGCGCGCGGCCACGCAGGGCTTGAAATCACGCCTTGGCGGCAATCGCCAATGATGACGTATCGATGCCGACACCAACGCCCATCGTGCTGGACACCGCCACCTTCTGCAAAAACTGACCCTTCGCGGTGGACGGTTTAGCCTTGAGCAGGTCAGCGATCAGCGCATTGAGGTTGTCTGCCAACTGCGCAGCCTCGAAGTTCGCCTTGCCGATCGTGGCGTGCACGATACCCGCCTTGTCGTTGCGGAACTTGACCTGACCGGCCTTGGCATTCTTCACCGCGGTGGCGACATCAACTGCCACCGAACCATCTTTTGGATTCGGCATCAGGCCACGCGGCCCCAGCAACTGACCAAGCTTGCCGACGACGCGCATCGCATCCGGGCTGGCAATGACCCGATCGAAATCAAGCTCGCCACCGTGCATGCGCTCGGCCAGGTCATCCATGCCCACGACGTCAGCGCCGGCCGCCTTCGCCGCCTCGGCCTTCTCGCCAGGCGGGCAGAACACGGCAACCTTGACTGTCTTGCCCGTGCCGTGCGGCAGCAGCGAGGAACCGCGTACACCTTGATCGGACTTCTTCGCGTCAATACCCAGGCGCACCGCAACGTCCACCGATTCGGCAAACTTGGCGGTCGCGTTGTCCTTGACGATCTGCAGCGCAGCGCCCAGCGCGTACAACTTGCCCGGCTGCACTGCAGCGCGGGCAGGCTTCATGCGTTTCGAAATCTTTGCCATGTCTCAGCCCTCCACCGTCAAGCCCATGCTGCGTGCGCTACCGGCAATGGTGCGTACGGCAGCGTCCAGATCAGCAGCCGTGAGATCCGGCTCCTTCTGCTTGGCCACGTCTTCGAGCTGTTTGCGGGTGACCTTGCCAACCTTGTCGGTATTCGGCTTGGGCGAACCCTTGGCGACACCGCTGATCTTCTTCAGCAGGATCGTGGCGGGCGGAGTCTTGGTGATGAAAGTGAAGCTGCGGTCGGAGTACGCGGTGATGATCACCGGGATCGGCAGACCCGGCTCCAGCTTCTGCGTGGCGGCATTGAACGCCTTGCAGAACTCCATGATGTTCAGACCGCGCTGACCGAGGGCGGGACCCACCGGTGGCGACGGGTTGGCCTGACCGGCCTTGACCTGCAGTTTGATGTAACCAGTGACTTTCTTTGCCATGGGATTTCCTCGCGAGTCCAGGCGCCTTGCGGCTCCTCGCTGTTCACCGCTCCGTGGAAGGAAGGAAGGTCCGCCTCATGCAGACCCCGAGACACGGACACGCCGAACCCGAAAGCACAGACGTGAACCGCGTAGTTTAGAGATTAAGGGCGCGCCAAGCAAGAGCCAGACCAAGATCACCGGCCCGGACCACCCTGCCCACACCTGGGCACCGCAGCGCCCGGCCCGAACTCACTTCGGACTCAAGCCTTTTCCACCTGGCCGAACTCCAGCTCCACCGGTGTCGAACGTCCAAAAATGAGCACCGCCACCCGCAACCGACTCTTCTCGTAGTTGACTTCCTCGACCACGCCGTTGAAATCATTGAACGGGCCTTCAGTGACGCGAATCATCTCGCCGGGCTCGAACAGCACCTTGGGCTTCGGTTTTTCCACGCCTTCGCGGACGCGGCTGAGAATTGACTCGGCCTCACTGTCGCGAATCGGCAAGGGTTTGTCTGCGGTGCCGCCGATGAAGCCCAGCACTTTCGGCGTGTCCTTGATGAGATGCCAGCATTCGTCATCAATGCGCGGCGCCTTGCCTTCCGTGCTGGCCTCGATCTGCACCAGCACGTACCCGGGAAAGAATTTGCGCTCGCTGCGCCGCTTCTGCCCGCCCCGCATTTCGATGACTTCTTCGGTGGGGATCAGAATCTCGCCGAACTTGTCTTCCATCGCTTCGCGGTGAATGCGCTCTTCCAGCGCCCGCTTCACCTGATTCTCGAAGCCCGAATAGGCGTGCACCACGTACCAGCGCTTGCTCATGCTCACCCCTCAGGAACCCAGCTTCAACAGCCAATCCAGAATGACCGACTTCAGGATCAAGTCAATCAGCCCCAGCAGCAACGACAGCAGGATCACCACCAGAATGATGATGCCCGTGGTCTTGATGGTTTCGTCGCGGGTGGGCCACACCACCTTGCGCATTTCGAACTGCGACTCGGCGACAAAGCTGCGCAAGCGGCGGCCTGGCACCGTGAACGCCGCAATAGTCACTGCGACCACGATTGCCGCCAGCAAGCCCAACAGGCGCACCGACGAGGAGACATTGGCATCGTTGCTGAACCAGGAATAGGCGAAGATACCGGCAGCAACCACCGCCACGGCAAGTATCAGCTTGCCGATATCTCCGACATTCGTGCCCTTGGGTTGCTCTACCTTGGTATTCATGCACAGTGATCAGGTGTCAGCAACATGCCAGACCTTGCGGCCGGCGTTGCCATTGTCACCCGCGATCGATCCTCGGGGAATGGCACGCCAGGAGGGACTTGAACCCCCAACCTGCGGTTTTGGAGACCGCTGCTCTGCCAATTGAGCTACTGGCGTACATGGCTGGAACTGGAAACACGACGACGAGCGGATGGAATCCGCTCGTCCCGTGGACTGTATTTCAGCCGTCCTCCCTGACGGCAAAGATCAAACCGGCATCCATGCCGGGCTATTCAATTGGAGCCTTGACAACTTTCAGGTTCGAAGGTCGCCGCCGCTTCGGCAGGGGGGCTGCCGGAACGGCTGGTCCTTACTTGACGACTTTGGCGACGACGCCGGCGCCGACGGTACGGCCACCTTCGCGAATGGCAAAACGCAGGCCTTCGTCCATCGCCACCGGGTGAATCAGGCTCACCACCATCTTCACGTTGTCACCGGGCATCACCATCTCCACGCCCTCAGGCAGGGTCACGGCACCGGTCACGTCGGTGGTACGGAAGTAAAACTGCGGACGGTAGCCCTTGAAGAACGGCGTGTGCCGGCCACCCTCGTCCTTGGACAGCACGTACACTTCTGCCTCGAAGTCGGTGTGCGGGTGGATCGTGCCCGGCTTGGCCAACACCTGACCACGCTCGACGTCATCCCGCTTCAAACCACGCAACAGCAACCCGGCGTTGTCACCGGCCTGGCCCTGGTCGAGCAGCTTGCGGAACATTTCCACGCCCGTGACGATGGTCTTTTGCGTGTCGCGAATACCGACCACCTCGACCTCGTCACCCACCTTGATGACGCCACGCTCGATACGACCGGTCACCACCGTGCCACGTCCGGAAATCGAGAACACATCCTCCACCGGCATCAGGAACGGCTTGTCGATGTCACGCACCGGCTCGGGGATGTACGCATCCAGCACGTCCACCAGCTTGATGATCGACGGTACGCCAATCTCGCTCTGGTCGCCTTCCAACGCCTTCAGTGCCGAACCCACGATGATCGGCGTGTCATCGCCCGGAAAATCGTACTTGGTCAGCAACTCGCGTACTTCCATCTCCACCAGTTCCAGCAGCTCGGCGTCATCCACCATGTCCGCCTTGTTCAGGTAGACCACGATGTACGGCACACCCACCTGACGGCTCAGCAGAATGTGCTCGCGCGTCTGCGGCATCGGGCCGTCTGCGGCCGAGCACACCAGGATCGCGCCATCCATCTGCGCCGCACCGGTGATCATGTTCTTCACATAATCCGCGTGTCCCGGGCAGTCCACGTGCGCGTAGTGGCGCTTCGGCGACTCGTACTCCACGTGCGAGGTCGAAATCGTGATCCCGCGCGCCTTCTCTTCCGGTGCCATGTCGATCTGGTCGTAAGCCTTGAACTCACCACCAAAACGCTCCGCCCCAATCTTCGTCAACGCCGCCGTCAGCGTCGTCTTGCCGTGATCCACGTGACCAATCGTGCCGACGTTGACGTGCGGCTTGGTGCGTTCGTATTTACCCTTTGCCATG
>Ga0070696_100003488_pt1 | contig 10456 bp, 4 predicted proteins | sample KBSK1253metaG_FD_65474 | JGI IMG/M metagenome (GOLD analysis project Ga0070696, IMG submission 65474) | Corn, switchgrass and miscanthus rhizosphere microbial communities from Kellogg Biological Station, Michigan, USA - KBS K1-25-3 metaG | ecosystem: Host-associated > Plants > Roots >... | reverse complement strand
CGCGAGGGGTAAGAAGCCTTTATCGATGCGGTAAAGCACGACGTAAGCCTCATGATTTTTTTGACTGTTGATGCTGATCGATCGCCATTTATTGAGGGCGGGAGGACCTTCCTTATTCTTGAGGTTGATCGCGGGAATGAGGCGAGAGACGATGTTGTTGACGGCGCCATTCTTGATTTCGAGTATTGAGATGATGTCTGGACTAGCCTGTGAGACGACTTCCGCGATGTAGTTGATCAGCGCCGCGCCGTTCGCGTTGTTAACTTTGTTATTCGAGAACTGGTAGATATTCCAGTGCAACAGCGTGACGGTGGTGGCCAATGCATTCCCTCCCGAATATAAAATCCTAGTTGGATCAAGTCAGTACCGTACGCGGTAGCGTCGGGTCGTCACGGCCGCTAGCAGTACTCACCCTGTAACTTGACCCGACGCTACCGCGTTACGGTACTGACTTTATCCAAGTCCGATCCGATTAAGCTGAGCCATCGCTGAGCAGTTTCGGTTTCTCTTTGGGCCAGTAGGCGGCGTTCCATGCGAGGCTGCCGGGTTCCAGTTGTCGATAAGGATCGCCGGAGAGCGTCATGTCGATGGTGCCCGAGGACGGTAGCTTCTTGCCTATCAGGCTCAGCCCCGCGTTCTTGAATAACAACTGGTACTCCAAATCGTCCTTCTTCGTGATCGGGTTGATGATCTTTTTCACCTTGAACTCGAAGTACTGAATGCTGAGTTTCAGCACGCCCTGAAGACTCAACAATTTCTTACCGCCACCAGTGCCCGGCAACTTGATCTGCGTTTCGGCTCGCGGAGTAGCCTCCGACGGACTCCACGCCACCAGCAATGCGGCCGAGAAACCTGCACGCGCCGCGAGCGCACCCATGCTGCCGAGGTTGAGCTCGAAGTTGATCGCATACCAGTCTTTCGTCAGGCGCAGCGCTCTAAAATCTTTTGGTGTGCGAATCGGCAGGAAGCCAAGATCAGACGGACTACCGCGACCATCACTCTGCAAAATCGACGTGACCTTCAGCGGGAAGCGATTGAAGAGACTGTTCTCACGCACCTCACTCTGCGAGATGTCGTAACTCGCCAGGCCTGCGTCAAAATCAAACTCTGGTGACGTAGTCTGGCCGTTCGCAAGCAGCGTGAAGTCCATCGTGATGCCGAGGTTCGCGAAGTAGAGTCCTTGTTTTTCCGACTGCTCCGGAGTTTTTTGACTTCCAAACGAAAACATGTCGAAGCCCGTCAGTTGTTTGAAATTCAAATAACCCCAGAAAGAAAAGCGAGTGAAGATGTTCTCGTCCAAGCCCGCCTTCTCACTGCGCAACGTCTCGAATCGTGCTTTGACGATCTGCACGTAGCTTAAAACGTGACTGCCGACGAGGAACTTATACGTCGCGTTCGGATCTGTGTAGAACGAATACGAGCGCTGGCCGTTGTGTACTTCATAACTACCGTTCAAATCGATCGACTGATTGTCGATCGGATCCGGAGGATAGCCGGTCTGCAATGACGCCGGTTCGCCAAACCATCGCGTAGTCGTCAGTTGAATCTTGCTGGTGAAGTCGAGCAATTCGGAGTTTTCGAAAACTACTTCGAGTTGCAGCACCTTGAAGTCGTAAATCTCGTTTTGCGGATCGATCGCGGGCACCAATTGCGCGACGTGAGTGATGAGCCGATCCTCAGTGTGTACAGCCAAACTCGTTTTTCGTGAGACGAAATCCTTATCGACGTAACTAATCAGGCCGAAGAGCGAACTCTTGTCCTGCTTCAGCTCGCCACTTTGAGACTTTACAAAACTGGTCTCTATACCAAAGTGGTGCGCGTCGAAACGACTGAGATCGATGCCTGCCAGCAAGCCTTTGAGATCAGCCGGGAACTGGTTCAGACCAACCGTGACTCGAAGCGCGAGGATTCCTTCCCACGCCGGATTCGAAACGAGATTGACAAACTTCTTGAAGCGATAGTTTTCCTGAGCGTTCGTTTCGGCATTCGCGATGTAGCTCTGAAGAAACAGAGACATCTTGCTCGGATCGTTGTTGAAGAGATTCGGACTGGTCCACGATTTCGGATCAGTGGCCAGATCCTTGATCGCGCCGCGTCCGAATTTGAAGATCAGGATATTGCGATAATCGCTGTCGCCGCCTGAACCCACGTTGATGTCAAAAGGCCAGCCGGCAATCGTGATTTTGTGCTTGAAATCTCCGAGTGGCGCCGCGAGCGAGCAAACGAGAAACATTTGATTCGACTGCAGTGCTTCTCTCAGTTGGTCGCCCAGATTCAGGAATTCGAGCTTGCTCCCGTCTTCCAGGTTTTGGGCCAACAGCACTGATTCCCACTTCAGTCCGCGAATCCTCGCGATTAATCCCTGCGGAGTGGTCGTGTAATCCGAAGTTTCCGTTGGATTCGGACGTAAAATTTTTGGTATTTCGGAAATCTTTTCCTTGCGCACGCGATTCAGAATTTGCATTTCGAAATCGCGCACTTGTGCTGCTGGGAAGCCGCCGCGCACTTCACTGCCCGCAAGTCCCGCGTAGATGGCTAACGGATAACTGCTGGTTAAATTAATATTCTGTAACTTCGCGACTGGAGCCTCATACAACGCAAGCATGTTTGAACCAGGCACAACCGTCTTCGGATCGTAGAGCGCAGCTTGTTCCGGTTGGGAGTAATAGGTAGCCTCGAGGCCTGCTCGATTAGGAGCGACACTTACCCACGCAGTGGGCCATGTGTCGTCAAGCAGTGGCGTGTTGGCGACCGCCTTAAATCGATGTGCGCCGCTATTCTCAATCCCGTTCGCGGCCTTGGTAAGCGGAAACACTGGCGCGAATGCCGGCTTCCACGCATGGAAGCGGATCGTCGTGTCCGGAACCGCAAACGTTCCCGGCGAAAACGCGATCGACTCCGTTCCCGCCAGTCCACAGAGAAGATTGAATGGAGCCATGGACGGGTTTTCGAAATTCTCGTTCGCCTGCCGGATCACTTCGTAATCGCCGTCAGGCACGAGGTAAAACGCCTGCTCACCGGGGGTGTCCGGAGGCCGCGGCTGCATGACGAGACGTGCGGCGTGCTCTCCTTCGAGTACTGGTCGCAGCCACAGAGGCTTCCCGTAAATCGTACGTAACCACGTGGGAAGGATGTTGCCATTTGGGGCAACTTCGATCTTTCCCTGCCCTTCGTCCGTGACTGTGACCTTGTAGCTGTTGCCCGTGAACTTCATCCACGAGCGTTTTGGATTCAACGGCGCGAGCGGATCCCAGTTGACGAAAAATTCAACGTCGAAACCACTCGAAGGCGCGAATATCGGATAAAACTGCGACAGAACTTTGCCGTCTTGCGCGTAGGAGTAACGCAGGCCGACGTCCATCCCCTGGCCTGAGTCGTTGGAGAAGTCGCCTACAAGAGACAGGCTCTGCAATACGTAACGTTGTGGGCCGAGCAGCGGCAAGTTCACACCGGTTCCATCAGGTTGCGGTATGTCTGGCGGTAAGTGAGGCGGACGACCGTCCGGATAAAGGAGCGGATATCCAAAACTAAACTGGTAAATTCCCGTGTCTTCCGAGCTAACGGTTCGGACGACTCCGTTCGGCAAAAACGGAAGCCCGTAACCACCGAAAGGAAACATCGCGCCGTTGGCGACTACCACGTGGAGAGCTTCGTCCTGCTTCAGATCCAGTTTAAAAACAGAATTGATCTTCGCTGGATCTTCCTGGTATTGCACCCATGCAAAACTGGCGTGTTCCGGAACGCCGAAGGGATACTCTTCGGCAACCGCAGCGAACGCAGCAATACTGGTTGGCTCTTTCGGGAGAATCAGAAAGTAGCCGCGCAGAGTAGACTTGGCCCACCACTGTGTATCGATGTCCAGTGTGGGTGGCAGATCTTTCTTTTCTACTTCCGGATCGCTGACGTAGTAAGTTAGAAAGCCGGGATCGGTTGAACGCTCTGCCTGATACAGGCGTGTATCATCGACATGGGTGAGAGTGATCACGACGTCGTAATTAAGTAATCTGAAGTTGTAGTACTAGGGAGGCTACTTGGTCTATATATTAGACTTTGAGTTCAACACAATTCGCTCTGGGTGCGGTGGACTCTACCCTTTCAGTAATCGCGAGTCAAGAAATTAAACAGTAAGAAGTGCTCTACTTTGAAAAATATGTAATCCGTCGGTGGATCTTGTCAGTACACGTCCATAACTTGCGTGGGATCTGAACGAGAGCTAACCCGACGCTATTGGGTCACGGTACTTACACGATCCGCGTGAAAGTTGAAAATGTCAGGCGAAGATCAGTTGCGTGATAGCTATCGAGAGATGCTGGAGCAGTTTCTGCAATTCATTCCGGCATTTCCGCAGCATCGTTTTCACGAGCGTGGCATCGTGCTTTGCGGCGGCGGCGACGTCTATTTTCCGTGCATCTGGGTTTGCGTTCGAATGTTGCGGAATTTTGGGTGCACACTTCCGATCGAAGTGTGGTATCGCGGTCCGCGCGAGATGAGTGACGAAATGAAGGCGCTGCTCGAGCCGTATGATGTTGTTTGTCGTGATTCGTTCGCAGTGGCTCGCGAGTTTCCCGTGCGAACGTTGGATGGTTGGGAACTCAAGCCTTACGCAATCCTGAACAGTCGTTTCACGGAAGTGCTTTACATCGACGCTGATAACGTCGCGGTTCGGAATCCGGAGTTCCTCTTTGAAACTGCGCTTTATAAGGAAACGGGGTCGTTGTTCTGGCAGGACTTGCCTAACGATACGTCCGGGCTGTCTTACTTGAAGGATAGTGCCTGGGACTTAGTGGGTCTTCCGTTTCGTGATGAGCCGCTATTTGAGTCGGGACAATTACTCGTTGATAAGCGGCGCTGCTGGCGTCCGCTGCAACTGACGCTGCATCTTAACGAACATTCCGACCATTACTACACAGCATTCTTCGGCGATAAAGACACTTTTCACCTTGCATGGCGCAAAGTCGAACAGGAATACAGTCTCAATCCGCATCCGCCCGCAGTGCTGGGCGCGCAGTATGTGCTGGTCCAATTCGATCCCGACGGAAAGAGGCTCTTCCAACATCGTTGCAATGCGAAGTGGACGATCACGAAGAGAAACATTCGTGTACCAGGGTTTCTGTATGAGGAAGAATGCCTCGCCCTCTTACAGGAGTTAGAGGATCGCTGGTCGACGAGTTCCTATGTATTCTCATACACACCGGCTGAACAAAGTGCGTTTGATGAGATCGTGCGCCACAAAACGTTTCGCAGTGAGGAAGACGGAGGTGTCTGGACGTTTCACCCCGACCTCACAGTTTCTTTCGACGAGCGGCCATTTAACTGGCAGGTTGAAGAAGACAAAGACGGCGCGGCCGTGCTCATTATCATGGACTCCAGCACTCGCCTCTCATTCCTGCGCAAGACACCGCAGGCCACTTGGGCCGGACGCTGGCGCCACGCCGACCGCTCTTTTCTCGAACTTAACCACAGATAACACAGATAAAAATCGGGATTTAATCCGTGTCATCCGCGGTTAAAGAGTCAACTAACGAGTGCCGCTGCGGCGAGTGGGCAGATGCCGCTGTACTGAAGCGAAGCGTTGGTGGAATCAGAATTAGGTATGGGCCTGGAGACTTTGTCTTGCGGAATAGGTTGATAGTTTTCGTGCAGCTTATGCCAGTCCATACCGAACGTCGCGCCCGGATAGTTGGCCCACACCGCGTCTGCATTCGCACGCAAAAACGCCGCATACTTCTGCGCCTGCTGCGGTCTTAACGATGATATGTTCTTTGTGTACTCGCCTAGATAGGTCGCAAAAAGACCTTTGAAAAGCGTGTCATTATTGTTTTCGTATTTCCAGTCGGTCGTCTGGCTGTCCCATTCCGCATCGCAACGATCCTGCATGATCTGAGTTCCCTGGCAGACCATCTTCGCCATCGTGCCTTCCGCAATCTTATCGGCAGCGTCGAGATATTCAGTCTTATTCGTCGCCTTATAAAGCATCCAGAGCGGCGCGAGCCCCTCACCTTGCAAACTGAGCACCGGCACATTTTCCGGATCCAGATAACATTTGCCGGGAATCAGTGCTCCCCAAATCAATCCGTCGTCCTCCACAAACTTCCACTGCACGAGCCAATCCCAACATTTTTGACCCAGGGCCAAATACTTCGGATCGCCAAGCTCGAGGTACAAAGCCAAAGCTGTCTCCATGAAACCGAGAGTGGAATTCGATGCTTTGAACGTCGTCCTCGGGTTGTACGGAGGCTGCGGCTGGAACTGTTCACGCATCCACCAAATGCCGCCGCCGCAGTATTCGGGAATGGCATCTCGATCCCATGCCGTACTGAGTTGATCACACACGACTTTAGCGTCTCTGATGTAGATTTCCATCAAGTTTGAGTTGGATTGACTTTTGAAGTAGTCGTAGGCGTGCATACATAAGCGGCCCCACCACGTCAGGTCATCGTAGTACCCGCAGTTTGTGAAATAGAACTCTCCCGCAACTCTCGCAGCTTCGACGGTCGAGGTATAGTCGACTTTATTGGTCTGCGCCATTAAGTCGATCATCAACGTGCAGATTACAGGTGTACGCCAGTAGTCCCAGCCAACCCAGTTACTCGGCGCTGAAGGTGGAAACCATTTGTCAGTGAGGACGCCGGTTCCAGTGAGAGCCTGGCTGAGATAGTCCTGAGGGTTTGGCATTGAAATTTCCTTCTTTAGTTTTGGACAAACATGACCTTTCCGTCGCGGGCGGTCACGCGGTATGGCTCAGGCAGGCGGTAATGACGCAGCGCACCTCTTAAAACAGACTCACGGTTGCGAAGGGAATCAAGCGATCGACCAGCAAGAAACGTGATCCGGCGATGGTGAATTTCCGAAAAAACATTCTTGCCGTGATACGAATAGATATTTAGAAAACCAGCATCCTGAAACGGCGCCACTGACCCGTTTTTCGCAATCTGCTGCAGTAACACGCTGTCTTCACCAGCCGAAGCGAGCTGAGTAGTTTCAGGATAACGAAAACGAGCATCGCGATGGGTCATCATTGTGCCTGGAATTAACTGTTCGACGCCTTGAGCGTCGCAGTTACGCCAATCAGACCAGTAGAGCGATCGTTCGGCAAAGAAAAACTGAAGCTGATCGGTGAAACAACACGCGTGTGCTTTCGCGGCGGTCAGGTGTTCGAACTGGCGTTCAAGCCGCTGCGGATGGTTAAGATCGTCGTCGTCCCACTGGCAGACTATCTCACCTGTGGCGGCGTCGAGCGAAATGTTTCGAAGAGCGCCAAGTGATTGTTTCTCAACAGGGACGAGTCGAATATCGTCACGGCCGAGCCAGCGAAGATAGTCGTTTATGGCTTGTTGATAACGTGGAGTTCCGTCAGTGACGATGATCAGCTCTCGATTTTGATAAGTCTGCCGGCAGTAACATTGAATCGCTTCCTTCAGGAGCACGAGTCGATTGAGCGTGACTGTAAGGCAACTGATTTTCGGTGGAGTTTGTTTTGAAACTGCCGGTGCGTGTGTGCCGTTTCGAGGCGTTCGGTCGTTGTCGTAGACGCAAATAGGCTGCGCATTAAATCTGACTCCGCTTGTGCCAGCTGCGGCGAAAAGTTTTCGAGCAAGTGCGGGATGTGAGTCGGTGAGTTCCGGATCTTCACGGACAACCTGCTGTAGCAATCTGCCACGAAAAGCGAGCGGATAAGTACTACGCCAATCATCGATCAGTAAATCCGCTGAATTAATGTCGCCAATCGCGGAAGCGATACCCGGAGCTCCATCGGCATATTGAAACTGTCCATACGTCACAAGGCAGCCGGGATCGGCAAAGCACTGTTGCAGTTGAGCCAATGAATCCGCCGAGACGAGCCAGCCGCCACCTTCGATTCGCACAACAACGTCATTCTCATCACAGTGTCGCGCTACAAACGGCCAGACGTTTTCTGTTTCGCTGCCGCGCACGAGCGTAACTCGTGGATCGTCAACCGGAATCTTTCGATCCGAACCGTCAGTCGCACCGCGATCGATGAACACCATCTCAAACGGCACACAAGTTTGATCCAACAAACGCTCGATACAGCTATCGAACTGGTGACCGGAGTTACTAAAGGGAATAAACACTTTGAGCTTCGGCTGCGACTCCGCCGACATCGCATAAACCTCCGCTGCCCTCGTCGCACACTGCTGCCGGTTGATCAGGATTTGTTCGTAGATGTTTTGCGGCATCGAGCGCGGATCTTGCAGCAACTCGTCACAGTATCGAAGTCCGGCTTCGTATTGACCCAGTTCATAACAACATGTCGCCAGCGCCATCTTGATGACGTAGCGATAAAGTCGCTCTTCAACAAACAAAATATCGTCCTGCGGATAAGGAATCGCGAGCGCCTGTTGCAGGAACATGTGCGCCAGGTGAAAAGACATGGCCCAACGGTAATAGAACGCGATCCTGTAAAGCGGCTCCGCGCGTGTGGGCCGGTACTGATATGCATCCAGGTATGCTGCCAACACCTCGGGCCATTCTCGCTGAAGTTGGTTTTTTATCTCGGCGATCTGAAATAAGGCGATCCACTTTTCTTCAGGCCAGCCGCTGGTTGCCGCACATCGCTGATAATATTCGAGCGCTGATTCAAGGTTTCCCGCAGCGACATAACTCTGTCCGAGATGAAACAGAATGCGTGAGTCGTTTGGGGCTTCCTTCTGAGCGCGCAGCAGTTGTTCTGCGTCGTTTTGATAGACGCCGGGCTGCGCGGCCCGCCAGCCATCGTTGCGACTGTCTATCCATAATCCGTGCAAACGCTCGTAAGTAGCAGTCAGCGGTCCTGCCAAATACTCATGGACCGCACTTTCATAAAGCCAGCCGGGCATGTTTCGAATTAACTGTGCTCGCCAGAACGTGACTGGGCTGGAGGAAATCTTCAGGTAGTAGGCATCGTGAGTGAGTTGCGGAAGGGTGAAGCCGTCGTCCGCGACCAGCAATTCGTCGGCATCGATCACGAAAACGTAATCGGATTTTCCCCGCGCGAACTCGAGGGCTTCAGAACGGTTGTGGGCGAAATCAATCCATGGTCGTTCGAGCAGTTCTCCCGGCACGTTACGCAGGCACTGCCGGATGAGACCTTGCGTACCATCGGCCGAACCAGTATCTACAATGACCCAGTGATCGATAAATTTCTTAACGGAATTGAGGCACCGTTCGATGACACGGGCCTCATTCCGCACGATCATGTTCAGACATATCGTCTGCTTTAACTGTGACATTCCCGCAGAGTTCCGAATGAAAAGGCTTTGCCCCAAAAGTCGGACTCGAGCTTGGATACAGTCAGCACAGGGAGCGATAGCGACCTGGTCAATCGATGCGAGTCAAGAATTCCTGGGAAATATCGCATGCTGATTACTGACCAGGTCGCCACCGCTCCCCGTACTGGCTGTGTCCAAGAGTGGTTTCTGAAGCAAAGCTAAATAAACTAGGATTTGTCGGGGTAGGGATACTGCATGTTCCCTTTACCAGGCGTCGGACTGCGACCAAGGTACCACCCGATGGCTTGAATGAAAGCTCTCGCCTTCGGATTCCCTAAAATTCCTTCATTGATGAGCCAATACGCAATTTGATACACGTCGGATATGTCAGCTATCGGCAGGGACTGTAATGCCGTCGTAAGTGGGGGCGCGGTCGGCTTTAGATATGGCGGAGTATTCGATCTTGGTGGCCCACCAGTTAAATACCACGCAACTGTCTGCAAGAAGTATGCGACGCTGGTGCCGGTGAACGGACTCCCAGCAGCTTCCCATGCCATTTGCTGGATCATCGGCAAAAGATCTGGCGCGTAGGGTCCAGTGGGACCACTGGCTGCGGCAGTCGGTGACGGGCTGGACGAAACAACGCGCCCAACGTTCGAAAGAAACTGGAACACTTCCTGTTTGCCACCGGATCCGGGACCACCCAGATTAATTGCCCAGGTAAACTGTTCGAGCAGATCCGGCACGTTGGTCATCCACTTGTTAGGACCAGCAGGCCCTGTTACTCCGGTGGGACCCGTGGGTCCGGTCGCTCCGGTAACGCCCGTCGGTCCGGTGCGACCGGTCGGCCCGGTCGGTCCAGTCCACCCGGTGACGCCACTCGGTCCGGTAACGCCTGTCGGTCCGGTGACGCCTGTTGGTCCAGTGACACCTGTCGGTCCGGTGCGACCGGTTGGCCCGGTCGGCCCAGTCCACCCCGTGACGCCACTCGGTCCGGTGATGCCCGTGGGTCCTGTAACTCCCGTTGGTCCGGTGATGCCGGTCGGCCCGGTCACGCCAGTGGGCCCGGTGATGCCCGTCGGTCCAGTGATTCCAGTCGGCCCGGTCACGCCTGTCGGCCCGGTGATGCCTGTCGGCCCGGTCACGCCCGTGGGTCCGGTGACGCCCGTGGGTCCGGTGACGCCGGTCGGTCCGGTGACGCCGGTCGGTCCGGTGACGCCGGTCGGTCCGGTGATGCCGGTCGGTCC
>Ga0070696_100003484_pt1 | contig 10460 bp, 9 predicted proteins | sample KBSK1253metaG_FD_65474 | JGI IMG/M metagenome (GOLD analysis project Ga0070696, IMG submission 65474) | Corn, switchgrass and miscanthus rhizosphere microbial communities from Kellogg Biological Station, Michigan, USA - KBS K1-25-3 metaG | ecosystem: Host-associated > Plants > Roots >... | reverse complement strand
GGGGTCGTGACCAGCGGGACGCAGTCACCGACGCTCGGCGAGGCGATCGCGATGGCCCATGTCGCCACGGCTGACGCCGAGCCGGGTACGATGCTCGATGTCGAGATCCGCGGTCAGCGGGTCCCCGCCGAGGTCGTTGCCCTGCCGTTCTATCGGCGGGCGAGCTGATCGGGGCCGCGAGCCGCTCTCGTCACCCGAACGAGCGGCCGGCGCCGGCTCGCGGCCGTCGACACCTCGCCGAGAACCTCGCCGCCGACAAGGAGGAATGAGCCCAGGATGGTCCCCACGGATCTGCGATATACGAAGGATCACGAGTGGGTCCGGGTGGACGGCGAGGAAGCGACGGTCGGCATCACGGAGTACGCCGCCGGCCAGCTCGGCGACATCGTCTTCGTCGAGCTGCCCGATGTCGGGCGGACGCTCGCCCAGTTCGCGGCGTTCGGCGTCGTCGAGTCGGTCAAGGCCGTCAGCGACCTGTTCGCCCCGGTGAGCGGCGAGGTCGTCGCCAACAACGAGGCGCTGGCCGGCTCGCCCGAGCACGTCAACGGCGATCCGTACGGCGAGGGCTGGATGATCCGGCTCCGGCTGACGGAGCCCGGAGAGGTCGACGAGCTCCTCGACGCAGACGCCTACGACGCCCTGATCGCGGCCGGCTGACCGCTCGATGCCGTACGGACCCCATACGGCCGGCGATCGCGAGCAGATGCTCGCGGCGCTGGGGATCGCCAGCGTCGATGAGCTCTTCGCCGATATCCCTCCTGCGCTGCGGGCGAGCGGACTGGACCTGCCCGAGCCCGAGCCGGAGCTGGAGCTCTCGGCGCGGCTGCTGCGGATGGCCGCGCGGAACCGGACCGATCTCGCGTCCTTCCTTGGTGCCGGCGTCTACCGCCACTGGACCCCGGCCGCCGTCGACCAGATCCTCCTCCGCGGGGAGTGGTACACGGCATACACGCCGTACCAGCCCGAGATCAGCCAGGGCACCCTCCAGAGCATCTACGAATACGAGTCGCTGATCGCCGAGCTCGTCGACCTCGACGTCGTCTCCGCATCCCATTACGACGGCGCCGCGGCGACCGCCGAGGCGGGCCTGATGACCTGCCGGGCGACCCGCCGGGAGCGGGTCCTCGTCTCGAAGGCGGTCCATCCCCACTACCGCGCGACGCTTGCGGCCTACTTCGGGGGCGGGCTCCAGCTCGATGACATCCCACTCGTCGCCGACGGCCCGGACGCGGGCACCACGGATCTGGCGGCGCTGGAGCGACTCCTGGCCGAGACCGATCGGCCCGTGGCCGGCGTGATCGCCGGGCAGCCGAACTTCCTCGGGCTCCTCGAGCCGATGGCGGAGATCGGCCGGCTGGCCCATGCCGCGGGTGCCCTGTTCGTCAGCGTCGTCGAGCCCGTCTCGCTCGCGGTCCTCGCCCCACCCGGCGCGTACGGGGCCGACATCGCGGCGGGCGAGGGCCAGCCGCTCGGGATCGCGCCGCAGTACGGCGGTCCGTACCTGGGGCTGCTCGCCTCGACGGACGCGCTCGTCCGCCAGATCCCGGGCCGCCTGGTCGGGATGACGACCGATGTCGACGGCAAGCGCGCCTACGTGATGACGCTACGCGCGCGCGAGCAGGACATCCGCCGCGACAAGGCCGCCAGCAACATCTGCACGAACCAGGCGCTCCTCGCGCTCGCGGCGAGCATCTACCTCGCGACGATCGGGCCGCACGGCCTGCGCGACGTCGCCGCCCAGGGCGCCGCCCGCGCCGCCCGCCTCGAGACGGCCCTGGCCGCGGCCGGCGCCCCGCGGATCCACCCCGGGCCGTACCTGAACGAGTTCGCGGTGCGGGTGCCCGATGCCCGGTCGGTCCACCGCCGGCTGATCGATCGCAGCGTCCTCGCCGGTCTCGCCCTCGCCGACATCCTGCCGGACGAGCCGAGCCTCGCGGATGGCCTGCTCGTCTGCGCCACGGAGATCACGACCGACGACGAGATCGCCCTGTTCGCCTCGGCGCTGAGCGAGGAGCTCGCCGGCGCGGGCGCCAGGGCCGGCGTCGCCGAGGCGGTCCGATGAGCGTCGTCGGGGAGAAGCTCCAGCCGACCCTGTTCGAGCGGTCGCGACCCGGCCGCGGCGACGGCAAGATCCCGCACCCGCCGAAGGACGCCCTCGATCGGATCCCGGAGGCAGCCCGGCGCGTGACCCCGGCCGCCTTGCCAGAGCTCAACGAGCCGGAGGTCGTCCGTCATTACGTCAACCTGTCGCACCTGAACTACGCGATCGACACCGGGTTCTATCCGCTCGGGTCGTGCACGATGAAGTTCAACCCGAAGCTCAACGAGTGGGCGGCCCGTCTGCCGGGCTTCGCGAACCTCCACCCGCTCGCGCCGGACGAGATCGCCCAGGGCAGTCTCCAGCTCCTGTGGGAGCTCGAGCAGGCGCTGATCGCGATCAGCGGGATGCAGGCCGTGACGCTCCAGCCGGCCGCCGGGGCCCAGGGCGAGCTGTGCGGGATCCTGATGATCCGGGCCTATCACCGAAGCCGCGGCGACACCGACCGAGACGAGGTCCTCGTCCCGGACAGCTCCCACGGGACGAACCCGGCGACCGCGTCGATGGCCGGGTTCAAGACGATCACGATCCCGTCGGCCGCGGACGGTGGGGTCGACCTCGACAAGTTCCGGGCGGCCCTCGGGCCACGCACGGCGGCCGTCATGATCACGAACCCCTCGACGCTCGGGCTGTTCGAGAAGCGGATCGGCGAGCTGCTCGACGCGGTCCACGAGGCGGGCGCCCTGGCGTACATGGACGGCGCGAACCTGAACGCGATCCTCGGCCGGTTCAAGCCGGGCGAGGCCGGCTTCGACGTGATGCACTTCAATGTCCACAAGACGTTCTCGACCCCGCACGGCGGCGGCGGCCCCGGAGCCGGCCCGGTCGGGGTGGGGGAGCGACTCCTGCCGTTCCTGCCGGCGCCGCGGGTCCTCCGCTCCGACGAAGGGCGGTTCCGGCTGGAGCGGCCCGACGAGCGCCCGACGTCGATCGGCCGGCTCCGCAGCTATGTCGGCAACACCGGGGTCCTCGTCCGCGCGTTCGCCTACATCCGGGCCCACGGCGGGAGCGGCCTCCGCCAGGTCAGCGACGACGCGGTGCTGGCGGCGAACTACCTCCGGAAGCGGGTCGGCGAGGCCTACGACATCCCGTTCGACCGGGCCTGCAAGCATGAGTTCGTGGCGTCCGCGGCCGGGATCAAGAAGCGGACCGGCGTCCGGACGCTCGACATCGCGAAGCGCCTGATCGATCACGGCTACCACCCACCGACGATCTACTTCCCGCTCACGGTCGAGGAGGGGATGCTGATCGAGCCGACCGAGACCGAATCGGTCGAGACGCTCGACGCGTTCGCCGACGCCCTGATCGCGATCGCCCACGAGGCGGAGACCGATCCGGAGCTCGTGAAGACGGCACCCCACACGGCCCCGGTCGGCCGGCTCGACGAGGCGACGGCCGCCCGCCAGCCGAACCTCCGCTGGCGCCCGATGGCCGGGGCCGAGATGCCCTGCCCGGATTGACCCGTCGCACGGTCTGAACCTTTCCCGCGACGGACGGGTATCTTGTGGGTAATAGGGGCCCCGTGGGCCTGACCGCGTGCACGGAGACTCGACGACGACGAACGACGCTGCGGGAGGCGCCACGTCGCGAACAGATCACGATTCGGATGCGGAGCTGCTGCGCCGCGTCCAGGCCGACGATCTGGACGCCTTCGAGGAGTTTTTCGCTCGGTACCGCGCCTCGATCTACCGGACGGCGTACGGCCTGACCGGCGATCGGCAGGCGGCGGAGGAGATCCTCCAGGACACGTTCGCGCGCGCCTACCAGCGGCGCCACTCCCTCCATTCGGACGTGTCGCCGCTGCCGTGGCTGCACCGGGTCTCGCTGAACCTCTGCTACTCGCGGCTGTCGCGACGGCGCCTCGCCACGAACCCGATCGACGACGTGACCGAGTCGAGCCGGGCCGACGACGGGCCGCTCCCCGCCGACCGGGCCGAGCAGGCCGAGCTCCGACGGATCGTCCGCGACGGGATCGCGGCCTTGCCCGAGAAGCATCGCAGCGTCGTCGTCCTCTACTACCTCCAGCGGCTGTCGCTCCAGGAGACCTCGGAGGTCCTCGGGATCCAGCTCGGCACGGTCAAGTCGCGCCTGCACTACGCGCTCCGCGGCCTGCGGGCCCATCTCGAGGGTGACCGTCGTTTCGGCGGCGCCTACCACACCGTCCCGGATGAGGTCGAGGCCCACGCCTCGTGATCGACTTCGGCCGCTCCTGCGCCCGGCATCAGGGCCTGCTCGTCGCGTTCATCGACCGGGGCGAGGTCCGGCCGGGCACGTCGGCGGCGCTCTCCCACCTGGATCGGTGCGACCGCTGCACCGAGGCGATCGAGTCCACGATGCTCACGATCACGGCCCTCCGGCGTCTCGGCGATGCCGCGCAGGGCGCCGAGCCGCGGCCAGATGCCTGGCCCCGCCTGCGGGTGCGGATCCAGTCGCTCGCTCCGCGTCGGCCCGCGGTGATGTCACCGCTCGCCGGGATCGCGATGAGCGTCGGGATCGTGGCCGTCCTCGTCCTGCCGTTCCGCCTCGGAGGCGGGACGCTGCTCGGGCCGGCCGCCTCGTCGGTGATCGACCGCTCCGGCGGAGTGACCCTCGAGGAGCGTCGGATCGAGGCGAACTACATCGCGCTGGTTCGTCAGGGCTCGCTGCCGAGCAGCGAGTGGCGGCGCGTCCTCGCGGCGTCCACCCACCAACTCAGTTACCCCGACAACATCCGACCGCCGCGGAAGGAGGTGAGCCCGGCCGAGCCGACTGGACGGCCGCCGGAAGCTATTTGACACGCTATGGCCCCGTGGACATAGTACCGGGAGCGCAGGAGCCGAACGCTCACACGTGCTCGCGCGCGCCCTCTGAATCGACCGGTCCCGCAGGCCCGCCTGATCGGGAATTGGCGACGGTGGACGCGACGATCCACGACATGCGGCAACCCCTGCGACCAGCAGTTGTGGGGAGACACAACTCAGTAGGAGGAGTCTAGATGCGGAAACGTCTCGTTGGCCTGCTCGGGAGCACGATGATCGTGCTGTCGGCGTGCCAGGGCGCGGCGAGCCCCTCGCCGAGCAGCCCGGTGACATCGGCGCCGCCAGCGTCGTCCGGTCCCACGACCAGTGAGCCGGCGGCGTCGGCCTCGGAAGCCCCCGTTGACCTGACGAACACGGCGTACGCGCCGGAGGACGGCAAGGACGGCGGCACGATCATCATCGGCGACTGGCAGGAAGCCAACCAGTTCAACCCGTTCTACGCGGGCCAGGTCACCGAGGCCAACGTGGCATCGGCCGCCTGGGCCAGCCTCGTGACGCTGACCCACGACTACAAGTACGCGGCCGACCTCGCCAAGGAGATCCCGACCACCGCCAACGGCGGCGTCAAGGTCCCCGGCGAGGGTGGCGACGCGATGACGGTCACGTGGACCCTCCGCGACGGCCTGAAGTGGTCCGATGGTCAGCCCCTCACCTGCGACGACTTCAAGTACGCGCAGGAGTGGGTCCTCGACAAGGACAACAGCGGGATCGGCACGATCTCCGGATACCAGGCGATCAGCAAGCTCGACTGCACGTCGGACACGGTGATGGTCTGGCACTTCCCGAAGATCTACGAGGGCTACATCACCCTCGCCGTGGCTCCGCTGCCGCGCCACTTCCTGTCCAAGATCCCGGTCAAGGACCAGGTCACCGGCGCCGGCTTCCGGCCCAATGAGATCAAGAACCTGCCCGTGAGCGGCGCGTTCAAGTTCGACACGGTGACCCCGGGCGCCGAGCTGCGCCTCGTCAAGAACCCGAACTACACGAGCTGGAAGACCGGCAAGCCGGCCCATCTCGACAGCCTCGTCTGGAAGTGGTACGGCGACGCCGACGCGATGATCGCCGGCTACAAGGCCGGTGAAGTCGACTTCGCCACCGACCTCCAGGACTCGGACATCCCGAAGGTCCAGGATCTCGGTGACCAGGTCTCGGCCATCCCGGCCCTGCTGTACGAGTTCCTCCGCCCGAACTGGTCGGCCACGGAGTGCTCGCACAACCCGACCGTCCAGGATCGTGGCACCGGCTGCCCGATGTCCGACTCGGCCATGCGGCAGGCGATCTCCTTCGCGATCGACAAGAACGCGATCAACGAGCGGCTCCTGGGCGGCACCGTCCAGATCGCCAACACGAACATCTCCCCAGGCGCATGGTTCTTCGCGGACCAGCCGCCGGCCACCTACGACCCGGAGAAGGCCAAGTCGATCCTCGACGCGGCCGGCTGGGTCCCCGGAGCCGACGGGATCCGCGAGAAGAGCGGCCTGAAGGCCAAGATCGAGCTCTGCACCACCAGCCGCCAGGTCCGCCAGGACACGCTCGCGCTCATCGCGGGCTGGCTGCGTGATGTCGGGATCGAAGGCGTGCCGAACCCGGTCGACCCCGCCAACATCTTCGCCGACTACAACACCGCGACCCGGGACACCCCGTGTGCCCTGTCGCACAGCAACTTCGACCTCGCGGAGCATGCCTTCTCGAGCTCGATCGACCCGCTGGGTAACTACTTCAGCTACCACAGCTCGCAGTTCGAGCCGAAGGGCGTCAACGACGCCCAGGTGAATGACCCCGATATCGACAAGGCCATGGACGACGTCCAGAACAGCGTCGACTTCACCGTCATCAAGGCGGCGATGGCGCAGTTCCAGAAGGTCTACGTCGAGAAGACGGTCGAGATCCCGCTCTACTACCGCAAGAACGTGGAGCTGGCCAGCAAGAAGCTCGGCAACTACTTCGCCAACCCGACCCAGGCCGGTCCGACCTGGAACGCCGTCGACTGGTTCAACACCGGCGGCTAATCGATCCGACCCCGCCGGGGTCCGATCAGCACCAACGCTGCTCGGGGCGTCCGCATCGCGGGCGCCCCGAGCGGTACACAGCCAACCGCGAACCGTGTACCGTATCCCCACCGATGCGGCTCGGACGCGGCTTCCATTCGGAACCCGTGACCCAGGACCAACCTCGTTAGACAGCAGGTGGTGAGCCGATGACGAAATATGTGATCCGGCGGATCGCCCAGGCCATCCCCGTCCTCTTCGGCATCTCCATCGTTGTCTACGCCATCCTCCTGTCCGCGCCGGGCGGTCCCACGTCCCGGTTCGCGGGCAACCCGCGGATGACCCTCGAGCAGAAGGAAGCCTTCAAGCGCTCGTGGGGCCTCGACCAGCCCATCCCCGTCCAGTACTGCCGCTGGATGGGCATCTGCAACCCCGATGGCCAGGGCGCCGGCGTCTTCATCGGCCCGAACGGCTGGCCGAACTTCCTGCCGACGGCGATCTCCGGCGCCACGAACGGCGTGTTCCACGGCGACTTCGGCTACTCGATCGACTCGGGAGAGCCGGTCATGGTCCGCATCGTCCGGGCCGCGCTGCCGACGTTCATCCTCGCGACGTTCGCGCTGGTGATCTGGCTCACGATCGCGATCGTCCTGGGGGTCGTCGCCGCGGTGAAACGCTACTCGTGGTTCGACCAGATCGTGACGATCTTCTCGTACATCGGCTTCGCCATGCCCACGTTCTGGCTCGGGATCATGCTGATCTACATCTTCAGCGGGCCGGGCTTGAACATCCTGCCGGCCGCCGGCATGACCGAGACCCGCCTGTCGCCGCCCTTCGGCAGCGACGCCTACTGGGTCTACTTCGGCCAGCATCCGCTGGCTGCGCTGAGTGACATCGGGCGGCACCTGATCCTGCCCGTGATCACCCTCGTCGTCGTCAACATCGCGGGCGACTCGCGGTTCGTCCGGGCGAGCATGCTCGAGGCGTTGAGCCAGGACTACGTCCGCACGGCCAAGGCCAAGGGCCTCTCGGGCCGGTCGGTGACGTTCAAGCACGCGCTCCGCAACGCGATGCTCCCGGTCCTGACGAACATCGGCCTGGAGATCCCGTTCCTGTTCACGGGCGCGCTCGTGACCGAGACGATCTTCTCGTGGCCGGGGATCGGCAAGCTGACGATCGACGCGACGCGGGCGTTCGATTACCCGATCCTGATGGGGGTCCTCCTCATCACGGCGGCCCTCGTCGTCCTCGCCAACCTCCTCGCCGACATCGCCTACGCCTTCGTCGACCCCCGGATCAAGTACTAGCTGGACTGAGGTTCGTCGATCCATGGCACAGGACCTTGAGCGCGCCACCGCGGTCGCGGACGTCGAGCAGCGAGCGGAAGAGGCCGGCGCCGACTACGAGGTCGGTCTCGAATCGCTCAGCCAGTGGCAGCTCGCCTGGCGGAAGTTCAAGCGGCACCGCCTCGCGCTGATCGGGCTCGGCATCCTGACGGCGCTCGTCCTGATCGCGATCATCGGGCCGATCGTGATGCCGTACTCGTTCGACCGGATCCCGATCCCGGACCAGATCGTCTACAAGGGCCGGGCGCCGTCCCTCGCCCATCCGTTCGGCGAGACGGGTGGCCTCCAGCGCGACGTCCTCCTGCTCGTGGTGAACGGCGCGAAGTTCTCGCTGCTGATCGGCTTCTCGAGCATGGCGATCGGCGTCATCATCGGCACGATCGTCGGCGCGGTCGCGGGCTACGTCGGCGGGATCGTCGACAACGTCCTGATGCGGATCGTCGACGTGATGCTGAGCCTGCCGCTCCTCTTCGTGATCCTCGTCGCGGCCCGCTTCTTCGCCGGGGCCCGCGACAACGTCTGGACGATCATCATCATCTTCGGGCTGTTCGGCTGGATGGGGGTCAGCCGGCTCGTCCGGAGCCTCTTCCTGTCGATCCGGGAACGGGAGTTCGTCGAGGCCGCCAAGGCCGTCGGCGTCCGCGATCGCCGGATCATCTTCAAGCACATCCTGCCGAACGCCCTCAGCCCGATCATCGTCGTCGCCTCGCTGATCGTGGCGGCCAACATCATCGGCGAGGCGTTCGTCAGCTTCCTCGGCTACGGCGTGAACCCGGTCAACCCGACCTGGGGCAACATCCTGTCGAGTGCTCTGACGTTCATCCCCCTCGGCAACTGGTGGTGGCCGATGTTCCCGGGCCTGGCGATCATCGTGACGGTCCTCGCCGTGAACTTCGTCGGCGACGGGCTGCGGGACGCGTTCGACCCGCGGTCCCGGGCATGACGGAGACGATCACCGCCCCCACGCCCCTCGGTGCGCCTCCGCCGAAGAACGTCCTGCTCGACGTCCGCAACCTCAAGACGTACTTCCACGTCCTCGACGGGGTCGTGCCGGCGGTCGACGGGGTGTCGTTCAGCCTGCAGCGTGGCCAGACGATCGGGATCGTGGGCGAATCGGGCTCGGGCAAGAGCGTCACCGCCCTGACGGTCATGCGCCTGATCGACATCCCGCCCGCGGAGATCGCCGACGGCGAGATCTGGTTCGACGGCAAGGAGATCCTGTCGATCCCGATCGACGAGATGCGCAAGCTCCGCGGCAACGACATCGCGATGATCTTCCAGGAGCCGCTGACGAGCCTGAACCCGGTCTTCACGATCGGTGACCAGATCGCCGAGCAGGTCGAGCGCCACAAGAAGGTCAGCAAGAGGGCCGCCTGGGACCGGGCGATCGAGTCCCTCCAGCTCGTGGGGATCCCCTCGCCCGAGCGGCGGGTCAAGCAGTACCCGCACGAGATGTCGGGCGGGATGCGGCAGCGCGTGATGATCGCGATGGCGCTGTCCTGTGAGCCGAAGCTCCTGATCGCCGACGAGCCGACGACCGCCCTCGACGTCACGATCCAGGCCCAGATCCTGGAGCTCCTCAAGACGATCCAGGACAGGACGGACTCGGCCCTGATGCTGATCACCCACGACCTCGGCGTCGTCGCCGAGATGGTCGACCACGTCTGCGTCATGTATGCCGGCCAGGTCGTCGAACAGGGCAAGGTCGACGAGGTCCTGATCGACCCCAAGGCCCCGTACACGATGGGCCTCCTCGAGTCGATCCCGAGCGTCGAGAAGCGCGGCGGCCGGCTGTCGGCGATCAAGGGCACCGTGCCGAACCCGTTCAACATGCCGCCGGCCTGTCGCTTCCAGCCGCGCTGCCCCTATGCCTGGGACCTCTGCTCCGAGAAGGCGCCGGACCTCTATCCCGCGGGCAATTCCGGTCAGCTGGCCCGCTGCCACCTCCACACGCCGGCCGGAGCCCCGCGCCTGGCCGCGGCGATGGTCGACCACGATCGCAAGCTGAACGTCGGCGAAGGGATCGACTGACGTGGAGGACGAGACTCGGCGCATGGATGCCACCACACCGACCGAGACGCCGGATACCGGACCGACCGACGGCGCCTCGACCGAGCCCGCGCGGGGCAGCAGCCCGACCGAGATGGACGCGGCGCCGCTGCCGGATCGCCCGCCCCTGGGCGAGCCGCTGCTCCAGGTCCGCGGCCTGAAGAAGCACTTCCCGATCGTC
>Ga0070696_100003483_pt1 | contig 10462 bp, 13 predicted proteins | sample KBSK1253metaG_FD_65474 | JGI IMG/M metagenome (GOLD analysis project Ga0070696, IMG submission 65474) | Corn, switchgrass and miscanthus rhizosphere microbial communities from Kellogg Biological Station, Michigan, USA - KBS K1-25-3 metaG | ecosystem: Host-associated > Plants > Roots >... | reverse complement strand
GCGCGGCTGAAGGCGGCCTCGGACTCGTAGCCCGCGCGCTCCGCCAGGCGCGCGATGGGGTCGCCTCCCGAGCGCAATGCTTGAGCGGCGAGCGCGAGGCGCCAGCGGATGAGGTATTGGATGGGGGGCTCGCCGACCAGCGCTGCGAAGCGCTCTGCGAGCGCTGAGCGCGACAGCGCCACCGCGCGGGCGAGCTTATCCACCGTCCATGCCCTGCCCGGCTCGGCGTGCAGCAGGGCGAGCACCTGGCCGACGTGCGCGTCGCGCACGCCCGCGAGCCAGCCCTTGCCCTCTGGCGGCAGCGTCTCGGCGTAGCGGCGCATCGCTTCCACGAACATGAGCTCGGAGACCTTGGCGAGCATCGATCCGGCGCCCGGGCGCAGGGCCGAGGATTCGCGCACGCCCACGCGCAGCAGCTCGCGCAGCAGTCCCGCCGCGGGGCCGCCGCCCATCCGGATGCATAGCACGGGCGGAAGGACCTCGAGGAGCGGCCGGAACACGCTGCGGCTCAAGGCGAGATAGCCGCAGACGAAGCGCGTGGCCGCGCCGCCGCCGCCGTGGCGCATCTGGAAGAGCTCGGCGCCGCTTTCGGGATCCGGGGTCACCACGGCCTGCGCCTGCATCGGTGCGAGGTGCAGGTCCGTGCCCATCAGATGCCGGCCCTCCTGCGGGAACAGCACCAGGTCGCCGGCGGCGGCTTCGAGCGCCTCGCCGCCCTCGGCGAGCCGCACCCTGCATGCGCCGTCGGTCAGGAAATGGAAGAACGCGACGTGCTCCGCGCCGGCAAGGCGCTCTCTGACGCTCGCGAGCCCGAGCTCCCCGCGGATGCACCAGGGCGCCGTGAACTCGGCGTTCAGGTAGACCGCGCCTTCGAGCCGCACCGACTTGAGGACGTCCGACAACGCATCCATGGGGTTTTGGGCAAGAAACCTGGAGTCTCGGGCAAGGCGCCTCGCCGGTCGGCGAGCAGACTAGCACCGCTCATACAAGCGGAAAAGGATCATCGCCATGGCAACCTACAAAGGCAGCTGCTTTTGCAGCGCAGTTCAGTTCACGGTCAGCGGCGAGCCCGCGGCAATGGGTTATTGCCATTGCGAGTCGTGCCGAAGCTGGTCCGCGGGGCCGGTCAACGCCTTCACGCTATGGAAGCCCGAAGCGCTGCAGGTCACACGCGGCTCGGACCTCATCGGCACCTATAACAAGACGCCGAGGAGCTACCGCAAGTGGTGCAAGAAGTGCGGCGGCCATCTCTTCACCGAGCATCCCCATTGGGGCCTCACCGACGTGTACGCCGCGGCAATTCCGGATTTCCCGTACCAGGCCGCAATCCACGTCAACTACCAGGAAACCCGGCTGCGCGTGCGCGATGGGCTGCCGAAGATGAAGGACCTGCCCAAACCAATGGGCGGCTCGGGCGAGGCCGTCGCGGAATAGGAATCCTCTACTCGAGCGGCGGGTTGCCGTCTCCGCTCCCCAGGGGACGCTGCATGATCACGCTGTCGACCCAGCGGCCGAACTTGAAGCCGACCGAACGCAGCGTGCCGGCGCGCAGAAATCCCTGGCTCGCGTGCAGGCCGATCGAGGCCGCGTTCGCGCTGTCGCCGATCACCGCGATGAGCTGGCGGTAGCCGAGCGCTTCGCAGCGCCCGATGAGCTCGGCGAGCAGCGCCCTGCCCACGCCGCGCCCCTGGGCGTCGGGCCGCACGTAGACCGAGTCCTCCAGCGAATAACGGTAGGCCGAGCGCGTGCGATAGAGCGCGCAATAGCCGTAGCCCGCGAGCGTGCCGCCCAGGTCGGCTGCGAGGTAGGGCAATCCGCCGCGCGTCACTTCCTCGTAGCGCCGGCGCAGCTCGGCTTGAGAGGGCGGCTCTTCCTCGAACGACGCGAGGCCCTTCAGCACGTGGTGCGAGTAGATGGCGTGGATCTGCGCGATGTCCTCCGGCGAGGCCGGCCGAATCCGAAGCGGCTCAGCGGGCGTAATCGGGCTCCTCCCGGCCGAGGATGCGCTTGAGCGCGCTGAAGTGCGCGCCGGCGTACTTCGGCGCGTCGGCGGCGAGCAGCCGATAGGTTTCGCGCACCACTTCGGGCCGCACCGCGCGCAGCTTCCCGCCCGTCGATCTCGCGAGGACCTGCAGCCGGCAGGCGCGCTCGAGGTAGTACATCCGGTCGAAGGCTTCTGCGATCGACGGGCCGATCACGATGACGCCGTGGTTGGCGAGGAACATCACGCGCTTCGTGGCGAGCACGCGCGCGAGACGATCGCCCTCCGCGTTGTTTACCACCAGGCCGTTGTACGTGTCGTCGTAGGCGATGTCATCGTAGAAGCGCAGCGCGTTCTGCTCCACCATCTCGAGGCGGCCGTTCTCGAGCAGCGTGAGCGCAGTCGCGTACGCCATATGCGTATGGAGCACGCAGGCCGCGGCCGGATTGGCGAGGTGGATGCGCGAGTGGATATAGAAGGCGGTCTTCTCGAACTCGCCCTCACCCTGAAGCACCCGCCCCTGGGCGTCGAGCGTGAGCAGATTGGAAGCAGTGACTTCGCTCCAGTGCAGCCCATAGCGATTGAGAAGAAACCGCGTACCGTCACGCCCCGGAAGCATGTAGCTGAAGTGGTTGCAGACGCCCTCGTGCAGATCCAGGCGCACCGCGAGGCGGAAGGCGGCCGCGAGGTCGACCCGCGCCGCGGCAATCTCCAGCTCATCCATCGTCCCCATGCGTCGATTATAGTGTTGGGATGAGGAATCTCATTCTCGCCATGAGGAAACCCCTTCTCGCCGTCCTCGCCGCGTGCGTAATCGCCGCCTGCTCCAAGGTCACGCAGGAGAATTTCCTCAAGATCCAGGACGGGATGAGCGAGGAAGAGGTGATCGCGCTGCTCGGCCGGCCCAGCGAATCGAACAGCGTGAACGTGCTGGGCGTGTCCGGGACCTCGTCGCGCTGGGCCAGCGGCGACGCCGTGATCACGGTGCGCTTCGTGAACGGCAAGGTCGCGCTCAAGAGCTTCGACAAGCCCGGCGCCCAGGGCAAATGAAAAGGGCGCCCGCAGGCGCCCTTTCTTCAGGCTGGGGCCGCTTCAGCGGTGGCGATCTTCGTAACGCCGACCCACTTCGTGGCCGATGATGCCGCCGGCCGCCGCGCCGCCGACCGTGCCGATGGTGCTGCCGCCGGTCGCCTCGGAGCCGACCGCGCCGCCCAGGACTGCGCCGCCGGCCGTGCCGACGGTCTCGCCTCTGCTGCCGCAGCCTGCGATGCCGAGTGCCGACGCGAGCGCGATACCCAGAACGATAAAGAATTTGCTCATGCTATTTGCCTCCGGTGTGTAAAAAGAAGACCCGCTCGGCGCTCAGTTGCAGCCACGCAGCAGGAAGATCGCGAACAGCACCGGGATCGGCACGCCAAGGGCCCACAACAGGATGTACCCGAGCTTGCCTTCCTGCTTCCGGCGCCACTGCTGCAGCTTCTGCATATCGCCTCCAATGAATTGAGCGGACACAAAAAGGCAGCAATGGGCGTGCCCGACGCATGCCCGGCAGGGGAGCAAATCGTTGTAGGGAAAGGCCTTACTCGGGCTCGAGTTGAGCGGCTTTCATGACCCGCTCGGTGTTCGCTACATCCTGCGCGAGGAATTTGCGGAACTCTTCGGAGTTGCCGGGGAAGAGCTCGGCGCCCTGGCCGGCGAGACCGTTCTTCACTTCGGGGAACGCGAGGGTCTTGACCATCGCCGCGTGCACCCGCTCGATGATCGGCCGCGGCGTGCCCTTGGGCGCGATGAGCCCCGCCCAGCCGTTGAAGTCGTAGCCGGCCACGGTCTCGGCGATGGAGGGCATCTCGCCAAGCATCGCCGTGCGGCGCGGCAGGCTCTGCGCAAGCGCGCGCAGGCGGCCCGCCTTCACCTGCGACATCGCCGCGGGCGCGGGCGTCAGCGTCCAGTGCGTCTGGCCTCCGGCCACCGACGCGACGGAGGGCCCGCCGCCCTTGTGCGGCACGTGCAGCGACTCGAAGTTGCCCATCGTCATGAGCAGCGCCCCGGCGAGATGGCTCTGCGAGCCCACGCCGGCGGAGGCCATGTTGACGCTCGCGCGGTTCGCGCGCGCGTAGTCGATCAGCTCCTTCACGTTGTTGACGGGAAGCTGCGGATTGACGACCAGCACGTTGGGAGTGATGGCGAAGGTGCCGATCAGCTCGAAGTCGTGCGCGGTGTCGTACGGCCGCGCCTTCTTCAGCAGCGGCGCGATCACCCCCGAGCCGTTCGAGACGGTGATCAGGGTGTAGCCGTCGGGGGCGGCCTTCCTGCCGACGTCCATGCCGATGAGGCCGCCGGCGCCGTCGCGGTTCTCGACCACCACGGCGGCGCCGAGCGCATCGCCCAGCTTGGTGGCGAGGATCCGGGTCATGGTGTCGACCGAGCTTCCCGGCGCATTGGGCACCAGGATGCGCACCGGGCGGCTGGGATAGTCCTGCCCCCATGCCGCCGAGACGAGGCAGGCCGCGAGCAGGCCGAAAAGCTGCTTAAGCATGGTATTCATAGTTATCCTCCTGGACCAAAATAGTGCCATGGAACCCAACGCGCAGAAAATCGAATCGCTGGTGCGCCAGCTCCTGATCGAGCTCGGCGAGGACCCCAACCGCGAAGGCCTGCAGAAGACGCCGCTGCGGGTGGCGAAAGCCCTCAGCTTCCTCACCCACGGCTACCGCACCGAGCCCGAGTCGGTGATCAACCAGGCGCTCTTCACCCAGACCACGAGCGGCATGGTGATCGTGAAGGACATCGAGCTCTACAGCCTGTGCGAGCACCACCTGCTTCCGTTCTTCGGCCGCTGCCACATCGGGTACATTCCGAACGGCAAGGTCTTCGGCGTGAGCAAGCTCGCGCGCCTGGTCGAGGTCTACGCGCGGCGGCTGCAGCTCCAGGAGCGGCTCACCGACCAGATCTCGCAGGTCATCATGGACTCGGTCGACGCCAGGGGCGTTGGCGTGATGATCGAGGCGCGCCACCTATGCATGATGATGCGCGGGGTGGAGAAGCAGAACTCGACCATGCTCACCTCGTCGGTGCTCGGCGTATTCCGCGACCACCTGGCGACGCGCGAGGAGTTCCTGTCCCTGGTGGGCCGGCGCTAGCTCACCACTTGTTCCTCAGCTCGCGCAGCCTGAGGAACACGGTGCGGGCGTCCGGCTTCTCCGGAAGTTCCGGGAAGGCTTCGCGCAGCCTGGCGATCACGCTCGGGCTGCCGAGGCGAAAGAAGGTATTGATCTCGCGCTCCACGGCCAGAGTGGAGACATAGGCCCGGCTCGGGTCCTGGCCCTTCAGCTTCTCCAGCATCGCTTGCGCACGCTGGTTGTCGGGCTCGCGGCTCAGGGTGAAGCGCAGGTTGTTCTCGATGTAGTCGTGGCCCGGATAGATCAGGGTTTCTTCCGGCAACTTGGCGAGCTGCGCGGTGAACGTCTTGTAAAGCTCTTCCGGGTGTCCGCCGTTGTGGCAGTTGCCCGCGCCTGCATTGAACAGCGTGTCTCCGGAAAAAAGCGCCGGCTGGTCGGTGCGGGACAACAGGCAGACATGGCTCATGGTGTGGCCGGGGGTATCGAGCGCCTCGAGCTCCACCGACTTCCCGACCTTGATCACATCGCCTGCGCTCAAGCCCCGCGCCATCTCGGGAATCTTGTCCTTGGCGTTCTTGTGCGCGAGCACCTTGGCGCCGGTTTTCTCGACCATCGCCGCGTTGCCGCCGGTATGGTCGCGGTGCTCGTGGGTGTTCAGGATCTGGGTGATGTCCCAGCCCTCTTTCTTCGCGGCGGCGAGGCACTTCTCGTAGTCGAGCGGATCGACCGCGAGCGCCTCGCCGGTCTCGCCGCAGGCGATGAGGTAGTTGAAGTTGCGGTAGGCGTTGCCGGTCCAGACTTGTCTGACGATCATGCCGCTATTTAATCAGCTTCCGCAGCACATGGCGGCGGTTGCGCGTAAACGGGCGGACTTGCGATGGCCAGCGGCCGGCCTCGACCGCCTTCCCCCAGGCCGCGCTCGTCAGGACCTCGGCGCTTTCGAGCTCATAGAACGCGCTGTAGCGCGGCTCGCCTTCGGCGACGATGGTCTTTTTCTCACCGCCAAGGAACATGGTGAGCGGCTCGCTCACCGCGCGCCGTACCGACAGCACGCCCGGCACCTTGAGGAGCGCGGGGACGTGCTCGGTGTCGTAGACCTCGTTGAACAGCGCCTCCTTGTCGGAGTCGACGTCCATGCTGGCAATAAATACGTATCTCGCTTTGCCTGCCATGCGCCCTCCTGTAATCAATCCCGAACCGGGCCTGTAAGATTAGCCCCGAGCCCATGCCCTTCGCTACGATCAACGGCATCCGGATTCACTATCTGGTCCAGGGCACCGGGCCGCATCTGCTGATGTTCGCCCCCGGCGGCTTCCGCTCGGTGATCTCGCGCTGGACGGCGCAGGGCGGCAAGCGCGAGTGGCAGGAGATGGACGGCCTCGCGGCGCTGTCGCGCCACTTCACCTGCATCGCCTACGACCGGCGCGAGTCGGGGCTGTCGGGCGGGCGCGTCGAGCCACTGTCCTGGGACCTGTACGTGCAGGAAGCGAAGGGCCTGCTCGAGCTCGCCGGCGCGCGCAAGGCACACATCCTGGGCAGCTGCATGGGCGCGGCGCTCGCGCTGGCGTTCGCCGTACGCCACCCGCAGGCGTGCACCAGTCTCCTCCTGCACTGGCCTGTGGGCGGCTACCGCTGGATGATGAAAGGACACAGGTTCTTTGCGCGCCATCTCGATTTCGTGCGCGCGCACGGTATGCAGGCCGTGGTCGAGCGTGCGCCGCAGGGCGAGAATTTCTGGCTCGATCCCGAGATCGGGCCGTGGGGCTCGCCCGTGGCCGTTTACCCCGAATTCGCCTCCCAGCTGAAGAAGCTCGAAATGGAGGAATACGTGAAGATCGCAGAGCGCAGCCGCGAGGCGCTCTTCAACGACACCATGCCTTCGGGCGCGAGCGGCGAGGAGCTGATGAAGATCGAGACACCGTCGCTCATCCTCCCCGGAAACGATTCATCGCACGCCTATTCGGCGTCCGTCGCGCTGAAGGAGCTCATGCCCCAGGCCGTGCTATGGGACCTCTTGCCCGAGCAGCAGAACGGGCGCAACACGCTCGAGCAAATTCTGAATTTCACCGACTACCGCGAAAGCCGGGCGAGCGCCCGCTCGTAGTATGAGAGGTCGAAATACCTTTCCGCAGGCGTGCGGCTGGCGCCTTCCATCTCGGCGCGCAGCGCGAGCATGTTGTCGAAGCCCTGGCGGTCGAACTTGGCGTCGGGCGTGAAGCCGCGCGCGGGATCGACGAGCGCGCGATAGGTGCGCTCGGCGACCCCGCGTGAGAGCTTGAGCTTGTCCATCAACATGCCGGTGGCCTCTTCGCGGTTGGCTGGCGTGAGTGCCCAGCGCAGCGATTCTACGTAGGCAGCGATGAAGCGCTCGAGGAGCGCCGCGTTTGCCTTGGCCCACGCGCGCTGCACGAACGCGCCGTTCGCCTGGTAGGGCCCCAGCATGTCGACCGTGGTCCCAAGGCTCTTCAGGCCGAGCTCTTCGGCCTGGATCGTGAACGGCAGGTTGAGGATCGCCGCCGCGTTCTCCTTGTCCGCCGCCATCGCCTTGAGGCGCAGCTCGCCCCGGCCGACCGGCTTCACCACGTAGTCCTTTCCTTCCGTCATGCCTTGCTTCGCCAGGATCTTCTTCGCGAGCAGCGCGTAAGCCGTATTGGGCGCGTCGACCACGAGGATCCGGCCGCGCAGGTCGGCGAAGGAGCGCACGTAGGGCTGCACGAAGAACTCGTTCATGCCGCTGTCGCCGCCGGTCACCATGATCACGTCCTGCTTCGCCACCTCGACCATCGCCACGGCGTTGTCGACCGCCGCGAGCGCAATGTCGATCGTGCCGCCGGCGAGCCCTTCGCGCTGTCGCGTGGAGTTCTCGGTAAAGGAAAGCTCGAGCGCGATGCCGTGACGGGCAAAGATGCCCTTCGCCAATCCCGCGTGGAGCGGCAGGGCCTTCGCGTTCGGAAACGCGTTGACGCGCAGGCGCTGCGGCTCTGCCGCCGCCGTGATCGAAACACAAATCACAGAAAAAGCGAAAAACGCGAGAAGGCGCGTCATGAACGCCTCAGCGAACGACCTTGACCCCGGCCTCCTTCAGGATGCCGCGCATGCGGCCGGAAAACTCGTCATAGAACTTGGTCAGCTCCGCGGCGTTCTGGTAGCCGTCCTCGAACTGGTTGTCGGCTAGGAATTTGTGCCACGACTGGGTTTGCGTGAGCTTGTGGAACGCATTTTCCCAGTAGGCGACGTTTTCCTTCGGGATCGCGGGCGGCGCCACCACGCCGCGCACCTGCGGCACCGACGGAAGGTCGAAGCCCGCCTCCTTCAGTGTCGGTACGTTGGGAAAGCCAGGCAGCCGCTTGTCGGTGACCTGCGCGAGCACGCGCATGTTGCCCGCGCGGATATGCTCGCCCGCCTCGGCCGGCTCTATGACCATCATGTTGACGTGGCCTCCAAGCAGCGCCGCGATGCGCTCGCCGCCGCCGGGAAACGAGATGTAGGCCCAGCGCGCGCCGGTGGACTTCTGCAGAAGCTCGCGCACGATGTTGTCGCGGCTCGTGACCGAGCCGCCCGACTGCTTCAGCTCTCCTGGGCTCTTCTTGGCCGCCGCGATGAAATCCGGCAGGCTCTTGTACGGCGCATCGGACTTGACCGCGATCACCGCGGGCTCGAGCACGAGACGCGCGATCGGCGTGAGATCCCTGAGCGTCACCTTGGCCTCGGCGCTGGTGAGCGGACCGGTCAGCCAGACGCCGGTGAAGAAGCCGAGCGTGTTCTGGTCGCCCTTTTTCTCGGCGAGGTAGGCCGCGGCCACCGCGCCGCCGCCGCCGGTCTTGTTGACCACCTGCATGCGCACCGGCAGCAGCTTTTCCTTCTCCATCATCAGGGCGACCGCGCGCGCCAGCACGTCGCTGCCGCCGCCGGGACCGGTATGCACCACCACCTCCACCGGCCGGGTCGGCTTGTAGCCCTGCGCCGAGGCCGGCGTGGGCACGCCACCGAGCGCAGCCAGCACCGCGGCCGCGGCGGCAAATACGATTCGCTCTCTCATTCGCAACCTCCTCCTATAGTTTTACTCTTCGAGCGCCTGCAACCGCCAGGCGTTGAGCTTGTGGAACAACGGCATCAGCAGGATCAGCAGCGCCAACGATAGCATCACGGCCGAGATCGGCCTGGTCGCGAGGATCGAGAGGTCGCCCTGCGACATCATCAGCGACTGGCGCAGTGCCCGCTCCATCGCGCCGCCCAACACCAGGCCGAGGACCAGCGGCGCGGCGGGGTAATCGAGCTTGCGCATGACATACCCGAGCAGCCCGAAGGCCATGACCATCCCGACGTCGAAGAGGCTTCCCGACACGCTGTAGACGCCGACGATCGAGATGCCGAGGATCAGGGGGTAGAGCACGAACCCGGGCGTGCGCAGCACCTGCGCGAAGAGCGGCACCAGCGGCAGGTTGAGCACGAGCAGCATGACGTTGCCGATGTACATGCTCGCCACCAGGCCCCAGAACAGGGACTGGTTCTCGGTGATGAAGAGCGGGCCGGGCTTGAACCCCCACAGCACGAGCGCCGCAAGCAGCACGGCGGTGGTGCCGGAGCCGGGAATGCCCAGCGTCAGCAGCGGCACGAGCGCGCCGCCGGTCTCGGAGTTGTTCGCGCCCTCGGGCGCGGCGACGCCTTCCACCACGCCTTTGCCGAACTCCTGCGGACGGCGCGATACCGCTTTTTCCACGCCATAGGAAATGAACGAAGCGATGGTGGAACCGGCGCCGGGAAGCACGCCGATCAGAAAGCCGAGCACCGAGCCGTTCACGAACGCGAAGCGGCAATCCTTCATGTCCTGCCAGGTGGGCAGCAGGTTGCGCAGGCCCTTGGGCACCGGCAGCGCCCGCGCCTCGTCGCGGCCTTCCATGCAGGCGAGCACTTCGCCGAGCGCGAACAGGCCGATGGCGACGACCACGAAGTCGATGCCCGAGAGCAGCTCCAGGCGCCCGAAGGTGAAGCGCGAGGTGGTGCTGAAAGGGTCGGTGCCGATGCCGGCGATCCACAACCCGACCAGCATCGCGAGCAGCGCCTTCACCATCGAGCGTCCGGCGAGCAGCACCACCATCGCGAGCCCGAGCGCCATGAGCGCGAAGTACTCGGGCGCGCTGAACGCGAGCGCCACCTTGGCGAGCGGCGGCGCGATCAGCATGAGGCCCACTACGCCCACGGTGCCGGCGATGAACGACGCGATCGCCGCGATGCCGAGCGCGGCGCCGGCGCGCCCCTTGCGCGCCATGGCGTAGCCGTCGAGACAGGTGACCACCGAGGCGGATTCGCCAGGAACGTTGAGCAGGATCGAGGTAGTGGAGCCGCCGTACTTGGCGCCGTA
>Ga0070696_100003482_pt1 | contig 10462 bp, 9 predicted proteins | sample KBSK1253metaG_FD_65474 | JGI IMG/M metagenome (GOLD analysis project Ga0070696, IMG submission 65474) | Corn, switchgrass and miscanthus rhizosphere microbial communities from Kellogg Biological Station, Michigan, USA - KBS K1-25-3 metaG | ecosystem: Host-associated > Plants > Roots >... | reverse complement strand
GTGCGCGCGGACGAATTGGATTTGCCGGTGCCGCTGGACCGCGTCGCGTACAGAAGCGCGCTGGAGCTGTTGGAGCGCCGCGGGATCGTCGACAAGGGGCGCCTGACGCGATACGGCAGAGCGGTGGAAGCCATGCCCGTGGAGCGCGCGTGGGCGGAGCTGCTCGTCAACGCGGAGGACGACCTCGTGCCGTTCCTCGCCGTGACCGCGTCGATCGAATCGCTGCATCGCATGACGCGTGAAGAGCGGGATCTCGACGGAGTGACGGTTCCGGGCAGCGATCACCTCACCGCGTACAACCTGTATGCCGAAGCCTATCAAACAGCGGGACGGATGGGCGAAGTGTACGGCTTGCCGCGCCACGTGTTCGACGAACAGGAAGTCGATGAGTGGGCCGACCGACGCGGGGTGCTCGTCAAATCAATCGAGGATGCGGCGCTGGGGATGGCGAGCATCTATCGCGCGGTCGGGCTTCCACTGCCGGACCGGATGCCGAACGCCGGCGAGAGCGTGCTTGCCAGGTTCCAGGAGCTACTCGCGCAGTATCTGCCATTCTCGCTCGTGATCGACGAAGAGACGGCCACTGGCGAAAGCGTCCGCGTCTCAAAGACGAGCGTCGCCGGCGGCTGGGGCGCCATCACGGGCGAGCTCCGATACTTCGCGGACAAACTGGGCATTCCACGCGCGTCGATCGAGGGAACCAACATCCCGATGTCGATGATTCGACGGTACGCGAGGGAGCACGAGCCGGAGTTGGTCGTGGATCCGAACGCCAAGCGCGCACCGGTGCTACTGCGGCGAAAGGTCACGTATCACGGATTCGACCTCGAGCACGAGGTGGAGCCCGTCGAGGATGTTCCACCAGAGCTGGTCGGGAAGCTGCGTCATCTTCTGGCGGAGTCACTCGCGCGCGGCGAGGCGCGACACGTGGCGGCGAAGAACGATCGCATCGCGATCGAAGAGATCCGCGAATCATGGCGACGCTCGGGCGGGAAGACTCCCAAGCTCGGCATGGACGAGCTGACGTCGATCTACGAGCAGCAGCTCACGCAACAGAACGTCGCGTCGTATTCGGACTTCCGGCACGCGCGCCTGGGTATCGACGCGGAATCCATCGTGCCGCGTCGCGTGCGCGAGCAGTACCTGGCGCTGCCTGACTTCGTCGACATACGAGGACGCGAGGTCCCGATCCGCTACGACGTCGAGGAAAGCCCTCAAGGCACGCGCGCCGTGGCGCGCCTGACGCTTCCGGAGAAGCTCGGGCGCACGCTAAGCGCCGAAGAATTGCCCACGCTCGATCGGCCGCTGCGGTTCGTCGTCACGCGCGGCGCGCGGGGCGCGGCGCGCGCGGACACGCTCGAGGGGCTTCGGGAAGAGCTCGATCGGCCTTTCACCGACCAGGAGCTTGCGGAGCTCGATCGGGCCGCCGAGCGCCGCCGGGACGAGCGAAAGCAGGGGCGGCAGGAGCGGCACGCGAGGAAGGCAGCGCGCGAGCTGCGTCGCGAGCGCGCCCCGTCGGGTGAGGAGCGGCGGCGTGGTCCACGAACGCCGTACGTGGACACTCTCAGAGGAAAGAAGCGGCGTCCCAAGCGCGGCCGCTGAAACTACTCGTGGAGCAGACGTTCTCCCACGACTTGTTTCCCTTCAATGTCCACCTCGAGCCGCTCCGTTTTGTAGGGACGAAAGCCGCGGGCCTTATACCCGGGAAGCGCATTGGGTGAATCGAGCGTGCACGTGTGCAGCCACACCCGCTCCGCTCCCATCTCCCACGCCTCGGCGACGGCACGCGTCAGCATCAGCCCACCGAGTCCGCGCCCGATGAATCGCTCGATCAGGCCGAAATAGGCGATCTCCACGCTGTCGTCGTCGTGGCGTTGCAGCTCGAAATACCCGGCGGACTCGCCGTTCACCTGCAGCTCCCACAGACCGACATTGGGTCGCGCGAGATGTTCCGCCAGCTCCGAATCGGACCACTCCAGCCGGTCGTGCCAGTACCACTGTTCGCCGACGTCCCGGTACAGCCGTCGATAGAGCGGAACGGGACAGGGATCGTGTCGAACGATCCGGGCGCTCGCGGTGGCGGAGGTAGCCGCGCGGAGCTGGGCCGGGTCGTCGAGCGTGAGATACGTTCGAACGACCTCGACGCGGCGCAGGCTAGTGTGCCTTGAGGCGCGCGCGGTGGCGCGCTGCTTTTGCGCGATTGCCGCACGTGGCCATGTCGCACCAGCGGCGCGCCGCGTTCTTCGTGCTGTCGTAGAACACGCGACCGCACCGCGGATCGGCGCAGCGCCGAACGCGAGGGAGCTCGCCGAGGATCAGCGCGTCCGCGGCGGACTCGACGATCGGGATCATCAATCCCGCGAAGGCGTCGCCGACGGGCACGAACGAACGCGCGAACGTGCCATCGGCGCGCAGCTCGAGCCGACGGGTGCCGGCGCTGCGGCCCAGCACCCGGTTGATCTCGGCCAGCGAATCGAGGCGGACCTGCGGCGCCACGGACCCTCGCTCCGCGAGGCCGCGCAAGGCGGCCCGGACGCGCCGCGCGTCGACCAGCGCCGCCGTCGCTCCGCTCGGCTGCTGGATCGCGCGCCGGCGCATCATCTGCGCGCGCTCCATGTCCAACGCGATTGCCGTCTCGAGCCACGCGACCAGGCCGTCAAAGTCGCCGACGGTATCGAGCGAGTGCGTGCCGCCGTCGGTATTGACGAAATCGAGCCAGAGGCGCTCGCCCACGAAGGTGAACGGAGCGCGAGTCGTCCGCGCGACCAGTGGTGGCGGAGCGCTCAACTCGGTGGACGGCGACGTCGCGGTCGTCAGCATTTCGAAAAAAAGCTTATCGCCGGGAACGACCGCGCGCTAGGCGAAAAATTCGCTGGCCGGAGCCCTCGATAATCTACGTCTTGACAGCGCGCTGTTCGCCGGTTGCCGGCAAGCCGGGCGATCGCCCGCGAGTGCGAGCGAGCGCCTGCAGCCCGTCGTACGCCGCGTATTTGTAGGCGTCGGAGAGCGCGGGAAAGTTGAACACGCCCTGAATGAAGTAGTCGATCGTTCCGCCGAAGGTCATCACCGACGCGGCGAGATGAATCAGCTCGCATGCGCCCTCTCCGACGATCGACACGCCGAGCACTTTCTGATCGCCGGGACTGAAGAGGAGCTTCACGAACCCATCCGTGTCGCCGAGAATCTGGCCCCGCGCATTGGTGCGGTAGGTCGACCGCCCGACCTCGTAGGGAATGCGTCGCGTCATCAGCCCGTCTTCCGTCTCGCCGACCATGGCGATTTCGGGAATCGTCCACACTCCGTACGGCAGCACGGGCGACACCTGCTGCTTGTATCTCAGATCGAACGCGTGGCAGACCGCAACGCGCGCTTGCTCCATCGCGGTGGACGCGAGCGCCGGGAATCCGATCACATCGCCCGCCGCGTAGATGCTCGGCACGGCGGTCCGAAAATGCTTGTCGACCTGGACGTAGCCGCGCTGGTTGCACCGGACCCCGACCTCCGCTAGGCCAAGTCCATCGGTATTGCCGACGCGGCCCGCACTGTAGAGCACGACGTCCGAATGCACGGACGTGCCGTCCGACAGGTCCACGCGGGCGTGCTCGCCCTCGATCGCTATCCCCGTGACCTCCACGTTGACGTGAACGGAGATTCCGAGCCGCGCCGTGATCTGGCGACGCAGCGCTTCGCCGACCTCGGCATCGAGATGCGCGAGCAGGCGCGATTTCGAGTTGATGATCGTGACTTTGACACCGAGCGCGGCGAAGATGCACGCGTACTCGCAGCCGATCACTCCGCCGCCGATGACGACCATACGCGCGGGGATGCGTTGCAAGGTGAGCAGGGAATCACTGTCGACGATTAGGCTGCCGTCGACGGCGATGTCTGTCGGCTGCTGCGGATGCGATCCCGTCGCCAGTAGAATCACGTCTCCGGTGATCGTGCGGGTGTCCCGTCCATATCGCGTGATGGCGACGGTCTTCGGATCGACGACCTTCGCGCTTCCCTGCACCACGGTGACGTTGTGGCGCTTCAGGTTTTCGTCGATGAGCGCCCACGTCGTCTCGACGACCGCGCGCTCCCGCTGCATGAAGTCTCCGATGGTGATGTTGTGCTTCACACGCAGGTCCACGCCGTACAGACCGCGCTGCCTGAAGCCGCTGAAGTACAGCGCGGTCTCGCGCAGAGTCTTCGACGGGATCGTGCCGGTATTTACGGCAGCGCCCCCAGGTTTGGGGGCGCGCTCGATGATGCAGACCTTCTTTCCGAAATACGCCGCTTGCGCGGCGCCTTTTTCACCGGCCGGGCCGGCGCCGATGACGACGAGGTCGAAGTGGTCCGGAGATGGGGAACTCATGAGTCGGAGAGAAGGGTGAGTGCATCCTCGTGATACTGGATCCACCCGCTCTCCTCTTCGACGACGAGCTCCACTTCAGTTCCCAGCGGCAGCGTCAGGTTGGGTATTTCGTGGCCCGAGGGAAAGTCCATGAGCACCGGCACGTCGAGGTCGGAGACGAGATCCAGCACGAAGTCCTCGAACTCGTCCTCTTCCGAGCGATCGAGCGAGAGGTGCCCAAATACGATACCGCGAACGCGAGGAAGCAAGCCCGAAGCGCGCAGATGCAGCAGGCGCTCGTCCACGACCGACATCGGATCCTTGGTCTCCTCGAGGAAAAGGATCGCGTCATCGACCGGGACCTCATAGGGCGTCCCAATGGACTGTTGCACCAGCGACAGGTTCCCACCTATCAGGCGGCCGACGGCCCGACCCGGGCGCACGCAGCGGGTGACCCCCCGCCCCATGCGCAGCGTCGGCGCCGGAGTCGTCAGCGCCGCGACCAACGAGGCCAGCGTCGGGTCGCGGGTGCCTGGCACGAGGTCGTCGACCGTGGGCCCGTGAAACGTTCGCAGTCCCGCGCGCCGATTCAGCCAGAGATGCAGCGCGGTCACGTCTGAATAGCCCACGAAGCTCTTGGGATTCAGACGGAAGATCTCTGGCTCGAGGTGAGGGAGCATGCGCACAGCTCCGTACCCGCCCGTTCCGCTGATGATGGCTTTGACGTGAGGGTTGAGCCACATCCCCATGAAGTTGTCCGCGCGATGCTCATCCTCTTTGCGCAGAAAGCGGCGAAACGCGAGGATCTCCGGGTCAAGTAGCACGGCGAACCCGGCGCGTTCGAGAGCTTTCACCCCCCGGGTGAGCCAGCCCGGACGCGGCGACGAGGACGGCGCGACGATGCCGATCGTGTCGCCCTTGTTCAGCGCGGCGGGCCGAATCAAGGGAGCGGCGGCGGAGTCGCGGCCGGACACAAAAACGTCAACTGTCAGCGCCATGTGCGTCGGTATCGTGCGTCAGCGTGCGTGGTGCGTCGTGTGTCAGCGTGCGTGGTGCGTCGCGTGTCAGCGTGCGTGGTGCGCCTTCCGTCACGATTCGCACACGCCCGGCGCCGGTGCTGCCGCGTTGACGACCGACTCCTGACGCACGCTGACACACCACGCACGACGCACGGTGCCGTCAAGAATGTACCCCCAAGCGGACCCCCCAGCGACCGAACGACCGCAGCCATCGCCTGAAACGCCGCAAAAGGGCTAGCTTTCGGCATGGCAGCACCCGACCCAAGTACCTATTTCAGAAAGGGTTTCGGCCTCAAAGCCCAGGTCCAGGACGAGCTCGCCGCGGATTACAGCGGACGCCTCGTGGACCGTATGCGGGCGGAGGACTATACCCTGACGGTCGGTGATGTCACGGTCCGCCTCGCGCGTGAATTCGGGTTCTGCTACGGAGTGGAGCGCGCCGTCGAATACGCGTATCAAACGCGACGCAAGTTCCCTGACCGGCGGATCTACCTCGTCGGTGAGATCATCCACAACCCGCACGTGAACGCTCGACTCCGGGACATGGGGATCGAGATCCTCCTCCCGCGCGACGGCGAGTTCGATTTCGGCGACATCACGCCGGAGGATGTGGTGATTCTTCCGGCGTTCGGCGTCACGATTCACGACTTCGAAAAGTTGCGGGCGGCCGGCTGCATTCTCGTCGACACGACCTGTGGCTCGGTGCTCAACGTCTGGAAACGGGTCGAGAGTTACGCGCGGGATGGGTTCACCGCCGTCATTCACGGAAAGCACTATCACGAGGAGACGCGTGCAACCGCGTCGCAGGTGCGCAAGCAGGGTGACGGACCCTACCTCATCGTCCGCGACATGACCGAGGCGCGCCTCGTTTGCGACTACATCGAGGGACGCGCGGACGCGGCGTCATTGATGTCGCGGCTGGGACACGCGGCATCACCGGAGTTCGATCCGGCGCGCGACCTGCAGCGCATCGGGGTGGCGAATCAGACGACGATGCTCGCGCGCGAGTCACTCGCCATCGCCGCGGAGATCGGCGACGCGATCGGGCGAGCGCGAGGACCGGAAGCGCGCGAACGCGACTTCCGGACGTTCGACACGATCTGCAGTGCCACACAAGAGCGGCAGGACGCGGTGAAAGAGCTGCTGCGCGAGCCGCTGGACGTGATGGTGGTGATCGGCGGGTTCAACTCGAGCAACACGATCTCTCTCGCGGCGCTGTGCTCCGAACTGGTGCCGACCTACCATGTCGAGTCGCCCGAGGGGATCGATCCGGAGACGGGCTCACTGCATTACCGACTTCCGGGTTTGAAGCATCACGAGAGCGATACCTACGGCTGGCTGCCCCCCGGCGCGGTGCGGCTCGGCATCACGGCGGGAGCCAGCACGCCGAATTCCAAGATCGGCGAAGCCGTCGTCCGAATACTTGCCACGCGCGGACTGGAATTGCCGGAAATCGGTGAACGATCGTAAATCCGTTCAGTGGTGTGCTTGAATGGCCTTCACCCGGTACATCGCGCTGGGGGACTCGATGTCCATCGATCTCTACCCCGCGCTGGATGCGGGCGAGATCGAAGTCGCCGTAGCGCTGGAATGGGATTCCCGCGCCGGCAAGGTTGCGCCGCTCGGTGCCGCATCGCTCCTGCATCGCAACGCCGACGACCGGTTCCCTGAATTCATCGGGAACGATCTCGTGTCGCGATATCCCGAGATCACGATGGTGAACGTGGCGGAGGATGGGGCGACCATCGGCGACGTCTTCGGCTCGCAGCTTCCACAGATCCCCGTGAGCGACGATCCGACTCTGTTGACGCTCTCGATCGGCGGAAACGATCTGCTCAGCGCCTTCGCGAACAAACCGGTGGCGTCGCTGCTCCGACAGGTGGTGCGGGACGTCGCCGAAGCCTACGAGTTTCTCGTCGAATCAGTACGTCGCACTCGACCCAACTCGACGCTGATCGTGACGACCGTGTACGACCCCTCGGACGACACCCGGAAGATCCCGGGGGTCTTCGATGGCAACGTTCCCCTGCCCCTGGAATCGCTGGCCGAGTTCAACGACGGCATCCGCGCGCTCGCGGCCGGCACCCCGCGCACGGGCGTCGCCGACGTATACCGCCACTTTCTGGGCCACGGGGTCACGGCGGAGGAACCCCAGCGCTGGTACTGGAAGCGCTCCTGGATCGAGCCGAATGCCGAGGGAGCCAGCGAGATTCGACGATTGTGGCTTGACGCGCTGGATGACGTGACGAGAGACTGAAGCATGGCGGATATCATCGAACAGCTGGACATGCTGCGCGCGAGCGAAGAGAAGGTGGTCATGGCGACCCTCGTCGGCGCGCGCGGCGGAAGTCCGCGTCCGCTGGGCGCAAAGCTGTTCGTCGGCCAGGGCGGCCGGCTTCTCGGCTCGGTGTCGATCGGCGGCTGCGTCGATGCGCGCGTGGTGGAGCACGGGGAGCGCCTGCTGCGGGAGAATCGCAGCGAGCGCGTGACGGTGACGGTCGATGACAGCGAAGCGCTGGAGCTGGGTCTCACCTGCGGCGCCGAGTTCGACCTGCTCGTCGAGCCGATCGCGATCCGCGAGAACGATCCGACGGTGGCCGCATATGAATCGGCGGTCCACATCAGTCGATCCGGGCGTGAAGCCTTTGTCGTGACCACCATGGTCCGGGGAAAACCCAAACGGTCCGTCGTCAAGAGGAGCAAGGATGTCCCGAAGGGAGCGTTCTTCGTCGAACGCTTCGCTCCAGCGGACAACCTCGTGCTCGTGGGAGCGTCGGACGTCGCGTCCGGGCTCGCGCGCATCGCGCGGACGCTCGGGGGAGCGCTCCGAGTGATCGTCGTCGACGGCCGCGAGCGATACGCGACGCGCGACCGATTCCCGACGGCCGACGAGATTCTCGTCGGCATGCCTTCCGAGCTAGTGCGCCCCTATCTCGTGCCGGGCGCGTACATCGTGCTGGCGTCGCACGAGTACAAGTACGAGCTGCCGATTCTCCGCGAAGCGCTGCGTTCGCCCGTTCGGTTCGTGGGAATGCTGGCGGGTCGCAAGCGCGCCGATGCCATGCGCGCGTTGCTTCGCGACGAAGGGCTGTCGGCGGCGGAAGTTGGTCGTCTCCAGTCTCCGATCGGGCTCGACATCGGCGGACGTGAGCCGGAGGAAATCGCGCTGAGCATCGCGGCTCAGCTCATCGCTGTGCGGGAAGGGAAGTCGATCGCCGACCGTCCCAGAGAAAGCGTCAAGCCAGCGCTGGTCGGCCGAGTCGTGGGAATGGGAAGAGGGAGAGGAGGGAGGGCCCGCTAATGACGCTGCCCTATGGTGGGACGGTGCTGGAGCATTTTCGCCGGCCACGCAACCATCGTACGTTGGATCGCCCGACGGCGGCGCACGAAGGATACAACCCGCTCTGTGGCGACCGCGTCCGGATAGAGCTCGAGGTGGAGGACGCGACGATTCGGGCGGCCGCGTTCACAGCCAACGCCTGCGCGATCTGCACGGCGTCCGCGTCGCTTCTGACCGAACGCGTTACAGGGGTCACCGTCGCCGCCGCGACTGAGCTCACGGATGCGCAAGTCCTCGATGCCCTCGGCGCGCCGCTGCCGCCCGCCCGGTTGCTCTGCGGCATTCTTCCCGTGCGCACGCTGCGCGCCGCGCTGGCGGCATTGCCCGCGCGGGCGTGATCTCAGCGCTGCTGCTCGCGGCCGGCGCCGCGCGCCGGTTTGGGGCGCCGAAGCTGTTGCAGGATCTCCATGGCAAGCCCGTCGTGCGCTGGAGCGCGGAGGCGCTCATGCAGGCGGGCGCGGTCATCGGCGAAGTAATCATCGTCGTCCCGCCCGACTACGACGCGCTGCGCGCGGCGCTGCAGGGCATCGACGCGTATTTCGTGGTCAATCCGCATCCGGCACTTGGGATCGCGAGCTCGATCGCGTGCGGCATCACGGCCCTGAGCGCAGACACCGAAGCGGTGATCGTGAGTCTCGCCGACGAGCCGCTGGTGTCTCCGACCGCCGCGATCCGCATGTTGGATCGCTACCAGGCAGGCGGCGCGCAGATCGTCGCGCCGACGTACGCGGGCATCCGTGGCCACCCGGTCCTCTTCGACAAGACGGTATTCGACGAGCTGCGAACGTTTTCCGGCGACGACGGGGCTCGTCCGGTGGTCGATCGCGATCCGAGTCGCGTGGCATTCGTCGAAATGGGCGGGCCAGTGCCGCAGGACATCGATACGCCGGAGGACCTCGCGCGGCTGCGCGGCCAACCGCAGTTTACCTCTTCCATCAAACCCAAACTGCCATGATGCGTCGCGCGCTCATGCTGGCCCTGGTGCCCGGACTGCTGCTCGCCCAGACCTTCGATACGGTCACGGTCAAGGCACTGCCGCTTCGCGGCGGCGTCTTCATGCTGACGGGATCCGGCGGCAACATCGGGCTCAGCACGGGCGCCGACGCGGCATTCCTGGTCGACGATCAGTTTGGGCCGCTCACGCAGAAGATTCTCGCCGCGGTGGCGACCGTAACGCCACGACCGGTGAGGTTCGTGGTGAACACGCACTGGCACGGTGATCATACCGGCGGGAACGAGAACATCGGAAAGGTCGGCGCGCTGCTGGTGGCGCACGACAACGTCCGGAAGCGGATGTCGACCGAGCAATTCATGCAGATGTTCAACCGCCGCGTGCCCGCGTCTCCGGCCGCTGCGCTTCCCGTGGTGACGTTCACGGACTCGGTGACATTCCACATCAACGGTGACGATCTCGTCGCCTACCATGTGCCGCCGGCGCACACCGACGGGGACGTCATCGTGCACTTCGTGAAGGCCGACGTCATCCACATGGGCGACACCTTCATGACGATCAGCTATCCGCTCGTCGACCTGTCCAGCGGAGGCAACGTGAATGGATTCATCAGCGCGGCGGACCGCGCGCTCGCCGTTTGCACGGGACAGACGATCGTGATCCCGGGTCATGGCGGTGTCACCGATTGTCCGACCCTGAAGGTATGGCGCGACATGATCGCGACCGTCCGGGACCGCGTGCGAGCGGAAATGCAAAAGGGCCGCACCCTCGATCAGCTCAAGGCGGCGGGACTGACGGCGGACTTCGATGCGCGC
>Ga0070696_100003481_pt1 | contig 10463 bp, 8 predicted proteins | sample KBSK1253metaG_FD_65474 | JGI IMG/M metagenome (GOLD analysis project Ga0070696, IMG submission 65474) | Corn, switchgrass and miscanthus rhizosphere microbial communities from Kellogg Biological Station, Michigan, USA - KBS K1-25-3 metaG | ecosystem: Host-associated > Plants > Roots >... | reverse complement strand
GAGGATCGTTCGCACCAGGAGGACTGTTCGCACTGTGAAGGCTACTCATGGCAAATGCCGTCCGGTCGAGGATGCTCTCGCGCTCAGGATGTACAGCCAGCCGGCGCCCAACGCCGACAATGCGCTGATGCCGGCCAGCGCGACGAATACGCCGCGCCAGCCGAACGATACGGAAACTCGGGCGACGCTGTCGCCGGCGAGTACCGCGCCCATATATCCGATGCCGTCGATAATACCCGATGAGACCGCGCTTGCCTGTTTGCCGCCGAAATCGAGTGCGAACGCGCCGCCCAGATAGGAATAGGGCCCCAGCAGGCAGAAGGCGATGGTGCCGATCGCCAGCAGCGGCAGCAGCGGACCGGAAGCGCTCGATCGCATGGACATCAGCACCAGCAGGGCAGCGGCGGTCGCGCTCAATCCCAGGAACAGCAGCATCGAACGTCCGTTCGCGCCCACACGATCGCTGAGCCAGCCCGTCACCACCACGGATACCGCGCCGACGGCCGGAAATACCGCGCTCATTTCAGCCGCGTTGCTCATGCTGTAGCCCAGGTAGTCGCGAAGATAGAACGGCGTCCATATATTGAAGGTTTCACGGATCATGGTGCAGCCCAAGGAAAGCGCGCAAACCAAGAGATAGGCGCGGCTGCGCAGCAGCGGCCCCAGGAGCTGGCGCAGGCTTTGCGGCGGCGACTCCGAAGTCGCGAACAAATTCAGCGGATTGGGCTTTGCCTCCGCGTAACCTGAGTCGATGCGCGACTCGCGCAGAAAGCAAAAGTTTGCAACCAAAAAGACGCCGGCCACGGCGGCGGCGAAGTAAAACAGCGTACGCCAGCCGACGCCGTGCTGGATCAGCATTCCCATCCATTCCCGGGCTGCCGCGTCGCCGATGAGGTAGCTGATGCTCAGGATGCCGATGATCATCCCGTAGGACGAATAATCGAACCATTTCGAGGACACTTTGAGCAGCCCCGCCCACGCGATCGATTGCGTCAGGCGATTGCCGATCCAGGCGATGGTAAAGATCTGCAGCACGCCGCCGAAGGCAAACATCAGCGTGAATGCGGCGGCACCCCCTAAGCCGATGAGAAAACTGATTCGACCGCCCCAGAAATCTCCCAGTCCGCACAGGAAGAGCTTGCCGAGCGCGTAGGCCAGCACGCCGAAGGATGCTATGGCGCCCATGCGAACCACGGCATCGGCATGGCTGACCCCATGCCGTCCGAGGTCTTCGACCAGCAGCGGCGTTGCAACCGACAAGTCGGCGCGGCAGAAATAAAGGGAAGCGTAACCGCCGAACATCAGCAGGATGGTGATGGCTTGCCGGAATCGCAGCGATCGCGTCGATGCGCGGCTCGCGTCGATGGCGGCTGCGCCTCCGAGTCTCGGCCCGGTTGCCATGGAAAATCCTTGAAACGATTGGACGGTGATCTTACGCGCGCCTACCACTTGGCACAAAACCTGCTTTGACTTCATCAAGGGCGGCAAGTCATCGCCCCGTTGGACTCGGGCTGAAGCGCAGCAAGGCAAGCAATGCGGTATTTGCACCATTCAAGAAAGACTCGCAGCGGCCGTGCCGTGCGAGCGGCAACGCATGGCCGTCCGAGCGGCCGGACGCGGCAAAGTATTGCCGCAGGGCCTCATTACGGACACAGGCGCGGATAGCACATCGCGCGGACAGCACATCGCAATTCTCCAAGCACGAGGAATCTCCCATGTCATTACTCCCCATTTCCAATTCCGCATCAGCGCCGCTCTCGGCGGTCAGCTTCCACGCGCATGGCCATAAGAAGGGCTCGCAGGTGGGCAGCCAGGGCAATTCCAACGGCGCCACCGGTCAAAGTGCGGCCGCGCCCACGGAGAGCTTGTTCACTAATCTGTTGCGGTCGTTGCAGCAGGTCATCGGCCTGAAACTGACGGCGGCCGCCCCGGCCGCCCCGGCTGCCGCGACATCTGCGGCCGGCGCCCTGGCCCAGACCAGTTCGTCGCCCAAGCTCGCCGGATCCATCGTCAACACCAACGTTTGATTTGATGGCGCGGGCGGCCGGCGGCCGGCGGTCGGCGCGCAGGGGATCCGGTGCGCATTGACGGCCACGGGCGGTGCGGCTAGGCTTCAATGCCCCGAAAGTTTCCTCCTGTGAACGCCATCAAACGACTACCGACTCTGTATATCCCGCATGGCGGCGGTCCGTGTTTTTTCATGGATCCGCCGCCGGCATTTCCGCACATGTGGGACGGACTGGCGGCGTATCTACGGGGCATAGATGCTTCACTGGGCGTGCGGCCCAAAGCGGTGCTGGCGATTTCAGGGCATTGGGAGAACCCGCTGCCGACGCTGAACATCGCCGTCAAACCGGGGTTGCTGTTCGATTACTACGGCTTTCCGGAACACACCTATCGCTTGAGGTATCCGGCGTCCGGTGCTCCGGAGTTGGCCGAGCGCGTCCGCGCGTTGCTCGACGATGCGGGCTTCGGCAGCGGCGTTGAATCCAAGCGCGGCCTGGATCACGGCGTCTTCGTACCCTTTCTGCTCATTTACCCCAACGCGGACGTGCCCATCCTGCAACTCTCGCTGCAGTCAGGCCTCGATGCCGAGCTGCATCTGGCCCTGGGACGCGCGCTGGCGCCATTGCGCGAGCAGGGCATCTTGATCGTGGGCAGCGGCATGAGCTATCACAATCTGGCCGATATGTTTTCGGGCCGCGGCGGCGCCGCTGCCGAGGCTTTCGATGCCTGGCTGGGAGATGCGGTGCGGGACCCTAATACCCGTGACCAGCGCTTGACGCAGTGGCGCGAGGCGCCGGGCGGTGCGGCGTCGCACCCGCGCGAGGAGCACCTGATGCCTCTGATGGTCGCGGCCGGTGCGGCCCAGGGAGATCGCGGCATTCGCAGTTTCGGCGAATCGATCGGCGGCAAACCGATCTCCGGTTTCCAGTTCGGCTGAGATGGGATGGCGCGAGGGCGCCTTGAGTTTCAGTGCTGGGAACGCAGCGCCGCTACGTTCCGCGCCGTGACCGCCGACGGCCGCGCGCCGAAGCGGGCCGTGACGTAGTTCGCGACGCTTGCGATCTCAGCATTGGAATAGGCATCGCCGAAGGCGGGCATGTTGGCCGGTTCGCCGGGAGATCGCCGATGTGCTCCCGCCAGAAGGATCTGCACCACGTTGATGGCGGTCGGATCGTTCACCGATCGCGCGCCGATGAGGCTGGCGAAAGGGTTCACGGGACTCACGCCGCTCCAATCATGGCAACCCGCGCAGGCGCCGGCATAGATTGCCTTGCCGCGCGGATGGACGTCCGCGGCCGGCCCCGCGGCTTGCGACGAGGGCGCGGGACTTGCTTTGGGAGCAGGCAGGTCGGCGGTGGCGATTCCCGATACCGAGCGCACATAGGCAACGATCGCGGCGATGTCGCCCTGCGTCAGGAACTTGAGGCTCCGGTCCACGGCTTCACCCATCGGGCCCGCCGCCGTACCCCTGCCGTCGGCGTGACCTGAAGCAAGATAGCCTGCCAGTTCGGCCTCACTCCATGCGCCCACGCCGCTGCCGCGGTCTGAAGTGATATTGTAGGCACGCCAACCGGCTTGTACCGCGCCGGCGAATTTTTCCCGCTCATTCAGCGCCTGCAATAGATTGCGGGGCGTGTGGCATTCGCCGCAATGCCCCATCGCTTCCACGAGGTACGCGCCGCGATTCCACTGCGGCGTGCGTTCGGCGAGCGGTTCGAATCGCTTGTCGGAATTGAACAAGAGGGCCCACACGCCCATCAGCTCACGCCGGTTGAATGGAAAGGACAGCGAATTTTTCGGGGTGGGCGCATGCACCGGCGCGAGACTGAATAGATACGCCTTGATCGCGACCGCATCGGCATTGGTCATGCGGGTGTAGCTGGCATAGGGCATCGCGGGATAGAGATTGGTGTTGTCGCGGCCGATACCTTTGTGAATGGCATCCAGAAAATTCGCGTCGCTGTAGTTGCCGATGCCCGTTTCCTTGTCCGGAGTGATATTGGTCGAGTACAGGGTGCCGAACGGCAGTACGAGCGCGCGTCCTCCCGCATAGGGCACGCCGCCTTCGGAGGTGTGGCAGGATTCGCAATCCGCGGCGCGCGCGAGGTATTGGCCCCGCTGGATGAGGCTTGCGGCATTGAGTTCCGGCGGAGGCCCGGTGGGATCTTGCGCATGGTAGTCGGATAACGAGACATGATGGCCGCCCGCGAAATCCATGGGGCGGGGCGCGAGCACCACGATCCACAATAAGCCGAGGAGCAGCACGAGGCCGACTGCTCCGACGCCGGCCAGCGTGTAGCGCCATGCACGGCCGGCATTCGGGGCGGTGTTCAAGCCGGCTGCGCGGCGAGTTTGATCGCCGCCCGGATGCGCGTGTAAGTGCCGCACCGGCAGATGTTTCCCGCCATGGCGGCGTCGATATCCGCATCAGCGGGATTGGGCGTGTTGTTCAGCAAAGCCGCAGCGGACATGATCTGTCCCGACTGGCAGTAACCGCATTGGATCACTTCGAGCGCCAGCCACGCTTTCTGTACTTTGGCGCCGACCGCGGAGGCGCCGATGCCCTCGATGGTCGTGACGGCGCGCTCACCGATCGAACCTATGGGGAGGAGGCAGGAACGCACCGGCGCCCCGTCCAAATGCACGGTACACGCGCCGCACTGTGCTATCCCGCATCCGAACTTGGTGCCGGTCAGACCCAGGACATCCCGCAACGCCCAGAGCAGAGGCATGTCCGGCGGCGCATCGACATTCCTCATTTCGCCGTTTATTCGCAGACTGATCATGAGGCACCCCGTAAAACCCACAGCTTGGCCGCGCCGGCAGGACTATAAAGCGGCCGGGCGAAATTCGCCATCGATCGATCGTGGTACGAGTTTGAGCGCACGTCTTTTCCCAACGCCTTGTAAAGACGGCATCGGCGGATGCGCATGGTCATTCGCTCGCAATCATTTCGGAATGATCGATGATGATGTCCTTCGTCACTTGTCCATCGTTGAACTCCTGCAGTGTCGGGATACGCTCAATTGGCAGGTCCGTGCGCAGAGTGGGGTCTTGTGGGCTTTTTCCTTTGCCTGCGCAACGGCGGAACCGGAGTTTGTTTATAAAACAGTGGCTTAGAGGTCAACGCCACATCGGCATGCCGCGCCGGCCTGTAGGGGTATCCCGCAAGGGCCGCGGGGCGGCGATATGTAACTTAAAAAGGAACAATTTGAAGCTGTGACCGATCTAACATAAGACGACCGTGAGGAGTTGACAGCGATCACGTATGCTCAGGTCGCTTGCGTTTAACTTAAGCCGAGTGCTGCGACGTGTCTGATGATCCTACCCTTGTCCGGAGCGGAGGTTTGACGATGGGAGAATCACAGTCTAAGACCGAATCCAAGCCCGAGGACTTCCTCGAATCGCTGAGTGCGTTCAGCAAGCAGCATCGCGCGCAACGCTGGGAGGGATCGCTCGGGGAATTCTTGACCCAGATTCTGCCTGCCAACCCGGCGGCGCTGGTGCGCACGAGTCATGAATATATCTGGGAGATGCTTCTCTGGCATGGCCGCGCGGCTTCGGGCGGCGACTCCGCCAGAGCGCGGGAACTCTTCAAGCGTGAATTGTTCGGCGTCGATGAGCCGCTCGGGCGCGTCGTCGACTACTTCAAGGCCGCCGCGGCGGGTTCCGACGTCGGACGCCGGCTGCTGCTGTTGCTCGGGCCCCCGTCGGGCGGCAAGTCGACGATGGCGATTCTCCTGAAACGAGGGTTGGAGGAATACAGCCGTACGGACGAGGGCGCCATGTACGCCGTGAAGGGCTCGCCACTGCGCGAGTCGCCATTGAATCTCATACCGGCGAGCCTGCGCGCAGGATTTCGTGAAACTTACGGGGTAGAGGTCACGGGCGAGGCGAGCCCGTGGGCCCGCGACTACGTGGATCGCGAATGCGAAGGCGACTACCTGCGCGTGCCCGTCGAGCGCATTTTTCTCTCCGAGGCGACGCGCTGCGGCATCGGCACCTACGCGCCGCACGATCCCTCGACCGCGGACATCGCGGATCTGGTCGGATCCGTCGATCTGTCCAAGGTTGCGCAGGTGGGCGACGAAGGAGATCCACGCGCATGGTCCTGGTCGGGCGCGGTGTACGCGGCGAGCCGCGGCGTGCTCGAGATGATCGAAATTCTAAAGGTCAAGCGCGAATTTCTTTACCTGCTGCTGACGATGACTCAGGAGAAGAATGTCAAAGTTGCGCGTTTTCCCCTGATCTATCTCGACGAAACGATACTTGCGCACACCAATCTTGCGGAATTCAGCCGCTTCTTGCAGGAGAAAGAGAACGAGGCGCTGCTCGACCGCATGGTCATCATCAAGGTCCCTTATGCGCTCTCGTACCGCGAGGAAGCGCGTATCTATCAAAAGCTGGTGCACGGCGCACCGGCATTCCGCAATACGCATCTGGATCCGCACGTGCTGCATCTTGCCGCCGTGTTCGCAAGCCTCACGCGCCACAGCAAGCCGGAGCGCGAAGGGCTGGACCTGCCGAAGAAGGTGCGGATTTTCGCCGGCGAAGCGGTCGAAGGTTTTTCCGAGACCGAGATCGTTCGGCTCAAAGCCGAGTCGCCGGATGAAGGGCTGGCCGGCGTGAGCCCGCGATTCGTGATCAATGCCATATCGAACGCGATCACGCGCGGCAACGCCAGCAGCCTCACCAGCATGGAGTTGCTGCTTGCGCTCAAAGACGCCATCGACAGCGACGCACGCATCGATGCGAAGCAGAAGAAGCAGTGGTTCGATCATCTGGTGACGGCTCGCAAGGAGTTCTACAATCGCTGGGTGAAGGAAGACGTGCATCGCGCTCTGTTCGCGTCCTTCGAAGATGAGGGCCAGCAGCTTTTGGAGAAATACCTGGATGAGATCGAGGCGTCGCTCGATCAGCGGCAGGTGACGGACCCCATGACCGGTGAGAATAGGGCGCCCGACGAGAGATTCCTGCGTTCCGTCGAGGAGAAAATCAAGGTTTCCGAATCGGGCAAGCAGTCTTTCCGCCAGGAGGTCATACGTAAGGCCATGGTCGCATTCAAGGCTGGAGAGAAGTTCCGTCTCGGAAGCCATGCGCGGGTGCGCGAGGCGATCGAGCAGTATCTTTTCGAAGAACGGCGCGATGTGCTGCGGCTGGTGACGTCCACCAACCGGCCCGACGACGAGGCGCGGCAAAAGATATCCGTCGTTCAGGAGCGGCTCGTCAAGGAATATGGCTATGACGAACACAGCGCCCACGAGGCGCTGAGTTACGTTACGACGCTCTTGTCGCAGGAATAGGCCACGCTATGGCGCCCATGCTGAAGGGGGTACCGCCATGAGTACGGATTCGGGGACGGAGCGCCCGCCGGTCAATGGCTGGTATGAGCTTTTTTCGCGCGGCTCGCGTGACTGGCTCCGCCATAGCGACAAGATTCGCGAGGCGGTCCGCGAACACCTGCCGCAGATCGTTGCGGGATCGGACATCATCAACCATGGTGCCCGCACGGTACGGGTGCCGGTGCGCATGCTCGAACACTACCGATTTCGGCTGCGGGAGAGCGGCGAGGTCCAGGGAGTCGGTCAAGGCAAGGCCAAACCAGGCGACGTGCTGGGCCAGGGTACCCCCCAGAGCGGTCAGGGGCAAAAGGGCGCGGGGGGTAAGGAACGCGGCGGCACGGAGTTGCTGCTCGAGTTCAAGGTGGACGACATCATCGATTGGCTCTGGGAGGACCTGAAGCTGCCCAATCTGCAGCCGCGCGTTGGTCCCTCAGAAGAGTCGGAATGGAAGCGCGAGGGCTGGGATCGGCGCGGCGCGCGTTCGCGGCTCGACCGGCGGCGCTCGTTCAAGGAATCCGTCAAACGGCGGGCCAGCGATTCTTCATCCCCATCGTTCACGGATGAGGATCTGCGCTTCCGGCAACTCACGCGCCGCCGCCAGCCGACGATGCGCGCCGCCGTGTTTTTCCTGCTCGACGTCTCCGGCAGCATGACGGAGCGCGATCGTCAGCTGGCAAAGACATTCTTCTTCTGGGTGGCGGCGGGATTGCGCCGCGAGTACCGCTCTCTCGACATCGTCTTCGTTGCGCATACGACCGACGCCTGGGAGTTCAATGAGGCGGATTTCTTCAAGGTCACCGGCACCGGCGGCACGGTGGCATCGGCCGGGTTTGCCAAAGTGAGCGAGCTCATGCAGTCACGCTTCAACCCGGCGAGTTGCAATGTCTACCTGTTCTACGCGTCGGATGGAGACAATGCCCCGGATGATCGAATACCGGCGCGCGACGAACTGGAAGGCATCGCCAAAGCGGCCCGCTACGCCGGCTATGTCGAGATATCGGCCGATACGCCGCGCAGTACCCTCAGCGACACGTTCGCACTGTTTCAGGAGATTGCCGCGGCGGGCCTGCCGAGCGGCCGATTTTCGATTGCCGGCCCCGATGATGTAGCGGCGGCGGTACGCCACTTCTTTGCGGCCGAGTCGCAGGCCGCCCACGGCGCGGCGCCCGGCAGCGGGCCGGAAGCTGCGCCATGACCCGCGAGTGGCGCGACCATGTGCCGCGAATAGAGGAACTGGCACGCAAGCTCGGACTGCAGTGGTCGCCCGTGATATTCGAAGCGGTTCCCGACAGCTTCATGACCGAGATAGCGGTTTACGGCCTGCCGGTACGCATGCCGCACTGGTCGTTCGGCGCGCGGTACATCTATCAACTGGTGCAGCGGCACATGGGTTATTCGCGATTGTTCGAGGTGGTGTTTCCCGGCAATCCCGGCCATGCGTACCTCGCGTCGAGCAACGGCTTGGCCGACAACATTCTGGTCACCGCCCACGTGCTGGGTCATGCGGACTTCTCCAACAATAACTTGCTGTTCCGCCGCTGCCAAGACCAAGGCAGCGAGCATATCGTCGAACACGCGGCGAGCCATGCACGGCAGATCGAGAGGGACATCGAATCCCATGGGTTGAATGCCGTGGAGCAGGTGCTCGACGCGGCGCTGTCGTTGGAGCAATACATCGACGTTGATCAAGTGCTGCGCCGTGAGCGCTATCCGGAGTACCTGCCTGCCGCGGCGCAACCGGCCGATGACGCATTTCGCGCCCGCTTCGCTGCCCTCGATGCCGGCGTCGCGGCCGCGGCGCAATCGCGCAAGATCCGCGCGCCGCTGCCTCCGCACCCGGAACGCGACCTGCTATGGTTCATCGCCACCTATGCGCCGGAGATGGAGAGTTGGGAACGCGACATCTTTCTCGCGGTGCGCGAAGAGTCGTTCTATTTCTATCCGGTATATGCCACGCAGATCATGAACGAGGGCTGGGCGTCTTATTGGCACGCCCGCCTGCTGCGCGAAGCGGATTTCATTCCCCAGGCCGCCTATCTCGATGCAATCAAGTGTCATTCGGATGTCGTGCGGCCGGTTGCGGCAGGCGAGCAGGTCGCGCTCACGGTGAATCCGTATCACCTGGGCTTCACGTTGTGGGAAGCGATCGTAAAGAAATCCGGGATCGATGCGGCGCGGCGGATCATGCGCGAGGACGATGATTTCAGCTTCCTGCGCAACCACCTGACGCGCGACATTGCCGCAGACATGGAGCTGTTTCGCTATCAACGGCAGCAGAATGGTCCGATCAAGGTGGTCGCCGGGGACATCGAGGCTCTGCGGGAGAGTCTGCTGATGGAGAAATACAACTTCGGCGCCCCGCGCATTGCCGTGGCCGAGGTGCGCAACGACGGCACTCTGATCCTGCAGCACGACAGTAAGCTCGACGGACGCGGTCTGGATCCCGAGCGGACGCGTAAAGTATTGGAGTACGTCAAGCGCGTCTGGCGCCGCCCCGTGCTGCTCAATACGGTCGATGCGGCCTCACAGCCCATGGAGCTTGCGGCGGATTCCGTAGCCGCCGCCTGACGGTGTTCAGTGCGGCGCCCGGCCCGGAGGTCTGGGCTGTGGCGCCGGCATGGTGCCCGGGCGGAATGATTTGCCGTTGAACGTAGCGCTACCTTGCCGGAAAAGGATTTTCGTATGGAACTTGCCGTTTTCGTGGGATAGCAGCCCCTGGTCCGCCAAGGACTGCAATTGCGCGCTGAGTCTCGCTCCGCTTCCGGGCAGGCTCCTCAAGAATGCGTCGTCGAGCGTCAAATCCAGGTCCGCGTCGAGTTTCCGCACCATGGCCTTCGTATCCGCGTCCGCCACGAAATCCCCGGGCACGACGCCATTCAGCCGCACGGTGCCGTTGAGCGATGCACCGCCGTTTGCGGCAGCGATACTGATCCGATCGATGGCTAGCTCAGGTTGATGCAGAAGAAGCGTGGCTCCCCGCTGTGCGAATACCGCCAGCATTTTGCCGGTCCGAGCTGCCGGCGTGAGCGAGGCGTCGCGGTTAAGGTCCCGCAGCGCCGCGGTCAATGCCTCCAAGGAATCCACATCGAGATGCCGAAACGTAAAATCGAAATG
>Ga0070696_100003480_pt1 | contig 10463 bp, 5 predicted proteins | sample KBSK1253metaG_FD_65474 | JGI IMG/M metagenome (GOLD analysis project Ga0070696, IMG submission 65474) | Corn, switchgrass and miscanthus rhizosphere microbial communities from Kellogg Biological Station, Michigan, USA - KBS K1-25-3 metaG | ecosystem: Host-associated > Plants > Roots >... | reverse complement strand
GAGATCGCCATCGCGATTCACCGCAAACTGGGGCCGATCCTCTTCGACACCGTCTATCTGGCGCTCTCGGTCAACGGCGGCGTCGAGCTGGTCCTCACCGCGTCGCTCGGCGCCGTCATCGGTCCGGTCGCCGCCAGCGTCCAACGCATCGGCTTCCGCGTGCCCGTCACGTTTCCGAAGGGAGGCAACGGGAACGTGGGTCCCGTCAATCTCGAGAAACCGCTGTTCCAGCCCCCCACCGGCGCCGGTCTCGTCGTCGATGCCGGCGGCATCTCGGGCGGCGGCTTCCTCGACTTCAACAAGGACGAAGGCCGCTACTCCGGCATCCTCCAGCTCAGCTTCGGCGAGATCTCGCTCGTTGCCATCGGGCTGATCACCACGAAGATGCCCGACGGCTCGAAGGGCTTCTCGATGCTCTTGATCATCGCCGTCGAGTTCAGCCCCGCCATCCAGCTGTCGTTCGGCTTCACCCTCTCCGGCGTGGGCGGCCTGATCGGCATCCACCGAACCATGATGGTCGACGTGCTGCGCGACGGCCTGAAGAAGGGGACCGTCGGCTCGATCCTGTTCCCCAAGGATCCGATCCTCAACGCGAACAAGATCATCAGCGACCTCCGCTCCGTTTTCCCGCCGGAAGAGGGCCGCTTCATCATCGGTCCCATGGTCAAGATCGGCTGGGGCAACAATCTCATCACCGCCGATCTCGCGATTCTCATCGAGCTGCCTGAGCCGATTCGGATCGTGATCCTCGGCCGCCTGCTCGCCCTGCTGCCGGACGAGAAAGACGCGATCGTCGTGATTCGCGTCGACGTGCTCGGGGTGATCGAGTTCGCCAAGAAATCGCTCTCGATCGACGCGACGCTGTTCGATTCCCACATCCTGAAGTACGACCTGAAGGGTGACGCCGCGGTGCGACTCACCTGGGGCGACAACCCCAAGTTTGCCATGTCGCTCGGCGGCTTCCATCCGGCGTTCTCCCCGCCGCCCAAGTTCCCCGAGCTGCGCCGGCTCAGCCTCAGCCTGAGCAGCGGCAGCTCGTTCGAGCTGTCCTGCAAGGTCTATCAAGCCCTCACACCCAACACGCTGCAATTCGGCGCTCGGCTCGACGTGCACGCCGAAGCGGCCGGCGCGAGTCTCGACGGCGATCTCAGCTTCGACACGCTGATTTATTTTTCGCCCTTCTCGTTCACGGCGGATATCTCGGGTCACGTCGCCGTGCGCTACAAGGGGCACAAGCTCGCGGGCGTGCGACTCAGCCTGTCGCTGTCGGGTCCGACGCCGTGGCGCGCCAAAGGCAAGGCGTCGTTCGAAATCCTGTGTTGGGACGTGACCGCGCGTTTCGACAAGAGGTGGGGACGCGACGACCCGGCCGTGCTCAAGGCGGTCGACCCATGGGACCAGCTCCAGGCGGCGCTCGCTGCTCCCAGCGCGTGGGGCGCGTCGCTGCCCGGCCGGCGCCGGATGGTGGAACGCCTCAAGGCGTTGGACACGACGACGGGCATCGTCGTGGTCCACCCGCTCGGGCGGCTGGAAGTGCGCCAGAAGGTCCTGCCGCTCGCGTTGAAGCTGGACATGTTCAACAACGCGCCGATCAAGGGACACCACACCTTCCGCATCACGGCGTTGCAGGTCAGCCAGGCGGGCGGGACGGCCCGAGGCCTCGACCGGACGCCGTTGAAGGAATTCTTCGCGCGCGCACAGTTCGAAGAGCTGAGCAAGAAACAGAAGCTGTCGCTCCCCGCCTTTGAGGAGCTCGACGCCGGCGTCCGCGCGAGCACAAACGACGTCGCGCTCGCGGGCGCCGCGTTGTGGCGCGCCCTGAAATACGAGTCGATCGTGATCGATGGCGATCTGATCGCGCGCGAGGCGCCGGCGCCCGCCAAGGCGAGGCTCCAGTGGGCGGTCGGGAAGCGCCAGCTGAAGCATGCCGCCGCCAAACGCGCGATGAGCGGGGGCCGCGGAGATCCGATGGCGCGGTTCAAGGTGCCGCGTTGGGGCGCGAAGATCGGCACCGTCCAAGACGGCTACATCATCGTGCAACGCGCCGACATGGTCGCGGCGCCCATCACCGCCGTCCCCGGCAATGACGGCACGCTGAAACGGGTGGAAGCGGACCGGGCACTCGCCGCCTACGTCGCCGTGCACCCTGAAGAGAAAGATGCGTTCATGGTCGTCCCCGCCACGGAGGTGCTCGTATGACCGCCGGTCTCGCGGGCTACTACTTCATTCCGGCGGTGCGGCGCGGCCTCACCGCTACGATCACGCAGGACGCCGCAGGGGAGCGCGCGGCGCTCCAGGCCCAGTTCCACGTGGTGGCCGACGGACCGACGTCGAACGAGAGGGACTTCCCCGCGCCTGTGCACCTGTACGGGCCCGGAGACATCCTCGGCTTCGATCCCGCCATCGTGACGCGCACCGATCCGCGACCCGACGTCGGCGACTTCGAGCCCAACTACTTCGCGCTCGTCGAGTTCGCCGACCCCGATTTTCCCTGGCGCTTCACGGCCAAGCAGGGAACGACGACCGGGCTGATGCCGTGGATCACCCTCGTCGTGCTCGAAGCCGGCGAGTTCGACGAGAGCGGCTACAAGAATTCGGTGAAGGACAAAAAGGACCCCGACATCCCGTGGTTCACCGTCGACGTCACCAAGCTGCCGGATCTTCAGTATGCCTCGCGCTGGGCGCACGCGCAGGTCTCGAGCGAAGCCAGCGTCGTGATCGATGCCGCCAAGCTCGCAACGTTGGAGCGCGACACGCCCGAGGCCGTCGTCTCGCGACTCGTCTGCCCGCGGCACCTGAAGCCCGGGACGGCCTACTCCGCCTTCGTCGTGCCGACGTTCAAACTGGGCTGTGTCGCGGCGAAGCGCGCTCCCGCCACACTCACCGACACGGCTCTGACGCCCGCGTGGCCGCGGGATAGCGCCCCCAACGTGGAGTTGCCGTACTACTACCGCTGGGACTTTCACACCGGCCTGCGCGGGGACTTCGAGTATCTGGTCCGGCTGCTCGAGCCTCGTAAACTCACCGACCTCGGCAAGCGCCCCCTGAATTGCGCCAATCCCGGCTTTGGGATGCTCAACAAGGCTGGCGTGCTGGATCTCGAGGGGTCGTTGCAGTCGGTCGGGATCCAGTACACGGCGTGGGGCACCGACCGCCAACCACCCGTCCCCGAAGATCTGCAGACTCCGCTCGCGGACCTGCTCAACAAGCCCGTCATCGATCTGCAACCGATCGAGCTCGACGTCGCCGTCCCCGTCACGACGCCACCCCAGTTCGTCTCGCAGGTGCGCGCCAGTGTGTCGCTGTCCCGAACCCCCAACGGGCTCGACGTGCGCCTGTCATGGAAGACCGCGACGGCGACGCAATGCCAGGTCGTCGGTGAGCCGGTCTCACCCGTTGCGCCGCTGACCCCGCTGGGAACCAGCCACACCTGGACCGTCTCCACGCTGCGTCCGGGCGTTCCATTCGTTTTTCGGATTCAAGGCGGTGCGACGTTCAGCGAGAAGCTGACGCTGCCCATGCCGCCACTCTCGAGCATGCCGTTGCCGACCGTCGTCCCGCCGATCTATGGACACTGGTATGCCGGCCGGCCGACAGTCCAGCCCGGCGGGACCGGGTGGCTCGATCAGCTGAACCTCGATCCACGTCACCGGGCGGCCGCGGGCTTCGGCGCGCTCGTCGTAGAGCAGCAGCAGGAGCCGCTGATGGCGTCCGCCTGGGATCAGATCGGGAAGATCGACGAAGCGAACGAGGTGTTGCGGCGGGCACAGCTGGGGCGTGAAGCCTCGAGCGCGATTCATCAACGCTTCGGGAACATGCTCGCCGACCGCATGCTGCTCGCGACGCGCGGCGTCCAGCATCGCCTGGGTGCACCCGCCGCGTGGGGAGGGGGGAAGACCACCGTTGCCGCTCACCTAGAGAAGGGAATCCCGCGCTCCGTGCTCGATCCCGCGTTCCGGCGCGTGCAGCGCTCACGCGGACCGCTGGCGAAACGGCAGGTGCCGGTTGCTGTGGCGACGCGACCCAGTCTCTTCAACCGCCTCAACACCGGCGCCGTTGTGGCAGCGGGTGCCGCGCGCGATCCGGAGGGGATGCACGGCTTCTACGACGTGACCGAACTCGCCGCGAAACCGTTCAACCTGGTGCTGCTGCGGTCCGCGTTGATTCAGCCGCTCCCCGTGCAGATCCTGCCGCTGCTCTCCGGCGGGTCACTCCTCGCTCCTTCAGTGCCCGCTCCGCCGCCGCCTCCTCCGCCGGTGCCGGTGGGGCAGTTCCATCCGGTGTTGATTACGCCCACCGGCGTGACGGCCGCGCTCGCGGATACGCGGACGTTGCAGGGGGTCGCGGTTCCCGCGGGCATCGATGTCACGGATGCCGCGACGGCCGTGTCGGCGACGCTCGATGGATGGTTGTCAGCGTCCGCTCCCGTGGTCGGAGCTACCACACCGCCGATTGATCTTGGCGCCGTCGCAACCTTCGTGAAGACGGCGCTCAATCCCAAGGCGACGATCGCGCGACGGATCAACAAGCGGCTGCGGCTCGGCGCTGGCCTGGGACGCCGGGCGGACGATCTGGAACAGCTGATCGCCTCACCCGATTTTCCGCAGCCGATGTATGAAGCGCTCCGCGATCTATCGCAGGATCTGATTCTGCCGGGTGTCGAGCGCGTGCCGCAAAACACACTCGCGGTGCTCGAGACGAATGGTCGGTTCGTCGAAGCATACCTCGTGGCGTTGAATCATTGCTTCACGGGTGAGCTGCTCTGGCGCGGCGCTCCGGTGAGTGGACGCTCCACCTATTTCCGACAATTCTGGGACGTCGAAGGGATGCTGCCCGCGGACGATGAGATCCTGAAGATTGCGGAGGCGAAGTACGCCGCTGCCACGCCCGACCGGCAGGCGAAAGTCGCCGCGGAAGCCGAGCGCCTGGAGCGCATGTATCGCGAGCCGTTCAAGGATATCCGGCCGCTCCACGCGTGGACTTCCCTCGCGCTTGGCGAGCATGACAATCGCGCGAGCGCGGGGAAGGGCGAGCAACTCGTGCTGCTGGTCCGCGGCGATCTGCTACGCAAGTATCCGAACACGCTCATCTATGCCGTCCAGGCCATCGGGACCAAAGAGCAGCGGGATCCCGGTTTGCCGGAGTTCGTCAAAGTTGGAGCGCCGCCCGCGCCGGCGGCCATCCCGCCCGTGTTCAGCGGCGCCCTCCCGCCGGACCTTACGTTCTTCGGATTCCCGTTTACCGCGGCCGAAGCGCGCGGTGGCACGGCGAAATACCCTCTCGGCATCTATTTCGTACTGGAGCAGCGCGTCTCCGAAGCTCGCTTCGGGATGGATCTCGCGAACGGCTCCGGGCCGACCCTGGGGGGGAACGCCGCCGACCCGGAGGATGATTGGGACAACCTGTCGTGGGCTCATTTCCCCACAATCACCGAGGGGAAGTACGTCGATGGCGCTACGGCGCAGGGAGCATCGGCGGGCCTTAAGCCGCAATGGACTGACTCCGCGGCGATCGCCTCGATTACGCTACAGAAGCCCGTGCGGATAGCGGTCCACGCGGATCAGATGCTCCCGCCGCCGCCCGCTCCCGGTTAGCCTCTCCGGCTCCGAAGTGTCACAAAAAGGCCTCGTCGCGCCTCAAAAACGCCCTAACGAAGCTCGGACGCGCCGGTAGAATTGACCATATGGAGCTATACCGGGTGCGGAAAGGTGATACGCTCGGCAAGATCGCCAAGCGCTTTTACGGCGACGCCGGTCGTTTCACACTGATCGTCGCGGCGAACACACTCCCCAACCCCGATCGGTTGAAGGTGGGGCAAGAGCTCGTGATTCCCGATCCGGCCGCCGCGCCGCCGGCGCCTCCGCCTCCCGGGCCTCCTCCGACCGCCGCCGCGAGCCGCACCGCTCGGCTCAACGCTGATCGTCTGGGCACACTTCATCCCATCGTCGCCGTGCGCGGGCACTCGATGCTCGAGCTCTGCGCCCATGCGGGATTGTCGCTGCTCGTGACGCAGGCCCTCCGCACTTGGGAGGAGCAGAACGCACTTTACGCTCAGGGGCGAACAGCGCCGGGTCCGATCGTCACGAACGCGAAGGGCGGCGAGAGCTACCACAACTTCGGTCTCGCGTTCGACATCGTGGTCCTCGATTCCATCGGGAAGGCGGACTGGGACACGGCGCATCCCGGATGGGCGCAGGCGGCGCAACTCGGCAAGTCGGCGGGGCTCGAGTGGGGCGGTGACTGGACGACCTTCAAGGACCTGCCGCATTTCCAGTACACGGGTGGTCTGAAAATCGCCGATTGCCGGGCGCTGTACGCGAACCAGGGCGGTGTCGCGTCGGTATGGGCGAACGTGCGGTAGCGAGAAGGCGGCAGCGATACCCTTTCGTGGTCCCTTGACCAACCCCTACCGGGGGACGAGACTCCGGAACCCCTACAGGCCCTGAAATGGCGAACGGCACGCTAGGAGCCCCCACGGTTCAGCAGAAGCGGCGCGGGCTGCCCATCGCGCTCTGGCTGATCGAAGCCTTCCTTGTTGTCTTCTGGATCTACGTAGTCGTCGCCGGGGTCAGTTTGGTCACGCCGGCTGCCCACTGGGGCATTGCGGTCGTGATCACGATGATGTTACTCGCCCTCGCCGGTCGCGAGGTCAACGGCCAGTGGTTCGGAATCCTCATCGATTCCAGCAACAAGCTCAGCTTGGCCCGGCTCCAGATGACCCTGTGGACCGTCATGGTGCTGACCGCCTTCATCACTATGGCGATTCACCGGATTCGCGCCACGACGGGGGTGAGCCCCTCGCTGACTTACGAGCAGGCGCTCGACATCAAGTTCCCGCCCGAGCTGATCCTCGCCATGGGTATCAGCCTGGCTTCCTTCGCCGGCGCGAGCCTGATCAAGGCCAACAAGACTGCCAAGGAGGTGAAGATCGAGGCGAGAAACACGCCGAAGATGGCGCTCGACCGGAAGAACAAGGCTCAGGCCGAGTTCGACGACGTCCAGGTCAAGGTCGACGCCCGCTCCCAAGAACGGATCAATGCGTTGCAGACGCTCGAGGCGGCCAATACGGCCCTGAAGGCTGCCCCGAACGACACCGCCCTGCAAAAGGCGCAGCGGAAGGCGGAGGAACTTGCCAGCGCCGCCAACGTGAATCTCCAGGACGCCACCGACGAGCGCGATGCGAAGAAGAAAGCTCGCGACGAGGCGGAAGCCGAACTCAAGGCCATCGACGAGGCGCAGGGGCTGCTCCACAAGAACGCCGATCCTGCGGAGGCGAGCTGGGTGGACCTCGTTCGGGGGGAGGAGATCGGCAACTACAAGCTGGTGGACATGTCGAAGGTCCAGATGCTCCTATTCACGGTGGTGGTGATCGTGGCCTATGCCACCGCAATCTCGAACATGCTGGGGGAGATCGGGGGCTTGGTGAGGCCGTCGTTGGCCTTTCCGCCTTTCAACGACACGCTCAACGCCTTGCTGGGCATTTCGCATGGGACCTATCTTTCGGTCAAAGCAGTACCTCACAGCTGAACCGGAAGGATGGCAGGGATGGCTGCAAAAAAGGCGGCGGTCGGGACGATCAAGCTCTTCGATCCGGTCAAGGGGCGCGGCGTGATCACCCCGCAGGACGTCGCCCGTAAGCGCGGTCTTCCGGAAGATCTCTACTTCGAAGTGGACCCCACGCAGGCCCGGTGGCTCAGGGTGGGACAGCTGGTCCAGTTCGTGGTGGAGGGTTCCGGCAAGGACGTCGAGGCGCGGGAGGTCTCGGTCCTCGCCGAGCTCGCATAGCGTAGAAGACCTGAGCATGTGAGTTGCATTCAAATCCTGCCGTCCCGACTCAAACGGCGAGCCGAAGGGCTCGCCGTTTTTCTGATGAAGGAGGAATGGCGTGTACCAAGTCGAGAGCGCCGGTCAGGTGTTGCGGAGCCGCGCGCGGCTAATCGCCTCCCTCTTCCTCGCTCCCACCGTGAGCCGTACCGTCGTCATGCTGGGGTTGACCAGCCTGTTCACCGACATCTCCTCCGAAATGGTGAGCACGGTCCTGCCGCTGTACCTGCTCTTCCACCTGAGCCTCACGCCGGCGGCGTTCGGCGTCGTCGACGGGCTCAACCAGGGCGCCGCCGCGCTGGCCCGCATCTTCGGCGGCGCGCTGGCCGACCGCCGCGGCGGCTACAAGGCGGTGGCCGTCGCCGGCTACGCTCTCTCGGCCGTCGCTCGGCTCGGACTGCTCGTCGTGGGCGACGTGCGGACCCTGCTCACCGGCGTTGTGCTGGTGGACCGGATTGGCAAGGGCATCCGCACCGCCCCGCGCGACGCGCTGATCTCGATCAGTAGCCGGCGGGAGGAACTGGGCACCGCGTTCGGCGTGCATCGCGCCCTCGACACCGCGGGCGCCATGATCGGCCCGCTGCTCGCATTCGGTCTCCTGGCGCTTGTCCCCGACGGCTACGACGCGGTGTTCGTCGTCAGCCTCTGCGCCGCCGTGATCGGCCTCGGCGTCATCATCCTGTTCGTGCAGAATCCGCCCCCCGTGGTGGCCGCCGCCGTGCCGGCAGAGCGGCCGGCACTGTCGCTCGCGGCTGCGGCACGACTGGTCCGCGTGCCCGGCATCGGGGTCCTGCTGCTCGTGGGCACGGTGTTGAGCCTCGTCACGATCAGCGACAGCTTTCTCTACCTGACCCTGCAACGTCGCGTGGCCTTCGACCCCAAACTCCTGCCGCTGCTGTTCGTCGCGACGGCGACGATCTTCATGCTCACGGCCGTGCCGGTCGGGCGCTTGGCCGATCGTGTGGGACGTGCGCGCGTATTCCTCGCCGGACACGCGCTGCTGCTCGTCGTGTATCTGTCCCTCCTGCTGCCGGGGGCGGGCGGGGCGGGCGGGGCGGGGGGGGCGGGGGGGGCGCTCCAGGTGCTGTTCGCCCTGGTGCTCTTGGGCCTGTACTACGCCGCGACCGATGGTGTGCTCATGGCGCTGGCGGGCGCCGCGCTGCCGCAGGAGGTGCGGGCCAGTGGGATGGCACTGCTCACCACGGGCACGAGCCTCGCTCGGCTGGCGGGCTCTATCCTGTTCGGCCTCGTGTGGACGTGGCGGGGCGTCGGGGTCGCGGTGGTGCTGTCCACGACCGGGCTTGCCGCGGCGTTGCTCGTGGCCGTATTCGCGCTGCGCGCAAGATGGCGGGAGCAATGATGTCGCGGCGCGGAGCGTTCGTGTTGCTGGTGACGGCCTGCGTCGCTGCCGCAGCTGGCTATACCGTGTGGGCGGCGCTTCGCGCGAGGCCCGATGCCGGCGTGGCAGGCGGAGCGCCCCTCCCTCGCTCGGTCCCCGTGGGACCCCAGGCGCCCATCGACCGCGCTCGTCCGACGGTGATGTTCCGCAACGGAATCGAGGGCCCGGACTGGGGACACGTCGCGCTCGTGCCGACCGGAGCACCGACCGAGGCTCGCATCGTCGCGCCGCTCGCGTGCGAGCGGGCGTATTTCGCAGGCGGGGCGGGCGGGCGGGGACTGTGTGTGACCGGCAATCACGGCGCCCTTGCGGCATACGACGCCGACATCTTTGGGCCAGACGCCGCCGTCACCCACCACGTCTCGGGGAGCGGCGTGCCGAGCCGGACTCGCGTGTCGCCGGACGGCCGCTACGGGGCGATCACCAGTTTTGTCGCCGGGCATTCCTACTCGGACGGCAGCTTTTCGACCAGAACCACGCTGATCGACCTGACGACCGGCGCTCTGATCGGCAATCTGGAAGACTTCGCGGTGTTCCGGGACGGTCAGCCGTTCAAGTCGATCGACTTCAATTTCTGGGGCGTCACGTTTAAAGCCGACGGCCACTTCTACGCCACGCTGCTCACGGGGGGGCGCACCTACCTCGTCGAGGGCGGGATCGCGGCCCGGGAGATGCGCGTGCTCCGCGCCAACGTCGAGTGCCCGTCGCTCTCGCCGGACGGCACGCGACTGGTCTTCAAGAAGCGGATCCACGGTGGCGGCATTCTCCCCACCATCTGGCGCTTCCACATGCTGGACCTGGCCACCATGACCGAGAGGCCGCTGGCCGAGACGCGCAGCGTCGACGACCAGGTGGAGTGGCTCGACGACCACCAGGTGTTGTATGAGATCACGCCAGATGTGTGGACGGTTCCGGCGGACGGGAGTGGCGAGCCGCGCCGGTTCCTGCGCAGCGCGCGCGCCCCGGCCGTGATCCGAACCCCCTTCACACTCTCGCCCAAGGGGACGCGGATGCTCTCGCTGCCGCCCGTCGACCTCGCGGTCGCGATGTCGGCCGCGCCAGATCCGGTGCGCGTGGGGCAGGAGCTCGCCTACACGGTGGTGGTGAGCAATCGCGGACCGGCCGCTGCCAGGGGCGTCGGGCTCTACGTTCCGCTGTCTTCGGGCGTGACGTTCGGTGCCCTCGACCGCCGCAGCCCATCGAGCAATGAGAGCTGCACGTTCAGCAACGGATACCTCTC
>Ga0070696_100003479_pt1 | contig 10464 bp, 8 predicted proteins | sample KBSK1253metaG_FD_65474 | JGI IMG/M metagenome (GOLD analysis project Ga0070696, IMG submission 65474) | Corn, switchgrass and miscanthus rhizosphere microbial communities from Kellogg Biological Station, Michigan, USA - KBS K1-25-3 metaG | ecosystem: Host-associated > Plants > Roots >... | reverse complement strand
CAACAGAAACAATCCGATTGCTGAGAGTGTCATCAGTGCGTGCGCCATCCGCGTTCGGAATGCTTCTTGCGGCTTTAAGGCAATTTCAAGACAGCGCAGCCCGATGTAGCCGGCGACAATCAACAAGATTGGCGATGGCATGTTCTTTAGAAAATTTGCGAGCATTGGTGCCATGGCTGGACCCCCTGCGGCGCGATGGCTAACATCATGGGCCGGAACAGAGTCCGAGTCAATCTTGGCTTTCGATAACAGAGGTAGGTTTCTGCCTTCAGAACAGCAGCCGCAGCGAGAACTGAATGGTTCGCGGCGAGGTCCACTGGTTGATGTTGTCATCGAACACCGCGGTCCCCTGGTTGTTCGTCCCCAAAAATGTCTGATCCCCGACCAGCCAGTTCACCCTGTTGAAAAGGTTGATCGACTCAGCGCGGAATTCCGCCCGCGTCCGCTCGGTCAGGGGAATCACCTTGCGGACGGCCAGGTTGAGATGGAACGTGCCGGGCCCGGCGAACATGCGCCTCTGCAAATTGCCGAGCGTGGCCGGGGCAGGCTGCTGGAAGGCGTCGGCCGGAGCGTTGATGTACGTCACCGTCCCGTCGGGATGCTTGCCTAGCCCGAAAAACGGCTTGATCTGGGCTCCGGTCAACGATGTCGCGACTGTATTCTGACCGGAGTCGCCCTGCGAAGAAAAAGTGCCGAGGCCCGACACCTGCGTCACGCCGCCATCGGGTGTGACGACCTGGCCGCCGGAAAGAAGCGAGAACGGCGCGCCGGACTGGGCGATCACGATGCCGCTGACGCTCCAGCCGCCCAGAATTTTTCCGGCGAAATCTCTGCCGCGGAAAAACGGCGGATTCCAGATCGCGGCGGCCTTGAAGGAATGTGTCAGATTGAACGGCGACGGCGCCCATTCGAGCGATCGGTTGTACAGGTCGAGATAAGGATCGATTGCGCCTTGCTGATAATCGTTCAGGCTGCCGACGACCTTCGAGAGGAGATAGCTCGCCGTCAGATCGAGAGCGGCCGCGGCACGCCGCGACACCGTCAGTTGCAGGGCGTCGAAACGCGACGCCCCCAGGTGCGACAGCAGAAAGATGCCCTGAGGCGCCAGTGGATTCCCCAGGAAGTTGTAAGCGCCGTCCGGATTATATCCCTGCCCCTCGTACCATCGCGCCAGTTCGCCTGCCTGCCCCGTCTGAATCAGCGAGATTGCATGCAGATCGCGCTGACAGTTTTCAATGGTGAAATTCGCACAAAGTCCGCCGCCTGGCAGCAATGCGAAACCGGCGGTGGGAGTACCGGCATTCAAATCCGACCGCACTTTCAGGAAGTCCGCGAGAAAATCCGGATGGATCATCGACTGGTTCCGGTCGACGGAACGCGGGCCCTCTTCCAGACGGTTTCCGATATAGCGCAAATCGAGCTGGAATCCCCGCGCCTGGGTTTCGATTCCCAGGTTCCAATACTTCACGTTGGGCGTTCGAATATTGGGATCGACGGCATACACGGTCCCAGGTTGCTGATGAAAACTGTTTGCGAATGCCAAAAGCGACGGCAGCGTCAAGTCTGGTAGCGCGGGAGCCGGTGTCGCCGGCGCATTCGATAGTGCGACCGATCGGCCGCTCAGATCCGTGGGTACGTCAAAGCTCTGATAGGGATTCCGCAGCGCGTAAGTATTCAGGTTGTGAAGCAGGTCGTTGTTCACGTAGCTGATATTGAAACCGCCGCGCACCACCAGCGGAAGCTTGCTGATCGGCTTCCACACAAGACCCATATAAGGGCTATAGTTGTCGAAATCCCGCCGGTAGAACGGCTTCGTGGCCGAAACGAAAGCGAACGTCATCTGCTTGTCGTAAACCGAGTCGGATGTTACGCCGGACAAGACAGGAATGATCGCCGTGCCGGTTTCCTCCTCCGCCCGTGAAAGATAATCGAGCCTGAGCCCCAGGCTGATCGAAAACGAAGGAATCAGCTTCCAGGTCTCGTGGAAGTAGCCCGACAACATGTTAGCGGAAAGTCTGCTCCGCGCCGTCGATGCGCTCGAGTAGCCCGAATTGGGCGAGCTGATGTTGAAGCGCTGCTTGACTTCGGCAATCGTACCCGCGGCGATGTCGTCGATCACATAGCGCGGAACCGTCACTGAATCGAGCCCGCCGCGATTAAAGCCGTACGACCGCAGACGATACCGCTGGTGCCATAAACCGGTTTGCAAGGTGTGTTTGCCAACCACCCAGGTCAGGTTGTCCTGGTAACTATGTAGATGATTTTCGTTTCCTTGCGGGTCGATGCCCGACATAGGCTGGCTGGCGGGAACATCCGGGTCGTTCAAGAAAGCGATAAAACCAAATTGGGAACGCAGCGAATTGCGAAAGTCTATGGCGGGCAGGCTTCGGCCGATGCGCACTTCATTGGTCAATCGCGCGGTCGGGGACCAGCGCCAGGAGGCCGCGAAAAACGGCGAGGCGACATGGACTGTCGTGGTTGGCTTGCGTCCGAAAACGGAAGAGTCAAATGGCAGGTCCGTTCTGCGCGCGCCGCGGGCGAAAGTCAGGCCGAGCGTATGCCGCGCCGAGGCCAGATAATCCAACCGCGCCAGCCCAACAGTCCCGGTGCCGCCGTTGTTCTGCCTTCCCCTGTACTTGCGCGACGCGTCCGACGGAATCAATTCGAGAACTCGTTGCATCACCGGATCCTGGCTGGTCAATGGGCCGGCCGGCACATCGCCGGTGCGCGTGACTGTGGACCGGTCGAGATCGGTCTCGTAGTTCAGCAGGAAAAACAACCTGTCCTTTCGAAGCGGGCCGCTGAAAGTCGCGCCGAATTGGTTGAGATTGGTCGTTGCGGGCGTGCGCCGGCTGTTGTCCGTCCAGTACTGCGCGGTAATTCCTTCCGGAATGGTCAGCCAATACGCCGAACCGTGGAATACAGTCGTACCGCTTGGCGTACTGAACGCCATCTGCTGGCAGCCGCAGCCGAAGATGGCGCCGGTGACCACGGTGGCTTCGCTGATTTGATCGGTCCGCAGCGTGAGAGGAGTGGACCCGAGCCCTTTCGCGCGAAAAAAGTTTTCCTCCACATTCACGCCGTCGTACGCGACGTCTCCGAGCATCACGGACTGCCCGTAAATAGCTCCCGCGGTGCGGCCGTTATTCTGCACGCCGGCCAGCGTTTCCACCAGGTAAAGCGTGTCCCGCCCCGGCAGCGGCAACCTGTTCGCCTGTTCCGGGTACGCCGTGGCCGCAACATCGATACTGACCGTTTGCAGATTTTGTTTCGGAGCCTCTATGTCGACTGCCGCGAGGGCGGCGGCGGTCATGTAAATCGGCGCGAGCGACGTCTCCGCAGCCGGATCGACATTGACGTTCCGCAGCTTCTGCGTCGCGAAATTCGGCGCTTCCACGCTCAGGTCGTAATACATTGGCCTGAGAATCGGGAACAAGAACGTGCCGTTGCGGACCGTGGTAGTGGAAGAATAAACCACCGGTGACGCCGCAACCGTCAAAGTCACGCGCGCGCCATGAACAGCCTTGCCACCTGCATCTCTTACGATCCCCGACAAGCTTCCGGTAGCCTGGGCGGCGGCGCTGCTCTGCAACAAAGACGCTAGAAAGATGGACAGGATGAGGCTGCGCATGCGTCGAATCGAAAGAATTCCGGCCGGTGTTTCTCTAGCGCAGCACGGATGACAAAACGACCGTTGACTCCTCGCCGGCAAGCTGAGAATGCCACCGGTTTCCTAGCAGTATACACGGTCGTCGCTAATGCCCGGCAGCGTGGTATGATCTCCGCCGCGTGCATTCATAAATCGATCGAACAGGAGCTGACTCATGAAAGGACCTTGGTCCGGTTCTCCGGCCGCTGCCGCCGTGCTGTTGGCGATTTGCGCCGTCATTTCATCGCCGCAGCAAAATCAAACGCGTCGGATCCCGCAATTCGAAAACGACGAGGTCAAGGTCTGGAAAAGCATCGTCCTGCCGAATCAGCCGCTCTCCATGCACCGGCACGATCATCCGCGCGTCATCATCGCGCTGGCCGGCGGCCAGATGAAGATTGTCGATCAGACGGATGCCTCGGAAACCCACGCCTGGGAAACCGGCAAGGCCTATTGGCTGCCGGCCAACCCGCCCGGCCGGCTGCATGCCGATGTCAACATTAGTGACAAGCCCATTGAAGTGATCGTCGTAGAGCTGCGGAAAGCTCAGTAAAAGGCGCGCTCCTCTAGAGGAATTGCCGCCGGTTATCCGAGCGCTGCTAACTTTTGGTATTCAACTCTAATTAGCAAGAATTACGGGGTAAATCCAATGAATTTCAGCGATATAATAAGGCTGCGGGAGGACCGCGACCAGCGTGCAGTGTCTTTATTGTGAGACGGAACTGAAGCCTTTCCGGGGCTTGTTCGACGAGGACTTTTGTTGCCGGGAACACCGGGACAAGTATTTCTCGTCCTTCCGTAGAGGAGTCCGCCGCTTACCGGACATCTTAGGATTCCCCGAAACTCCGGTGCCCGATGCGGCCGGCGCTGCGCCCGACGAAATACCGGCCTATCCAGCCGGGGTCGGCGACTCTGGTATCGCGCCGGTCACCGCGGAAATCCTGCTGTCGGATGCGCCGCGCATGGCGGACTTCCTGCCTGTCATGCTCACGGCCTCTTGCGGAGCAGGGCTACTACCGGCGGTAGTTTCCGGCGAACTGCATCGTGGCGGCCTTCAGATACCCGGGGTTCAGACCGATACGCACGCCGAAATGCCGGTTGCAAACGAAAGTATCGCCCCACTGGACCCCGCGGACAGTGGCAGCACGCTCATCATGATCGGCAACGTGTTTGTCGGCAAGAGTGCGGCCAACACGCCGCTGCCAAGCGGCCGGCTGCCGTTACCTTCGCTCGAATCCGCCGATCCCACAACGCTCGATCAGGGTGGAGCCGCTGCAAACTATGCGCCGCTCACCAAAGCATGCGCGCAAATCGACGTTCCACGGCCTTTGCTGACTCTGCCGGCATTCGATCCGATTTCAACGGAAAGACCGGCGCTCCCCGAGGCCGTCGAAACGGAGCTGAATCTCCATTGCCGGCAGTTGGTGAGCAGTCCCCTTGGTACGCCTCACATTCAGCTCGCGCACGTGATCGCGGTCCCCTCACACGCTGCATCGAGCGAGTCCATGAGCACGGAATTGGAAGCCGAGGACTTCGTGGAACAGGCGCCCGACGCTTCGACGATGGCTCCGCCGGCGCTTTTGCACTCGACACCGCTCGACCGTCCCATTCCGCTTTCATCGCTGTCCCCCGCCGTCTCGATGGACCCGGTCCTGCAGTTGAATCTTCCTTCCGGCGCGGATTCCAGCTCGACAGCGCCGCTCAACCTTGTGGCCCGTGCATCCAGCCTCGAACCCGCTGTCCCGGCCGGAGCCTCGGAATTAGGGCAGGTTCCTGCTTCGCTCTCCGAGGCGCGCAACTCCGCCGCCGAACCGCATTCCGGTGAGCACGTCCGCCCGGTCTTCGGCAATTCAGTCCGCATCAAGAACTGGCGCCTGCGGATTACATTCGCCAAGCCTGCATAACTCTTCATTGCAGTAAGCCCGCGCCCTCATGGACAATGGATGTCTTTGTCCAGAGGCCGGCACCATGCGAATCAGCATCACTTATCTCTACGTCATTTTCCGCTACGGCTACCCGCACTCGGTACGCGATGTGCTTGCCGCCCTGCCGCAGATCCGTAAGCTCGGCTTTCGTTATCTCGAAATGGAAGGGCTCGGGCCGGCGCATCTGCGCGCCATGTACCGGAATCGCAAGTCTGTAGCAGCGGCGCTGGCCGATGCCGGATTACACGTGCACAATTTTTGCGTGGTCGACCCGGATCTGGTTTCGCTCGATCCCGCCAAACGAAAGCCTGCGCTGGATGGTTTTCGAATGGGCGCCGAGTTGGGCGCCATGTTCGGAGCTGAGACCCTCCACCTGGCCAGTTACGCGCCGCCGGTCCGATATATCAGCGCAAAGCCTTATCAGTTGGGCGGCAAAAGCGGTTACCGTTTCGCCAACCAGACGCGCGTCCGCATTCCGGATAATTTTTCATGGCACGGCGTTTGGGAGGCTCTGGTCGCTTCATGCCGCGAGTGCGCCGATGTGGCCGCTGGCTACGGCAAGACCGTAATCATGGAGCCTCGCGTGGGCGAAGTCATCTGCTCAGTCGATTCGCTTCTTCGGCTGATCGAGCACGTGGGCAAGCCCAACTTTCAGGCCAATTTCGACACCGGTCATTTTTCCGCTCAGCGGGAAAATGTTGCGCTCGCTCTGACCAAACTTGAGGGCCGTTTCGCCAATATCCACATCTCCGATAATGATCCGGTCAATACCAATCACCTGCCGATCGGCGATGGCTCGATCGACTGGCTGGAATTCTTTCGTGTCCTCAAGATGATCCGCTATGAGGGCTATCTCGGTCTCGATCTGGGGATGAGCCGCAGCATCGTGCGCGATTACCGGCGCTCCGTCGAGCGCATTTCTTCCATCGCAGCCAAGCTCAAAATCCCGCTCGACGTGTGATCGCGCACACCGCTGCGCCCGGGCGTGCATCGCCGCGAACTTTGGTACGCAATCCGCACCTCGTTCCTCAGGAGGAATCCTGATGCCGGACTGGGGAGTAATCGTCATAGTTGTTGCCGTGATCGCGGCGGCAGTCGTCGCATGGGTGTTGATCCGGCGCCATCAGAGCCGCCATCTGCGCGCGCGTTTTCACGCGCGTGCGCGCCGCCTCAAATCATCACCACTGACTACAGGTACCGCTCTTCCAGAATCCCGCGGTGGTGCGTCACGTGCCCGGCCACAATGTAGGCTATCGCGCGCACCGTAAATTTGTTTCCGCTGGCAACCCCTTCGCGCATCCAGGCGCCGGGCGGCAGGTTCCGGAAGAACGCAATACTCGCCAGGCGCACGGCGCGGAACTCCTCGACGTGGCCGGCCCATGAAACCTCGTCCGCTTTCCCTGCGGCGGCCGCAATGTTTTGATCGAAGCTCGGCAGCGGGCTGTCGAAACCGCGGGCGAACCACAGCGCCCGATACAGAAAGAGGCGTTCGCAGTCGTTGACATGTTGCAAAACGTCGCGGATGCTCCACTTTTCCGGCGCGTAACGATGCAGAGATTTTTCCTCGGAAATGCCGCGCAAGAATGCCAGCGTTTCCTCCATCTGCGTCTCGATTTGCCCCACGATGTCGCCCGACGTCACGCGGTCGATGTAAGTGAAATAGTAGGGCGCCGCTTCTGTGCGTTCAGGAGTTCCAATCATTCGATCATTCTAACGCTACTCTCGCCAGCCTTCAGGTACAATTCGACAAGCCGACTATGCATTGTTCTTTCTCGAGACGCCGCCTGTTGCATTCCGTGGTTCCCGCTTTGAGCGCCGGCCAGCTCGCCATGAGCGCCCAGGCGTCATCCAAAGCCGATGCCGGCAAGCTCGCCATGCCCGGCCCGTTTCCCGGACGCGTGGTCGAAGTGCATCATCCCGGCGCGATCGTATCGGGAAAATATCAGGCCGAGCCCGTGAAGCAGATGATGCAAAAAGGCATGACGGAATTGACCGGCGGTAACTGGACCGAGGCCTGGCGCCTGTTCGCGCAGCCGGGCGATGTGGTCGGCATCAAGCTCAATCCGGTCGGCATGCCCAACATTATCTCGGCGCCGGAAGTGCTCCACCAGATCATCAATGGACTGAATGCCGCCGGCGTTCCGAACAAAGACATTGTCGTTTACGACCGCTATCACGACCAGTTTGTGAAGGCCGGTTTTCCGGAGTGGCTTCCGGCGGGCGTGCGCTGGACCAGCGCGGCTAAGGATTTCGAGCTCGTGCAGCAGTCGATCGAGGGCTACGATCCCGACCATTACATGGACATGGCCGTCACGCTCCCCGGGTATGACGCGACGAACGTAACTGCCCGACGCTCGTACGCCGCGCGCTTCATCACCCGCGATGTGAACAAGCTGATCAACCTTTGCATCCTGAAAGACCACGGAGCCGCCGGCGTTACGCTCGCGCTGAAGAATATGTCGCACGGCCTGGTGAACAACGTCAACCGCACGCACTCTACAAAAGGGATCAACGTCTGCGGCGCGTTCATTCCTTCCGTGGTTTCGATGCCAACCATTCGCAACAAAGCGGTGCTGCACATTCTGGACGGCATCCAGGGTCAATATCAGGGCGGACCCGGTCCCCGGCCGCAGTTCATCTGGGAGCACAAGACGATGTACTTCGCGACGGACCCTGTGGCGCTCGATCATGCAGGCTTGCGGGTGATCGATGCCAAACGCATTTCCGTCGGCCTCAAACCGATTGCCGAGGCCGAACCCGACCAGTACATCACGCGGCGCATTCGCCAGCCGGAACACATCGAGATCGCCGGCGCCATGGGGCTGGGCGTTTGGGAGTGGGACAAAATCGATCTGCGAAAGATTTCGCTCGCGTGACGCGATTCTTACGACGAACCGCTTCGAAACGCCTCGAGTGTCCACCGGCCGTCCGGCGAGGAGCGATCCTGCCGCAGGATGTAGAGATTCCCGTCGCTGGCGCGCACTTTGAAGAACGCGGCTGAAGGGCTGTACCACTGATCCACCACTTCTGCGACGCCGTAATCGCGGCCGTCCAGCCAGAAACGTACCGGCCGCTCATCCGCCTTCGAACCCGCATAGCATTCCACCCGTACGGTCACTTGCACTATTATCGGCATTTGGCGGCCTAACCCTCCGGGGCCAGCCGGAGTCTAAAGCTCAAGGAGATTCCCGTGAATTCCCTCGTGAACGATATTCGTTTCGCTCTTCGGATGATCCGCCACACACCTGGTTTCACGACCATCGCCGTCCTGACGCTCGCTTTAGGCATCGGCGCCAATACTGCCATTTTCAGTTTCGTCGACGCCGTGCTCCTGAAACCGCTCCCTTATCCGCGCGCCGAAGAGATCGTCAATGTTTCGGAGAAGCCGCCGGGTGGCAACCGCAACGGAATTTCCACGCTCAACTTTCTCGATTGGAAAAATCAGAACACCGTGTTCACCGCCATGGCCGCGGAGACGGGCGGCGGGGTGACTCTCACGGGAGTGGATGTGCCCGTGCAATTGCAGGGGAAGCGGGTTTCGGCGAGCTATTTCGACATCCTCGGCTTGAAGCCGGCCCTGGGACGCACGTTCGCGCCCGATGAGGATCAACCCGGCAAAGACCAGGTCGTGATTCTCAGCCATCGAATCTGGGAGAGCCGTTTTGGAGCGGATCCAGGCATCATCGGGAAGACTCTTCGTCTCGACAACCGGCCTTGCACGGTGATTGGTGTACTGCGGCGCGGCGCCACCGATCGGAGTTGGAACGATATCTGGACTCCGCTGGCCTTCATACCCGCGGACATGACGCGCGATTTTCACTGGATGATGTCGTGGGCCAGGCTCAAGCCCGGCGTTTCACTTGAGAAGGCACGGGCGCAGATGAAAGCAATTGCCGGCCGGATCGAGCGCGATTATCCCAAGTCGAACAAGGGTTGGAGCGCCACGGTTGACCGGTTCGCGGACCTTTTCGTCGACGATGATCTCCGGCGGTCCCTGCTCGTGCTGCTCGGTGCCGTGGGCGCCGTGCTGCTGATCGGCTGCGCCAATCTGGCCAATTTGTTGCTGGCGCGTGCCGCTTCGCGCGAGCGTGAAATATCCATCCGGTCGGCGCTTGGAGCGGGCCGCTGGCGCCTGCTCCGGCAGTTACTCACGGAAAGCATATTGCTTGCGACTATAGGCGGGGCGGCGGGCCTGTTGGTGGGCATAGGATCCATCTCGGCTTTGAAGAAATGGATTCCACCGTACTTGTTGCCTCCGGAAGCCGACGTCCATCTGGATGCCCGCGTCATGCTGTTTACCGCGGCCATCGTGATTCTGACCGGCATCCTGTTCGGCCTTGCACCGGCGCTCCAGGCGACGCGCGCGGATCTGGGTGGCTCGCTCAAGGAGGGCGGCCGCGGCTCGACTACCGGAGTCGGCCGGCGACGTATTCGCAGCGCCCTGGTAATCGCCGAGGTGGCGCTGGCCTTCGTGCTGCTCTCGAGTGCCGCGCTTTTCATCCGCAGTTTCTATCAGCTCCAGCAGGTCGATACCGGATTCCAATCCACCAACGCGCTCGCCATGTGGCTGCCGATGAGTTCCACCGAATACCAGAGCGGGCCGCAGGTGATCGGCTATTTGAACCAGATGATGGAAAAAGTCGGCGCGGTGCCGGGTGTGCGGGACGTAGCGACCACCTCCGCGCTCCCCTTGGGCGGCTGGGGTTACGGAATGCCGTTTCGGATCGAGGACCAGCAAACGGCGCGCGAGAGCCGCGCAGGCTGCTTCTACAAGATGGTCAGCCCATCCTATTTCCGTGCGCTCGGAATGCGAATGGTGAAAGGTCGCGGTCTCGCGGAAACGGACACCAATGGATCTCCGCCGGCCATCGTAGTAAACGAGACGCTGGT
>Ga0070696_100003478_pt1 | contig 10465 bp, 6 predicted proteins | sample KBSK1253metaG_FD_65474 | JGI IMG/M metagenome (GOLD analysis project Ga0070696, IMG submission 65474) | Corn, switchgrass and miscanthus rhizosphere microbial communities from Kellogg Biological Station, Michigan, USA - KBS K1-25-3 metaG | ecosystem: Host-associated > Plants > Roots >... | reverse complement strand
TCCTCGCGGAGTCGGTCGGGAGGAATGAAGAGCGGGCTCCCGGCATACGCGGAGACGGACGCGTACGGCGAATTCGCGAACGCGATCGGACCGAGCGGGAGCACTTGCCAGAGCGACTGGCCCGCGTCCCGGGCCCAGTCGAGGAAGCGCGTCGTGTCCGGGCCGAAGTCGCCGATGCCGTACGGTCCCGGAAGCGACGTGGGGTGGAGCAGGAGGCCCGCTTCGCGGCGCATATCGCGAGTGTACCGTCGGGCGAGCCATCGTGACGAGGAGACTTCCCTGGAGAAACGCGTGAGTGAGACGAACGAACCTTTGACTCCGTCCGCATCCGTCCCCCCGACGCTCGCGCGTCTTCCCGAACTGGCACGAAATCTCTGGTGGTCCTGGAACGCCGAAGCGCGCGAGCTATTTCGCCGCCTCGACGCCCCGGTCTGGAGGGTGACGCGGCACAATCCGGTCCGCCTCCTGCAAGAGATCGCCCCCGAGCGGCTCCAGGATGCCGCCGCCGATCCCGAAATCAAGCGCCTCTACGACGACGTCGTGGCCGCGTTCGATCGCGCGCTCACCGGGCGGAGCATCTGGTGCTCGGACGCGCACCCCGACTTCGCGCGCGGCCTCGTCGGCTTCTTCTCCGCCGAGTACGGCCTCCACTCCACGCTCCCGCTCTATGCGGGCGGCCTCGGCGTCTTGGCCGGCGACATCGCGAAGGAGGCGAGCGATCTCGGCGTGCCGATGGTCGGCGTCGGCTTCATGTATCCGCAGGGCTACTTTCGCCAGCGGATCAACGTCGAGGGACGGCAGGAAGAGATCTACGAGATGATCGATCGTGAGCAGGTCCCGGTCGAGCGGGTGCTGACCGAGGACGGCGGCCTCCTCACGATCGTGCTCACGCTTCCCGATCGCGCGCTCAAGGTCGCCGCGTGGCGGGTTCGACTGGGCCGCACCACGCTCTATCTCCTCGACACCGACCTGGACGGCAACGCCCCGTGGGACCGCGAGCTGACGGGCCGCCTCTACGGCGGCGACCAGACCGTCCGCGTGCTCCAGGAGATCGTGCTCGGGGTCGCGGGCGTGCGCCTGCTCCGCACGATGGGACTCACGCCGACCGTGTGGCACGGGAATGAGGGGCATACGTCGTTCATGATGCTGGAGCGCGCGCGGGAGCGGCTGGAGGCGGGAGCCGATTTCGACGCGGCGCTGGCGGACGTCCGGGCCACCACGGTCTTCACGACGCACACGCCGGTGCCCGCCGGCCACGACGCGTTTCCATTTCAGCTCGTCGAGTCCTACCTCTCGACGATCGAAGGCTTCGGCTCCTGGCTCGACGTGCTCCGATCGCAGCTTCTCGGCCTCGCGTCCTACGATGGCGCGTTCAACATGACGGTCCTCGCCATGCGACTCGCCGGGCGCGTGAACGGCGTGAGCCGCCGGCATGGCGAGGTCTCGCGGCGGATGTGGCGATCCCTCTGGCCGGAGGCGCCGGAAGACGAGGTCCCGATCCGCTCGATCACGAACGGCGTCCACGTCCCGACGTGGATCGCTCCCGAGATGGACCGCCTCTTCCGACGCCGACTGGCGGAGGACTGGCTGGCGCGACACGACGATCCCGAGATCTGGTCGCGCGCCGCCGTGCTCACCGACGACGCGCTCTGGGAAGCCCGGCGGGCGCTCAAGACGAACCTCCACACCTTCCTCCGCGAGCGGATCCGCTACCGGTGGGCCGAGGAACGCGTCGAGCCGGGCCAGACCGTGGCGTTCGGCTCGCTCCTCGATCCCGACGCGTTCACGATCGGCTTTGCGCGCCGCTTCGCCACGTACAAGCGCGCCGACCTGATTCTTCGCGATCCGGCGCGACTGAAACGTCTTCTGCGAAACGGGCGCCGCCCGGTGCAGATCATCTTCGCCGGGAAGGCGCATCCCGCCGACGAGTACGGCAAGTCGCTCCTCCAGTCGGTCTACCGCGCGGCGCGCGATCCTGAACTCGCGGGAAGAATCGCGTTCCTCGAGGACTACGACATGCATTCGGCGCACTGGCTGGTTTCGGGCGTCGACCTCTGGCTCAATAGCCCGCGCGCCCCGCTCGAGGCGAGCGGGACGAGCGGCATGAAAGCGGGATTGAACGGCGTTCCCAGCCTGAGCATCCTCGACGGGTGGTGGGAGGAGGGCCACGACGGCGGAAACGGGTGGGCGTTCGGCGCCGACCCATCCGGCGGGAAGCCAGGGGCCGGGGCCGCGCCCGATCTCGACGCGCTCGACGAGGCCGACGCGGAATCCCTCTACCGGATGTTGGAGGCGACGATCGTGCCCCTCTACTTCGAGCGGGGTTCCGACGGAATCCCCCACGGGTGGCTTCGCGTCGTGCGGCGGGCGATCCAGACCGTGACCCCCGCCTTCGCCGCGCGGCGCATGATGAAGGAATACGTGGAAAAGATGTACGTCCCGGCCTCGGAAGAGGCGCTGGACGGATCGCTCCGCACCACCCCCTAAGGCCGCGCTTTTGCGGTAATCTCCACCGTCTATGCCCTTCAACATCGAAGCCTCCGACTTCGTAACGATCGGCCTCCTGGTCGTCCTCGAAGCGATCCTGAGCGCCGACAATGCGCTGGTGCTGGCCGTGCTGGTCCTGCCGCTGCCCAAGAAGCAGCAGAAGCGGGCGCTCCAGTACGGCATCTTCGGCGCCTTCGCCTTCCGCATCATCGCGACCATCTTCGCGGTGCACCTCATCGCTTGGACCTGGATCAAGCTGATCGGCGGCCTCTACCTCCTCTATCTGCCGGTGAAGCACTTCACGGCGCATCCCAACGAATCGAGGAAGGGCCAGGCCGCCGCGACCGCGATCCTCGGCCTCTCGATCTTCTGGAGCACCGTCGTGCGGGTGGAACTGACGGACATCGTCTTCGCGATCGACTCGATCCTGGTCGCGGTGGGTATGTCGCGGAAGGTCTGGGTCGTGATCACGGGCGGCATCCTCGGCATCCTCGCGATGCGGCTCCTGATCGGGACCCTGCTCGGCATCGTGCGCCGCTACCCGGCGATCGTGGACGGCGCCTATGTCATCGTGGCGTGGGTCGGCGTCAAGCTGCTGCTCGAGTACCTCCATTCGATCCACTGGATCGCGTGGGAGCTGCCGCGGGCGGTCGGGATCGGCGTGATGCTCCTGCTCTTCGCGGGGAGCGCCGTCTACGCGGTGCGGAAGCATCCCAAGCCGCCGCCCCTGCCGCCGAAGTCGCACGATCCGACGGAGATCCTGAAATGATGGGCCCGCGCCAGGGCGGCCGCCGTCCCGAAGCGCTCGGGGCGGCCCTCCTTGCGTTCGTGTTCGTGCTGACGATTCCGCCGCCGCCCGCGGCGCGCGCGGAGGAGTCGCTCCAGCCCTACACGGAGTCCGCGACCCTCCTCGCCACCACGCCCTCGACCGACGACGGCGCGATCGGCGCGATGTTCAATCCGGCCCAATGGGGCGTACTCGACCGTCCCGAATTCACGTTCTTCTGGTCCGACGCGAACGTCCGAAGCGGGCGCCTCGACAACTGGGGCCTCGCCGGTGGACAGGGCCTGGGCTACTCCATGCGGCGAACGGAGGTTCGCACCACTCTGGGCACGCGACGCGTCACGGACTACCAGCTCGGCGCGGGATTCGGCTCCGGCGCACACTACGGGGGCCTCGCGCTCGGATTCTCCGGACCCGGCAAGGCCGAGTTCGGCCGCGTGAACCACCTGACGCTGGGCGATATCTGGCGGCCGACGCGCTGGCTCTCCTACGGAACCGCGACGCAGTTGGCGCTCGGCGACGACGACATCCAAGGCGTCGCGGACGTCGGCATTCGCCCGCTCTCCGATCCGCGCCTCACGCTCTTCGCGGACTACGCGCTTCGGCGAGGCGAGCGTTGGGACGACGGCGCGCTCGCGGGCGGCGTCGCGCTGAAGCCCATCCCTGGTCTTCTCGCGGCGGCGCGCTGGGGAAAAGAGGACCGGCTCCAAGTGACACTCGGGCTCACGATCGGCCGCTCCGGGTTCCGCGCCACGCCGGCCTTCGACCGCGACGGCGTTCGAGGAACCACCCAGTACGCGATTCGGAATGGCGCGCCCGTCGCCGGCTTCGACCTGGACCGTCGCCTTCGTCGGGGCCGCCGCACGCTCGCGTTCGATTGGAACGGCCGCGTCGTCCATCAGTCGCATCGATTCTTCGACGATCGATCCCTTCCCCTCCGCCGGCTGACCGACGATCTCCAGTTCGCGGCGGACGACCCGACCGTGGGCGCCGTGACGATCCAGATCTCAGGTCTGCAGGCGAACAGCGCGATGATGTGGGAGCTTCGAGAGAAGATCGTCGCGGTCCGCCGCGCGGGGAAGCGCGTCACCGTGCTCGCCGACCGGCTGGACGCGCGCTCGTACTACCTCGCCACCGCCGCCGACCGGATCGTCCTCGACCCGCAGGGCTCGCTCCTGATGCCCGGGGCGCAGGTCTCGCGCACGTACCTGCACGACCTCCTCGGCAAGGTGGGTCTCGGATTCGAAGAGTGGCGCCTCTACAAGTACAAGTCGGCCGCCGAGACCCTCTCGCGCGACCGGATGTCCGACGCCGATCGTGAGCAGTGGACCGCGATCGTCCGCGCCGCCTACGACGAGCTGAAACGTGGGGTCGTCGAGAGCGGGCGTGCGACGCCGGAACAATTCGACCAAGTCATCAACGAGGAACCGTACCTGTCCCCGAATCGCCTCCTGGAACTCCGGTGGGTCGACGAACTGGGCCGGCCGGAAGACGTGGAGAAGGCGGCCGAAAAAAGCGGGCGTCACTCGAAGCCGACTTCGGTCGCCTCCCTGCGAGAACGCCGCGCGATGCCCGACGAAACGTGGGGCCCGATCCCGGCGATCGCGCTCGTCTACCTGATCGGCGATTGCGCGATGGACGAAGGAATCCGCGCGCGCGCGTCGTCGCGCGCCATGCGGGAATTCCGCGAGCGCTCGAGCGTCAAGGCGATGGTGCTCCGGGTCGACTCGCCGGGCGGCGATCCTCTGGCCTCCGACGTGGTCGCGGGCGAGACCCGGCGCGCACGGGTGGCCAAGAAGCCCGTGCTCGTGAGCCAGGGCCGGGTGGCCGGGAGCGGCGGCTACTGGATCAGCATGGACGCCGACCAGATTTCGGCGACCCCGTTCACGCTGACCGGCTCGATCGGCGTGATCGGCGGCTGGGTCTGGAACGACGGCCTTGGCAAGAAACTGGGCCTGACGTCCGACCACGTGCAGATCGGCAAGAGCGCGGATCTCCTCGGAGGACTTCGGATCCCCCTCTTCGGCGTCACGCTGCCCGAACGAAACCTGGACGAGGGGGAGCGGCGTCTTAGTGATCGGGCGATCGCCGGCCTGTACGACGAGTTCACGAAGGGGGTCGCCGCCGGGCGCGGGCTCGACCTGGCCGAGGTGCGCCGAATCGCGGAAGGGCGCGTCTACGACGGGCGGGCGGCGGCCACCGTGAAGCTGGTGGATCGGATCGCGACGCTCGACCAGACGATCGACGACGCGAAACGCCGCGCCGGCATCGCGCCCGGCACGCGGACGCGGATCGTCGAATACCCGCGCCGTCCGTTCCTCCGATTGCCGGCATTCCTGAGCCGCCCCCAAATCTCGTCGGACGGTCCCCTGGCCGCGGCCGTCGCGGGGCGCGATGGGGCGGATGGAGCACCTCCGACCTACGAGGCGCGCGCGATCCAGTGGATCCTGGACCGTCCCGGGCAGCCGCTCCTGATCACGCCGGGGTCGCTCCTGCCCTCGGACGAATCGGCGTTTCCCTAGGCCCGAACGTGGCGCGGGGCGTTTCCCGCGCGCTGAGAACGCATGTCGAACGCAACCATCGGAACGATCTACCTTCTCGTCGGCGGGCTCGTCTTCGTCCTGGGCTTCGTGATCCTGCGCGAATCGCCTCGGGAGCGGACGAACCGCGCCACCGCCCTCATGCTGTTCGTCGCCGGGCTTGGCTCGGTGCTCGGCGCCATCGGATTCACCCTCGAGTCGATCCCCGGCGCCCGCACCGGCTCGAACGATCTCCTTCGTTCGTTCAATTATCTCTGGGAGCTCTTCTTTCCGGCGCTCCTCTACTTCGCGTGCGTCTTCCCGACGGAGAATCGTCTCGTCCGGCGGGTCCCGTTCGCCGCCCTCTGGATCTTCGCGCCGCACGCGTTCCACATCATCTTCATGCTCCTGTCGACGCAGGGCGCGCTCTGGGGCAGGGCCGCCGCCTCGGTGGCGAAGAACCCGATCGGCGGCATCGTCATCGAGTACGGCCGCATCCCCTTCGAGATGATCTTCCGCTTCCACCAGATCCTGTTCTCGCTCGTGAACATCATCTACATCGTCGCGGGTCTCACGCTTCTCTGGATCTCCTACCGCCGCACCCACAACACGCTGATCCGCCGGCAGGTCGTCACCATTTTCGGAGGAATGGCGTCGTGCGCGGGTCTCTACGCGCTGGCGGTGCCGATCCCGACGCTCTTCAACTACTCGTGGTCGCCCGCCGTCCGCTCGACCCTGATCGTGGCGGCGCTCATCCTCGGATCGGGGTCGATCGCCTGGTCGATGGTGCGGCACCGCTTCCTGGACGCGAATCTGATCGCGCGAAAGTCGATCCTCTACGCCGTGACGTCGGGATTCCTCCTCGCGGTCTACTTCACGATCGTCCGGCAGGTCGACACGCTGCTCGAGACCGTGCCGGGTTACGACAAGACGATCTTCCAGACCGCGATGCTCCTACTGGCGCTGATCCTCTTCCAGCCCATCTTCTCCTGGCTGGACGACACGCTGGAGCGGTTCTTCCTTCGGGACAAGGGCGACCATCGGACGCTCCTTCGTCGGGTGAGCGGCGAGGTGCTCACGGTCCTCGACCTCGACGAACTCGCCGACAAGGTGCTGAGCACGCTCCGCGAGGGAATCCCCGCGCGGACCACCGTCCTCCTCATCACGCCGCGGGACCGCGCGACCTTGGTTCGGGGTTTCGGCGGCGGCGTCGATCTCGACGTCATTGCCTCGCTCCCGCGCGAAGCGATCGAGCGGCTTCTCGACGGAGTCGAGATCGTGCGCCGCCAGGAGGCGCGCCCCTTGGCCGAGGAACGCGGGCTGGCCCTGGCGATGGAGTCGCTCCTCCGCACCGAACCGTTCCTTCTCTTGCCGCTTCGGCATGCGGGGGAGTTCCTGGGCGTGGTCGCGCTCGGGCGGAAGATCACGGAGACCCGCTACACGCCGGAGGAGGTGTCGCTCCTCCAGACCCTCATCAACCAGACCGGCGTCGCCATCAAGACCGCGCTCCTCTACCGCGAGAGCCTGGCCAAGTCGATCCTCGAGGAGGAGCTCGCGATGGCGCGCCGGATCCAGCGGCAGTTCCTCCCGCGAAGCCTTCCGCGGACGAGCCTGCTCGACCTCGCGGGCCTCAACGTGCAGTCGCGTGAGGTCGGGGGCGACTACTACGACCTGATGGACGCGGGGGACGGCCAGCACCTGGTCGTCATCGCGGACGTCGCCGGAAAGGGCGTGCCCGCGGCGCTCCTCGCCTCCATGGTGCAGGCGTCGATCCGCACGCAGGCCCAAGACCGAAAGCCGGTCGGGGAGATGATGCGGCTCCTGAACCGATTGGTCTACGACGCCACGCCCGAGGACCGATTCGCGACGTGCTTCCTCGCGCGCGTTGGGGGCGACCAGACGTCGGTTTCCTTCGCCAACGCCGGCCACAACTATCCCCTCCTCCTCCCCGCCGGCGGCGGCTGCCGCCCGCTCGAGGACGGAGGCATCCCGCTCGGCATCCTGCCCGGGTTCCTCTACGGCGAGGTCTCGACGCGCCTCGAGCCGGGCGACTCGCTCCTTCTCTACACGGACGGAATCACGGACGCGCGAAATCTCGCGGGCGAGGACTATGGAGAGGAGCGGCTCGTCTGCCTGGCGAAAGCGCTCCCGCGAAGCCTGAACGCCGAGGCATTGATTCAAGCTGTAGCGGAGGACGTCTCGCGGTTCACCGGCGGGGCCGAGCAGGCCGACGACATCACGCTCGTGGCGCTCAAGGCGCAATGAGAGCCGCCCTGCCCCCGGCATTGCGGATTTGTTACAGTAGGTAACCTATGGGCGCGGCCGCCATGAACCCAGACTCCGAATCCAGCGCCCCGATCCGACTCACCATCGGCAGCCGCCTCGAGCTGCTCTCGCTCGTCCACGCCCTGATCGAGGGGCTGGGCCGCCAGTACGAGCTGGACGAAGAGTTGACCGGCGCGCTCCAAATCGCGGTCATCGAGGCGGGCACGAACGCCATTCAACATGGGAACGTCTTCGCGGAGGACAAGGCGGTGACGTTCGAGTTCGCGGTCGACCCGAAGGGCGTGGTCGTGGAGGTCGAGGATCACGGGTCGGGGTTCGATCCGAATCGCGTGCAGGACCCGACCGATTCGTCGGCGCTCCTGAACCCGCATGGGCGCGGGCTCTACCTGATGCGTTCGCTGGTGGACGAGGTCACGTTCGAGACGCGCCCGGACCACGGGACGCGTGTCCGCCTTCGAAAGGCGCGACCTACCTGACGGTACCGAGCGCGGCCGCGGCTCTCGGCCGCATGTGCTCGAGCGTGCGCTTCACCGCCGGATAGATTTCCTCGAATGCCGCCACGATTTTCGGGTCGAAGTGCGAGCCCGCGTGCCGCCTCAATTCTTGAAGCGCCTCTTCCTCCGGCATCGCCGGACGGTACGGACGGTTCGACGTCATCGCGTCGAACGCATCGGCGACCGCCATCACGCGCGCCTCGATCGGAATCGTTTCCCCCTTGAGCCCGTCAGGATAGCCGCTTCCGTCGAAGTGCTCGTGGTGACTCCGAACACCCGGCAAGAGCGGATGGAGGAGCGCGATCGGCCGGAGGATGCTCTCGCCGATCAGCGGGTGCATGTCCATCTTCTCCCGCTCCCGCGTGTTCAGCTGCTCGCCCTTCTGCAAGATCGTCTCGTCGACCGCGATCTTCCCGATGTCGTGCACGAGGCAGGACCGGTGGATCATGTCGAGCGTCCGTGCCGGAAGCCCCAATTGCTTTCCGATCGCCTCGCTGTACGCCGCGACGCGCACCGAGTGACCCTCCGTGTAGGGGTCCTTTGCTTCCAGCGCCATCATCAAGGAGACGATCACGCTCATGAAGAGATCCTCGAGGTGCGCGCGGTGGCGATCCTCGAGGATGGCCACGCCGGCGAGGGTCGCCAGGGTCTGGAGTCCCGCCGCGTGCTCGGTCCGAAAGCGAAGCGGTGACGCATGATTGATGAGCAGGGCGCCCAAATTCTCGCCGTGCGCCCGGATCGGCGCGATCGCCCCCCACGCCATGTCGTCGGTGAAGAGGAACTCGCGCGTCCAGGGCGAGCGCTGCTTCCGATGGAAGATCGTCACGGTGTCGAGAAGGAAGAGCGCCTCCATGAGCCCGGAGGAGACGCCGGAGAGGGAGAACCCGTTCCACTCCGAGAGTGCCCCGTCCGCGAACCGGAAGATACACTCGCCGGGGCGCGACCGCGCGAGGATCGCGATGCCGTCGGGCTTCAGGAGCCGCCTCGTGCCTTCGGCGACCTGATGGAGCGAGGAGTCGGTCGCGTGGAGCGGAACGAGGGAGCGGGCAACGTCGTTCAGGCCGGCGAGGAGGGTGATCGCGCTCGGGAGCCCGATCGACTCCGGCTCGGCAACGTTGTCACGTCTCGGTGCTCTTGTCTTCGTTGCCATCGCCTCGCCTCCATTCCCCCGTGAGGAGAAGAATCGGAGGGCGAAGCGCGAATGTTTAGCGTGCGAGCGCTATCCGAGCGCGGGAAGGAACTTCGCGAGGAAGCCGACGAAGCGCTCGAACACGTTCGTGACGAGCGCGATGCCGAATGCAATGAGGATCACGCCGCTCACCACTTCGATCGTGCGAAGTGAACGGCGAAGGCGGCTCGATGCGGCCAGAAAGGAATTCATCCCGAGGGAGGCGAGGAAAAACGGGAGGCCGAGCCCCAGCGAGTAGACGCTCAAGAGGACGATCCCCGTGCCGACCGTCTTCCCGGTGCTCGCGTAGAGCAGAATCGAGCCGAGGATCGGTCCGATGCAGGGCGTCCACCCCGCGGCGAACGTGATGCCCACGAGCACGGAGCCCAGGATCCCGAGCGGTTTGCGCGTCAGCTGGAACTTCCGCTCCCGCGAGAGGGCCGGGATCGGAATCACGCCCGTCAGGTAGACGCCGAAGAGGATGATCAAGACGCCGCCCCCGATTCGGAGCGTGTCCTGATGGTCCCGGAGGAACTGGCCCGTCGCCGTCGCCGTCGCGCCGAGCGAGATGAAGACGAGCGAGAAGCCGAAGATGAAGGCGAGCGAGTGGATGATCGTGAGTCGCCGGATGCGGGCGGTTTGCTGACCGGAGGTCAGTTCATCGAAGGAGACGCCCGTGATGAACGTGACGTACGAGGGAACGAGCGGCAGCACGCACGGCGAGACG
>Ga0070696_100003474_pt1 | contig 10471 bp, 9 predicted proteins | sample KBSK1253metaG_FD_65474 | JGI IMG/M metagenome (GOLD analysis project Ga0070696, IMG submission 65474) | Corn, switchgrass and miscanthus rhizosphere microbial communities from Kellogg Biological Station, Michigan, USA - KBS K1-25-3 metaG | ecosystem: Host-associated > Plants > Roots >... | reverse complement strand
TGTTGCCGACCGACTTCGACATCTTGCGGCCCTTCTCGTCCACCGTGAATCCGTGCGTCAGCACGCCGCGATACGGCGCGCGGCCGTGCATGGCAACCGAAGTCAGGAGCGAACTGTGGAACCAGCCGCGATGCTGATCCGAGCCCTCGAGATACAGATCGGACGGCGCGGTGATTTCCGGCCGCATCTGCGAGACGCTGTGATGCACCACGCCCGAATCGAACCAGACGTCCATCACGTCGGTGGCCTTGTCGTACCGGCTTGCTTCGGAACCGAGCAACTCCGCCACATCCAGATCGAACCACGCGTCGATGCCTTCGCGCTCGACGCGCCGGGCTACCTCCTCGATGAGGGCAGCGGTTCTCGGGTGCAGCTCACCGGACACTTTGTCGACGAACAAGGGAATCGGCACTCCCCAGGTACGTTGTCTGGACACGCACCAATCCGGGCGGCCCGCGATCATGCTGCTGATCCGCTGCTCGCCCCAGGCCGGCATCCAATCGACATGCGAAATGGCTTCCAGCGCTCCCTTGCGCAAGCCCGCTTGGTCCATGCTGATGAACCATTGCGGGGTCGCGCGAAAGATCACCGGTGTCTTGTGACGCCAGCAGTGCGGATAGGAATGATGGACGGGCTCCACCTTCAGCAGACGACCGTGCTCACTCAGTACTTCGATCACATGTGAATTCGCGTCGAACACTTGTTCGCCGGCAAACAGCGGCGTCGCGGGCAGGAATCGGCCGTCGCCGCCCACCGGATTGTCGATCTCCAGCCCGTAGCGGCGACCGACGAAATAGTCATCGAGACCGTGACCGGGCGCCGTGTGCACTGCGCCCGTGCCGGCATCGAGGGTGACATGATCTCCCAGCACCACCGGCACTTGCCGGTCGTAGAAGGGATGATGCAGCAGCGCGTGCTCGAGAGCGGCCCCTTTGACCGTCGCGATGACGCGCCAATCCGTAACGCCCAGCGTCTTCATCACGGCGTCCTGGAGCTCGGCGGCCAGCACCAGACGCTCGAGTCCGGCGCCGAGGTCGAATTCGACCAGCGCGTAGCTGAACTGCGGATGCACGGCCACTGCGCGATTGGCAGGCAAGGTCCACGGAGTGGTGGTCCAGATGGCAAGCGCCACGGGCACCTTGTCGACCGATTCGCGTTCGCCCTCCCGCGTCACGCCGAAACGCCGCGCCAGATTCGCAGCGTCGACCGCCGCAAACCGGACGTAAATGCTGGGCGAGGTCCTGTCTTCGTACTCGACTTCAGCCTCCGCCAGCGCCGAGCGGCAGTTCAGACACCAGTGCACGGGCTTGAAGCCCTTGTACAAGTGACCATTCTTGATGATCGTGGAAAATGCGCGCAGCTGTTCCGCCTCGAACCTCGGCGCCATGGTCAGGTAAGGCCGATCCCAATCGCCCAACACACCCAGTCGCTTGAAATCATGGCGCTGTGCGTCGACCTGCTTGTGCGCGTATGCGCGGCAAGCGGCACGAAACGATTTGGCGTCGATCTTCTGCCCCACGCGCCCGTGCGTTTTTTCCACCTGCATCTCAATCGGCAAGCCGTGGCAATCCCAGCCGGGGACATAGGGGGCATCGTAGCCGTCCAAGGTGCGCGACTTGACGATGATGTCTTTGAGAATCTTGTTGACTGCGTGTCCCAAATGGATCGCGCCATTCGCATACGGCGGGCCGTCCGTGAGCACGAAAGCCGGCCGACCCTTCGCCACCGCGCGAATCTTTTCGTATAAGCCGCTGCGCTCCCACGCCGCCAGCATTCCGGGCTCGCGGTTGGCAAGATCCGCCTTCATCGGGAAACCCGTATTCGGCAAATTAATCGTACTTTTGTAGTCAGCCACAATCCACCTTCGACAAGAGGTCGCGCGCCCATGCCGCATCGACCTTCATTTGCACCATCATCGCATCCAGGGAATCGAATCTGATCTCATCGCGCAGCTTGGCGACGAATTCGACTTCGATCGTGCGGCCGTAGAGATCGCCGGAAAAATCGAACACGCACACTTCGAGCAATGGCTCGATGCCGTTGACCGTGGGGCGCGTGCCGAGACTGGCGACGGCCGCCATCGGACGCGGTTCGATGCCGTACACCCGCACCGCCATGACACCCCGCACGGGCGGTCTGCGGCGCATCAACCGCATATTCGCGGTCGGAAAGCCCAGCGCGCGGCCCAACTGCCGCCCGCGCACGACCTTGCCGATCATTCTATAGGGACGGCCCAATAAGCGCGCGGCCCCGGCAAACTCGCCGCGCTCCAGGCGCTCACGCACCACCGTGCTCGAGACCCTCACGCCATCGAACAAGAACGGCGCGATCTGTTCGACGCCAAAGCCGTGCGCCCGGGCTGCGGCGCGCAGGCTCTCGATCGTGCCGCCGGCATTGCTGCCATAGCGGAAATCGTCGCCCACCACCAAATGCCGCGTGCCCAAGACCCCGACGATCAATTCATCGACGAAGGCCTGCGGGGTCATGGCGCGCATGCGCTCGTCGAACCGCAGCGTCACCAAGCGTTCGACTCCCTGCGCCGCCAACGCAAGAAATTTCTCCCGCCAACGGGTGAGGCGCGCCGGCGCACCGTCAGGATCGATAAACTCCTTCGAACTGGGCTCGAACACCAGCACGGTTGCCGCAGAACGCAATTGTGCGGCCCGCGATTTGAGCACCTCGATCATTTGCTGGTGACCCAAGTGCACGCCATCGTAATTGCCCACGGTCAGGACGCAGCCTCGATGGCGCTGCGAGACGTTATGTAGACCGCGAACTAGTTCCATGGCGAAAGGCAGTGATTATACTCAGAATTCCGGCGATTCAGGGACCGCACGTGGCGGGCTTCGGCCCGACGCTCAGCCGCATCATTGACAAGCGTAAGGCCAATCGGCAAGCTACGCGGCTCTTTTCGCGATCGATTCGAATGTGGTCTTGCAAGGAGTCTCAAGCTTGGCGAATACGAAATCTGCTGAAAAAGCTGCCCGACAGTCGACGGTGCACCGCGCCCGTAACGACGCCCTGACCTCGCAGCTGCGCAGCGCCATCCGCAAGGCAACGCTTGCACTGAAGGCCGGCAAACAGGAAGACGCCGCCGCGGCCCTCGCCCACGCGACACCCATCATCGACAGCATGGTCAACAAGGGCATCATTCATCGCAACAAGGCCGCACGCCACAAGAGCCGCCTCACCAAACAGGTCCGCGCGCTCGCTAAATAGCCTTCCCTGCGCGCGCGAGGCGAAGGTTTTCAAGCGCTCCGCGGGTGCGCCTCGAGATGGCGCATCACCGCCTGTTTGAGTTCATCCGTGCCGGCGCCGGTGGCGCCGGAAATGCGCAGAACCGGGCCTTTCCAGCGCAAACGCCGGACGATTTCCTTGGCGCGTCTCGCGGCTTCCGCCGGCTCCAAAAGATCGATTTTATTGATCACCAGCCAGCGTTCTTTGGCCGCAAGATCGGCCGCAAACTTCTTCAGTTCGGCCACGATGGTGCGTGCCCCCTTGACCGGATCGGCGCTCGGATCCGGCGGCGCAATGTCGATGAGGTGCAGCAGCACACGGGTGCGCTGCAAATGTTTCAAAAAGCGAATACCGAGACCCGCGCCCTCGGCCGCGCCCTCGATCAGGCCCGGAATATCGGCCATCACGAAACTGCGTCCGGGACCGGCGCTGACCACCCCTAAGTTCGGATGCAAGGTGGTAAACGGATAATCCGCCACTTTGGGGCGCGCCGCGGATACCGCGCGAATCAACGTCGATTTGCCGGCGTTGGGTAGCCCGAGCAGTCCCACGTCGGCAATCAATTTCAACTCCAGCATCAGCTCGCGCTTTTCACCCGGGAGGCCCAAGCCTGATTTGCGCGGCGTGCGATTGGTGCTGGATTTGAAGCGGGTATTGCCCCAGCCGCCCTTGCCGCCTTTGGCCACCAGCAAGGTCTGACCCTCAACGGTGAGATCACCCAACCTCTCGCCGGTATCTCGATCGGAAACAAAGGTGCCCACGGGTATGGAGACATAGGTATCGTCGCCGCCATGTCCGGTGCAATCGTTACCGCTGCCGCCCTCGCCGTTCTGGCCTCGATAGGTCCGCGCGATGCGGAAGTCCGCCAGCGTGTTCATCCCTTCGACGGCTTTCAAGTACACGCTGCCGCCCAGGCCGCCGTCGCCGCCGTCGGGGCCGCCGAAGGGGACGAACTTCTCGCGCCGGAAACTGACGCAACCGCGGCCGCCGTTGCCGGCCTGCACCTTGAGTTTGGCTTCGTCGACGAATTTCATTGGATGCAGCTCGAAGTGAATGCCCCACAGGGCCCGCACACTAAAAGGGGGCAGGCTGCCCTACCCCCTCGATTCGATCGGCGTCAGCTGCCTATCGGCGAGCCCAGGTGCTCGCCGGCGCCGCTACTTGGTAACGACGTTGACGTAGGTGTGTTGCTCGGCGCCCTTGACGCGAAACTCGACGACGCCATGCGCGGTCGCGAACAAGGTGTGATCGGTGCCGATACCGACGTTCACACCGGGCCGATACACGGTTCCGCGCTGGCGGATCAAGATATTGCCCGCGAGCACATCCTCACCGCCAAATTTCTTCACGCCCAGGCGCTTGGAATGAGAATCGCGACCGTTGCGGGTACTGCCACCAGCTTTTTTATGTGCCATGAGATATCTCCTGCGGAATCCCTAATCCATGAAACTAGGCGACGATCTGCGTGATCTTCACATCGGTGTAAGGCTGCCGATGCGTTTTCTCCCGCTTGTAGTGCTTGCGGCGTCGAAACTTGACGATGCGAACCTTGTCGCCCTTGCCATGACTCTCCACCGTGGCAACCACCTTGGCCGTCCCCACATAGGGAGCGCCGATGGTCACCGAAGACCCGGCGCCGACAAGCAGCACCTGATTGAATTCCACACTGGCGCCTTGGTCCGCGTCGAGTTTCTCGACACGCACCACCGCACCTTCTTGAACGCGGTACTGTTTACCGCCGGTGGCAATCACGGCATACATTGTTGCAACTCCGAGAGCGGCCTAACGGGGCCGCAAAAGAGCCGCGAATTGTACGGGGTGGGCCGCTGAAGGTCAAACCAGAGCCGCTCCGGCCCACGGCGCAGGAAGCCAGCACATCGCCCCAGTCGGTGCATTCTTAGGTACCATGCCGTATTCGCTTGAGCGCTTCATGACACTAGAACAGATTCGTGGGTTGGTAACCGCAGATTTTGAGGCTGTCGACAGGGTCGTCAAACAGCGTTTGCACAGCCAGGTGGCGCTCGTCGACCGGGTCGCCACCTATATTATATACGCTGGTGGAAAGCGCCTGCGCCCCCTGTTGGTGCTTCTCGCCGCACGCGCCTGCGGCCATTCGGGCGAACACCACGTCAACGCCGCCGCAATCATCGAGTTCATCCACACCGCCACGCTGTTGCACGACGATGTGGTCGATGGCTCATCGCTGCGCCGCGGCCGCGACACCGCCAACGAGGTATTCGGCAACGCCACCAGCGTATTGGTCGGCGATTTCCTGTATTCCCGCGCATTCCAAATGATGGTCACGCTCGATCGCATGCGCATCATGCGAATCCTCGCGGACGCCACCAATGCCATCGCCGAGGGCGAGGTGCTGCAGCTCATGAACGCACGCGACCCGAATACCACGGAAGCGCGCTATATCGATGTGATTCACCGTAAGACGGCCCGCCTGTTCGAAGCCGGCGCGCAAATAGCCGCCGTCCTGAGCGACGCGCCGCCGGCGATCGAGGAATCGCTGGCACGTTATGGAAGGCATATTGGTACCGCCTTCCAGCTGGTGGACGACGCGCTGGACTACCAGGCCGACGAAGCCAGCCTCGGAAAACACCTCGGGGACGACCTGGCGGAGGGTAAACCCACTCTCCCCCTCATTTATGCGCTGCAGCACGGTAGCGACGCCCAGCGGACCATGATCCGGGACGCCATCGAGAACGGCGGTCTCGAGCGGCTGGGGGAAATCACGCGCGCCGTTGCAAGCCTCGGAGGGCTTGCGTACACTGCGCGCCTCGCTCAATGCGAGGCAGATCAGGCGCTTGCTGCGCTGGCTCCCCTTCCCGAAACCGCTTTCAAAGAAGGTTTGAGCGAACTGGCGAAGTTCGCTGTGGCGCGCAAGAACTGATGCCTGATTTGCTGCCGAATTCGGGGTGTAGCTCAGCCTGGTAGAGCACTACGTTCGGGACGTAGGAGTCGCAGGTTCAAATCCTGTCACCCCGACCATTGATCTCATTATAGTTTTTCGTGTCTGAGACAGTGAAAATCGGCATTTGGTCCCAGGTAAAATATTTTTTGGTCCTGTTTTGGTCCCAGTTTCGTCGTGCGAATCGATGGTTTTATAGCAACGGAGAAGACTCTCGCGCGCGCTCCGTCAACCCCGCCCCGATCCCGGCAAGCACCGGCGCCACTTCCCGGTTGGCGGCCACCAGGGTCCAGTGATGATCGACCGCAAATTCCGGATTGGATTCGTGTCCGGTCAGCACTTGGTTGATCGCCGCCCGGGCGGCGTGCAGCACCGAGTCGGTGGGCGACCGGGAACTCGCTCCAGCATGTTACTGCGCCTTTCGAGCCCAAGCCCCGACGAGTCCGACCAGAGGCGCGTACGACTGCGCAGCCTCGAGTTCTGCCTCAAGTCGCTCGGCCAATGTGCCGAAGTCGCCGACCGCCTCGCTCGCAATGCCAAACTCCTCAAATCGCGGTTGCGCCGTTACGAGTAGGTCGTAGACCCACCGGCAACCTTCCGGATCGCTCGCGATCGGAATCTCGACGCGCAGCTGCGGTTCATCAAACCCGCTTTCAATCAAGCCGCGGAACAGGGTGAGTTCCATGTTGGGTCTGGCTCTGGTTCTGCGAAAGGCTTCGCACAACAACTCCCCACAGCCGGTTCGGAGCGGCAAGTGTTGGGCCTGACTAAAAAACCCGTTCCAACTCGGCTCTTGGAACACAATGACGCCGCCTGGGCGCAGGCGTTGTGCTAGTGAGCGCAAGGTGGCAATCGGGTCTGGCAGGAACATCAGTACGAAACGTCCTACGATGGCATCAAAGTCACCATCAATCTGTAAGTCTGTGAGATCGGCTTCGATAAAGCGCACGTTCGTTGTGCAAGCTGCGCCGGCCCAAGAACGCGCCTTGGCCAGGGCAATCGCATCTCGATCGACGCCGACCACGTGGCCCGTCTCACCGACCAGGGAGGCCGCCAGCAACGCCACGTGACCGACACCGGACCCGACGTCGAGCACCTGCTGCCCTCGACCGAGGCCCGCATCGCGGAAGAGACGCTTCGTGTAGGGCTCGAGCGTCTTAGCCTGTCTCGTCAATCGCTCATGCTCTGCGTCGGTGCTGCCGAGTACGTAGTCTGTTATTGCAAACGCGGTGTCCATGAGAACCTCTGATCAGAAATGAGTTGATAGCTGCGGGTGGGTCTAACGGCACTCGTAGACCGGCTTCGGCGCAACCCACGCGGTGTCGCGATACCATTGCGCCAAGAGAAGCGCGCTGCTGAGAAAAAGAGCAACAGCGACTAGCCGAAAGCCCCCCGCCAGGTTCCCGGTTCGGGCAGCGAGCGATCCGATGGCCGAGAGACCGAAGAAGCCACCCAGGTTGCCGATCGAGCAGATCGATGCCAAGGCCGTCGCCGCCGCACGACCCGTGAGGAATTGTCCCGGCATCGACCAGAACGGGCCGATGAATCCGTACAGCCCCGACGCCGCGACGGACCACAGAGCGATACAAGCCGGAACTGACCCTACCGAGCCGACGAAATAAAATCCCATGGCGGCGGTGATCAGCGACAGTGCAGCATGCCAATGGCGTTCGGACCGACGGCTCGAACTCCCGGATACCATTACCATGACGCAAAGGCCGATCACGTTGGGAATCATCACCAGCAAACCAATTGATGCGTGGTCGAGTCCGCGGCTGACCGCCTTGATGGACTGCGGTATCCAAAACCCTGTCGCGTAGAGTCCTATCATGAACAGGAAAGCCACGGCGGACAGGTGGAGGACTCGAGGACTCCCGATGGTGCGGAGCACGGAGCGGCGTGCCGATCCTACCTTGGTGTCTGCCTCGGCTCGAAGGGCAGAGTTAAGACTTGCCTTGTGCTCTGGTGTGAGGAAGGTGGCGTCGCCGGGACCATCCGGCAGAACCAGGTACGTCAGGACGCCGCCGAGGATGGCCGGCAGCGCCTCGACAATCAGCACCCAGCGCCAGCTGCTGAGTCCCAAGGCATGCAAGTGATCGAGTATCCAGCCAGAGATTGGGCCGCCGACAATGCTTGCGGCCGGCAGGGCCGTCATGAACAGTCCGATCGTGTGGGCGAGATCTCGCTGCCGAAACCAATACGTCAGGTAAAGCACTATGCCCGGGAAGAAGCCGGCTTCTGCAATCCCCAGCAAGAATCGAGCGACGTAGAGCTGCATCGCGCTCTGCGCAAAGCCTGTCGCGAGTGACACAGCGCCCCACGTGATCAGAATCCGCGCGATCCAGACGCGGGCCCCGATCCGCTCCAGAATCAAGTTGCTGGGCACTTCGAACAGGAAGTATCCCCAGAAGAAAATGCCCGACAGCAGACCGTACTGCTGGCTCGTGAGCCCCAGCTCATGATTCATAGTCAGCGCCGCGAATCCGACGTTAATCCGGTCGAGGTAGGCGATTACGTAGAGCAAAAAGAGAAACGGGAGCAGGTGGCGGCGGACCTTCCGGGCGACGGCCGCGTTGATATCAAGAGACGTGTCGGGCGTAGCCGCGCACAACGTTCCCGAGGGCCCTCCCTTCTCGCGAAGTATTTGGTTTGACACGTCTGCCTCCTGCTACGTGAATCGGTCGGTTCGTCGGAAGCAGCATAGGAGCCCGCAAGCGTTCCGAAAAGCAGAGAATTTCGATCGCTCTGTTGCCTAAATCGCAACGCCTCAACGCCGCGCGCGCGGCCTGTTAACCTCGGTATCTATAGCCGTGAATTGCCGCTGCAGCGCGACCAGGAATGCCTGCGCCGGCAGCGTCGGCACACGGGATTTGTGTCGGCATAGCACGAAGCGTGTGCTCAATAGACTCGGGTAGTCGATCAACGCCGTCTTGAGCACTCCCGCCTTAACGTCATCCCGAACAAGGTGGCGCGGGGCAAAGGTCATGGCCCGCTCTGTGCGGGCAAACGCAACGGCAAGACTGACCTGATTGACGGTGAGCACGGATTGCAGTGAGACGCCCTCCAATGCGAGCGCTTTGTCCATGAGCATCCGCGTGACGTGCGTGTCGTCGAGCAGCGCGACCCGTTGATCAGCGAGGTCGCGCAACTTGAGCTTCGTCCGAGACGCCAGTGGATGCGTCGTATGCATGATCGCTACGATCGGATCGCGAAACGCTTGTACCTCGGCAACGTCGCGGTGTGGCTCGGGCTCAAAGGTGATGGCAATGTCGCACTCTTCCCGCGCAAGCGCGGCCAGCGCTTTGACACTTCCGGCAACCTGGACTTCGTAGGTGATCCCGGGATAATCGCGCCCGAACTCTACCAGCGTGCGATACAAAAGACCCGCAACGGTGGCCTCGACGCTGAATATTCTCACGAGTCCACGACGCAGCTGCTGCAGATCATCGATCTCCGACTGTAGACGATCGAAGTCCCGCATCGTCGCGTGCGCCTGCCGCGCGAATACCTCGCCGGCCGTCGTCAGGCGTACACCGGTCGCATGTCTCTCGAACAGTGGCGCGCCGAAATTCTGTTCGAGCAGCGCGATTTGCCGGCTAAGCGCAGATGGAGCGACGTATAACACCTCGGCCGCACGACGAATCGAGCCCAACCGGGCAGTCTCGAGGAAGTAACGAAGCGCCGAGAACTGCATGACCCTGGATCTACCTCCCTACAACAGGCACCGTCTATTGCTCAAACCCGAAGGACTTCAATGACTCCTGGGACTGCCGCGCGTGCGCTCGTAAGCGAAGGCATTATCGAGAGCGGCGTGGCAGCTCGTTCGCAGCCATATCGGTCGTTTGCGTCAATCCTGCGTACGACTAATTCTGAATCTGCGCGATGAGCTCGCGGATACGTCGACGCTCCGGATCATTCATTTCTAACAGCGAGACTGTTGTTCGACCTACCGATGTGGTTCCAACGACATATTGTTCCTCATAGGCAAAATGGTCGAACCACCTATCGCGGCGAGGGTGAAATAGGCGCACTACTTCGCTAGTGTGCGGATCAATCCCCGTCAAATTCGGGCCTTTACGCAAGTTGCAGTCAGGACAGGCGAGAGCGAGATTGTTTGCGTCGTCATCACCACCATGCTGGCGCGGAGTAACGTGCTCTATGTGGAAGCGTAGTTCGGAAAATTCTTGCGGGAGCCCGCAATATTCACAGTGCTGGCCCGCTCGCGCGCGGACAAACTGGCGCAGCTTGACATCCATCCAGCTACGCGGCGGTGGGATGTTGCAGAAAAGCGCGGGCTTCGGCCTTTAACACACTTAG
>Ga0070696_100003468_pt1 | contig 10479 bp, 8 predicted proteins | sample KBSK1253metaG_FD_65474 | JGI IMG/M metagenome (GOLD analysis project Ga0070696, IMG submission 65474) | Corn, switchgrass and miscanthus rhizosphere microbial communities from Kellogg Biological Station, Michigan, USA - KBS K1-25-3 metaG | ecosystem: Host-associated > Plants > Roots >... | reverse complement strand
CCGTAGCTGTATTTCAACTTCCCGTTTTTCTTGAGCGCCTTCTCCTTCGCTTTGCCATGCGGGTCGGCCACGTCGTCGTTGAACACGACGATGTACTGACCGGGGATCACGTCGGCGTCGCTCCTCAGGTACAGCGGAGCCAATCGAGTCGAAGCGGTCAACGGAGACGTCGGACCGGACGGTGGCTCGGCGCACGCAACGACGATGAGCGCCGACAGAGCAACGGCGAAACGACCTTTCATGAGGCCTTCTCCCACGTGACGCCGTGATCCGCGCAAGCGTTGGATCTTCCAAGACGACGCGCACCGTCGCACGCGTCCCCTCGAGCGGCTTCAACGGCGCGAAGAAGCTACGAGCGGGACAGCATCCCGCAATGCACAAAACGTGGCGAACTGAAGCGCTGCCTCAGTCGTTGCCGGCGCGCGACCGCGTGAGTCGTTCCGCGGCTTGCCGGCGCCACTCCGCTATCCGCTTATGATCGCCCGATACCAGGACGTCCGGCACGGCGTGACCCCGGTACACTGGCGGACGCGTGTAGCTCGGCGCGCTGATACCGGCGGTCTCGAAGAATGAATCCGTGCGCGCGCTCTCCGGATCGTTCATGGCGCCGGGCAGGAGTCGCACGGTCGCGTCGACGACCGCGAGGACCGCCGGCTCTCCGCCGGTGAGAATGAAGTCGCCGATCGAAAGTTCTTCCGTCGCCAGATGGTCGGCGACGCGCTGATCGACGTCCTTGTAATGGCCGCAGAGGAGCGTCAGCTCCGTGCCGCTCGAAAATCGCACGGCGTCCCGGTGCCCAAAATGCCGGCCGCGAGCCGAGAGGAGCACGATCGGCGTGGTCGCGCCGAGCGAATCGACGGCCTCGAAAAACGGCTCTGGCTTCATGACCATCCCCGCGCCTCCGCCGTACGGGGCATCGTCGACCGTCCGATGTTTGTCGTGGGTAAAATCGCGCAGGTCGACGACGCGATAGTCGACCAGACCGGCCTCGCGCGCCCGTCCGAGAATGCTCAGCGACAGCGGTCCGGCAAAGAACTCCGGAAAAATCGTGACGACGTTGATGCGGAGCGTCACTCGATCAATCCCTCGACCGGATCGACATGAATGACGCGCTGCTCGGGATCCACGCCCGTGACCGTCTGAGCGTCGAAGGGCAGCAGCACCGGCTTTCCTTCCGTGCGGTGCACCTCGATCACGAGCCCCTGCGGCATCTCGAAGACCTCGCTCACCTCGCCGACCGCTTCGCCGGAGGCTCGAACCACGCGCATCCCGACGAGATCGTGGATGAACAACTCGCCTTCCGCCGGGGGCTCCACTTCATCTTCGGGCAGCAGGAGCGTTCGCCCACGCCAGAGCTCCGAGGTGCTGCGGTCGTTGATCCCCTCGAAGGCTACGATCCACCCGCCCTTGAACGGCGACGACCTGACAATCCGGAGCTCGGGTTGTCCCGCGGAGACGTCGCCCTCTGGTGTGCCGGCAAAAACGCGACGGCCGGCCGCGAAAATCGCGTCCGGCGCGTCGGTCAATGCTTCGATCACGAGCTCGCCGCGAATGCCATGTGCTCGACGAACGCGGCCAACGAGATAGAACTCCGTGCTCAAGCCTCCTTCTCGCGCTCCGACACCGGCACGGCGCCAGACTGCAGCTTCCGGCCGAGGCGCGCTTCGTGACGCGCCTTGAGGACTCCGGCTTTCCGCAATAGCGACCGCACCGTGTCCGAAGGCTGGGCGCCGTTGTCGAGCCAGTAGTTGGCGCGATCGGTCTTGAGATTGAGAGCCGTCTCACCCTGACGCGGAACGTACTGGCCAATGATCTCGATGAATCGTCCGTCGCGCGGACTCGTTGAGTCTGCGACCACGATACGGTACGTGGGAGTTCTTTTCCGCCCGGTACGGCGGAGACGAATGCGAACCATGTGTTACGCTCCAATCAGAGTGTTCATTCACTGGTCCGGGCTCATCGCGCATCGAGAGGATCTCGATCGCACCCGGTCTCACCAACTGCGGCTACGGGCTATGGGATATCGGATATGGGCGGCGCTCGAGTCTCTTTCGGCGCCCATATCCCATAGCCCATATCCCATTTCCCGACCTTCTTACATCAATCCCCCAAACATACCCGGCCTGATCTTGCCGCCGCCCGCCTGCGCGGCTGAAACCTTCTTCATCATCTTCTGCATCTCGCGGAACTGATCGAGCAGCCGATTCACTTCGTTGATCGGTCGCCCGCTTCCCTTCGCCACCCGCGCGCGCCGCGATCCGTTGAGCAGCCCCGGGTTCTTCCGCTCCGCCGGCGTCATCGAGAGGACGATGGCCTCCAGATGCTTGAGTCGGCGCGGGTCGGTGGCTTTGACCTGCTTCAGCACCTTGGTGTTCACCCCGGGCAACATCTTGAGTACCCCCTCGAGCGGCCCGAGACGCTCGATCTGTTTCATGGCAAGGAGGAAATCTCCGAGATCCATTCCTTCCTTGCGGACCTTTTTTTCCATGCGCTTCGCTTCGTCCGCATCGAAGGCATCCTGCGCTTTCTCCACCAGTGAGACGATGTCGCCCTGTTGGAGAATGCGGCTCGCCATCCGCTCGGGATAGAAGTCCTCGAGCGCGTCCGTCTTCTCGCCGACCCCGATGTACTTGATCGGCTTCTTCGTGACGCCGTAGATCGACAGTGCCGCGCCCCCGCGGGCGTCGCCGTCGAGCTTGGTGAGGATGATGCCGGTGAGGTGCAGGCGCTCGTCGAATCCCTGCGCGATTCGCACAGCTTCCTGACCTGTCATGCCGTCCGCGACCAACAGAATCTCGTCAGGCTTCACGGCCTCTTTCAGCCGCTCGAGCTCCGCCATCATGTCGTCGTCGATCTGGAGGCGCCCGGCGGTGTCCACGATGACGACGCGGTCGCGCGCCCGGCGCGCCTGGTCCAGCCCATGGCGAGCGATCACCGTGACGTCCGTGGTGTCGCGCTGGGCGTACACCGGCACCCCGAGCTGAGCGCCCAACGTCTCCAGCTGGTCGATGGCGGCGGGGCGATACACGTCGCACGCGATTAGGCGTGTCTGACGGGATTCCTTCTGAAGCTTGAGGGCCAGCTTCGCCGCCGTCGTCGTCTTACCTGAACCTTGCAGCCCCACGAGCATGACTACGGTCGGCGGCACGGAGCTGAGCTTCAGCCCCTCGCGCCGCTCGCCGAGCATCGCCGTGAGCTCATCGTAGACGATCTTGACGAGCTGCTGCGCCGGGGAAACGGTGCGCAGTTGAGTCACGCCGACCGCCTTTTTCTCGACGTGCTCGAGGAACTCGCGGGTGAGCTGGAAGTTCACGTCCGCTTCGAGCAGCACCCGGCGGACCTCACGGAGGGCTTCCTTGATGTCGGCCTCGTTGAGAACTCCGCGACCGCGGAGCCGGGCGAATACGCTTTCCAGATTCTCGGACAGCTGCTCGAACATAGACCTGCAAAGCTAGCCGGGTGACAGCCCTCTTTCAACGATCGGGTATTGGCTATCTGACAGTCGGCATTATAGTTAGGTGCAATGGCCCGAGCCCAGCGCAAGGAAGACCTCCTTAAATCCGAGCTCCCGCCCACGTTACCGCTGATGGCACTGCGGTCCACGATCGTTTACCCACTGGGTACGATCGCGGTTCAAATGGGCGCTCCAGAGAATCTCTCGCTGTTGCGGGCTCATGAGGAGTCCGGATTGATTGTCGCCCTCGTCGTCGCGAGTGGCGATCACGATGAGCCCATCGATACAACCAGGTTCGTCGGACGAGTGGGAGTCGCCGCGCGAGTGCACGAGCGGATCAACCTTCCCGGCGACACCGTCCAGATCACGCTGCAGGGTCTGCGTCGCATCGTCGTGGACGAGATCGAGCAGATCGATCCCTTCCCCATCGCGGTCATACATCCGGCGAAAGACGTTGCCGCCGATTCGAACGAGGTGACCGATCTCATCACGCGAGTCGCTTCGGCCGCCGAAACACTCGCAGAGATGGTGGATCGCATTCCGGACGAGGTGCCGGCGATCCTGAAGATGAACGTCTCGGATCCGGGACGGTTCGCGGATCTCGCCGCGACGAACATGAATTTCCGAATCTCGGACAAGGACGAAGTGCTGCAGCGCCTCGACGTCGGGCAGCGGCTGCGCTTCATCCTCAGCCGCCTCGAACGGGAAGTCGCCCGGGCGCGCGTCATGGAGGACGTGAAGCGTCAGACCGAGATCAAGATCGAGCAGCACCAGCGCGAGTTCTACTTGCGACAACAGCTGCGCGCGATCCAGGCGGAGCTGGGTGAGGCCGATCCGGGCGAGAAGGAAGCGATCGAGATGTTGAAGAAGATCGAGGAGGCAAAGCTTCCGGAGAAAGTCGCCCAGGAAGCGCGGCGCGAGACGGAGCGCATGCGCATGCTGTCGCCGGCGTCGAGTGAATACCAGGTAGTCCGCACCTACCTGGATTGGGTGCTGGCGCTTCCCTTCAACAAGCGGTCGGGCTCCGAGGAGATCGACCTCAAGAAGGTTCAGACGGCGCTCGACTCACGGCACTACGGTCTCGACGAAGCCAAGGAGCGCATCATCGAGTTCCTCGCAGTCCGGAAGCTGCGCGGCGGCGATCCGCACGGTCCCATTCTCTGCTTCGTCGGGCCTCCGGGCACGGGGAAGACGTCGCTTGGCGAAGCCATCGGCCTGGCGATTGGACGCGAGTTCTACCGCATCTCGGTCGGCGGCGTGCGTGACGAGGCCGAGATCAGAGGACATCGGCGTACGTATGTGGGCGCCATGCCCGGCCTGATCATTCAAGCCCTCCGGCGAGTTCAGGTCAAAGACCCGGTGTTGATGATCGACGAGATCGACAAGATGTCCGGGGGAGGCCCGTCCGGTGATCCGACGGCCGCGATGCTCGAGGTGCTCGATCCGTCACAGAACGACGCGTTCGTCGACCACTATCTGAATCTGCCGTTCGATTTGTCCTCCGTTCTCTTCATCTGCACGGCGAACAATCTCTTCGACATTCCCGCGCCGCTGCGCGATCGCATGGAAGTCATAAAGATCGCGGGCTATACGGTGGAGGAGAAAGTCGAGATCGCGTGGCGCTATCTGCTTCCCCGGTTGCTCGAGGAGCATGGCATCACCGACAAGGACATTCAATTCACCGACGAGTCGCTGTCCTTCGTCTCGAACCGGTACTCGCGCGAGGCGGGGCTGCGGAACTTCGAGCGCAACGTCGCGGCCATCATGCGTAAGCGCGCGAGAAAAAAAGCTGAGGGTGAAGAAGGCGCATGGATCATCGACAATGAGAAAGTCGAAGAGATCCTCGGCATTCCGCGATACGCCGTGGAGGAGGCCGAGCTGCAGCCCGAGGTGGGCGTGGTCACCGGCCTCGCCTGGACTTCGACGGGTGGCGATCTCATGACCATCGAGGCGCTCCGCATGCACGGCACCGGTCGACTCACCGTGACGGGACAGCTGGGCGACGTGATGCGCGAATCCGTCGACGCGGCGTACTCGTACGTGCGGTCCCGCGCGGCGCAGCTGGGGATCGAAGATCGCGAGTTCAAGGAGCTCGACCTCCACATCCATCTCCCGGCGGGCGCGATTCCGAAGGACGGCCCGAGCGCGGGGATCACGCTCACGCTCGCGATCGCCAGCGTCCTGAGCGGACGGCCGGTGCGCCGCGACGTCGCGATGACGGGTGAAGTCACCCTCCGCGGCAAGGTGTTGGAGATCGGTGGCGTGAAGGAGAAGGTCCTCGCTGCCTATCGCGCCGGCATTCGGCAGATCATCATGCCGAAATCGAACGAGAAGGACCTGCGCGACGTGCCGCAGGAGGTGCGCAATCACATGGCTTTCACGTTCGTCGAGCGCATGGACGAAGTGTTGCACCTGGCGCTGTTGCCGCCGGCGCAAGGAATCGCGGACATGGGCCCTGACATGTCGTCGGAGAACGCGTTGCCGCGCGCTGCCACAGAAGTGCCCGCGTAAACCGCGGGGAACGGGGACGGGGGAAGGGGGAACGGTTTAACTGCAAAAGCGGCAAAGGATCAGGGGAAAGGATCAGGGGAAAGGATGAGGGGATTGGCAGTTCCCTTGATCCGTTCCCCTGATCCATTCCCGCCGTTGTGGTTAGACCGTTTCCCGTTCCCCCGTCCCCGTTCCCCGTAAGTTCTCAGGGCATGAACTTCGAGATCGTATAGATCAGGAGTCCCGCCAGCGCGCCCACGAGCGTGCCGTTGATGCGGATGTATTGCAAATCCCGACCGATCGCCAGCTCCATGCGCCGCGTCGTCGCCTCGGCATCCCAGTTCTTCACCGTCTGGGTGATGAGGTCGGCGATGTCGTGCTGATAGCGCTCGACGAGGCTTGCGGCGACATCGGTGATGAGGTTGTCGACCTTCGTGATCAGCGCCGGATCGGCCAGCACCGCGTCGCCGAAGGTGATCAGCGCGCGCTCGATGGTGCCACCCTCCGCCGAGGTCTCCTGGACGCGTTCAGCTGCCCGTAACAACGCCGCCTTGGCGTCGATCCAGAGAGACGCTGAAAAGCGCCGCACCGCCTCCGCGTCGAGAAACTCTTCCTTCAGCTGCTCGGCGCGGGCGTGCGTTTGCGGCGAATGCTGCAGGTTCTCAATGAATGTGCGCAGCGCCTGGTCGAATCGCTCGCGCAGGGGATGCTGCGGGTCGTCGCGAATCTCGACCAGCGTCTTCTCGATCGACGTCACGATCTTCTGGAAGATCTTCTCATCGACCGCCGTGGGCACCCACCAGGGCGATTCGCGCTGCACGCGGTCGCGGATCAGATCGTGATTCTGTTCCACGCTGCGCGCGATGAGCGCGATGGCTTCGTCGAGCAGCTCCTGATGCCGGTTGTCCTCCGTGACGACGGAGAGGAGCTTTCCCGCGATCGGCGCGATGTGCGTCTTCCGGATCCGGTCCTCGAGCGCGTGATCGATGAGCTCCTGCACGTCTTCCTCATTCAGCACCTGCGCGCCCGCCGCGAGCGCCGACGCCGCCTGTCGCGCGATGGTTCTCGCGTTCTCGGGCTTCACCACCCATCGGGCCAAACGCTCGCCTACCCGCAAACTTCTCAGACGACCGGCGATGACCTCGCGCGTCAGGAAGTTGTGCTGAACGAATGACCCGAGCGTCTGCGCCACGCGATCCTTTCGTGCCGGGATGATCGCGGTGTGTGGAATCGGGATCCCCATGGGATGCCGGAAGAGAGCCGTAACAGCGAACCAGTCCGCGAGCCCACCGATCATCGCGGCCTCGGCCATGGCGCGAATGAACCCCACCCAGGGATAGCGCGGCTCGAGCAATCGTGTGGCGAAGTAGATGACGACCGCGATCACCAGCAGGCCGGTCGCGCGGGCCTTCATCGCATCCAGCCGCCGCTGCCGTTCGACTTCGTCGGGAACGGGCGCGGGCTGCGTCAGCGCCGCGCGCGGCGCAACGCGTTCCAGCGCGGGTTCGACTTCGCTACGACCCAAGTGAGATTCGACCGACATCGATCACCGCCGTCGAAGCCCCAGCGGGTACGTCGACGAAAACCACGACATTCCGGCCGGAGATTTCACGAGGCGTGATCGCGACGGTGCGACCCGACCCGGAATACGTGCGCACGCCGCTCGCAGCCACGGACGGCGCGGACGTCTTGTACCGTTTTCCGATCGCCTGCCCAACCGCGTCGACGAATTCGGCTGCGTCGGTGGGAGTGTCCCAGACCGTGACCCACACGATGCCTCGACCGCCCCCTCCCGCGCCGCCGGCTTGCACGACGCGATACCGGTCGCCGTCCCAACCGGCCGCGGCTCCAGTCGCCGCGGTGTGATCTTTCATGTGCTGAAAGAGAAAGAGGCGCGTCCCGAACTCCCCCATCGTCTCATCCGTGGAATCCTTTCCCGGCAGCACGACTTCTGTCGGGGCGTCGCGTGGTGTCCCGAAATACGCCGCTTCGCTCAGGATCTGCTCGGTGGACACTGGCAGCGAATCGAGCGGCGACGCCTTCGCGCGGCGCATCTCGAAGCGCCGAATGAACTCCGCGCCGCTCAAGTAGGGAAAGAGGAGTGACTCCTGGATGGCCATGGGCGCGTTGCCGAAGATCGGCATCGCCGATTGCGACTCACGGATCGTCTGCCGCAGCTGATCCCAACCCCCCGGCAATCGCGCCGCGAGATTGTCGCCGCCCAGCATGATCTGCATCTGCTCGTACGTCGCCTGCCCTTCCATCACCGCTTGAGCCGCCGCCTGCCGATCGCTGTTGCCCTTGGCGTTCTGGATGGAATCCAGATTGACGTACTGGTCTTGCAGCGCGTGAACGAGCTCGTGGGTGATCGTGATGCCCGTGAGATCATCGGGCGCGCCCTCCACGACGTACAGCACTTTCGTGCTGGGATCGTAATAGCCGACGATCTGCTCGGTGAGGAGCTCCAGGAGGAACTTGCGCAGATCCAGGGTGTCCGGGATCAGACCGAAGAGCTTGAAGGCCGTTTCTTCGCTCTTGAGCTGCGCGGCCGGGGTGGCCTCGTCGAATTTGCGGAGCAGGAACTCCCGGACCTGCGCCCGAGAGCGCAGCTCGAGCTTGGGTTGTGCCTTGAACTTGAGACCCGTTGCTTTCTCGATCTGCGGAATCGCCTCTGCGACTTTGTCGGCGTAGGCGCCGCCGTTCGCATCACCCACATTGCGGCGTCGATCGCACGCCGACAGCAGAACGAGCAGCGACACGAGGACGAGCCGGGTTGACATCAGCGCTCCCAGACGATCTCGCGGCCACTCATGAGTCCCACGACGCGGGCGACGTCATGCCCTCGGACGACGATTCCTTCCTCGGCGAGCACGTGCGCGAGCTCCGTCTCGATCTCTCCCAGGCTCGTCGACGTCTCCGGAACGACCGGCTCGGGCCGCGGTGCTGGCGGTGGCGGAGGCGGTGGCGCGTCTGGTGTCGCCGCAAACACTTTCTCCAGCTCCGCGCCGAACCGCTCGAGCGCCGTCATCCCATCGCGCGCCATCTGCCCCCAACGGGGATCCTCGGGGTCCTCGGCGTTAGCGCGAGGGCCTTTGTTGCCGCCCGGATGCCGTGCACCGGCCTCCCGCAATCGTTTCACGCGGTCACGCATCAAGGACTCCGCGCGCTCAGGATAAGTCGCCACTGCCTGTGTGTGAGCGCAGGCCTCGTCCAGCGCGTCGAGCGCCTTGTCCGGGCGGCGACGGTCCGTGACGTACTTGTCGGTGAGCGCGACGGCGGCATCGATCGCTTCGTCGGTTATCACGACGTTGTGGTGACGCTCGAGCCGCTCCTTCCGGGCGCGAATGATGTCCAACGTCTCGGCCACGCCGAGCTCGCGCACCATCACCTTCTGAAAGCGTCGCTCCAGTGCCGGGTCGCCGCCAACCCAACGATCGTATTCCTCATCCGTCGTCGCGCCGATGACGCGGAAGTCGCCACGGACCAGCGAGGGCTTGAGCATGTTGGCCGCGTCCATCGCGGCGCCGACCGCGGTGCCCTGCCCGATGAGGTTGTGCAGCTCGTCGATGAACAGGATGACGTCGGGCGACGCCGTCGTCTGCTCCACGAGCATACGGATGCGCTCCTCGTACTGGCCGCGATAGGTCGTCCCGGCCAGCAGCGCCACATGATCCAGTGACAGCACGCGCACTTCGCGCAAGACGAAAGGAACAATCCCGGTCGCGATGCGCTGCGCGAATCCCTCGACGATCGCCGTCTTTCCCACGCCGGCCGGACCGACGAGCACTGGGTTGTTCTTCCCGTGGCGCAACAGAATATCGATGACGCGCGCGATTTCGTCAGCGCGACAGCGAACCGGCTCCAACCGTCCCGCCCGTGCTTCCGCCGTGAGGTCGCGGGTAAAACGCGCGAGCTCACTGCCGTTCCTCGAACGGGCGTCGTCGATCATGTCTGCGTTGCGACCATAGTTGTCATCCGTCGCTGACTTTCTGAGCCGGGTGCCCGCATTGCGGGCGTTGAAGAATCTATTGGACCTCGAGAAGATTCTTCGTCATCGCCCACCGGACGCCGGGCACCCGGCTCCTCAGGATGACCTACGCTTTTTCGGGCCTCGAAGCTTCAGCCTCGCAGGAGCCATGCGAGCACGGCATCGCCCCAAAGCAATGTCACCAGCGCAGCGGGCGCAAGAAACACTCCGAATGGAACGAGCGGCGGGACGAACTGTGTTCCCCCCAGCGCAAGCTCGGTCTGCTCTCCGCCGCGGTATGCAGTCTGCCGCACGCGCGCGACTGGATATACGATCGCGAGGAACGTCACCGCGCCGAGGAGCGCGCCGGCGAACACCGTCACGATCGCGCGCTGTGGGCCAAGCGCGCCACCCGCGAACGCCATCAGCGTCACGTCTCCCATCCCCATCGCCTCACGCTTGAGGGCCGCCTCACCCAACCATCCGACGATCGCGACGAATCCCGCGCCGGCGCACGCGCCGATGAGCGCGTCGTAGGGGCCCACAAAGGGACCTTGATCCCCGATGA
>Ga0070696_100003464_pt1 | contig 10490 bp, 11 predicted proteins | sample KBSK1253metaG_FD_65474 | JGI IMG/M metagenome (GOLD analysis project Ga0070696, IMG submission 65474) | Corn, switchgrass and miscanthus rhizosphere microbial communities from Kellogg Biological Station, Michigan, USA - KBS K1-25-3 metaG | ecosystem: Host-associated > Plants > Roots >... | reverse complement strand
ATCCTGCTCATGTTCGACCGCTTCTTCGGGACCCACTACTTCGTCCCGTCGGGCGGCGGCGACCCACTGCTCTGGCAGCACCTGTTCTGGATCTTCGGGCATCCCGAGGTCTACATCCTGATCCTGCCAGCGTTCGGTGTGGTGAGCGAGGTCCTGCCCGTGTTCTCCCGCAAGCCTCTTTTTGGCTACGCGGCCATGGTGTTCTCGGGGTTGTTCATCGCGTTCCTCGGATTCGGCGTGTGGTCGCACCACATGTTCGCCACCGGCATGGGGCCGATTCCCGACACCTTCTTCGCCCTGAGCACGATGCTGATTGCCATCCCGACGGGGGTGAAGATCTTCAACTGGCTGGGGACGGTGTGGGGCGGCTCGATCCAGTTCCGGGTGCCCATGTACTTCGCGCTGGCGTTCATCGCGATGTTCATCATCGGCGGGCTGTCTGGGGTGATGCACGCCTCGCCGCCGGCCGACCTGCAGCAGACCGACACCTACTTCGTGGTGGCGCACTTCCACTACGTGATGTTCGGCGGCAGCATCTTCGGGCTGACGGCGGGCGCGTACTACTGGTGGCCCAAGATGTTCGGCCGGGTGCTGGACGAGAAACTGGGCAAGCTGCACTTCTGGCTGATGTTGATCGGGTTCAACCTCACCTTCTTCCCGATGCATATCGTCGGGCTGAACGGGATGCCCCGGCGGGTCTACACTTATCCGAAGGGCCTTGGTTTCGAGGAGCTCAACCAGCTCGAGACGATCGGGTCGCTGATTCTCGGGTTCTCGTTCGTGTTCTTCCTGTTCAACATCTATAAGTCCTGGCGGGCGGGAAGAAACGCTCCAGCCGATCCCTGGAACGGCGCGACTCTCGAGTGGTCCATTCCATCCCCACCGCAGGAATGGAACTTCGCCGAGGTGCCCACGGTCCATGGGCGCGATCCCCTGTGGGAGGCCAAGAGACAGCGCGGCGGACAGCTGCCCGAGCCACCCCACGTCAGCGGCCAGGGCATTCACCTGCCGAACCCTTCGCATTGGCCGGTCGTGGCCGCCCTGGGCATTCTGGGCATGATGACCGGGGTGATCCTGCTGCCCCACATCGGCCCGTGGGGCATCATCGCCGGCGGGGCGATCCTGTTCTTCGGGGTGTTTCGATGGGCATTCGAACCCGCGGGGTGACAACTGCGTGAAACGTGAAAAGTGAAAAGTGAAGGGCCCCCGCTTTCATTTCACGGTTCACGTTTTACGGTTCACGCTTTTCAGGAGCATCTACGTTGACCGCAACCGCCCACGCCGAACCCGCTGCCCATCTCGAAACTTCCACCGGTCTCGATAGCCGGAAGGTGGCGATCTGGACCTTCATCGGGTCCGAGTGCCTTTTCTTCGCCACCCTGATCTCCAATTACCTGGTGCACAAGGAGACCTGGCTGAGCGGCCCGGGTCCGTTCCCTCACGAGGTGTGGAAGTCGCCGACCGGCCAGGTCTTCGAGCCGATCATTGAAATTCCCCTGGTCACGCTGGGTACCGCGCTCCTGTTGTTCAGCTCCCTCTTCATCGTGCTCGCGCTCGCGGGTGCGCAGCGGGGGAGCCACAAGGCGCTGGTCGGCTGGCTCGCCGCCACCATCTTCTGCGGCATATTCTTCGTGGGTATGCAGGTGTACGAGTTTACCCATTTCGTGCACAAGGGACTCACGCTCCATACCAACCTGTTCGGGGCGAGCTTCTTCACCCTCACCGGCTTCCACGGCACCCACGTCACCATAGGTGTGATCTGGCTGATCACCCTCTGGATCCTGGCTCTGCGAGGGAAGATCCCGCCGGAGAAGTCGCTCAACCTCGAGATCGCCGCGCTCTACTGGCACTTCGTGGACGTGGTCTGGATCGTGATCTTCCCCGTTGTGTACCTGATCAAGTGAGGCCGGGAACTGCCATGGAAGCCCACGCCCACACCCCTGCTACCGTTCACGACGAGCACTCGCACCCGTCCGCCGGCCTTTACGCCAAGGTCGGACTGGTTCTCTTCGTCCTCACCGCTCTGGAGGTGGGACTCTACGAGATCACCTACGGCGACCACTCGGGACCGTTCGGCAACCAGGTCCAGCCGTTCTTCGTGCCGCTCCTGTTGCTTATGTCAGCGGCCAAGTTCGCCCTGGTCGCGATGTTCTACATGCATCTCAAGCAGGACAGCAAGCTCTTCAGCGGCGTATTCGTCTTCCCGCTGATCATCGCGATCATCATCGTCGTCTCACTCATCGTACTGATGGCGTACCACTTCGCATTCGCTAAAACAGGTTGATGTCGCTGTCGCTCGCGCCGCTGCTGGACGAGCGGCCGCGGCCCATCGTCCCGTACGAATGGAGCTGGGCACTCCACCCCAGCGTCCTCCTAGGCACCGGGCTTCTCGGTGCCTTGTACTTTTATGGCATCGGGCCGTTCCGCCGGCGCCGAAACCTTGGCCCACCGGCTGCCCCCTGGCAGGTCGCCTCGTTCGTAGCCGCGCTCGTCGTGCTCCTCGCCTCGCTCAACGGACCGCTGCACGATCTGAGCGACTACTATCTCTTCTCCGTCCACATGGTGCAGCACCTGCTGCTCACCTTACTGTTCCCTCCGCTGCTCATTCTGGGCATCCCCGGTTGGCTGCTCCGGCCCATTCTGCAGCACCCTCCGGTGCTCCGAGTCGCTCGGGTCTTGACCCACCCGGTTGTAGCCGCCCTGCTCTTCACGGTCACCATCGTCGTGTGGCACATGGCGCCTTACTACGATCTCATGATGCGAGATCACGACGTGCACATCGTCACCCACCTGATGTTCATGGTGACCGCCACCATCATGTGGTGGCCGGTGATGAGTCCTAGCCCCGAGCTTCCCCGACTGCCCTACGGGCTGGGTATGCTGTACCTCTTTCTGGTGGGGATCCCGATGCAGCTGGTCGCTGCCCTGATCACTTTGAGCGGGCAGGTGCTGTATCCCTGGTACGCGGTGGCGCCTCGAACCTGGGGGCTGTCGCCGTTGGACGATCAGCAATTGGGCGGGTTGCTCATGTGGATCCCGGGAGGGCTCGGGCTGTTTCTCGCTATCGGGGTGCTTTTCTTCCTTTGGGCCCGGGAGAGCGAGCGTGCCGAGGATTGAGTGGCGCGGACAATCACCTTGCAGTCTTCCCGTCGCAGGCAGTCGCACCGCAGTCCTTCTCGGAGCAGCCGCTGCATCCCTTTGGCGGTGGCGATGCGCCTGTCCAGCTCCTGGAGCTTGCGTTGAGCCAAGCGCCGCCAACGCTGCGCCGGACGCACCGACTCACCAAAACCAGCCAGCAGGCTGCGTAGCTCGCGGATAGAAAATCCCGCCTGTTGCCCCACCCGCAGGACGGCGAGCCGTTGCAGGACGTCAGGGGTATACCGCCGGCGTCCGTTGACCCGCGATGGCGCCGGCAACAAGCCCACGGATTCGTAGTACCGGAGTGCCGAGGTCCGGCATCCCGCGAGGCGGGCCACCTCTCCAATCGTCAACATGCTCATCAAGCCTTCGGGGTCTATGAGGCACCAGGGATTGACTTCAAGTGCACTTGAAGTCTTATCATGGACCTAGGAACTCTGCAACCGCCCATCCTCTCCGGAGGAGACCGTCCTAGTGTCAGATCAGACCTCAACCCCCTCGACTCCAGTCGCCCTAGCCTGCGACCCAGGTGCCCTCGATCGCGCCACGCGGACTGAGCATTTCACCTGGATCAGGGACGAGCTGCCTCGATTGGTGATGGAAGTAAGTGAATTGCCGGACGGGATCGGGCTGAGATTCCCTGCGGCAGACCTGGCGGCAGTGGCGACCTTCGTGGATCGTGAGCGGCGCTGCTGCCCCTTCCTGCGATTCGATCTCGCCCTGCCGCCCGGGGAGGAGATCCTATGGCTGCGGATCACAGGACCGGAAGGAGTGAAACGGTTTCTTCACGCCGCTCGCTACGTCCTCGGAGCGTTGAAGTCGACGATCGCGGCCGCAATCGTAGTCTCGAAGTCGTGTCGAGCCGAATCGCCCAGCAATCGCCGGGCCGCTCCCTGAAGACACTCCAGTTCCGCTACTTCGAGCTCCTCCAGGTCGAACGGGTTGGGCGGAAGGTCAGCATATCCCGGAAACTGTTGCTGAATGGGACAGGTGTTCTCGATGACTCTGCCCGCAGGCGTGATCATGCTCAGGCCGATGACCCGGCACACCAGCGGACGATCGGCGTAGATCCGGCAGCTGCCGGAGTCATCCAGCAAGGGACAGGGCTGTTCGGCAAGCGTCTCCACCAGGCGGTCAAAGCGGTGGTCACCCAAGTCGAGGACGGCGTGGGGCGCACGCCAGTCAGGCTCGAGGGCTTCCATCTTGTCCAGCAGCGCTCGAGCCCGTCCCCAGACCTCGGCCCCCTCATCCGGGGGCAGCCGTCGCACGGCATCGAGCAACAGCTCGACGTCGGCCACGGACACGTCGAAAGGGCCATGACAGCAGGCCGAACAGCCGCAGCGACAGGGCAGGAGGCCTCGCGCGTGCCGGCGCCCCTCCTCGAACCACTCGTCCAATCGCTCGAGCAGCTCACGGTACGCTACCGGATCGGTTCGCTGCGTCACACCTGTTCCTAGGGCTTCCGCGCAGCGAGCGCGAGACACAGCCACCCAGCCAGGAACGCCACACCGCCGAACGGCGTCACCGCGCCCAGCCAACGCATACCTGACAACGCGAGCGCATACAGGCTGCCGGAGAAGAGGACCGTGCCGGCAGCAAAGAGCCAGCCGGCCCAAGTCAGAAGCGGACCCGGCCATCGGGTGATGGCCCAGGCAACGGCCATGAGTCCGAGGGCGTGATACATCTGGTATCGAGCCCCGGTCTCGAACACCGCGAGTAGCTCAGGACTGAGGCGGGTGCGCAAGGCGTGGGCGCCGAACGCACCGGCAGCCACTGCGATCAGTGCAGAGAATGCTCCGAGCCGGAAGAAGACTGCGTCCATGCCTCACCTCTGCGACAGGCCCGCGGCGGCGAGCTCGGCGGGTGATGCCCGCCGATCGGCCCAGGCGCCGAGCGCGGCGATGGCCAGCAGGAAGCCGATGTCTCCCAGGGCGACCGCAGTGACGCTCGGCGGCGGAGGGCCGAACTCGCTGGCGAGATAGACAGCCAAGAGAAGGACGACCACCAGGAGCAGCCGAAGCGGGCGGGCAGGATGTCGGCGGGAGCGCATTGCGATGTACACCGCGACCCCGGCAGCCAGGCTCAGAAGCTCCACGATCATCGCCACTGTCGGATGAGCCCAGAGCCCAAAGCCGAGCTTGGGTGAGCTCTCTCCCGCCAGTGGCAGGTCGGGAGCGTGCACCAGGACATCCAGCGGCCAATGAGAGATCACCGCCGCACCGACCAGCGCTGCCGCCTGCCAGTGACGGCTGGTGTCTCGGGTGGGCCAGGAGTAATAGATCGCCGCCATGCCAACCCCCCAGAGCAAACCGGCGAGCAGACTATGGGAGAGGGGGTAATCATAGAAGTCGAAGGGGGTCCTGCCGATGGCCTCCGGGATGATGCGGACGTGCTCCCATCCCAACAGCAGGAAGCATCCCCAGAGCAGATCGGCGAGCTGCGCAGCCAGAAAGAGAGTGCCGAGGGAGACCTTGGGCTCGGCGCGCTTCAGGGCGAAGGCCAGGCCGTAGTGTCCGAGAAACATGGGTCAACCTTTCTCGCCGGCCAGCCAGGAACCCCCATCGACCACGAAGATCGACCCGGTAATCCATTCTCCCGCGGGGCTCGCAAGGTAGGTCACCATCTGGCCGACATCCTCCGGTGTGCCCCATCGGCCGAGGGGAATGGATTTGCTGGCGTACTCGTCCATGCGAAAGAGATCCGGTGCGTTGGTGCCGGCCGGCGTAAAGGCCTTCTTGACACCCTCGGTTGGGATCGGACCGGGTGCGATCGCATTCACGGTGATCCGATCTCCTGCCCACTCGAGCGCGAGGGTGCGAGTGAGCGCGTCGACCCCGGCCTTGGCTGCGGTCGCGTGCGCCATCAGAGGCCAGCCTCGATAGTGCAGCGTCATCGAGATCGAGATGATTCGCCCGCCTCCTTGCGCCTTCATGACCGGATACGCCGCCTGGCAGCAGTAGAATGTGCCGTAAAGATCAGTTTCCACCACCGACCGCCACGCATTGGGCGAGAGGGTGGCTGACGGGGCGTAGAAGTTGCCTGCCGCATTGTTGATCAGCACGTCCAGGCGGCCGCATTGCTCGGTGGTTTGCTCGACCATGCGGGCGACCGCTTCGGGCTCGCGCACGTTGGTCTCGATGGTGGCGACCCGGGCCCCTCGCGCGCGCAGCTGCTGAGCGGCGGCCTCGAGATGCTCCGGCTTGCGGCTCGCGATGGCGACCGTCGCTCCGGCAGCGGCAAGGCAGGAGGCGATCCCAAGCCCGATTCCAGTGCCACCTCCCGTGATGAGCGCGACCTTCCCGGAGAGGAGGTCGTCCCGGAATACCGGGCCCGAGGTCACCCGCCCTCCGCGCGTGAGCCGGCCCGCGCCGCAAAGGCCTCGAGCCGACGGCGGAATTCGCTGCCCTGGAGTGCCTGCAGCTGGGCCGCACCCTCGGTGGAAAGGGCTTGCTCCAGTGCACCGATCTCGGGCGCCCGGACTAAACGCTTGATGGTGCGGATGCTCGACGCGGCGTTGTGGACCAGGGTATCGACCAGGCGGTGTACTTCCCCCTCCAGTGCCTCGTCGTCGACTACCTCATCCACCAGGCCGATCGCTCGGGCTCGGCTCGAGTCGAGGGTGTCCCCGCCGAACAAGATGCGAAGTGCGCTGCCCACGCCGATCAGCCGGGGAAGGGTGAAGGTCGACCCACCGTCGGGAACCAGCCCCATGCGAGCAAAGGCCGAGGTAAAGGTCGCGCTGGCTCCTACCAATCGCAGGTCGCAGGCGAGGGCAAGGTCGAGTCCGAATCCCGCGGTGGTCCCCTGGATCACGGCGATGACGGGCAGGGGACACCGAGCGATCGCCAGCACCGCCGATTGAAACGCGCTGAGCCCACGCTGAAGCTCGGCGACGCCAGGTGTGCCGCCCAGCGATCTCAGCCAATGCAGGTCGAGACCGGCGCAGAAGTGACCGCCAGCCCCCGAGAGGAGGATGACGCCGGCCTCTCCATCTTCGGAGATCAGCTCGATCTCGTCCGCCAGCTCACGGGCGAGCCCAGGGGTCAACGCATTCCGGCGGGCGGTCCGGTCGAGCGTCAGTCGGTGGACCGGGCCGTCGGCGACGTGGCTCAGTTCTTGTGTCATCGAGCTAATCCTGCTCTAAGAGACTTGCCTACCAGGCAGGTACCTCGGGGGATATTATACGGCCCAAGTCGAGATCACGCCCAGCACCCCCCTCGGTTCCCGTGTTCTCGGCTTCCGCTCCCTGTGCTCTTGACTGAACCAGCCGCGCCGGCGCCAGGCACTGCCCGCTCACCGGCCGCGAGCGCCCCCCGCCGACTCGCCTTCCGGCTCTGGATCGCATCGATTCTGTGCTGGTGGGTCATTGGAGTTCAGTTCTCCGAACTGTGGTGGCTGGTCAATGCCACACAGCTTGGCTGGATTCGCTTCTGCTACGCCTGGGAGGTGCCGGTTATCGGATGGACCGGCGCCGTCGCTTTACCCTACCTCATTCTGCGACGCCTGCTGCGCCGGTTGGCTGAGGGAGATCCGTCAGCTGGCAGGGATCTCGCGCGCTTTCCGGCCCGCGTTGCCGCCATCGTGGTGGCGACCAGCTCCCTCGGCTACTTCTTAGGCGCACTGCAGGTCGGGCACTTTGCTTATCTGCCACCTCTCGAGATCGCCAAGATCATCCTGCAAGGTCCGGTGCTCGGTGGACTCTTTGGCGTAGCCGCCTACCTCCTGGCTGAGGAGGTCATCGAGGGGATCCCCCTGCCGGCCAGCGCTCCCCCGAATGGTTCAGCCGTGATCCACTCGCTCTACGGCAAAGTCTTCGGTATCACGGTCGTTCTCACACTCGGCCTCTCGGTTCCGCTGTTCCTGTACGGCTTGAGTGAGGCGCAGCGCCAAAGGGAGGAGGTCCGGGCCCGCGCCATGGAGCAGGTGCTGGAAGGAATGACTATCCGGTCGAATATGGAACAGAGCCTGGCCCAATTCGGACCCCACACCTACGGCTTCATTGCGCGGAGATCGAACAACTTCGTGGTCGGAGGGAAAGGAGCGGGGACCGTCCTCTTTGGCGATGGCCGGCGGGACTTCGGAATCATCCAACGCTCGGAGCACGGCTGGTTCGCCAGCCGGGACGGAGAGCACAAGGTGGTGGCGTTCACCCATCGTCCCGGGGTACTCCCCGACGGCGACGGCGCGGTCTTCGTGGCGGTGTCGCCCATCCAGGACTATGGGGCCGAGCTACTGTCGGCCAGCCGAACGACCGCAACGGTCGCTGTCGGTGTGCTCCTGATCGGGCTGGTGCTGGCGGGCATGCTGGCCCACAGCATCGTTCGGCCGATCGAGAAACTGCGGGCTGCCGCGTCGCAGATGGCCCAGGGCGATCGCCAGGTCGAGACGGTGGCCATTGCGCGGGAGCACGAGGTCGCGGCACTGGCCCGTGCCTTCGATCAGATGGCGGAGCGGGTACGCACCGACGAGGCCAGTCTCAGGACCGCATACGAGCAGCTGCAGGAGGCCCAGGCTCAGCTGGTGCAGCACGAGCGACTCTCGGCCATCGGACGGGTGGTCTCGGGCGTGGCCCACGAGCTCAACAACCCGCTTTCCGCGGTGCTCCAGCTCTCGGAGGAGCTGCAGGCAGAAGTGTCCCGGACTTCGCCCGACCACGACGCGCTCGAGACCATAACCGAGCAGGCGCGCCGCTGCCGCACCATCGTGCGCGACCTGCTCTCATTCGCTCGGGGCCGGCAGAAGCCGGCCGAGCCCACCGAGGCGGAGACCGTGCTCGGCAACGCGAGAGCCGCGGCCGAGCCGGCGATGAACCAGATCGGAGTCCGGCTGGAAATCGCAGTCGCGGGCACGCTACCCGTGCTCCCGGTGGATCGCGCGGGGATCGAACAAGTGCTCACCAATCTGCTCGTCAACGGAGCTCAGGCCGCCGGCGCCGGTGGCGTGGTCCGGGTCGAGGCGGCCATGGAGGCGGGCGGGTGGCATTTCGCCGTGGAGGACAGTGGCCCAGGCATTCCTGCCGCTGTCCTCCCACGGATCTTCGAGCCCTTCTTTACTACCAAGCCCGAGGGACAGGGCACCGGACTCGGACTGGCAGTCTCGCTGGGCATCGTCGAGCGGCATCGCGGCACGCTGCTGGTCGAGGGGGGAGGGAACGGACGTGGCGCCCGATTCGTGGTGCGCATCCCACCTGCGGCCCCGGCGACAGAACCGGCATTGGGGCCGGCGGCACAGTCCGGCACCGGGAACGGGGCGCCGGCTCGGTGCCAGCGCGCGCTCATCGTGGATGATGAGCAGTCCATTCGAATGGCACTGACGCGGTACCTCAAGCGGCAGGGATGGGAGGTGGATCAGGCGGAGGACGGCGAGGTGGCTCTCCGGATGCTGGAGGATTGTCCGGCATCAGGCTACGGGTTGGTGATTTCCGATCTCCGGATGCCCCGGCGGTCGGGGCTCGAGGTGCACGACTGGCTGGCCCAACATCGGCCGGATCTGTTTGGCAGGCTCATCATCGCCACCGGCGACGTCGCCTCGCCTCCGGTCCGCTCGTTCATTGCCCGCACGCCCCGGCCGGTCATCGAGAAGCCATTCGAGCTCAGCGCGCTGGATGAGCTGGTGAGAACTACAGTGAGAAGTAAGCAGTGAGAAGTGAGAAGTGAGAAGTGAGAAGTGAGAAGGCGGGAACGGCGGGCGCTACGCTGGGGGGAACGGCGCGGCATGACACCAACGCCTCTATGCAACACCTTACTCCTGACTTCTCACTTCTCACTCCTCACTTCTCACTTCTCACTTCTCACTGCTTACTTCTGTCTGCTCACTGCTGTACCGCCATCCCCATCGCGTGAAATCCGTTGTCCACGTAGACCACACTCCCCGTAATCGCTCCGGCGAGTGGGCTGCAGAGAAAGGCAGCGGCGTTACCTACGTCGCTCGCCTGAATCGGATGGGGCAGGGGAGAGTTGGCCGCCGCGTAACCGATCATCTTGTCGATGAAGCCGATGGCCGAGGCCGCTCGGGACGCCCAGGGACCGGCGGAGATGGCATTGATCCGAACACCCCAGCGACGGCCGGCCTCGAACGCGAGCGTGCGGGTATCGGCTTCGAGCGCCGCCTTGGCGGAGGACATGCCCCCACCGTAGCCGGGAATGACCCGCTCACCCGCCATGTAGGTGAGCGAGAGGAAGGCACCCCCCTCGCCCATCACGGGGGCCAGCTGCCGCACCAGGGCGAGATTGCTGTACGCACTCACGCTGATCGCGCTGAGGTACCCCTGACGGCTGGTGTCCACCAGCGGTGATTTGACCTCGGGCGCGTTGGCCAGGCTGTGCACCACGATGTGCAGCCCTCCCTCGCCG
>Ga0070696_100003462_pt1 | contig 10491 bp, 6 predicted proteins | sample KBSK1253metaG_FD_65474 | JGI IMG/M metagenome (GOLD analysis project Ga0070696, IMG submission 65474) | Corn, switchgrass and miscanthus rhizosphere microbial communities from Kellogg Biological Station, Michigan, USA - KBS K1-25-3 metaG | ecosystem: Host-associated > Plants > Roots >... | reverse complement strand
TGCGCATCGCGTCCTTCTCTTCCCTCGCCGCCGGCATGGCCGCGCTGCACTCGGCATTTCTTTTTACGCACCGCCGGTTTGCTCCCACCGCCTTCCATCAGGCATCCCTGAATCTGTTCACGATCATCGGCGCACTGAGCCTGTGGCGGGTGCTGGGAGTTTACGGATTCGCCATCGGCTATCTTGTCGGTTCCTGGGTGCAACTGGCCATCGTGTACTTTGCGGCGCGGCCAAGCCTGGAGACTGGCCGTACGAGGGAGTGCGAGGTTCACTGGCGGGAGCTCCTCGCCAAACCCGGTTCTTTTCTCCTGTACGCGCTGATGATCGCCCTGAACGTGATCGTTACGCGCGCGTACGCCACGCATGCCGGCGTCGGAATGGCCGCGGCGCTCGATTACAGCATGCGCTGTCTCAACGTTCCGCTGGCGTACCTGGTGACGCCTGTATCGAATTCCCTGCTTCCGGAAATCGCGCGGCTGCGCAGCCGCCTCGAATTGCGGCAGGCATTCCGCCTGATCGATAAAACCATCGCGATGGTGGCGCTGTTAGCGGTAGCCGGTAGCGCCGTCGGGATTGCGCTGCGCGAGCCCTTGATCGCGCTCTTGTTTGAACGGGGCAGCTTCACCGCACAATCCACGCAACTGGTTTCGGCGGTGTTCCTGGGATTTGCGCCGAGCCTGATCGGCTGGAGCCTGCTCGAGCTGACGTCCCGATCGCTGTTCGCGCTCGACCGGCCCTGGCTGCCGCTCCGTGCCGTGGTCATCCCCGTGATCTTCAATCTGGGTTTCGCGATGCTGGTGCGTTCGCCCCGGCCGCAATGGATCGGACTCGGCGCCTCATTCGGATTTCTGATCGCGTTCCTTCTGCTGTTCTCGTTGATGCGCGCGAACCGGAAGCGCTGGCTCGATGAAGCCGCGGGCAGTTCCCGGCCCGCCCTCGAAACCGCGTAATCGCAGAGGAACTTCGCGAGCGCTAGGCTCTGGGCAGCTCGACCACCTGAAAATGAAAACGATCCGGCGGAAACAGCGCCGGCGTATCCTGCGCCAGGCGCGCCCACGTGCTGTAGGCGGTGCCCGCAACCGGCGAGTTCAGATAAATCAGGAACTGGTTGGAGAAACAGTCTATGGGAGGAGGCTGCCGAAACGTCAGCCGCAGACCGACCGCGTTTTCGAGATGCACGCCGTGCGTCGGCACTGCCTTCTCCAGCAGGAGATTGACGAAGCTGCTCCGGCTCGCGTGCGGCCAGATATCCGCGTGCAAAAGATTGCGCAGGTTGTCCTGGGTTCCGAACGTGATCTCACACTGCCGGATCCATTCAAGAATCGAATCTCCCCACTTCCAGTGAGACACAAGCTGCAGATACTGCTCGGCAAGATTGAGCGCCAGATCAAATTTTCGCTGTTCGAACGCGGCTTCATCCTGCGGAACCTCGGCCAGCATGTCCTCCGCCTCGACAATGCCACTCGCCATACTTACCACTTCGGAGAGCGGCGTACCCTCCTGCGCTCCGTGCACCAGCAGCGGCGGCAGCTCGTGAGTCCCACTGCCGGGCACCTCGATATACCGTCGGTCTTCCATAAGCGGCCTCTACCCGTACTTATCGACGCAAATTCAAGACCAATCTGTTTCATATGTATCATGAAACCCTCATTAAACTGTTAAGGAAAGTTCCTTATGGGCCCGATAGACGCTGTTTATCGCTAGCTAACTTTTGTCGGCAGCGTGTGACCGGCCAGTCTCCGGCGGAGCTTAAGCTCCTGATATCATGGGCCCTTCATGCCTGAATACTCCATTGGCTTGGACCTGGGCGGCACCAATCTGCGCGCCGCCGCTATCAAGAGGTCCGGCACGGTTCTGGAAAAGATCGCAGTGGCGGCTCACCCGTCCAAGGGGCGCGAACACCTGCTCGGCGAGATGACGGGGGTCATCGACGATCTGCGATCGCGGTGGGGAACCGACCAGCTCGCGGGCATCGGCCTCGGTGTTCCCGGTTTCATTCTGCTCCGCGAAGGCGTCATCCGGAACTCAAATAATCTCGCTTGCCTGGAAGATTTTCCGTTCCGCGACGAGATGGAGCGGCGGCTCAAGACAAAAGTGATTCTGGAAAACGACGCCAACGCCGCGGCGCTCGGCGAGAAATGGATGGGCGCCGGGCGTCAGGTGGACGATCTGGTGCTGCTGACGCTCGGTACGGGGATCGGCGGCGGCATTATCTCAGGCGGCAAAGTGCTGCATGGATTCCTGGGAATGGCGGGAGAACTGGGACATATTACGGTGGTGCCGAACGGAATTCCGTGCGGCTGCGGCAATCGCGGTTGCGTGGAAAAACACGCATCGGCCTCGGCGATTGTCGCCATGGCGCGGCTGCTGGGACTGGGCGACAACGTGACGGCCGCGGATGTTTACGAGCTGGCCGCAAACGGCAATGAACACGCCCGCACCGTCTTCCGCTCCATGGGCGAGGCGCTCGGCATCGCGCTCGCCACCATGGTCAACACCTTCAACTTTCCCCTGTATTTGTTGAGTGGCGGCGTGCTCCCGGCATGGGATTATTTCGCCCCGGCGATGGTGGAAGAGATGCGCCGCCGCTCGTTCACCTTCCGCACCACCAACACAAAGGTGGATAAGGCGATTCTCGGCAATGAGGCAGGGCTTTACGGCGCCGGCTATCTGCCGTGGGTCGCGGGTCAATAACCATGTGGATGGGCGTCGACACCGGCACCGGCGGCACACGCGCGCTGCTGATCGATGAGCAAGGCAGGATTCGCGCCGGCTTCACCGCGCCGCATGAAGAGATGCGGATGGAACGGCCGTTATGGGCCGAGCAGCGGCCGGAGGACTGGTGGGCGGCGGCGATCCAGGCCATCCGCGGCGTGCTCGCCGAATCGGGCGTTCAGGGCGCGGACATCCGCGGGATCGGCCTTTCGGGTCAGATGCACGGTCTGGTGATTCTGGATCAGGACAACCAGGTCATACGGCCCGCGCTGATCTGGTGCGATCAGCGAAGCCAGCAGCAGGTCGATGACATCAACCGCAAGGTTGGAAAAGCGAACGTGCTCAACTTTACGGCCAACCCCGTACTTACCGGCTTTACCCTGCCCAAGCTGCTTTGGGTACGGGATCAGGAGCCGCAACATTACGAGCGCGTTCAGAAGATGCTCCTGCCCAAGGACTACATCCGCTTCCAGTTGACCGGGGAATTCGCCACCGAAGTTTCCGATGCTTCCGGGACGGCGTTGTTCGATGTGGTGAGGCGCGAGTGGTCGGAGCCGATGGCGAAAGCGGTTGGCATCGATCGCGCAATCCTGCCGCGCTGCTACGAGTCCGATGAAGTAACGGGCACCGTCACGCCGATGGCGGCGGAGCTGACGGGACTGGCCGCTGGCACACCGGTGGTCGGCGGCGGCGGGGATCAGGCTGCGAGCGCGGTGGGAAACGGCATCGTCAAATCGGGCTTTGTTTCCTGCACGCTTGGCACATCCGGCGTGGTCTTCGCGTACATGGACCACGTGGCGTACGATCCCAGCGGCCGCGTCCACACCTTCTGCCATGCGGTTCGCGGAAAGTGGCACATCATGGGGGTCACGCAGGGGGCGGGACTCAGCTTGCAGTGGTTCCGAAATCAACTGGCGCGGGGAATTGACTACGACACACTGGCCGCCGAGGCCGCCAAAGCGCCTGCCGGTTCAGAGGGATTGTTCTGGCTTCCTTACCTGATGGGGGAACGGACGCCGCATCTGGACGCTTCGGCCCGCGGCGGCTGGATTGGGCTCACGGCGAAACATTCACGCGCCGACATGATCCGGTCGCTGATCGAAGGCGTCTGTTACAGCCAGAAGGATTGCCTGGATATTATCGAACAGCTCGGAGTTTTGGTGCTGTCGGTTCGCGTTTCAGGCGGCGGCGGGCGCAGCGCGTTCTGGCGCCAGGTGCTTGCCGATGTTCTCGACAAACCGGTAGTGACACTCGAAACGCAGGAAGGCTCGGCGTATGGGGCGGCACTGCTGGCGCTGGCGGGCACGGGTGAACGTCCGGTCGATGATATTTGCCGCACCGCCATTCGCGAGATCGAAGTCCTGCCTCCCCGCGCGCAAGAATCCCTGATTTATCAGAACGGGCACGCGGTCTATCGCTCCCTTTACCCGGCCCTCAAACCCGTGTACCATATGATCGCGCATCAGTAAGCGCGTAAATGCAGTGTGCGAAACTGCACACGTCTGACTTTCGCCCCACATTTGGCAGCGTAATTGCTGCCCGTAAATCAAACACGTTTTAAGATCCGCCACTTCAGCAATTCTGTAACCCAGTTGGAGAAAAATAATATGTGCCACACCCCTGAAATCATCGTCTTTTCTCATCTTCGTTGGGATTTTGTATATCAAAGGCCGCAGCATTTGTTATCGCGGCTGGCGTCGAGCCGGCGTGTAATCTTTATAGAGGAACCGATCGTTGACGAAAACAGCGCGCCGCACTGGGAGAAAAAAAATCCGCGGGAAAATCTCCTCGTGTGCCGTCCGCACACGCCATCGAGGTCGCGCGGTTATTCGGATGATCAGCTCTTTTATTTAAAGCCCCTGGTCAACGACCTGATTCGCGAAGAAAATCTCAACAACTATGTCCTGTGGTTTTACACACCCATGGCCCTGCCGCTCGCGGAACAGCTCGAGCCGAAAGCCGTTGTGTACGATTGCATGGATGAGCTGTCGGCGTTTTTGAATGCGCCTCCGCAATTACTGGCTCGCGAAGCGGAACTGCTGAAGCTCGCAGACGTGGTTTTCACCGGAGGCCCCAGTCTCTATCGCGCCAAACAGGAGCGCCACCCCAACGCCCACTGTTTTTCGAGCAGTGTGGATGCGAAACATTTCGCGTCAGCCCGTAATAGCGCCGATGCTCCGGATCAATCCGGGCTCGCGCGTCCGCGGCTGGGCTTTTTCGGCGTGATCGATGAACGCATCGACCTGCCGCTGCTCGACGCCATGGCCCGTTCGCACCCGGAGTGGCAGATTGCGATGGTTGGCCCGGTGGTGAAGATCGACCCCGCCACGCTCCCGCGGCACGAGAACCTGCATTACTTCGGGCAGCGAAGCTACGCCGATCTGCCGTCTTTCCTGGCCGGCTGGGATGTCTGCCTCCTGCCGTTTGCGCGCAACGAATCGACGAAATTCATCAGTCCGACCAAGACGCTCGAGTACATGGCCGCTGAAAAACCGATCGTCAGCACTCCTATCACGGACGTCGCCGAGCCCTATGGCGACATCGTTTACCTCGGCGGGACCCCGGAAGAATTCATCGCGGCCTGCGAGCAGGCGCTGGCATCGGATGAGGCGGAACGGGCGTCACGCGTGTCGAAGATGCGCGAGGTGCTGTCGCATACCTCGTGGGACCGAACCGCCGCCGCCATGGAGGAACTGATCGCCAAGGCCGTGGACAAGACGGCTTCGCTCGAGGAAGGCGTTTTCACTCCGCGGCGGGAAACCACCTCCGGCGAGACCGCGCGAACTCCGTCCACCATCGTTATCGGCGGTGGTCCCACGGGCTTGAGCGCCGCCTATCATCTGGGCGAGGACGCTCTGCTGCTGGAACAGAATTCGCGCGCGGGCGGATGGTGCCGCTCGATCGAGGCTGACGGCTTCACGTTTGATTTCGCCGGCCACATCATGTTCTCGAACGAGCCGTACGTGCATCAGCTTTACAAGATGCTTCTGGGCGACAACGTTCACTGGCAGGATCGCGAGGCCTGGATTTTTAGCAAGGGCGTTTACACGCGCTATCCATTTCAGGGCTCGCTCCACGGGCTGCCGGCGGATGTGATCAAGGAATGTATTGTGGGCGCGATTGAAGCCCGGTTCGGACCTTCGAAGCCGAAAAAGAACGGCGCCGCCGGGACGAACGGAACAAACGGGTCGAACGGGACGAACGGAAAATCGAAGGCCAACGGAAACGGTCATGCCAATGGCGCCAACGGATGCGCTACTGTCGAAGCCATCAAAGCGGGCGAAGGCATTAAAGATTGCTGCGCGGATGGCATTCTGGAGAGCACGGCCAGGCTGGGCCAGCCGGCAGCAAACCATTCGTCCGCCGAACCTCGCAACTTCGAGGAATTCATTTACAAAGTGTGGGGCGCGGGCATTGCCAAACATTTCGCGATTCCCTACAACAAAAAGCTTTGGGCGGTTCCACTGCATGAAATGGAAACTTCCTGGCTGGGCGGGCGCGTTCCGCTGCCGGACCTGGAAGAGATGATCGAGGGCGCGCTCTCGCCTTCACCCAAGCCGATGGGACCCAATGCGCGATTCGGTTATCCCTTGCGCGGCGGTTTTCAGGCCCTGGTCGATGGTTTTGTGCCGCATCTGAAGGGACGGCTTCGCTACGGCAGCCGCGTAACCGCGGTTTCGCCCGCGAACCATACGATCACGTTGCAGGACGGATCGACGCTCGCTTACGAACACCTGATCAGCACCATGCCGTTACCGATGCTGATCCGAGCGATGGGTAACGAGGCGCCCCGCTATATTCGCGGAGCTGCCGCCGCTCTTCGTCACGTTTCGGTGCGCTGCGTGCACATCGGTGTAGGCCGCGAAAACATTACGGATAAGCATTGGATCTACTATCCCGAAGATACGGTTTTTCATCGCATTTTCGTGCAGGGCAACGCCAGCCCGTACTGCAATCCGCCGGGCGGCTTCGGCTTCACCTGCGAGATCACGTACTCTCCGCATAAGCCGCTCCCGTGCGACGGCGACGCTCTGATCGAGCGCTGCATCGAAGACGCGCGACGCGTCGGATTCATCCGCCGTGATGACCCGATCCGAACCGGCGTGCAATGCGACCTGCCATACGCCTACGTGGTCTACGATCATGGCCGGGCCGAGAGCGTGGCATCCATTCGCGAGTGGCTTTCGCAGCAGGACATCGTTCTCGCGGGCCGTTACAGCGAGTGGGAATACTATAATTCCGACCACGCGTTCATCGCCGGCAAGAAAGCCGCGGAAGACGTACTCGAGCGGCAGCAGAACCGGGCAGGAGTCGGAACGCTCGCGGCGCAGGCCTGGCAGTTGAGTTCAACGCAGGTCTGACCGTCCCACAAATCGCGGCGGCCGGGCACACAACTCGCCGTGCGTCTAAAATAGCCACATGCAAATCAGAGTTCTGGCTGGTCTGCTGGCGGCTCTCACGCTACGCGCGGCGGATGTGCAGCTCGAGGCCGGAGTGGCGCGTGTCGAAATTACCCCGTCGTCGTTCATGCAGATGTACGGCTACTCGAATCGAAAATGCGGTCCGGCCAACGGTACGCACGATCCGCTATACGCCAAGGTGCTGGTGCTGGCCACGGGAGACGCCCGTATAGCGATTGTCACGCTCGATCTCGGCAGTATCGTTTCGGAGAATCTGAAGCAGGAAGTTGCAAGCCGGCTTGGGATTCCGGTTGTGCTGCTGGCGGCCTCCCATACCCATTCCGGCCCGGCCTTCCTGCCGCCTTCGTCAAGCGCGAGTGGCGCCGCATCGCCGCCCGCCGAGCCATCGGAATATCTTGCCGAAATCGAGAAAAAAATCTTCGATGCGATCCAGAAAGCGGCCGGCTCGATGTTCCCCGCACGATTGGGAATCGGCCGCGGCTCGCTGCAACTGGGATACAACCGGCTGTTGGTGCGCGATAACGGGCGCGCAAGAGCGCTGTTCGACAACCTCGAACGCGTGCCGCACGGACCGCTCGATCCGGAGTTCACACTGCTCCGTGTGGAGGATTCCTCCGGAACCACGCGAGCGCTGGTTGTCCACTACGCCTGCCACGCCGTAGTTCTCGGGCCCACCAGTTGCAAATATTCGGCCGATTATCCGGGCGTGCTCCAGGCGGGTGTGGAAGCCGCCATGCCGGGAACGCAATGTATGTTCGTTCAGGGCGGCGCGGGAGACATCAATCCGCTTTTCCTCGGACGCACGGGAAAAGAAGATGAAGATTTTGGCACCATGCGGAAGATGGGCGAGCTGCTGACGGCGCAGGTTTTGCGCAGCGCGAAAGAAATCAAGCCAGCCTCGCCGGTCCGCTACCCCATCCAATTCGCCAGCGAGACTCTGAAGTTTTCCGATCGCTGGGAAAAGGATCGCGCGATCGAGGTCGGCATCACCACCGTGTTGATCAATCGCGAGATTGCCATCGCCGCCACGCCTGGCGAACCGATGCACAAGCTGCAGACTATGTGGAAGGCGCAGGCCGATGTGCCCCATCCGCTGTTCTACGGCTATACGTATAGCGCGGGCGGCGGCTGGCCGGGCTACATTCCCGATCTGCGCTCGGCAGCTTACGGCGGCTACGGGGCTGATGTGTCCACGCGTATTGAAATCGGCGCCGGTGAGACCATCATGCAGCATCATCTGATCAACCTTTACAAGCTGCTGGGTATGTGGCGCGATCAGCCCGGGCTTCCGTAATTATTGACGGCGTGCTTCCGCCGCAATGCGCTGGTAGATTGATTTCGCGCGCCGGTATCGGGCTTGTGCGGCTTCGCGGTCGTGAGGGAAGAACTCACTCCAGGCGCCTCCGGGCGAGGTCTCGCGGATGAGTTTGTCGATGAACGAAACGAAATAGCCGGCGTCGGCCGCGCTGGCGCGTACGGGTTTGCGATTAACGGTTACGAACACGGCGCCCGTGTGGACCGAATGGCCGTTCGGGTCCATCAGTCGGGCGGCAATCCAGCCGCTCTTCGAGAATTCCACGGTGGTTTCCAGCGTTTCCGACGTATCGCTCGCGGCGACGACCGCGCCGTTACGCACCAGCTCGATTTTCCAGCCGGGCCGCTTGGGTCCCGACAGCCTTGCCATTACCGAAACGGTGCCGTCGCCTTTCAGCGCGATCTCATCCCCTGGCCCATTCGTGCCGTTCGCTTTGAGATCGAGAAATTCGCCGTGTGCGCTGCGTGAAACTACCGTACGGCCGGCAGCGAGGCCGTCGATCCATTTGCGGTACGTCAATTTTCCATCGGGGACGAAAACATAAGTCCGCAGCGTACCGATGGGCTCATGCCGGTTGCAGGGAAAATCCGTCGCCGCCGCCAAGCCGGGCCGGAATCCGCAATTGAGCAGGCGGTAATACGCCTGGATCGCGCTTTCGCCTCCGCGGACATCCTCCATCAGGAAATCGACGGTGCCGAGCGCGACCTCAACCGGATATTCAAGCGGGGCGCAGCAATCGAGATCCTTGGGAACACCGTCCGCCAGATACTGCATGTGCGCGAAACCCACGACGGCATTCTGACGTTTTGCCCAGCGGATGACCGGATAGGTGTACTCCGCGAACCGCGGCTCTCCATGCTTCAGGCCGAGCAGGATCAGGTGGCCGCCAATCACTTTGCGATCGAATGTCACGCCGCGCGGATCAAAATGCCATTCCGCGTCCCAGTGCAGGATTTTCTGTCCGGTCGATCCCGCGTAATCCCGGCCGTCGATGCGTGGCAGATCGCGCGCGGCATCCCGTACCTCGCCGTTGCCCATGTCGGCAAGAAGAGAGACAACCGCGAGCCGGTTCGCCTCCATCGCGGCGAACACTTGATCCGGAGCCACCGTCAGGCCGCCCGCAACGCCGCAGTCGCAATGCACGTGTGGGTCGCCGGCGAACCAACCGGGGGGCTCGGGTGACGCGGCGGAAACCGCGGACGCCGTCAGTAGCGCGGCCATCGCCAGATTTCGCATCAGAGGGGATTCGACGAGTTCGCGACCGTTACGCAAGCGATATTCTGTGAGGATGCGTTTGTATTCTATTGCACTTGCCGCCTTGATGCTGGATACCGGTGCGGTCGCGGCCAATCCACCACAGCCGCTGCCCCCCGTGCGCGAGCAGGCCGAGATCCAGCAGCAGTGGTTGAGACTGCGGCTCGAGCGGCATCTTCCAACGCTCATGCGCAAGCACGGCGTCGCCATGTGGCTCGTCATCTGCCGCGAGTACAACGAAGATCCGGTCTTCTTTTCGCTGGTCTCACCCACAACGTTCGCGGCGCGCCGGCGCACCATCTACGTATTTTTCGATCGCGGCGAGGAGAAAGGCATCGAGCGGCTGGCGTTGGGCGGCGGCTCGAACGGCGGCCTCTACACGGTTTATCGCGACCCGGATACGCAAAACCGCGAAATTTACGGCGAAAGCCAGTGGACGCTGTTGAAGAAACTGATCGATGAACGGAATCCCGCCACCATTGCTGTCAACATTTCTCACACGCACGCATTCGCCGACGGGCTTTCTTCCGGTGAGCGGGAAAAGCTGGAAGCGACTCTGGGCCCCGCTTATCTGCCGCGGCTGGTGCGAGCCGAGAATCTCGCCCTGGAATATCTCGAACTGCGCCTGCCCGAGATGCTGCCGATGTACAGACAGATGATGGAGACGGTGCACGCGCTTATCGGACGAGCCTTCTCGAATGACGTGATCAAGCCGGGCAAGACAACCAATGAGGACGTCGTGTGGTGGCTCAGGCAGCGCGTCAACGACATGGGACTGGGCACGTG
>Ga0070696_100003460_pt1 | contig 10497 bp, 7 predicted proteins | sample KBSK1253metaG_FD_65474 | JGI IMG/M metagenome (GOLD analysis project Ga0070696, IMG submission 65474) | Corn, switchgrass and miscanthus rhizosphere microbial communities from Kellogg Biological Station, Michigan, USA - KBS K1-25-3 metaG | ecosystem: Host-associated > Plants > Roots >... | reverse complement strand
TAGAGCGTGAAATGCGTGCCGCGCAGCGACCCGCTGACGAAGTCGTAGCGCGTGATGGCCGGTCCGGCGTCGTTGTTCGTCACGCCGGCCAGCCGAGCGGTAGAGCGAGCACGACGCCGGCGAAAACGGCGCCGCCGACCCAGTTGTTGTGCATGAACGCCTTGAAGCAGCCGTCGCGGCTGCGGCCGCGGATCAGGGTCCAATGGTAGACCATCATCCCCGCGGCTGCCGCAAGGCCGAGGTAAAACGGCCAGGCGAGCCCAGCCTTCATACCCACTGTGATGAGCAACAAGAGCATGGCCGCGTAGCTCGCCATCACCGCCGCGACGTCCCAGCGCCCGAGGGTCAGCGCCGAGGTACGGATGCCGATCTTCGCATCGTCGTCGCGGTCGACCATGGCGTACTCGGTGTCGTAGGCGAAGGCGTAGAACACGTTCGCGGCGAGCAGCAGCCAGCTCTCGAGCGGCAGGCGCCCCTGAACGGCGGCGTAGGCCATGGGGATGCCGAAGCCGAAGGCGATGCCCAGATACGCCTGCGGCAGCGCGAGGTAGCGCTTGCTGTACGGATAGCTCGCCGCGATGGCGAGCGCCAGGAACGAGAGCAGGATCGCAAACCAGTTCAGGAACGCCACCAGCGCGAACGCGGCCAGCGCGAGCGCCGCGCCGACCAGCAGGGCCTCGCGCGGCCGGATCTCGCCCGCGGCGAGGGGCCGCAGGCGCGTGCGCTTGACGTGCGGATCGAAATTGCGGTCGGCGTAGTCGTTGATGGCGCATCCGGCCGAGCGCATCAGCAGCGTGCCGACGGCGAAGATGACGAGGTAATCGAAGCGCGGCGTGCCGCGCGAGGCGAGCCACAGCGCCCACAGCGTCGGCCACAGGAGCAGCAGCGTGCCGATCGGCTTGTCGAGGCGGATCAGGCGCTCGTACGCGTCGAGCCGCCGGGCCAGCACCGTGAAGTTCATGCTGAAGAATAGCTCATGCGCGAACCCAGCCAGCGCTCGACGTGGGCGCGCGCCGCTTCGGGGTCGGATTCGATCAGCTCGGCCGCCGCGCGGCACGCCGCCTCGATGAGGGCGCCGTCGCGCTCGAGATCGGCGAAGCGCAGCAGCGGCAGCCCGCTCTGGCGCTCGCCGAGGTATTCGCCGGGGCCGCGCAGCTCGAGGTCGCGGCGCGCGATCTCGAAGCCGTCGGCATTCTCGTAGATCACCTTCAGACGCTCGCGCGCGGTGGGCGAGAGCGCGGCCCCGAAGAGCAGGATGCAGACGCTGTCGCGTGCGCCCCGGCCGACGCGGCCGCGCAGCTGATGCAGCTGGGCGAGACCGAAGCGCTCGGCGCTCTCGATCACCATCAGCGACGCGTTGGGCACGTCCACTCCGACCTCGATGACCGTGGTGCACACCAGGAGCTGGATTTTCCCCGTCTTGAAATCCGCCATCACCTGCGCTTTCTCCGCCGCCGGCAGCTTGCCGTGGAGCAGGCCCACGCGTACCGCCTTCAGCTCGCGCTTGAGCTTTTCGAAGGTGTCGAGCGCCGTCTGCAGGTTGCCCTCTTTGGGCTCCTCGATCACCGGGCACACCCAGTAGCACTGCTGGCCTTCGGCGCAGGCGTCGCGGATGCGCGCCAGCACGTCGTCGCGGCGTGCCGCCGTGTACATGCGCGTGGCGACCGGCCGGCGCCCCGGCGGCAGCTCGTCGATCACCGAGGTGTCCAGGTCCGCGTAGTAGGTCATGGAGAGCGTGCGCGGGATCGGCGTCGCACTCATCATGAGCTGGTGCGGCCAGACCTCGGCCGCCTTGCGCCGCAGCTGCAGCCTCTGTCCCACGCCAAAACGGTGCTGCTCGTCCACCACGGCGAGCGCGAGGCTGGCGAACTCCACGCCTTCCTGCACCAGCGCATGTGTGCCGATCACGATGTTCACCTCGCCGGTCGCAATGCGGCCCAATACCTCCTTTTTCTGTTTGCGGCCAAGGCCGCCATGCAGCCATGCCAGCCGTATTCCTAGAGGCAAAAGCCACTCGTTGAACTTGCGCCAGTGCTGCTCGGAGAGGATCTCGGTCGGGGCCATCACCGCGGCCTGATGGCCTGCGTCGACCGCGGCAAGGCAGGCGATTGCGGCGACGATGGTCTTGCCGCTGCCGACATCGCCCTGCAGCAGGCGCTGCATCGGCTTGGGCGCCGCCAGGTCGCGCAGCACTTCCCCGAGCGCACGGCGCTGCGCCTCGGTGAGACGGAAAGGAAGCCGCTCGATGAAGTGCCGCAGCAGCGCGCCCTTCGCCGGCAGCGCATGGGCGCGACGGGTGCTCCGCTTCCGATAGGCGAAGCGCATCGAGAGCTGTTGCGCGAGCAGCTCGTCGAACTTCACGCGCTGCCAGGCCTCGTGCGTGCGCTCGGCGAGCGCGGCGAGCTCGATTCCGGGCGGTGGGCGATGAAGCAGCCGTACGCTGTCCGAAAAGCCTGTAACACGATAAGTGCTTTTCAACCGGTCAGGCAGGGTGTCGTGGAGTTGCGCAGAATCGAGCTCCTGCAGCACCCGCGAGCGTAATTCCGTCTGGGAAACTCCGGCTGTGGTCGGGTAGATCGGCGTCAGGGTGTCCGGCAGCGGCTCGCCTTCCGAGACGATGCGGTAGCGCGGGTGCGCCATCTCGGCGCCGAAAAAGCCCGGTCGCACCTCGCCGTAGGCGCGCACGAGCTGCCCCGCCTCGGCCGCGCGCTGGAACTGCTTGAGCTGGCTCGGGTAGAAATTGAAGAAGCGCAGCACCAGGCCTTCTGCGTGCACGACGAGCTGGCGCTTCGGGCGGTACATGACCTGCGCTTTGAGTAGCTTGGCTTCGACGCTCACCGGTCTGCCCTGCGGCGCGGCATCGGGCGCGGTGAGCGCAGTCTCGTCCTCGTAGCGCAGCGGCAGGTGCAGGACAAAATCGAGGCTGGAGCGCAGCCCCAGCTTCTCGAACTTGCCTGCGGGCCTCACTCCTTGTGCAGGATGGCGTCGATCTCGACCAGCGCCCCGCGCGGCAGGCCGGCGACGCCGAGCGCGGCGCGCGCGGGATACGGCTCGCGCACGTACTGCGCCATGATTTCGTTGACGCGCGCGAAGTGCGCGAGGTCGGTGAGATACACGGTCATGCGCACCGCGTCATCCAGGCTCATGCCGGCGGCGTCGGCCACCGCGGCGAGGTTGCGGAACACCCGGTGGGTCTGCGCCTCGATGCCTTCGGCCATCTGCATGCTGTCCGGGTCGAGGCCGATCTGGCCCGACAGGTACACGCTCGCGCCCGCGCGCACGGCCTGGGAATAAGTGCCGATGGCGGCGGGCGCGCCCTTCGATTGGATCGCGGTCTTCATAGGGGTATCTTAGCCGAATGATTTCCGCGCTTGAGAAGCTGCTCGGCACGGCGCGCGACGGCGCGCTGCTGCGCTACTCCCTGGGCCTCGAATACCAGAAGGCGGGCAATCCGGACAAGGCGCTGGAGCATCTGCAGGAAGCGGTGCGGCGCGACCCGCTGTACTCGGCGGCGTGGAAGGCGCTGGGAGCTGTCCTGGCCGACCTCCGGCGCCCCGCCGAGGCGCTCCAGGCGTATCGCGAAGGCATCCAGGCCGCGGGCAAGAAGGGGGATCGCCAGGCCGAAAAGGAAATGACGGTTTTCGCGCGCCGCCTGGAGAAAAAGCTAGGCGACGCGCCTTAGCTGGGCGGCGGCGCGAGGCGCCTTAGGCGCCTGGCGAGCTCGCCCGCGGGCATGGGCTCGGCGAAGAGGAAGCCCTGGCCCTGGTCGCAGCCGTGGTGGCGCAGGAAGGCGACCTGCTCCTCGGTCTCGACGCCTTCGGCGATGACGGTGAAGCCCAGGTTGTGCGCCATGTCGATGACCGCGCGCACGATCGAGGCCGCCTCGCGGCTGCGCGCCGCGTTGCGCACGAAGCTGCGGTCGATCTTCAGCGCGGTGATGGGCAGGCGCGTGAGGTAGGAAAGGCTCGAGTAGCCGGTGCCGAAGTCGTCCACCGAGATCCTGAGCCCGGCGCCGCGCAGGCTCGCGAGCAGGCGCAGCGCCTCCTCGGGCTCCTCCATCAGGCAGCTCTCGGTGATCTCGAGCTCGATCAGGCCGGCCGGCACCTCCGTCGCGGCGAGCACGCCGCGGATGAGGCTGTCCAGGTCGCGGCGGCGGAACTGCTTCGCCGACAGGTTCACCGCCACCGGGACCGGCTCCAGGCCCTCGCGCCGCCACGCGCCGAGCTGGCGCGCGGCCTCGCTCAGCACCCACTCGCCCACCGGCAGGATCAGCCCCGAATCCTCCAGCGCCGGGATGAATTCCTCGGGCATCACCGTGCCGCGCTGCGGGTGGTTCCAGCGCAGCAGGGCCTCGACGCCGTGCAGGCTGCCGTCGCGCAGGTCGAGCTTGGGCTGGTAGTGCAGCGCGAACTCGCCGCGCTCGATGGCGTGGCGCAGGTCGGTGTTGAGCTGGAGCTTCGCCACCGAGCGCTGGTTCATCTCGGCGGTGAAGAAGCAGTAGGCGTTGCGCGTCAGCTCCTTCGCGCGGTACATCGCCATGTCCGCGTTCTTGAGCAGGGTTTCGGCGTCGTCGCCGTCGGCCGGAAACACCGAGATGCCGATGCTCGCCGTGACGTAGGTCTCGTTGCCGCCGAGGTCGAAGGGCCGCGCCAGCGCGTCGAGGATCTTCTGCGCCACGATCGCCGCGTCGTCGGCCTGCGCGAGATCCGTGAGCACCACGCCGAACTCGTCGCCGCTCACGCGCCCGACCGTGTCGCCGCCGCGCACGCATTGCCGGATGCGGCGGCCGACCTCGGCGATGAGGCGATCGCCGATGTGGTGGCCCAGCGTGTCGTTGATCAGCTTGAAGCGGTCGAGGTCGATGAAGAGAACCGCCCCCTGCCACTGGCGCCGGCGCGCCTGCGCCAGGCTCTGGCCGAGACGGTCCTGGAGCAGGTTGCGGTTCGGCAGGCCGGTGAGGCTGTCGAACTCGGCCATATAGGCGAGGCGCGTCTGGGTGTGGTGGCGGCGCACCGCGGTCGACAGGACGTGGGCGATGGCCTCGGCAAAGGAGAGGTCCTCGCCGTCGAAGGCCGCGTCGCGCAGCGACCCCATCATCAGGATGCCGAACGGCCCGGTCTCGGAGCGGATCGGCACGTAGACCCCGCTGCCCAGGCGGCGCAGCCAGAACGACCAGGGCCGGTCGCTGTCGCGCGACTCGAAGTACTTGCGGTCGTGCTCCACCGCGCCCGCGGCCGAATCGAGCAGCGTGGCCCACTTCGAGTGCGCCGGCAGCACCTTGCTCTTGCCGACGCAGTCTTCGGCGCCCTCGCCGCGCGCCGCGCGCACCACGAACTCGTAGCCGTGCTCGCCCACGCGCTCGATGATCGCCGCCACGTCGCAGCCGCCGGCGCGCAGCACCCGCGCCGCCTCGCCGAGCACCTGCTCGAGGTCCGCGCCGCCGAGGGCGAACTGGCCCAGGCGCGCGATGATCTCCTGGCGCTGCGCGTGCAGCGCCATCTTGCGCTCGGCGCGCTTTCTCTCGGTGATGTCGACCATCGCGCCGATCATGCGCACCGGCCGGCCGGTGCGGTCGCGCAGCGGCAGCCCGCGGTCGAACACGTTGGCATACGAGCCGTCCTTGCGGCGGAAGCGGTACTCCGCGGTCCAGACCCGCTCGCCGCGCTCGATGGCGCTCCTGATGTCCTCTTTGACGCGCGCGGCGTCCTCCGGGTGGATGCGCGCGGTCCAGGCGTCGATGTATGCGCCCACCTCGGCGCTGTCGTAGCCGAACACGGTGGAGAAATTCTCGTTCCACCACAGCTGGTCGGTGACCAGGTTCCAGTCCCATACCACGTCGTTGGTCGCGCGCGCGACGATCTCGAAGCGCTCCAGGCTCTGCTGCAGGCGCTCCTCGGCCTTGATGCGCTCGCTGATGTCGCGCGCGATGCCCACCACGTAGTTGCGGCCGGAGGCGCGCAGTAGGCGCCGCGAGCCCTCGACCGGGACCAGCGTGCCATCGCGCCGCCGCAGGTGCGCGCGGAAGAACTGGGCCGCCTCGGGATTGATGGTCAGGCGCTCGTATTCGGCACGCACGTGCGCCTCGTCGCGCCCTTCGAACAGGATCGCGGGGTTGGCGCCGATCATCGCCTCGCGCTCGTAGCCGAGCAGGCGCGCGGCCGCGTCGTTGACGTCGATGATCTGCAGCGCGTCGGCGTCGATCAGGAAGATCGACTCGGCCGAGGCATTGAGCGCGGCGCGGAAGCGGCGCAGCTCCTGCTCGGCCTGCAGGCGGCGCTCCTCGTGCGCCATGTTCGCGAGCGCGAAGGAGAGGTTGCCCGCCAGGCGCCGCAGGAGCTGGTTCATCTCGTCCGAGAACGCGTCCTTCTCGGCGTGCAGCATCGAGAACACGCCCACCGCCTCGCCGTCCACGAAGAGCGGCCACACCGCGCCCGCCGCCACGGGGTGGGGAAAGGCACGCGCGCGCTGGCGTCTCGCAGCCGAGCGCGGATCGTTCTGGTAGTCGTTCGCGATCGTCACCTCGCGCGTCTGCCAGGCCGCGGCGATCATCGAATCGGGCGCCGCCGTCTCGCCGAGCGGGAACGCGCTCGCCGGGCCGCTCGCCGCCACGCGCCGGAGCTGCCCGCTGTCGCGATCGAACAGGAACGCCGTGACCAGCACGAAGTTGCCGGCGGCGACCGCGATCTCGCACACGCGGCTGAGCAGCTCCTGCGCGGAGCTCGCCCGCAGGATCGCCTCGTTGGCCGAGCCGAGGGCGGCGTACATCGTCTTCAGCCGCGCCATGCCGAGCTCGGCGAGCTTGCGCTCGGTGATGTCGCGCGCGGTGCCGCGGTAGCCCTGGAAGCGGCCGTCCTCGCGGAACACGGGCTCACCGTTGATCGCGATGTAGCGCCGCTCGCCGTCGGGGGCGGTGCGCACGTACTCGAAATCGCGAAACGGCTTGTGCGCCTCGAGCGTCGCGCGGTGCTCTTCCCAGGTCTGCGACAGCGGGGCGTACTGGGAAACCTCCCAGCGGCGCCTGCCCATGATGTCGGAGAGCGGTGCGCCGCGCGCCTCCGCGCCCGGCGAGGCCCAGGTGAAGCGCAGCTCCTCGTCCTGCTCCCAGTACCAGTCCGACGACAGGTTGGCGAGACTGCGGAAGCGCGCCTCGCTCTCGCGCGTGCGCGCGAGCGCCTCTTCGCGCTCGGTCACGTCGCGGAAGTTGTAGACCACGGCGCGCACGCTTTCGTCCGCGCACAGATCCGCGCAGGTGCCCTCGAGCAGGCGATAGCGGCCGCTCCTGTGCCGCACGCGGGCGCGCAGCTCGTGCGTCACTCCGGGGCGCGCCGCTGCGGAGGCGACCATGCGGTCGAAACCCGGCCGGTCATGCGCGTGCACCAGGTCGGCGATGCGCCACCCCAGCGTTTCACCTTTTCCGTATCCCAGGGTCCGGCGCACGCCCGGGCTGCCGTAGGTGATGCGCGCCTCGGCGTCGGTCAGCAGGATGCCATCGGCGCTGTTCTCGATCAGCGCCCGGAAGCGCCGCTCGCTGCGCTGCAGCGCCTCCTCGGCCTGGCGGCGCGCGGAGATATCCTCGAACAGAGCGATCGAGTAGCGCGGCGCGCCGCCGGCGGCGCGCACCAGCGACGAGGTGACCTCGGCCCACACGAACGTGCCATCCTTGCGCAGGTAGCGCTTGATGACCGAGAAGGAATCGATCTCGTGCGCGCGCATCTTGCGGCGCAACGCCTGGGTGACGTCGCGGTCCTCCGGATGGGACACGTCGAAGACGCTGAGGGCGCCGAGCTCCTCGCGCGTGTACCCGAGGATCTGGCACAGCTTGCGGTTGACGAGCTCGAAGCGCCCGTCCTCCGCGATGTGCGCGATCCCGACCGCGGCCTCGTCGAACGTGGTGCGGAAGCGCTGCTCGAGGTCCACCTGCGAGCTGATGTCGCTGAAGCTCGCCACCACGGCGGCGACCTCACCGTCCTCCAGGCGGTTCTCCAGCGACGCTTCAAGCATGCGCCAGCTGCCGTCGCGGTGGCGAAAGTGCGCCTTCAGCGTGAGCCGGTGCTCGCGCCTCGACGCCAGCTCCGCGTACTGCGAGCGCAGCGCCTCGCGGTCGGTCGGATGCGCCAGCTCGACCAGGTTGGCCTCGTTCCACAGCATCCTGCGCATCGCCGCATTGCCGTAGAGGAGCTCGGCGCTCGCGCCGAAAAGGCCGATCGGCTGCCGGCTGTCGTCGATCAGCGGATAGCGGCGCTCGGCGGCGCCGAGCTCGCGCTGCGCAATGCCCTGCAGCGTCGCCCGGCGCACGATGCGCATGAGCGAGCGCGGCTCGAGCTCGCTCTTCGCCAGCACCTCGTAGGCGCGGCGCTTGAGCTCCTCGGTGGCGAGCGCCGCCTCCGGATTGCCGGTGACGACGATGATGGGCGAGCGCGCCGCCGACCCGAGCTTCTCCAGCGTGTCGAAGCCCGTGCTGTCGGGCAGATCGAGGTCGAGCACGGTGACGTGGAACACCTGCGAGCGCAGGGCGCGCAGCCCTTCCGCCAGGGTCGTGGCATGGACGATCTCGGCGCCGGCGCGCGCCGCCTCGGCGAGGCAGGCCTGCACCAGCTCGGCGTCGTTCGGGTCGTCCTCGATGAGAAGCACGCGCAAGCCCGGCTCTTCGCGCGCGCGCGCGATCGCGAGCTCCGCGGGGGAATTCACGCGGCGATTTCCGCCGGAAACAGTCCCGCGAGGATTTGCGTCAGGCCCGAAACGAAGCCGTCCTTGCCCAGCAGCCCGACCGCTCCGGCATCGACCGCCGCCGCCGCTGCCTCGGGCGAGTGGAACAGCGTCATCGCCACCACCGCCGGGGCGGCGGGAAGGGCCCTGACCCGGCGCAGCAACTCCAAACCCCGCGCCGGCGCCGCACCCAGATCCAGCAGCAGGATGTCGGGTGTCGACGACAGCACCAGGCCGACGGCGTGGGCGGCCGCTTGCACCGTTCCGGCGAGCGTGTAGCCCGGAAGCCCGGCGATATAACGCGCCGCGGCGTCGACGAACGTAGCGCTGTCGTCGGCGATGGCGATGCGGCGGGTGCGGCCGATCTGCATGGCGGGAGCCTAAGGTTCGGCCGCCGATGGGGGTATCGGGGTGTCCCTGAGACCCCGCTAGGGATTCCCTGAGAGTTAACTCTTCCTTTTCATCCCTCCGGCGGAATCAGGCCGGTGCGCAGGGCATAACGCACGAGCCCGGCGACGTCGCGGATGCCCAGGCGCTCCATGATCTGCGCGCGGTGGGTTTCCACGGTCTTCACCGAGAGATTCAGCACGAACGCGATCTCCTTGGTGCTTTTGCCGCCCGCCACCAGGCGCAGCACCTCGCGCTGGCGCGCAGTGAGCACGTCCGGCCCGGCGTCGCCGCCCACGCGCTGCACATAGCCTTCCACGACCTGGCGCGACACCGCGGGGCTGAGCCAGCTCTCCCCGCGCATGACGGTGCGCAGCGCGAGCTCCAGCTCGCCGGTGGCCGCGTCCTTGAGGAGATAGCCCATGGCCCCGGCGCGCAGCGCCTGCAGCACGTATTCCTCGCCCGAGTGCATCGAGAGGATGATCACGCGCACGCCCGGATGGTGGTCGCGCATGCGCGCCGCCGCCTCGAGCCCGGTGATGCCTTTCATGGCAATGTCCATCAGCACGACGTCGGGGCGCTCGCGGCTGGCGATCTCGAGCACCTCTTCGCCGCTGGAAGCTTCGGCGACCACCTCGACCTCGTCCATGGCGCCGAGAAGCGAGCGGATCCCCGCGCGCACAAGCGCATGATCGTCGGCGAGCACCACGCGGATCAACGTTCGGGTTCCTTCTCTCCAGGCCGCAGCGCGAATGTTGCCAGCAATACGGTGCCCTGTCCGGGGACGGAGCGCAGCTCGAAGGTTCCGCCGGCGAGCGCAACCCGCTCCTCCATGCCGACCAGGCCAAGGCTCGCCCCCGTAGTGCCGCGGCGGCGCGCCGCCTCCAGGTCGAAGCCCGCGCCGTCGTCGCGCACCGAGAGCGCGAGGCGGCCATCCGCGGTGAAAAGCCGCAGCCAGAGATTTTGCGCGCGCGCGTGGCGCAGGACGTTGGTGATCGCCTCCTGCGCGACGCGGAAGCACGCGGTCTCGACCTCGGCGGCGAGGCCCTGGGGGGCGTCGGCGGCTTCGAAGTGCGGCGTGAGCGCGCCGATGCTCGCCTGGCGGTCGAGGTGCGAGCGCAGCGCCGCCGCGAGGCCCAGGTCGTCGAGCTGCAGCGGGCGCAGGCTTAGCGAGAGCTGGCGCACACGCTCGAGGGTGTGCCGCGTCGTCTCGACGCATTCGTCGACCCGGTTGGTGATCGGCCCGGCGGCGCGAGCGAGCGACTCGAGCTGGATCTTCAGCGCCGTGAGCGCCTGTCCGACGTCGTCGTGCAGGTCGCGCGCGAGACGCCCGCGCTCCCCCTCCTGCACCTCGAGGAGGCGCCGCGACAAGGCGCGCAGCCGCACTTCGGACACTTCGAGCTC
>Ga0070696_100003458_pt1 | contig 10498 bp, 9 predicted proteins | sample KBSK1253metaG_FD_65474 | JGI IMG/M metagenome (GOLD analysis project Ga0070696, IMG submission 65474) | Corn, switchgrass and miscanthus rhizosphere microbial communities from Kellogg Biological Station, Michigan, USA - KBS K1-25-3 metaG | ecosystem: Host-associated > Plants > Roots >... | reverse complement strand
CCGCATCCCCCTCCGAGGTCAACCAGCCAGCCGGTATCCGAGAAGTCGTACGCCAGGAGAACCGCGTGCGCCACTAGCGTCGAGAAATCGGTCATCGCCGCATTGAACCTGTTGCCGGCCTCGAAGTCGTGTCCCAGGTAGTCGAACAGCGGCGCCCCGAAGGCTGCCTGGAAGGCTGACGTGCCCGTCCTCACGCTCCCCAGGAGATGCCCCCACGCTGCGTAGTGCATGTCGCCCAGCGTGAGCACCATCGCGCGCAACGACCCGGGAACCCCGGACACCAGAGGCCTCCCCCGCGCGGCCAGCATGAACTGGTCGGTGCCGGCGGTGCGGATCAGTCCGATCGTGCACAGGGCCCGCAACAACCGGTGGAGCGACTTCTCGTCCGCTCCCGTCTGGGTCGCGATCTCCCGGCACGACTTCGGACCCTGCTTCAGCGCATCGGCGACGCCTAGCTCCGCCATCACATAGACCACCTGGGAGATCCAGTAGCTCGTGGCCATCTCAAACAGCACCGGCGGCCGACCGGATTGTCCCGCTCCGCCGCGGCTCAGGGACAACCCGTGGAGAAGGACTTCCCTGAACTCCCGCCAGCGGCCACGCCGGACGCTGCTCTTCATCACCCGGAAGAGGTGCGGCGCCTGCCGCAGCAGGCGGGACCCTACCACCGCAGCAACGCGGCTTCCGCCGCCATTCCGGGGCCGAGCGCGGTCATCACACCCCAGTCACCCGGCCGGGGATCGCCGTTCGCAATGACTTCGTCCAGCACGAACATCACGGTCGGAGAGGACATATTGCCGTAGTTCCGGAGGACGGTCCTGGCGAACCGCAGATCGGCGTCGGTCAGACCAAGCGTGTTCTGAACGGTGTCCAGGATCCTGCTCCCGCCGGGATGGGCCACCCAGAAGCGGATATCCGATTGGCGGAGGCGGTGCCGCGCGAGAAGCGGAGTGAGCGCGCCCCGCATAAGAGAGGGGGCCACCTCGGGGACCTCGGCCCCCAGCACGATGCGCAGCTTTCCGTTCCGGTGTGCCATTCCGACTAGAGCCAGCTGCTCGGGTTCGAGGAACGATTGGAAGTCCACCATCCTCGGGTAGCGGCTCGCCGCCACGGAACCGCTCGCCAGGAGGAACGCTGATGCGCCATCGGCGCAGATGGCGTTGCCGACCACGGTCTCGAGGGTGTCATCCAGGTAGTAGCAGGCCGAGCAAATTTCCACTGCCAGCACCAACGCGATCCGCCCGGGATGCGCTTCGGTGAAGTCGCAAGCGCGCTGCAAGGCCGGGAGCGCACCGGCGCAGCCCAGCCCGATCATCGAGGCGCGCTGAATGTCAGGGCGCAGACCCACCGGCTCGACGAGCCGGGTGCCGATATCCGGGCAGGCATAGCCGGTCGACGTGCACACGACCAGCAGATCCACGTCGCGGGGGGATAGGCCGGCCGCGTCGAGACACGCGTGTACGGCCCGGCAACCGGTCTCCATGGCGCCGTCCAGGTAGCGCTGATTCAGCTCGTCCGAGGTTTCGTCCGGGCGCGGTGGCTTCTCGAGGTAGAAATGCCGGTACGCGATACCGGTGTTCAGGAAGATCCGGCGAATGCGAGTGCTGCTGTAGCCCGCGTACTGCAGGCTCTCCTCCTGCGTGAGCCGAAGAGCGGGAGTCGCCCGGCCGATTGACAGAATGCTGGTGCCGGTCGCCGGCAGGTGACCATGCCCGTGACCCGCAGCCGCCCTGTAAGCCGACCTCTGCATCGGCGCGGCTGGGGATACGCGGCGGGCATGGTAACCTTCGCGGGCCGGACTCACCGCACCACGATCGTTCCCGGCATCATGGTGCCGTGGACCACGCAACCCTGTCTCGGTAACACGGCGCCGACTGTTCGGTGTCTCATTGGACGACGATCGTGCCGGTCATCTTGGGGTGGAGGGCGCAGAAGTACTCGTAGCGCCCGGGTTGGGTGAAGCGGAACGCGTACCGGTCGTTGGTGTCGAGTGGCGGGGAGGCCGTGAACTTGCCGTCGCTGCTCACGATCTTGTGGGGAACGTCGTCCGCGTTGACCCAGGTGATCGTGCCTCCGACTGGGACGGTCGAGTTCTGTGGAATGAAGCTGAAGTTGTCGATCTTGATGGTCGTCGCCATCGCCGAGGCAGAGTCGGGTGGCGCAGCGGCCACGGCACGCGGGGCCACTGATCCTGCGGCTGCTGCCGCGGCGGCGGTGCCCGCGCCGGCCGGACTGTTATCGAGCGGCGAGTCCACCACGGCCAGCGCCTGGTGCCCGGGGAGAAACTCGACGCTGGCGATGCCGAGCACCTTCCGGAGCCGGTCCGCCTCGACCTTCAGCGGCCCCGGCGAGGGCGCGGTGCCAGGAGCCGGCTGAGGAAACGCCGTGGACATCGCGGTGTGAAACCGGACGTTCCCCTCGACCTTCTGGAGCACCTGGTGGATGTGGCCGTTTAGCACGCTCACCGAGCCGAACCGTTTGAGGAGCGCGAGCGCCTGCTCACTGTCGTCCGTGCCCCAGCCCCACTCAGGGTACACGCTCCAGAGCGGGATGTGCGCGAACACGACGATCGGCGTGCTGCTGGAAAGCCCGCGCACGTCGTTCTTGAGCCAGTCGAGCTGCTGCTGTCCCAGGTTACCCAGTCCGCCGGCCTTGAGGTCGACGACGTTCACCAGCCCGATGAAGTGGGCGCCGCCGTGATCGAAGCTGTACCACCCGTTCCCCTTGGTGCCCTTCCCGTAGCGCGCCAGGTAGCTCTGCCCGTTGTCGGCCAGCATGTCGTGCTCGCCCGGGACGTAGAACACCCGCTCGGTCTTGATTCCCCTAATGACCTGGTCCGCCGTGTCGAACTCGCTCGGCTTCGAGAGCTGGCTGATGTCGCCCGTGTGGAGTACGAACGCGGGCCGATGGGGCAAGGCATTCACCCGGTCCACCGCCACCTGGAGCGTCGCGGTGACGTCCGGGTTGGCTTCCTTGCTGAAGCCGATGTGGCTGTCGCTGATCTGGGCGAAGAAGAGCTCTCCCTTCAGCCCAGCCGGGCCAAGCCGCCCGAGGGAGCCCAGGCTCACGGATGACAGAAGGCCGCCGTTCACGGCCCAGAGCATGCCGGTCCCGGCCCAGGCCATGCACTTGAGGAAGCCACGGCGGTCCACCCCGTCGTCGTTGTGGTCGTGCAGAATCGAGTCGGTCATGTCCCTCTCCTGGTCAAGCGTTATCGTGGGCGCCTGCTTTGGCGTCTCGGGTGCTAGACTCCTCTGGTGCCGGCAAATATTCCCGGGAATAACCGGCTGGGTGGCTGAGTCTTCCTACTGACAGCGGTACCCAGCACCTATCGGGAGACAGGGTGGACCCAAGCGAGGCGGCGAGATTCGAGGAGGCGGTCCTTCCCCACCTGGACGCGGCGTATACCCTGGCGCGCCATCTCCTGCGGAACGACCACGATGCCGAAGACGTGGTCCAGGATGCTTACTTGCGGGCCATTCGCCATTTCGGCGGCTACCGGGGTGGAAACACCCGTGCCTGGCTGCTCACGATCGTGCGGAACACCTGCTATAGCTGGTTCCGGCGACACCACCTGGATGCCCGGGCGACCGAGTTCGATGAGACGGTGCACAGAGATTTCCGGAGGGCAGAGGATCCGGAGGAAGAGATGCTGCGCGGTGCCTTGCGGGAAGCGCTGGATCAGGCGATCGAGGGGCTGCCGGTCGAGTTCCGCGAAGTGTTGATCCTGCGCGACGTGCAGGGGTTGTCCTATGGGGAGATCGCGGAGGTGGTGGGCATTCCGGTGGGAACTGTGATGTCGCGGCTTTCGCGTGCCCGGCAACGACTCCAGCGCGCCCTGCCAGTCGAGGACTACAGGAGGAACTGACCGTGTCCTGCGATACCCTTGGTGCCAAGCTGACCGGCTATCTCGATCGCGAGCTCGACGAACGGGCCGCGGGCGAGGTCGAAGCGCACCTGCGCCAATGTGTCACCTGCTCCGCGCAGCTCGAGCGGGAGCGGCGGCTCCGCGCCGCGGTGCAGGCCCACCTGACGCCGCTGCGGGCGCCGGAGCGGTTGCGGAGTAATGTACGCGCGATGATCCGGACCCAGGTCAAACGCCCGCAGCGGCGGCAGACCTGGTTGCCCACCTGGGCCGCCACCGCCGCAGCGCTGCTCCTCGGCGTGGCAGGCGGGTGGCAGCTTGCCCTCCAACACGCTCCTGGGGCGATCGGTTCTGACCTGGTCACCGAGGTCGTCGCCGGCCACGTGCGTTCGCTCCAGGGGACCCACCTGACGGACATCGCCTCCTCCGAGCATCACACGGTCAAACCCTGGTTCGCCGGAAAGCTCGACTTCTCGCCTCCGGTGCCGGACTTCACGACCCAAGGGTTCCCCCTGACCGGCGGGCGGCTCGACTATCTGGGGGAGAGGCAGGTCGCGGCGCTGGTTTACAGACGGCGGCAGCACGTGATCAATCTCTTCGTCTGGCCGAGTCCCGATTCGAACGCCCTTCCGGTCGCTGCCTCGCGCCGAGGGTACCACGTGGTGCACGGTGCGGCCGACGGCATGACGTATTGGGCGATCTCGGATGTGAACGAGGCCGAGCTCTCCCAGTTTGCCCAGCTGGTGGCAGCCGACCTCAGCCGTAACGCCCCCCAGCCGTAACCCAGCGCAGCGGCGGGGCGCGCGGCCGCCACCCCTTCTGGCTGATCCCGGAAAAGCTCGGGAATAGATGGCGAGCCTCGGCAGTCTCGTATGGTGTTCGGCTGGTTCACGACTGCCTTTGGAGGATTACGATGCACTTTCCTAGCCTGCCTGGGCTCCTGGTCGCCTTGATCGTGGGGTTGGTCCTCTTCGGCACCAAGCGGCTGCCGGAGATGGGTGCCTCCCTTGGTCAGGGGATTCGCGAGTTCAAGAAGAGCCTGCAAGAAATCGGCGACGCGGCGGACGTCGAGCCGCCCGCGCCCGGACCGAGCGCGGCAGACCTCGCTCGACCCATCGGTCCGGACGCTTCGTCGGCGGGAGCGCCGAGTCGGCTTGCAGCAGCGACCACAGCAGATGGGAAGAGGGTGACCTCGTGAGCAAGGGTTGGCTGACTCCCATGACACTGGTTCTGCTCTACGCTGCGAGCGGCTGGAGCACGACGACATCGGCCCAGGATGTTGATCCACTAGACAACAAACTGGTGTTCGCCGTGGTGGTGAACCGGATCTTCAATCGGGGTAACGTGGCTTTGGTGGACGACTTCATGGCCAAGGACGTGACCAGCAACGGCACACCGCTCGGCCGCGCCGGCTTCAAGACGCTGGTCAAGGATCTCCGCACCATGACGCCCGATCTCAAGCTCACGGTGGAGGACGTCGTGACCCAGGGCGACCGCGTCATCGGGCACGTGACCCAAACGGGTGGTGGTGCGTCGACACGTCGCTTCCTCCTTCTGAGGATTCACGACGGCCTGGTGCAAGAGCAGTGGAGCTGGCCAGACCCCGGGTTGACCGACCCGTTTGACGGACTCGGGAGCACGCTGCTTCCAGCCATTCCGACCGCGCCCGAGATCCCGAGCGTGATCCCCCCCGGCGCGCTCAGAAACCTGCCTGGGCTGGAGCCGTGGGACGTCGGTGATACCGCTGAGGTGGTGCTTCACGGGCGGTTCAACATCCACGGGGTCACCCGCGAAGCCACGATACCTGCGACCGTGGTCACCCAGCCGAAGGACTACAAGATCACCACGCTCGGCTCCAACAGCCGGCAGCTGAGCTGACCCGGATTCCCACCACTCAGACCCGCCGCGTGCCATTACGGGCGCGGCGGGCCTCCCACCATCCCGTCGCCCCACCGCTAGCCGTCATGCCGGACCACGATTTCTGATGGTCACGCTCTGCCTCAACCCCGATCTCATATCGGCCGACTCCGGGCACGCATGTCTTGCAGGAATACTCGGAAAACCTTGAGAATGGGCCATTGACCACAGGTGCAGCTTTCAGCCACTAGCGCACCGGTGAGAAAAGCCGTAGGCTAAACAACCCAAATCAATCAGCCCTATGTCCAGGCTTCTCGTGATTGATGACGAACCCGTAGTACGTAGGCTGGCCTGCGAAACCCTCCGGCAGGCCGGTTATACCTGCCTTGAGGCCGATTCCGCCTTGGCGGCGCTGGAGCAGCTCCAGTCAGATCCGCAGCGGCTCGACGGCATGGTCGTAGACATCAGGCTTCCAGATATGAGCGGGCTGAATCTTGTCCGACTGGCGCGCATCCATCGGCCTGAAACGCCGGCCCTCTTCATTTCTGGCTATGCCCAGCCCGATGCAGAGGAGCCTGAACTCCAGCAGCTTTTACAAGCCTTCCCCTTCCTGCCCAAGCCATTCACACCTGATCAGCTCTTAGCGGCTGTCCGAGAATTGCTACCCACACCGCAGTCAGCCTGAGCCTCCAACCCCGAATCGTCCATTTCGTGTTGAGAAGTGGATATGTGTTGCGGTCAGCCGTGAGCGCGAGCTCGGGCTCCGTCGAGTCAGCAGCCGCTGATGGGTGCTGCGCGGCTCCGATTCCTGCCAGTACAGGTGCTGAACGAAGGCCGGATCTGTTCCGAACGCCCTACGACCCCCAACACCGCCGCCATTCTGGTTCCCACGACGTGGGCGTGGTCGCGGGCTGAGCTGTCATGTAGGTTAAGAGCGCGGGGCGGCCCAACGGCGCGGTCCAGGCCCTCGCCTTGCGCGATGGGAGCTCGCAACCCGTTCGCCCCCGATCGATTCGTCGAGCTTATCAAGGCGGCGCAGCGCACGGACCACTAGCGCTGTGACTCTCTCCCTCGGGGTCCGAGCGGCAGGCATCGGTTTGGGACCTTAGCGTGGACACCCTCTAGTCTTGCCCACCCTTGCCGGCACCTATAGCGCGACGCTGGTCGCGGTGTCGGTGATCGTCGCCGCGCTCGCGAGCTACGTCGCGCTCGTGCTTGCAAGCCGGGTGATCGCCGCGACCGGCCGCGCCCGTGTAGCCTGGCTGCTGTCGGGCGCCGTCGCGATGGGGGCAGGCATCTGGACGATGCACTTCGTGGGAATGCTCGCCTTCCGTCTCGACAATCGCCCGATCACCTACGACGCGCTACATCTCATCCTGTCTGTCCTGGTCGCCATCGCCGCATCCGGCTTCGCGCTCTGGGTGGTGAGCTGGGGTGCGGGCACCTGGCGGCTGCTCACGTTGGGGGCAGTGGCCATGGGTGGGGCGATCGCCGGGATGCATTACCTCGGCATGGCCGGACTCCACACCACGGCGACGCTCACCTGGCGCCCAGGGCTCGTCGCCGCGTCGATCGCCATCGCGGTCCTGGCTTCCGGCACGGCGCTCGGGCTCGCGGCCTGGTTCCAGAGTGATGAGTCCTCGGCGACTCAGCTCCGCCGGCGGCTGGCGGCTGTCGTCATGGGCTGCGCTATCGCCGGGATGCACTACACAGCGATGGCGGCGGCGCGGTTTCATCCGGTTCCCCCGGGGATCGACGCGGCCGTCGAGGTTCAAGTCGAGACCGGCGACGTGGTCGCAACAGAGGGCCTCGCCGTCCTCGTTGCCGTGGCAACTCTCCTTATTCTCACGGTTGCCCTCGCGGGGAGCATCGCGGATCGCTACCTCAGCAGGCTGGCGGCCGAGCATCGGCGCGTCCGCGCGAGCGAGGCGGCACTGGCTGAGGCGCAGCGGCTGAGCCACACGGGGAGTTATGCCCGGAGTCTCCTGCGTCCACAGGAGGGCCACTGGTCACTGGAATACTATCGGATCTTCGGGCTGGATCCGAGCAAAGGCCCACCGTCGTTGCCGGAAATGCGCGATTGCCTTCATCCGGAGGATGCGCCGAGGGTGGAGGAGATCGTGCAGCACGCCATCCGCGAGAAGACTGGCTTCGAAGCCGAGTTCCGCGCGGTGCTTCCGGATGGATCGATACGGCACATCCATGCCGTGGGTCATCCGGTAGTCAGCGCCTCTGGCGAGGTCGTCGAATTAATCGGGACGGTCATGGACGTGACCGAGCGCAAGCGGGCGGAGCGCGCGGTGCGCCGGGCGCGGGACCGTCTGCTGCAAGCCCGCTTCACCGCCATGCTCGAGGAGCGCACGCGCCTCGCTCGCGAGATCCACGATACCCTGCTGCAGGGCTTCACCGGCATAGCTCTCCAGCTTGTCGCGGCCGCCGGCCGCGTGGCCGGGCCTCCGGAGGCGGTCGCCGCCCTGCGCCGTCTGGTCGGCTTGGCGCAAAAAACGCTCGAAGACGCCCGCCAGGCGGTGTGGGATATGCGAGCACCGGCGCTCGCGGGCGGCGACTTCTCCGCGGCGCTCCGGTCCACTGCGGAGGAGCGCCTCCGTGGCACTGAGATCGGACTGGAGTGCACGGTGCAGGGCGTGCCGCGCCCACTGGACCCGGAAGTGGAAGCGGTGGTATTGCGGGTGGAGCAGGAAGCCATCGCCAACGTCGTGAAGCACTCGGCTGCGCACACCGTGCGGCTTGGACTCTCCTACGGACCGCGGTCCATGCGACTCTCGGTCAACGACGATGGACAGGGATTCGCGGTCGACCCTGATTTTCACGCCTACGGCGGCCACTGGGGGCTGCTCGGCATGTGGGAGCGCGCAAGCCAGATCCGCGCCAAGATTTCAGTTCGGAGCGCACCGGGTCACGGCACGGAGCTCGTGATTCGAGTCCCCTACACTATCCCAGGTGGCTCGCACTCGCCGCCGGAACCTTCCCTAAGCACTGGGGATGGGCTGATCCTCGGACCCCGTGCGGGCGAGCAACATCACTGACCTCGGAGCAAGCCCGCCCGGAATGAGCCCCAGCGCTCTGAACCGCTGGTGGCTTCGGCCCGAGATCCGGTTTGCGGCGACCTTGATTCTGCTGTTTCTTATCGCGCAACCGTCCGATCCATGGACTTTCCATCACTTCACATTCCCTGGGATTTACGCGCGCGGCTGGGGCCGTATGCTGCGGCTCGCTGGGTACTTTCCGCTGTGGAGCATCGTGGCATTGGCCCTCGTCCTGCATGACTGGGTGCCGCGAACGCTGCCTAGCTTGCTCGGCGCCAGCCGTCGTGGCCTACTGTTGTTTTGGTCCGCCGCGCTGGGCGGGATCGTCGCCGAGCTCCTCAAGCTCGCGTTCCGTCGGGAGCGCCCCGGTCTGACCAATGGCGTCCATGTATTCCGGTCCTGGTCCGAACAGCCCCTGTCGACCGCTCAGCTCGGGCTGCCGAGCAGTGAGGTGGCAGTGGCGTTCGCTGCCGCGGCAGCACTGGCCCGCTTGTTCCCTGATGCGTGGCTTCTCTGGTATACGGTCGCCGTCGGATGCGCGCTGACACGAGTTGCCAGCGGTGCTCACTTCATGAGCGACGTCATTCTGGGGGCGTTGGTGGGATACATCACTGCGCTGATCCTATGGCCGCGCCAACGCCACGGCGCCAAATCCGGCTGACGCACAGTCCTGATCGCAAAAGGGGGCCTCACGGCCCCCCGCTGCTATCAGTTGACACCTCCGGTACCGCGCCGTATCTCAGTCCTACCACACCTCGACAAAGGCACACCCGGCGAAAGCCGGGGCCGCAAAGCTACGGGTCCTCGCCTCCTCCGCGACGCCCTCCGTCGACGCCACGAAGGACCCCACGACCGCCGAGCCGCCGAAGGGGAGCGCTGCGTCCGCCATTCATTAGGGCACCAGGACGCTGACACACGCCGACTCTCACGCCCCCTGGAGGTCCCCATGCGTCGCTCACTTCTGCTCCCGACCGCCGCGCTCGCGAGCGCACTGACCCTGGCCTGCGCCGATCAGCAGTCACCCACTGCTCCGACCGACCCGACCACGCCCTCAATGAGTGCTGAGCGCGTTCCCGTCTTCTCGCCCGTGATCCTCGGGGGTGACCCCAGTAATCCGCTCGCGGTCCAAGCCGGCTTCGAGGCTGGCCTCATCGCCGACGACATATGCCCCGACAACGGTGAGCACGTAGACCCGAACGCGCAGGGGCAGGGCGTTTTCACTCCACCTGGTGGACTCATCGTTAGCGTCTCCGCTCGCGACGTGAGTCTGGTTGTGTATCAATTCGGCGAGGGGATCGTCACTGACATTTGCCAGTTGGTCGGGGCGCCGGTCCTGGGGACCGGCTCCGGAAAATACTCCCTTCAATTCATCGTTAATGGCCCAGGGGCAACCGTTATCCACGCTACAGTGCAGGGCATCATTGACCTAGTGAGTGGTGGGCAGGCCCGTGTTCTGGCGACGGCACGGGTGACCATCCTGCCGGACGGCACGTTGCTGTTCGATGAGGAACGGGTGACGCTGACGCCGCTCTGAGAGTGAGTAGCGAGACGAAACGACCCATTCGCGCACCATTTGGCCGCACCATTCTAGCGTTCACCTGAAATGAGAAACCCCGCAACTCACTAAGTAGTGGCGGGGTTTCAGTTTCCGAAGTGGGCCCGGCGCGATTCGAACGCGCGACCTCTTGCTCCGGAGGCAAGCGCTCTATCCAACTGAGCTACGGACCCG
>Ga0070696_100003457_pt1 | contig 10504 bp, 7 predicted proteins | sample KBSK1253metaG_FD_65474 | JGI IMG/M metagenome (GOLD analysis project Ga0070696, IMG submission 65474) | Corn, switchgrass and miscanthus rhizosphere microbial communities from Kellogg Biological Station, Michigan, USA - KBS K1-25-3 metaG | ecosystem: Host-associated > Plants > Roots >... | reverse complement strand
GCCAGGCCAACACTAGGCTTGGCGGCCCAGACGAAGCCCAACCACGGCAGCCCCACCGCCGCGGTGAGCCAGGGCGACCACTGGCCGAGCAAGACCGCATGGACGACCGGGGCGCTCAGGAGCATCCAGAGCCGCCAGGACTCGCGGAAAGAGTGGGCAAGCAGCCCGACGCCCAGCCCGGTAAAGATGCTGATGGCGAGTCGGAGCGACAGAGCGCCAAGGGGAGCCAGTAGTACCGGCGCGGTAGCGGGATAGTAGAGCGGGTAGGTGAGGCGACCAGCCTGAATTTCGGACTGCACAGCGGCGTACGGGCTCACCCGATGGAGAACGCCTCGTGCGCCGACCCAGACGGCGTTCCAGTCCGTCCGAACCGCGGGAGGTGTTTGGCCGACCCAGACCAGCGCGCCAACCAGTAACCCGATGATGAGGGCGCGGGTAACGCGGAGTCGCATGATGGACTTTCCTCCGAGGTCGGCGCCGATGTTACTCCTGGCCGCGTCCCGGTCGGACTGTCCGCGAACCTCATTCGACTCGGCCGACTCGCGATCACGCCTGCCCTCGCGCCTGACAGCGCCGCCCTCGCGGGCGGCACCGGCTGGAAACAGCGACGCTAGGGGCGCATACTCATCGGCATCGCCATGAAGCGGCTTGCCACCACACCAATAATCACCGAGAGGACGATCCCGCACAGGATGACCACGACCGTGTACCCGAAGGCCTTTTCCTTGGGACTCTTCATCAGAACCGGCAACCCGAGATAGAGCAGGTAGAGGCTGTAGAGCCCCAGGATCGCGAGGAACCGCAGGCCAGGAATCAAGGCAAAGATTCCCGATATCCAGGCGGGAGTGTAGGAATAGGTCGCCACCTTGAGCGCCTGGATCTGGCTCTTGGTCCCGGAAAAGGTCGGGGCGAGAGCATCGATGATGAGGGCGAGCACGTAGACCACGACCAGCGTGAGCACGTAGGTCACTATCGCGCCCGTGATGGCGGAGCCGATGGGCATGCGATAAGTGCCGACGAATGGCAGGCTGATGCCGAAGACCGAATAGCCGATTACCTGGCAGATCGGACCGATGGCCGCCAGCGGAAGGATGTAGCCCGTGTACAGCGAGGCGGGGGTGGCGGCCTCCTTGTCGATCACTTCCCACTCCTGCCGGGGGGTGAGCAGGATGTTCTTGACACGGTCGACCAGACCCATCGGACTCTCCTGGCTGATGGAAAACGGGTGGTGGGTGCACATATACTGCCGCCCAAAGGCACCCGCGTAAAGAGGCGGCCAGGCAGATCCTCGTATTGAGGAATGACGATGTCGGATGATTCCACGGCGAGGGATGCGTTCGGTCAGCAACTGATCACGGCAGTCGCGATAGGGCTGGTCGTCGCTTTCCTGGTGTGGGTCGGCGAGGCCCCTCCCTCTCCACCGCGCACTGACTGGGACTATTTCTGGGTGGCGGCCCGGGCGCTCGTCCACGGGCAGGATCCCTATGGAGGGGTTGCGGCGGAGGTCGCCGCGGGTCGCCTCGACGTGCCGCTGTACTATCCCGCCACTGCCCCACTCATCCTGGCGCCGCTCGGAGCGTTGTCCCGGCGTCTGGCTTTCGCTCTCTGGGCCGGGGGTGGGATCGGCCTCCTGGCCTTCGCCCTTGCCAAGCAAGGCATGTGGCGCCTCTGGGGCCTGCTCAGCGCTCCGGTGCTGGTGGCGACCTTTCAAGGGCAATGGTCCACCTGGCTAACCGCCGGGGCTGTGCTCCCCTGGCTCGGTTTCGTCTGGGCCGCCAAGCCCAGCATCGGCCTGGCACTCTTCGCCGGTTGGCCCTCACGATCCGCCGCAATCGGAGGGGCGCTGGTTGTCCTGTTATCGCTGATTGTGGTCCCCGGGTGGGTCGGGGAATGGCTCGAGGTGATCCGAGGAACGCCGCACTATCTCGCCCCCATCCTTCGTCCCGGGGGATTCCTTCTGCTCTTGGCGTTCCTCCGATGGCGGCGGCCTGAGGCGCGGATGCTCGGTGCGCTCGCATTGATTCCGCACACCACCAACCCGTACGACATGGTGCCCCTGCTGTTGATCCCTCAATCCCGGCTGGAGCTCGCAGCGTTCATGGGGCTGGGCTATATCGCACAGGCGCTCATCAAAGCGCCGGCGCGAGTGCCCCCGTACGATCCCCTCGATCTCCCGGTTCGATGGCTGGCGATGAACTGGATGACCTTCCTGCTGCTGGTCTACCTCCCGTGCTTGCTGATGGTGCTACGAAGGCCGCAGGGCAAGCCGGCCAGTTCCCCGACAGAGAGCCCAGGCGGCACGCAGTGAGTCGTGGACTGCGCATCGCAACCTCAGGCAGGCTGTACAGGAAGCCGGTGCATAGTATCGCCGCCTCGTTTTGGCAGCATCGTCATCGTGTAGCCGGACAGCGGCCCGGACAGCCGACAGAGAGCACTGCACGGCAGCCGGCAAGCTCGGCACGGAAGCCGGAACGCTCGGCGCGGACACGACCGAGCTCGGCGTCGGCGCCGGTGACCCGGCTCTGTTGGCAGGATCCAGGATTTGGACTAACCTTGACGACGTGAGGCTTCCTCTCTTCCCGACTCTGCTGACATTTTCCCTGGCCGCCTGCGCCGCTCACGCGGTCCGGCCGGCCGGCGACACTGGGGCCGGCACACCGGCCGCGGCGCCTCCCGTTGCGGCCCCCGGTCCCGCAACGTCTCCTCCACCCGAAGCCCGGCCCCGCCCGGCTGAGCCCTCCGGGGCGTCTACGGGCAGCCCTGCCATCGACATCCGTCGCATCGGACAGTGGTATCACACCGGGATCTTGGAACCTCGCCGCCAGGTCATCCAGGATCCCAACGCCTGGGCTCAATTCTGGTCCGAGCTCGGCATGGGCGAACAGCCTGAGGTGGATTTCACCCGTGACCTGGTGATCGCAGTGGCCTCCGGCCAGCATCGGACCGGAGGGTTCTCCATCGCGGTGGAGCAGGTCACCCAGCAGGGCGGCGAGCTCACCATTCGGGTGGTCGAAACCACCCCTGGGCCCGACTGCGTTACCACCAGCGAACTTACCCAGCCGGTCGAGGCAGTCGCGATTCCTGTCGTCCAGTTGTTCAGTTGGCACTTCGTGGAACGCAAAGCCACGTCGGACTGCCGCTAGGGCGGCGGACCGGGCCTATCTCCCCACCCATTCCCGAGATCCATCCGCGCCACTTTGGCAGGAGCAGAAGGCGCTTCGCTCCACCTCTCCGCAGTCCCGCAAATTATTGATCCAATTGAGCTTAGCTTTGACTTGACTTGCCCGGTCGGAGCATGGTAATTCCGGCCAGGACCTGCCTGGGTGGTCCATAGAACTCCTCACCGGGAAGCATTCCGGCCTCGAAAGAATGTCGATGTCATCCAATCCCAACCGTGGCCTGCCCGCGTTTGCCGTCCCCGTCGAGTCGTTGAGCGAATCTGCCACGCGAGTGGCGCCCGAGGCGCGCCCAAGGCATCTCGAGCTGCTCCCGTCGGCTCCGATAGCGCGAACCATCGCGCGAGTGAGCACCGTCCACGGCGAAACCAGAGTAGACGAATACTCCTGGCTGCGCGACCGCGAAGACCCAGAGACCCTCGCGTACCTTCAAGCCGAGAATCGCTACACCCAGGCTGTCATGCGGCACACGGAGGAATTGCAGGAGCAGCTCTACCAGGAGCTGCGCGGCCGAATCAAGGAGACCGATCTCTCGGTGCCGGAGCAGGTCGATGATTGGCTCTACTATGCCAGGACCGAGGCCGGCGGACAGTATCCCATCTATTGCCGGCGGCGCCTCGCAAGCGAATGGGACGAGAGCGTCCTGCTCGACCAGAATCCCCTCGCCGTGGGACATTCCTACTTCCGGCTGGGCGCCTTCGAGGTCAGCCCCGACCACCGCTTCCTGGCTTACTCGATCGACACCTGCGGGTCGGAGTCCTACACCCTCTACCTCAAGGATCTCTGCACCGGCGAGCTGCTGTCGGAGACCCTGACGAACACCGCGCCGGCGGTCGCCTGGGCCAACGACAGCCAGACCCTGTTCTACATCGTCCTCGACGACGCCCGCCGTCCTTGCCGCCTCTATCGGCATCGACTCGGCAGCAACCCGGCGGACGACGCGCTGGTCTACCACGAAGCGGACGAGTCCTTTTTCCTCGACGTCGGCCGTACCCGGAGCCGGCAGCTCATCCAGCTCGACATCAACAGCCATTCCACCTCGGAAGTCCGCTTCGTCAGCGCTGACCGTCCGGAAGATCCCTTCCGGGTGCTGGAGGCGCGGCGACCGGGAGTGGAGTACAACGTCAGCCATCAGGGCGACCGCTTCTTCATCACCACCAATGACGAGGCCCCGAATTTCCGGCTGGTGAGCGCGCCCGTGGCCGATCCATCGCGGGCCAACTGGACCCCGATCCTGCCGCATCGCTCCGCGGTGAAGCTGGACAACACCGACGCGTTCCGCGATCACCTGGTGGTCTATCAGCGGGTGGGGGGGCTCCGGCAGATCCGGATTCTGGACCTGAACGGCGAGGGCGATCACCTGGTCCCCTTCCCCGAGCCGGTCTACAGCGCGCATCCGCACGACAACCTGGAGTTCGACACCACGGTGCTCCGGTTCAGCTACACCTCGCTGGTGACGCCGAGCTCGGTGGTCGACTACGACATGGCCTCGCGGACTTGGGCGGTGCGCAAGCAGACCGAGGTGCTGGGTGGCTACGACGCGTCGTGCTACCGAAGCGAACGGCTCTTCGCGGAAGCACCTGATGGCGCCATGGTTCCGGTCTCCCTGGTCTATCGCCTGCCGCTCGAGCTGGACGCCTCGCGTCCGCTGCTGCTCAACGGCTACGGCGCCTACGGAGTGACCTACGAGCCGGGCTTCTCCTCCCACGCCCTGAGCCTGCTCGACCGGGGCTTCGTGGTGGCCATCGCCCACGTGCGCGGCGGAGAGGAGATGGGACGCGCTTGGTACGAGGGGGGCAAGCTGCTGCAGAAGCGGAATAGTTTCACCGACTTCATCGCCGCGGCGGAGCACCTCATCGCGGCAGGCTATACCTCGCCCGATGGGCTGGTGATCAGCGGCGGGAGCGCCGGCGGGCTGCTAATGGGTGCGGTGACCAATCTCCGGCCCGATCTCTTCCGGGCGGTCCTGGCCGAGGTCCCCTTCGTGGACGTGGTCAACACCATGCTGGATGCGAGCCTGCCGCTCACCGTCATCGAGTACGACGAGTGGGGCAATCCGGCCGACCCCGAGTTCTACCATTACATCCGGTCATACTCTCCCTACGACAACGTCGAATCCAGGGACTACCCCAACATTCTGATCACCGCCGGACTCAACGATCCCAGGGTGGCCTACTGGGAGCCGGCCAAGTGGGCCGCGCGGCTCCGGGCTCGCAAGACCGACCAGAACCGACTCCTCCTCCGGACCAACATGGGTGCGGGCCACGGCGGCGCCTCCGGCCGGTACGACTACCTGCGGGAGGTGGCGTTCAAGTGGGCGTTTGTGCTGGATGTGATGGGGATGGCATAGGGCGGACAGAACAGAGGCGGACGGAAGAGAGGCGGACGGTACGAAGGCGGTCGGTACGAAGGCGGTCGGTGAAGCGGCGGACGTCCGCCTCTCTTCTGTCCGCCTCTGTTCTGTCCGCCTCTGTTCTGTCCGCCGCTGTTCTGTCCGCCTCTCTTCCGTCCGCCTCAGCATCGTCCGCCTCGGTCTCATCCGCCTCACTTCCGTCCGCTACTTCTTATAAAACCCCCGCGCAATCTGCTCCGTCACCGCCCCACCCAACGAGGCAGCGGTTCGTAGAATGGCTCGTGGCGCGGCCGCCGCCAGACCCGACGGCCTCGCGCGGGGCTCGCTCACCAGCGATTCGATCACCTCTGCCGTGCGCCTCCCGGTCGTGTCCCAGTCGAATTGTGGCCCCCTGACCAGCCCCTTGGCCACGAGATCGGCCCGGAGCTTGGGATCGTCCAGCACCCGGCTCAGACCCGCGGCGATGGACCCGGGGTCGGCTGGATCCACCAGCAACGCGGCTCCGCCGGCGACCTCCGGCGCCGCGTGCCGCCCGGAGGATGTCACCACCGGACAGCCGCACGCCATCGCCTCCACGATCGGAATCCCGAAGCCCTCGTACCAGGAGGGCAGCGCGAGACACTCCGCAGCGGAATACAGCGCGGCCAGCTCCTCGTCCGGGACGTAGCCCACATACTTTACTCGATCCTGCAGCTCCAGCTCCTGGATCGGCGCCAGCTCGCGCTCGAAGCTCCAGCGCTTGAACCCCGCCAGCACCAGGTCCAGGTCATGAGTACGGACCAGGCGGGCGAATCCGCGCAGCAGGTTGCCCATGTTCTTGAGCGGCGAGATCCCGCCGAGGAAAAGCACGTACCGCCGGCCCAGACCGAGCTTTGCCCGGAGCGCCGTCTTGGCCGCTTCGGGAGCGGGGCGGAGATAGGGATCCACCCCGTGGGGCACAACGTGCACCCGATCGGGCTTGGCGCCCATCATGATGCAGTCGTCCCGCCCGACCTGGGTGTGGGTGATGAGCGCCGTCGCGCTGCGGCAGAAGGTGGGCACCAGCAGCTGATTGTACCACCGGTTGTGCCAAGGAAAGACGTGGGCCATCGCGAGCTGCTCTCGCCCGGGGATGACTATGAGGGTCGGCACCCGGCTGGTGAGCGGCACCGAGAATTTGCAATTGAACAGCAGGGAGAAACCGTTCTGCTCGGCGTAGCGCGGCACGGTGACCTGATCCCAACGGAGCCGGGAGCGATCGGCCAGCACCACGTTGGTGGCCTCGAACTCCTGGAAGACCTGCCGCTGGGATTCCTCGCTGTAGAGCAGGTGGTAGTCCACCGCGCTCGGATGGGTGAGGAGATAGCGGACCACCCGCTTGGTGAAGACCGTTACCCCGCCCGGGGCGGTGACATGGCGGAGCATGATCCCGACCTTGGGCCGGGTGGCCACTAGCGCTGCCCCAGTTGCGTTTCTCGGTCCATAGGACCACAAGTTATCCGGGTCCCGCGGTAGGGCGGTATGGCGGTACGGGCGGTAGGGCGGTAGGGCGGTAGGTTGAAGGGATCGTCATCCCCAGCGAAGCGAGCGACATGCTTCGGTTCGCCCTACCGCCCTACCGCCTTATCGTGGCAGGATCGAGAACCCCAGGGCGAAGCTCCAGAAGGGCTCGGTTTCACCCCCGACGAGGTACCACCGCCTCAGCAGGTCGGCCCTGAGCGCCGCGCGACGGTCCACTTGCAGCAACACCGCGCCACCCAGGTGCCCCCCCGGCGAGGAACTCGCCTGTGCCCTGGCCGCCCAGGGCCACGATCGCGCTCCCACCGCCGCGCAGCAGGAGCGTGATGGCCGGGAGCGAGAGATTGAAGCCGACGCCCACATCTGGGGTCACTACCAACGCGGGGAGTTGCAGATATTCGGGGAACATTCCCATCCCAAGCTCCAGGCCGAGGCCGTTGTGCTTGAGCCGGCTCAGGTGGAAGCTGAACGCGGTGAGCGCGCCTTCTTCCTCGTAGCGAAAAACCTCTACCGAGCCTCCAGGCGCGGGACCGTCCGGCAGGGGGGCCAGCCTGCTTTGGGCATTGGCCGGGTGGACGGCGAGGGCCAAGGAGAGCTGGAGCATGACTTGGGGAGCCACTCGCATAACCGCCTCCGGTAGTGGGGTCACCGACCAAGCTCGGGGAGGACCGTTGCCCCAGTGTGACCTGGCGAGAACGATGACCCGATGATCCATCTCCATACCCTGGGCGTGGTGGACCTGCGCGGACCGGATGGTGAGGAGCTGCGCGGTGTGCTCCAGCAGCCCAAGCGGCTCGGGCTGCTGGCCTATCTGGCCGTCGCCTGGCCCCACCGATTCCATCGCCGGGATTCTCTCCTGGCCCTCTTCTGGCCGGAGCTGGATCAGGAGCACGCCCGGGCCGCGCTGCGGAGGGCCCTCTACTTCCTTCGCTCGGAATTGGGCTCGGAGGTCCTGGCCGGACGGGGAGACGAGGAGATCGGGGTAGCCGAGCAGGAGCTCTGGTGTGATGCGGCCGCGATGGAGAAGGCATTGGATGCCGGGGAGCCGGAGAAGGGCCTGGAGCTTTACCGGGGTGTGCTGCTGGATGGGCTGTACGTGACGGGAGCTGCGCCTGAGTTCGAGGACTGGCTGGACCGGGAGCGTCGCAGGCTCCAGACCCGGGCAGCCAAGGCCGCTCGGTCCGTCGCGCAGCGCGCCGAGGCCGAAGGGCGAGTGCTCGACGCCGCCGGCTTTGCCCGGCGGGCGCTGGAGCTCAATCCCGACGACGAGGCCGATCTGCAACGGCTGGTGTCGCTCCTGGATCGATCCGGCGATCGCTCGGGAGCGATTCGAGCCTACGAGCTTTTCGCCCGCCGCATGGCCCAGGAGTACGAGCTCGACCCCTCGTCTGAGACCCGCGCCCTGCTCGATGGGATCCGCGCCCGGGCGGAGCCTGCGGCGCGGTCCCGCGCGGCTACTGGCCCAGCTGCGCCTGACCATGGGGCGCTGCCGGGAACTATCGCAGTGCTCCCCTTCGCCGTTCGGGGGGACGCCCGCTATGCCTATCTCGGCGAAGGAATGGTCGATCTCCTCGGCACCAAGCTGGACGGTGCCGGTGACGTCCGCATCGTGGACCCGCACGCGCTGCTCCGTTTCCTCGCGCGTGAGGACCAGGGGGGCGGTGAGCCGCGAGAGGTTGCCGAGCAGTTCGGCGCCGCCCGGTATCTCACCGGAAGCCTCCTGGAGGCGGGTGGCAGGCTGCAGGTGAGCGCGACACTCTACACGCTGGACGGGACGGTGCAGGCGAGCGTCAAGGCCGCGGCCGGAGGCGAGGCAGAACTCTTCGATCTGGTAGATGAGCTGGCGCGCCAGCTCTTGGGCGCGACGTCGGCGGCTGGGGGAACTCGCCTTACCCGCCTCGCGGCACTGACGACCGACTCGCTGGATGCGCTGAAGGGCTACCTGAGCGGTGAGCGGGAGCTGCGCAGCGGCCGCTACTTCGACGCAATGGACGGTTTCCAGAAGGCGGTGGAGGCGGACCCCAACTTTGCGTTAGCGCACTATCGTCTCGCCGCTGCCGCGGCCGGGTGTGCTTTACCTGAGTTCGCGAGGGATTCCGCCGATCGCGCCTTTCAGCATCGGGACCGCCTGGGCCCGCACGACCAGTTGGTTCTCCGGGCGCAACGCGCGTGGCTGCACGGCGCGGTATCCGAGGCCGAGTCACTCTACAACACCACCACCGGCACCTACCCGGACGATGTAGAGGCCTGGTTTCACCTCGGCGATCTGCTGTTTCATTCCAATCCACTCCGGGGGCGCTCCGCCACCGAGGCCAGGGTTCCGTTTGAGCGGGTCGTGCGGCTCGAGCCGGACCATGTCGCCGCCATGGTGCACCTGGTCCGGATCTCGGGGATTCAGGGACGAAAGCCGGAGATGCTCGGCCTGATCGAGCGGATCCTTCGAGCCAGCCCCGAGAGCGACCAGGCCCTGGCGATGCGGGCGCTGCGCGCGTTCTCCACCAACGATCCCGCGGCGATCGCCCAGGTGTCCGAAGAACTGCAAACCGCTCGGGCGATCACGGCCGCCATCGCCTTCTCCGACGTGGCGCTCTACTCGGGAAACCTGGCGGGGGCCGAGCACCTGGCGCGGAGCTTCATTCAGGTAGCCCGCTCGGCCGAGCTGCGGGCGCTCTGCCATGTGCAGGTGGCGCACGTCGCGCTCGCGGCGGGCCGGCGTGAGGTGGCGGACGAGGAACTACGGCTGGCCACCAGTCTGGACGAGACCTGGGGCCTGGAGACCCGCGCGATGTTCGCGGCCCTGCCGTTCTTGCCGCTCAGGGAAGCCGAGGTCCGATCGGCCCGGGGCGCGCTGGCGGCCTGGGATCCCAGCAGAGTCCCGCCCAGCTCGTTCATCATCTTCGCCATGCACAACGGGCTGCACCCCGCCTTTCGGGCGTACCTGCTCGGGCTACTCGAGCTCCGGTTGGGCGACCCGGCGTCGGCCACGGCGCGGCTGGAGGAGCTGTATGCGCTGGACTCGCAGGAGGGATTGGTGCGCAGTCTGGTGGTAGAGCTCCGGGCTCGGCTGGCGCGGGCCGAGGGCAAGCCCGCAGAGGGGCTCGCGCTGCTGGAACGCTCCCGGCCGGAGCTCTGGTTTCAGCTCACGGTCGCGTCGCCGTTCTTCTCCCTTGCCTCGCAGCGGTTCCTGCGGGCCGAGCTGCTGGAGGAGGTGGGGCGGAGGGAGGAGGCGGCCGGGTGGTATGGCGCGATCGCGGAGCGATCGCCGTACGAGCTGATTTACGCGGCGCCGGCGCGGGCGCGAGTGGCGGCGATGGCCGGGCGGTAGCCGGGCTGAAGGAGATCGCTGCCCACGGCCATGTAGTGCGACCATTGCTGCTCGCGAGCTCACGACGAGGGCGACGCTCCCTCCGCGCACTGCAGTCCACGCCATCAAGGCCGCCCTGCTACTACACCTCGGACCGGATGGCGTGCACTGAAC
>Ga0070696_100003456_pt1 | contig 10507 bp, 16 predicted proteins | sample KBSK1253metaG_FD_65474 | JGI IMG/M metagenome (GOLD analysis project Ga0070696, IMG submission 65474) | Corn, switchgrass and miscanthus rhizosphere microbial communities from Kellogg Biological Station, Michigan, USA - KBS K1-25-3 metaG | ecosystem: Host-associated > Plants > Roots >... | reverse complement strand
CTCGGTCAGCTCGAGCCGCGTCAGCAGCTCGGTCTCGCGCCGCGACTGCTCGGCCTGCGGCAGGTCGTAGAGCGAACCCCAGAACCGCAGGTTCTCGCGCACGGTCAGGTGCCCGTACAGCTGCGGCTGGTGGCCGATCCATCCGACCGCGCCGCGCCCTCCCTCGATCTGGGCGCGGCCGGCGCGGGGCTGGATCAGCCCGGCCAGGACTTTGAGGAGCGTCGTCTTTCCCGCGCCGTTGGGACCGAAGACCGCGAGGGTTTGTCCGGCGTGGAGGGTGAAGGAGATGTCGTCGAGCGCCCGCACGGCACCGAACGCGTGCCGCAACCCCTCAGCCAGCAGCATCGATGGCGGCGCCGAGCTCGTTCAGATCGTACGGCTTGACCAGGTACCGGCTGTGCCCCAGGTCCAGAACGTTCATCAGGGGCTCCATGCTCACGTACGCGGTGGTGACCACGACGGGGAGGGCCGGTTGCGTTTCCCGGATGCGCTGCAGCAGCGCGATCCCGTCGGTATCAGGGAGGCGCATGTCGAGGACCAGGACGTCGGGCTGGAACGCGGCGAGTTGGCGCATGGCCTCGGCGCCGTTGGGCGCGTACGCCATGGTGTAGCGACCTTCGAAGAAGCGCTGGTAGGAGTTCCGCAGCGCGGATTCGTCTTCGACGAACAAAACCTTGCGCGGCGTCGGGACGGCCATGATGTCCCAATATACGCCGCGCGCGCGGTCAGGGAACGCCGGTCTCCAGCTCGAAAAGATCGTCCAGCTTGGTGAGCACGAGCAGGAACCGCAGCTCTTCGTTGGCACCACGCAAGCACACCGTTTGACGGCGCTCCGCGGCCTTCCGCTGGATCAGCATCAGGGCACCGAGCCCCGCGCTGTCGACGCCACGCGTGCCCGACAGGTCGATCACGAGGCGGCCGGCGCCCTCTTCGAGGGCATCCAGCAACTCTCCGGCGGCGCGGCGAAATGCCGTGCGCGAGTCGAGATCGAGCCGCTCGGGAGCGGCAAGCGTTTTTTCCATCTGGCGCGTCGACATCACGGTGGTCTCCACAGGCATCGGTGACATAGGTTTCCTCGGGGCCCTGATATGCCACTCCGATGCCACCCCTGCTAACGTGCTTGGCTGCAATCGGTTGTCGAAACTGAGGTGACCGCGCTCACGCTGCGCGGTGCCGCAGAGCGAGCGGCGCAGCGCAACTTGCCAGACCTCCCTCTTCCTTATATCTCACGGTCCATGGCTACCAGCGACCGCATCGAAACGCTCCTCGACGAGCAGCGCAGCTTCGCCCCGCCGCCCGCCTTCCAGGCCGCCGCCCACGTGCGAGACGAGACTCCGTACGAGCAGGCGCGCCGGGACCGGGAGGGCTACTGGGCCGGCTGGGCGAAGCAGCTCGAATGGATCCGGCCCTGGGACCGCGTGCTCGAGTGGAAGCCGCCGCATGCCAAGTGGTTCTTGGGCGGCAAGCTCAACGCCTCGGCCAACTGCCTCGACCGCCACGTGAAGGCCGGCCGCGGCAGCCGCCCGGCCCTCATCTGGGAAGGCGAGCCGGGCGAGACCCGCCGCCTCACTTACGCAGACCTCCTCGCCGAGGTTCAGAAGTTCGCGAACGTGTTGAAGGGCCTGAGCGTGAAAAAGGGCGATCGCGTCGCCATCTACCTGCCCATGGTGCCGGAAGTCGCGGTCGCGATGCTCGCCTGCGCTCGCATCGGCGCCGTGCACACGGTGGTGTTCGGGGGGTTCTCGGCGGAATCGCTGCGGGACCGAATCAACGACGCCGAGGCCAAGGTCCTGATCACCGCCGATGGCGGCTATCGCCGCGGATCGGTCGTCCCCCTCAAGCAGAACGCCGACGACGCGATCTCGGGCACGCCGAGCATCGCCCACGTCGTCGTGCTGAAGCGCACCGGGCAAAGCGTCCCGATGAAGGCGGGACGGGACCAGTGGTGGGCCGATGTGATGGCCAAGGCCAGCCCCTCGTGCCCGCCCGAAGCGATGGACGCGGAGGATCCCCTCTACATCCTGTACACGTCGGGCACGACCGGAAAGCCGAAAGGCATCCTGCATACGACGGGCGGCTACCTGACGCACGTCTACGCCACGACCAAGTGGGTGTTCGATCTCAAGGACTCGGACGTCTTCTGGTGCACGGCGGACGTGGGCTGGGTGACGGGTCATTCGTATGTTGTGTACGGACCCCTCGCGCTTGGCGTCACCGAGGTGATGTATGAGGGAGCGCCCGACCATCCCACGAAGGACCGGTTCTGGGCGATCTGCGCGAAGCACGGCGTGACCGTCTTCTACACGGCGCCGACGGCGATCCGCGCGTTCATGAAGTGGGGCGTCGAGCTTCCCGCCAAGCACGACCTCTCGAAGCTCCGCCTGCTCGGCACGGTCGGCGAGCCGATCAACCCTGAAGCGTGGATGTGGTACCAGGAGCACATCGGCGGCGGCCGCTGCCCCATCGTCGACACGTGGTGGCAGACCGAGACGGGCGGGATCATGATCACGCCTCTCCCCGGCGTCACGAAGACGCGTCCCGGTTCGGCGACGGTCCCGTTCCCGGGCATCGACGCGAAGTTGCTCGACGGCCAGGGCAAGGAAGTGAAGGTCGGCGGCGGCTACCTCGCCATCACGAGCCCGTGGCCGGGGATGCTGCGCACGATTTGGGGCGACGACGAGCGCTATCGCTCCGTGTACTGGAGCCGCTGGCCCGACACCTACTTCCCGGGCGATGGCGCCAAGCGCGGCGATGACGGCTACTACTGGATCCTGGGCCGCGTCGACGACGTCCTCAACGTCGCCGGCCATCGCATCGGCACCATGGAGGTGGAGAGCGCGCTGGTCGATCATCCCGCCGTCGCCGAAGCGGCGGTGGTGGGCAAGGCGCACGAGCTGAAGGGTCAGGCGCTCGCCGCGTTCGTCACCCTCAAGGAAGGCCGCCAGGCAACGGACGCGCTGCGCGAGGAGCTGAAGCAGCACGTGGCGAAGAAGATCGGCGCGCTCGCGAAGCCCGACGACATCCTGTTCTCAGCCGACCTGCCCAAGACGCGCAGCGGCAAAATCATGCGCCGCTTGCTCAAGGACATCGCCGAGGGGAGGACGCTGGGGGATACGACGACGCTCGCCGATCCGGCGGTCGTCGCGCGGCTCAAGGATCAGTACGAGGCGCAGGAGAGCTAGACGGCGAAGGGCGGCGAAAGGCGGCGAAGGTCGCCGTCATCCAGATGAGGGCCATGATTACGGCGCTCGCCACACACCAGCGGCAGATCGCGTGGATGACGAAGAGCTCGAGATAGGTGAGCCAGCCGCTGAAGAGGACGCCGCCTGTCGCGAGGGCGGCGATGAGGAGCGTCGGGCCGCGCCGCGCGAGCCGCGCCGGTTGCAGGCCGACGAGCGTGACCGCGAGGATCGCGGTGTATCCCGCCACACCGTAGAATGCGACCGGGATTCCGAACAGCACCGCCCATCGGCTCGTCTGTACGGTGTCGCAGCCGCCGGTGCCGCACTTCAGCTCCCCACCGATGCCAAGCGCGTGGAGGCCCAGGTACAGCGCCACGAACCAGCCGACCAGCGCGAGGACCGCGATGGTCTGGCGGTGCCGCATTATTTCCGGCGGGCCGGCAAGCTGTCCACCAAGCGCTTGAAGTCATCCGACGTGGGCAGGCGGGAGCTGCGCAGCTCCGTCCCATTCACGAAGAACGTCGGTGTGCCGTTCACGTTGCGCTGCAGCCCTTCCTGAACGCTGAACTCGATGCGCGATGCGAAGCGGCCACTGGCCATGCAGGCGTCGTAGCGGGTCACGTCGGCCCCCGCGGCCTTCGCGAGATCGCGGAACAAGCCCGTGGGGTTCTTCCCGGTCAGCGCCCAGCTGTGGTTATAGAAGAGCTGATCCTGCATCTCCAAAAACTTCCCTTGTTCACCCGCGCACTGGGCCGCGTGCGCCGCGTAGCGTGAGTACTTGTGAATCGAAAGCGGAAAGTCGCGGAACCGCCACCGCACTCGTCCCGTCGCGATGAGCTGCTCCTTGATCGTCGGCATCTGGACGACCGCGAAGCTCGCGCAGATGGGGCATTCAAAGTCCACATACTCGACGATCTCGACGCGCGCGCTGTCGCTCCCGAGCGTGTTGCCGCGGAAACCGTCGTCGAGGACAGTCGCGGGCGCCTCGGTGGCGGCGCGGGGGGCAGAGGGATTGGATCGCAGCAGGTACACGAGCATCGCGCCGAGGGCCAGCGTCAGCACCCCCAGCATCATGTAGAACCGATTCATTCCGGCGAGGCCCTCCTCCAAGGTTCGTCGTCGTCGGGCTCGTCGAACGTCGACTCGTCGAGCCGCTGCTGCGCCTCGTCTACGATGCGCCGGCTTTCGGACACTTCCGGCGTGTCGTAGGTGCTGCGGACTTCGTAATGGAACAGCTCACTGCGCGCGTTCCCCAGCAGTTTCTGAAGCTCCGGCGCCGCGTGCAGCAGCCGCCCACCGCCCTGCCGGTCCAGCTCCTGAATCCGCTCGGCCAGGGCTCTGAGCAGCGCCACCAGGCGCTGCGCGCGCTCCGGACCGTAGACTTCCTCGCTCATCGGGACCTCCCGGGGGCGCATCGGGAACCCACGCCCCCCGCCGTGGCATTATACCACACAACCCATTATCTTGCGGCGCCGTCACACCAAACGCCCTTCAGCCTGAGAGGAGCACCGCCCGAATGGCCAAGAAACGTAGCGAGCCACGGAAGATGACAACCCCCACGACATTCGAACAGGCGCGCGACGAGCTGTTCTCACACATTCTTCGCTGCGGCGTGCTCGAAGCGAATCCCGAACATCAAAAAGAGTGGTTCGACGATACCATGGGGTACCTCGCCGACCGCTTCGAAGACCTGAGCGACGTCGAGTTGGGCGAGCTGCGCGTGCTGGGCGAGCGGTACTGCCGCCCCGTCGTGGCCCGGACCGCTCCCGTCGGCGCAGACGCCTAAGACTGAAACCACCGGCTGCGCCATCCCGCGGCGATTCGCGCGCCGCCGGCCAGCCCCAATTCCGCGTACCACCCGCCGCGCCGGCCCGGCGCGGCTTCGAGTCCCAGTAACAAGGCCAGATACCCGCGCCCCGACGTCCCGCGGCGCCCGGCGATCGCTACCCCGATCCCTCCGTAGACCCCGGTCCCCCGTCGCGCCGCGGGCGTGACCAGAAACTGCGCCGTCAACTGCGCGCGCGCCGCCATCTGCTTGTCCTCGAGCCCCGCGTCGAACGCGAACGCGATGCGGCTCTGTCCACCCGGCCGATAGCCGGCGCCGACTTCGACGGCGGCTAGCGTGTGGCGGGCGACGGTGAGTGCGGCGCCCGCGCCGGCCTCGACCGCGCTGAGGCGCTGAGCCGAGAGTGGCGCGCCCCCCCCGAGCGTGACGAGCGCGAGGCCGACCAGCGACCCTCTATGCAACGGTGACGTCGTAGCTGATGCTGATGTCGGGCGCGAGCGACGCCACGACCGAGCAATACTTCTCGAGCGACAGGTCGATGGCCCGGCGCACCTTCGCGTCGTCGGCGCCCTCGCCCCGGACGGTGAAGTGAAACGCGATCGCCGTGTAGCGCCGCGGTTCCGTCTCGCGCCGCGTGCCGAGCATCGCGACCTCGAGCGCCTCGAGCTTGACGCGCTGTTTCTTCAGGATGATGACGACGTCGGCGGCGGAGCACGTCGCCGCAGCGGTGAGCAACAGCTCCACCGGGGAGGTCGCCGCGCGCGCGTTGCCGTCCACCGCCACGGGCGGGCGGCCGGCGGGGCCGCCTTCGAATTGCAACTCTTCCTTCCAGCGAATCGAAACCGCTGCCGTCGGTGCCGCCACGCTCAGTTCCCCCGCCGCGTCGTGAGGCCGACGTAGATGCGGTGGCGCCGCATCGTGTCCATCCCGTGGTACTCGAGCAGCCAGTTGAACGTCGACCGGTAGTGCAGCTCGAAACCGAACACGAGGTTCAGCCACACGTCGGGACACTGCGGATCGGTGCCACAGGCTTCGTGACCGGCGAACGAGAGCCCGGTGCCGATGTACGGCGTGGCGACTTCCTCGTCATCGGTGAAGCGCCACAGCGCTTCCATGCTGGCGACGTAGGTGTTCTCACCGTTGAACACGCCGATCTCGCCCGACGGGCGGAGGCGCACGCGCTTCGAGAACAGATTGCCCATATCGATCGTGGTGCCGAACACGAGCTGTCCGTCGCCCTTCAAATCGATCCCCGTGCGCACGCCGAATCCGAACATCCCGATCCGCGTGCCGCCGCCCGATCCGCCGCTCTTGGGCGGGGAAAACTGCTGGGCCGCCAGCGACCCCGCCGTGACGGCTCCGAGGAATATGGTGGTCAGGAAGCGCATCCCGTGTCTCCCGTTAGCGGTGCGCCGCGACCCGCGCGGCGGCCCGTCCGTAATCCCAGGTGGCGTACACCGCGATGGCGGCGGTGGCCCACGCGAGCGGCCGCACCAGCGTCGAACCCGCGGTGTAGGCCACGAGCGTCAAGATCTGCGCGACCGTCACGGCCTTGCCGCCCGCCCGCGCGGGCAGGGCCACCGGACGGCGCAGCAACCAGGTGCCGAAGAATCCGAGCACCGCCAGTACGTCGCGCAGCAACACGCCGACCAGCTCGTACCACGTCAGGGCGCCGCGGCTGGCGATCGTGAGGAAGGCGACGGCCGCGAAGACCTTGTCGGCGATCGGGTCGAGCACCGCGCCCGCCCGGGACGCGCCGATCCGGCGCGCCAACATCCCGTCCACGAAGTCCGATGCCGCCGCGACCGCCACGATGGTGAACTGCCACGCGGGCCGGTGCGCGAACGGAAACAGCGCGGCGAGCGGAAGCCGAAGCGCCGTCACGACATCCGCCCAGGTCCCCCACGGTTTCACTTGCCCGCGCCTCCCCGGAACCGTACTTTCCGCCGGTGGACCTGAAGCTGCTGAAGCAGGCTGCCATCTTCCAAGACCTCGACGAGGGCGAGCTCGCCCGCGTGGCCGAGGTGTGCCGCGAGCAGAAGTTTACGGTCGGTCAGTACGTCTTCAAGGAGGGAGAGCCCGGGAACCGCCTTTTCCTCATCTCCGAAGGCGAAGTCCGGATCTCCCGCACCATCCCGGGCTCAGGCGAGGAGGCGCTCGCCGTCCTGAAGCCGGGAGCCTGCTTCGGCGAAATGTCGATCTTCGATCGCTCCGAACGCTCGACCGACGCCATCGCCAACATCTCTTGCACCCTGATTACGATTTCCCGTTCCGACTTCGAGCTGCTGCTCGACTTCAACCGCGACGTCGCGTACAAGGTCCTCTGGTCGGTCGTGCGGCTGCTCTCCGCCCGGCTCCGGGTGACGAACGACAACCTGCGGTCGTTCCTCGCCATGTCCATGTTCTAGGTGGTAACTGCCGTCATCCCGTGCGGCGGCCTCGGGACGCGCATGGCCTCCGTCGCCGGAACCCTTCCTAAAGAGTTGCTCCCCGTAGCCGGCAAACCGGTGCTTCAGTGGACGTTGGACGAGGCCGCCGCCGCAGGCATCGAGCGCGCCGTCATCGTCACCAGACCAGGCAAACCCCAGATCGCGGAGTTTCTTTCGGGCCGTCCGGCCGTCGGGCCGTCCGTCAGTCTGGTGGTCCAACCGGAGCCCCGCGGCCTCGGTGATGCCCTGACCTGCGCGCGCCCGCTGCTCGGCGAGGACGACGTCGCCGTCCTGCTGCCCGACAACCTGTTCGCGCGCCCCGGCCCGATGGCCTCGGTGCTCGAGGCGTACCGGCGCACCGGCGAGTCGTCGGTGTTGCTCGCCGAAGTGCCCGCCGCTCGCACGCCCGTGCGCGGGGCGACGGGCCGCGCGTCGTGCCGCCGCCGCCGCGACGGATTGTGGGACGTGGTGGCCGTCGCCGAGAAAGCCCCGGCCGAACCCTCCACGCTTACCCCCATCGGACGCTGGGTGTTCGCGCCCTCCGTCTTCGAGCGTTTCGAGCGGCTCCGTGCCCGTCTCCCGGCGGGGTCAGAGCTGGATGATGTGCCGGTGCTGCAGGAGCTAGCGGTCGAAGGCCGCCTCATCGGTGTACCACTCGCCGGCGTGTTCTACGACGTGGGCCAACCCGCCGGTTATCTTGAGGCCACTCATGCGTTCTGACCGCTGCGCCGTCCTCGCAGTCTTCGCCGTCACGGGTCTCGCGCTCGCCGCAGCGTGCGGCGACAACGGTCCGAGTGGCACTCCGCGCGTCGTCATCGCTCCGATCCTCGACTCGCTGTTCGTCGGCGACACCATCACGACGCGCGTCGCCCGCTACTTCGACGCGAATGGCGACTCGCAAGCGACCGGTCCCGTCCGCTGGTTCAGCGCCGATCAGGGGGTATTCACGGTCGACAGCGTGACCGGCGCGATCGCCGGAGTCGGCCGCGGTGCCGCCGTCCTGTCGGCGCGCGCGAACGGCGTGACCGGGACGTCGCTGCTGGTCGTGTCGCGCGTCCTCGATCTCTCGCTGCTGCTCGATACCGTCTACTTGATGGCCGGAGACACCTTCACGGCCCCCGTCTCGGTCCGCCGGAAAGGTGGGAGTCCCCCGCCGGTCTGGTTCACTCGGGTAAACAACGGCGTGGTCACGGTCGACTCGGCGACGGGCCGGATCACCGCGATCGGCACCGGGGGTCCGATCCCCTTCACCGCGCATGCCGACACGGTCAGCGCTGGAGGCACGGTGGAGGTCGTGGCGCTGACGGACACCGTCGGCGGCAAGGGGTCGTTCTCGGTGCTCGGCACGGTGATCCACCGTGCGCGCGCCGGGGCGCGCGCCGTCACGTACCGGCGCCTGGGTGACACGGCGACGTTCCGGGTGTCGCTGCCGGTGGTCGTCGCCGGCGTGGCGATCGAGAACATCGTGATCACACTGCGTGATTCGGTCGCGGCGGCGGGCACGGCATCGATCGACTCGATCTCCGTCAACGAAGCGTTCGCTACGAATGCAGACCCCGTGTGCCGCCCGCCCCGGTCGTGGGCCATCTGGTCGGTGTTGAGCAGCCCCCCGCTGCGTGGTCTGTCGCGACAGGGTGGCACGATCACGATCACGCAGGTCACGCCGGTCGCGCACGGTCTCGCCGCCAGCGGACGGTTCAGTTTCAGCGGTCAGCGCACCGATTTGTACGACGATCCGCTTGGCCGCCTGCCGATCCGCGGCACGTTCGTGACACCAGTCATAGCAGACAACCGGCCCTGCTTCTGAAGTTCGAAACCGTATTCGCCGACCTGGGCGGTGTGTCGCCGGAGCGTCTCGCCGATCCACAGAGTCTATCCGGTCTGCTGCTCGCGGCCGCGAACGCCGCGGGGCTCAATCCCGTCACACCACCGGCGGTCACGGCGGGTCCCATGGGCGTTGGCGTGGCCCTGATCTGCCACGGCGGTCACATCACCCTGCATGCAGCCCCAGGCGAGGGGCTGTGCTTCGTGGACGTCGCGGGGCTCAGCGGTACCTACCCGCAACGGGGCTTGGACGTGATCATCAAGCGGCTGGGCGCGCGCGAAGTGCGGACCGACTCGCGCCGCCGCGGTCCCGTCATTGGAACCCTCGATCCGGAGCGAACATGAACGCACTGGCGCCGTACGCCGCGTTTTTCATGCGGTTGGCAGTGGGGGGAGTGTTCTTGAGCCGCGGCCTCGATCGAATTCAGGGCGGCATCCCGCACCTGTCGTTCGGGACGCTCTGGATCTTGTTCGTTCTTGCGATCGAGACGGTCGGGGCGGTGAGTGTGCTACTCGGGATCTGGACCCGCTTCTGGGCCACCGCGATGGCGGTGTTCATGGCGGTGACGATTTTGACCAGCAAGCTGCCCAATCACGCCAATTTCGAACTGGAGGCCCTGCTGCTCGCCGGCGCCGTCACGCTCATGGCGCTGGGCGACGGGCCCCTCTCGATCGGCATCCGCTTCAAGAAGGCGAGTTAGTGCAGGATCCTTAAGACTCCCGCGTCCGCGCCGGCCCGGAGAAACGTCTCCGGGTCGGTGGCGGGAATGGCGAGCCCCGTTTGTTTGCGCCACCGCTTGGCGCTCGCCTCCATGTACTGCTCCAGCGATCCCCCAGCCCACTCGGCGGCGTCGTCTTTCATCTGCCGCACGATCTCTTCCCAGGTGCCCACGTAGGTCACGCCCGACGCGATGCTCACGCGGTGTACCTCACCGGCAGCACCGGTCCCGCGCGTGCGCATCCCCTGCAACTCGGTGAGCAGCGTGCCGAACAGCTCCAGCTGCCGGGGATCGCGAATCTGGCCGTCGGGGCCCATCGCTTCGATCTCCGCGAGCATGAGGTCGTCAGCCTGCGCGTCGCCTGCGAGGTCGTTCAGGCGGTCGTGCCAGGGCACCAGCTCCGGATCGTCCTCAGGGAGGCGATAGACGCTCTTCTTGAGCTCGATCAGCCGCCAGATCGCGAGGGCGTCGTAATGCTCCTCGGGATCGGTGCGCTCGAGATGGAACAGGGTGGCTTCATACTCGCCGCGGTCGTACAGGAGGTTGGCGAGGTAGATGCGCGCTTCG
>Ga0070696_100003454_pt1 | contig 10516 bp, 8 predicted proteins | sample KBSK1253metaG_FD_65474 | JGI IMG/M metagenome (GOLD analysis project Ga0070696, IMG submission 65474) | Corn, switchgrass and miscanthus rhizosphere microbial communities from Kellogg Biological Station, Michigan, USA - KBS K1-25-3 metaG | ecosystem: Host-associated > Plants > Roots >... | reverse complement strand
AGGATCGCGCAGTCGAGGGCCGGCGTCGCCAGCTCGTCCCGTCCGGAGGCGGACCGCACGAGGAAGAGGTTCGCGCTCGTCGCCTCCGACAGGTAGCCGCCCGTCGTGAGGAAGAGCGCGTCGTCCGCGCCGGCGCGGCGGGCCTCGACGCGGGCGAAGACGTAGTCGGCGCGACTCGTCGTCTTGAGGCTCGAGAGCGGGTTGGCGGGGTCGCGGCGGACGGAGCTCGCGACGAGGTGCAGCCCGCGCCGGAGATGGTCCTCGGGCGGCGGCGGGACCGGCCACGCCTGGATGACGATCGTCGGGTCGGTGTGTTCGAGGGGCAGCAGGCCGCGCGCGGTCACGCTGCCGCGGCTGACAGTGACGCGGATCGAGGCGTCGCCGTCGGGCCCGCCGAGGCCATCTGCCTCGAGCAGCGCACCGATGGCCGCGGCGATTCTCGTCTCGGTGCCCGGCGCGAGCTGGATGTCGAGCCCGGTCGCCGAGCGTCGGAGGCGGTCCAGGTGCTCCTCGATCTCGGTCGGGCGGCCGCCGCGCGCGCGCACCGTCTCGAACACGCCGTCGCCGAGCTGGAAGCCGCGGTCGAAGGCGGAGAGGTGCCTCGCATCCGCGGGCAGCAGATCGCCGTCGACCCAGACGTGGCGGCCCGCGAGGGCAGGTGCGACGCCCCGTGCGGCCTCCTCGCTCACGCGACCTCGCGGGCCCCGATCGCGGAGAGCGGCCCGCGCGCCTTGGCGACGGTCTCGTCCCACTCCGCCGCGGGATCGCTGCGCCAGGTGATCCCGCCGCCGACGTGGAGCGTCAGGCGCTCGCCGTCGGCGACGAACGACCGGATCAGGATGCTCGTGCCCATCGCGCCGTCCGGGCCCAGCCAGCCGGCGATGCCCGTGTACGGCGCTCGGCGCACGGGCTCCAGGCCCTCGAGCAGCTGCATGGCCCGGATCTTCGGGGCGCCGGTGATCGATCCGCCCGGAAACGAGGCGGCAAGGAGGTCGAAGGCATCCCGCCCGGCCTCGAGTCGGCCGGTGACCGTGCTCACGAGGTGCTGGACGGCCGCGGTCCGCTCGAGGCGGCACAGCCTCGGGACGCGGACGCTGCCGGGCCGGCACACGCGACCGAGGTCGTTGCGGAGGACGTCCACGATCATCACGTTCTCGGCGCGGTCCTTGGCCGAGGCCAGCAGCTCGCATGCGAGCGCGCGATCCGCGGCGCGGTCGCGGCCTCGTGGGCGCGTGCCCTTGATCGGGTTCGTCTCGACCAGGCCCTCGCGGGTCACCGACAGGAACGGCTCGGGCGAGGCCGACATGATGGCCCGCGGCGCCCCCGTGAACGGGCTCGGCCCGAGGTCGACGAACGCCGCGAAGAGCGCTGGATCGCCCGTGCGCAGGCGCCTGTACAGCGGCCACGGGGCGCCCCGGAATGGGGTCTCGAGCCGGCGCGTCAGGTTCGCCTGGTAAATCTCGCCGTCGGCGATCGACTGCCGGATCGAGGCGACGCCGGCCTCGTACTCGGCCCGGGTGAGCCCGGAGCGCAGCTCGAACGCATCCGGGACGGGCGCAGTATCGGCCGCGCTCGGCGCAGGGCCGTCGATTCGCTCCCGGACCTCCGCGAGCCGCCGGTCCAGCCGCCCGACTCGCTCGTCCACCGCCCGTCCAGCGAGCCAGGCCCGACCCTCGCGGCGGTCCCAGGCGATCACCCAGTCGTGGAGCGCAAGGCCGAGCGTCGGGAGCTCCTGGTCCGCGGCGGCGATCGACGGCATCCGCTCGAGCTGCCTGCCCAGGTCGTAGCCGATGAAGCCGGCCAGGCCGCCTGTGAACGGCGGCGCGGCGCGATCGTCTACCGCATCGGCAGGCAGCCGGGCGAGGAGCCGCCTCGCGGTCGCGAAGACATCGGTGCCCGCCGACGGGGCTTCGATGGCGGCGACGGGATCGGCGGTCAGATAGGTCCAGCGAGCGTTCCGGCCCGGACGCGCGCTCTCGAGCAGGACCAGCCCGGGCAGGTCGCGGAAACGCTCGGCGACGTCCATCGGCGCGGCGTCGTCGAGCTGCGGCACCGCGTCGACGCGGATGCCCGGCCGCGCCTGGATCTCGGATCGCTCCACGGGCCGATCATATCGGCCGGGGATTGCGGACGATACTACGGCGCCGTAGTATCTCGGCGATGGCTCGGCTCGGAACCGCCGGCGTCCTCGTGGCGCTCGCCCTCGTGGCGTGCACGCCGACGGCGCCGACACAGCTGCCCACCGCGGGTGCCACGGAGCCGCCGGCGACGACCACCGCGGCCGGCACGCTCGCGCCCTCGCCCAGCCCGGACCGCCTCGCCGGCTGGCGATCGGACCTGGACATGCTGGTCCCGTCGATGGCCCGGATCCACCCGGACCTCACCCATGGCGTGTCGCGCGCGGCGCTCGACACGGCCGTCGCCGATCTCGTCGCCGGCATCTCCACCTCGTCCGACGACGAGCTCATGACCGGCGTGCTGCACGTCGTCGCGATGGTCAGCAGCCATGGCTGCGACGCGCATACCGGCGCCTTCGTGTGGGGCACGGGCACGTATCCCGTCGACAGCCTGCCGCTCCGGCTCTGGCTGTTCCGGAACAGCGACGGCGTGGACGATGTCGTCATCGTGGATGCGCTGCCGGCGTACGAGGGCCTGATCGGCGCGACGATCGACGCCGTCGACGGCGTCCCGCTCAGCGACGCCTTGCGACGGCTCGACCCGTTGATCCCGCGTGACAACGCGCAGACCGTTCGGCTGCTGACGCCCCGCTTCCTGCTCATCCCGCAGATCCTTCGCGGGATCGGGGTGGGTGACGGGGGGGACGTGACCTTGACGTTGAAGGACATCGCCGACCCCCAGGACGTGACACCCGTCCCGATGGCCGACTACAACGCGTGGGCCGGGCCGTACGGGCTGCATCTCCCGGCGGACCCGGACGTCCTGTACCTGTCGCGCATCGCCGACGCGTTGTGGTGGCAGCGCCTGCAGGACGGCGACACGCTCTTCGTGCAGTACAACCGCATGGATCGGCTGGCGCAGAGCCGGTTCAACGAGCTTCGCGCGGAGCTGCACAAGTCCGACGTGGCCCGGGTCGTGCTCGACCTGCGTCACAACTTCGGTGGCGAGGTGTCCGAGGTCGATCGGATGATGGGGCTGTTCGAGGACCCGGCGGTCGACCAGCCGGACCGCCTCTTCGTGCTCACCGGGCGAAACACCTTCTCGGCCGCGAGCCTGCTCGTCGCGCGGCTCGACCACGACACCGGCGCGACGATCGTCGGGGAGGCCATGGGCGGCTGCCCGACCTCGTACGGCAACCCCGAGGAATTCACCCTGCCGTTCTCGGGGATCGTGGTGAGCGTGGCCGGCATGCTCGAGGTCGGCATCGCCACCGACGACGCCCGCGCCACGATCGAGCCGGACATCGCCACGCAGCTGACCTTCGATGAGTGGGCCGACGGCAGCGATCCGGCACTGGGCATGATCTCGACGCTCGTGCCATGAGCACGCCGCCGGGTCACGCCGCACGTCCGGACCCGCTCGAGACCTCGCTCCTGTTCGAGGTCTTCGCCCTCAACCAGGCCGTCGGGCGCTTCCTCACGGCAGCCATGTGCGACGGCCCGCTCACGCCGTCCGAGTACGCGGTCTACAGCGCGATGTTCGAGCTGGAGTCGGGCACCCCGACAGCGCTCGCGACGCGGCTCGGCATGCGCCTCACGACGTTCATGGATCAGCTCCGCCTGGTCGAGGCACGCGGCCATGCGCGCCGGCTGCCCAACCCGGCGGATCGCCGCTCCTACCGGGTCGTGCTCACGGCGGACGGTCTCGCCGCCCACCGTGCGGCGAACCGGCTGTTCGAGGGTGCACACGACGAGTTCGTGGAGGCGCTGGGCGGCGGCGAGGTGCGGCCTCGCCAGGTCCTGCGGGCGATGCGCGACGCCGCCGACCGTGCGCGGACCGCCGCGATCGAGGCTAGTCGGCGCCCGTCGTCCGCTGCCGCCGGCTGAACTCGTCGAGGATCGCCGCGCACTCGCCGGCGAGGCGCTGCGCCTGGCGCGCGATCCACGGATCGACGCGGCTGGAATCCTCGATCGTCAGCGTCGCGCCGCCTGGACCGTCGTCGATCACGATCCCGCTGCTGTTCCGGTAGTCCGCCATCCAGTTCGACTGCAGCTGGATCAGCGCGTCGGCCACGACGCGCGGCTCGAACAACCAGTCCAGCCACGTCGCATTCAGCCGATCGACGATCTCGGACAGCGGCACCGCGCGGCCGCGCGGCAGGCGGGCCGCGAGGTCGACGACGCGCAATGACGCGAATGCGTCGCCCGACTCGGCGACGACGGGCGGCGCAATGGACGCCTCGGGCATGCCGGGTGGGGCGGGGCGCATTCCCGCGAACGCCGAATCGTTCCGATCAACCACGCCCGAATGCTATGGCGTCGGAACGTCCGGGGGTTCGGGCTCTGCCGAGGGTTCGGGCGCTGCCGTGTCCAGCGCCTAGAGCAGCTCCCCATGGGAAGACGCCGTGGGCTCGCCGTCGCGCGGCCGGGGCTCCTCGCCCGGCGCGTACGAGCCTGGCCCCTTGGCGCCGTTCGCCTCCGGCGTGCCGTTCGAGCCGGCCTCGAGCACCGGCAGTGGCCGGGCCGCCTTGCCCTCGATCGCGCCGACACCGAAGGGCACCCACTTCGACGGGTCCTGCAGCCGGTGCGCCTCGGTGTTGCCCCGGGCGTGGACGTCCTCGAAGCCTTTCGGCTCGATCCACATCCGCTCGCCCTCGAGCAGCCCGAGCACGCCGGACTGGCCGGGCTCGGGGCGCTCGTGCTGGCAGTAGGCGCACGCCGCCTGGTCGTGCTTCTCGTAGGTCTCGGGCTCCTCGTAGGTCGTGATGTAGCCCTCGTAGTTGCGCAGCACGACCTTGTGATCCGAGTAGCTGATCAGGTAGTTGGGCATCACCGGGATCTTGCCGCCGCCGCCCGGAGCGTCGATGACGTACGTCGGGACTGCGTAGCCGGAGGTGTGGCCGCGGAGACCCTCCATGATCTCGAGGCCCTTCCCGACGGGCGTCCGGAAGTGCCCCGAGCCCTCGACCAGGTCGCACTGGTAGAGGTAGTAGGGCCGGATCCTGTTCTCGACCAGACGGTGTACGAGCGCGCGCTGGATGTGGACGCAGTCGTTCACGCCGGCGAGCAGGACGCTCTGGTTGCCGACCGGGAGCCCGGCCTTGGTCAGCTTGTCGACCGCGCGCGAGACCTCCGGCGTGATCTCGTTCGGGTGGTTGAAGTGCAAGTTGATCCACAGCGGGTGGTACTTCTCGAGCATCTCGCACAGCTCGTCGTCGATCCGCTGCGGCAGGAACACCGGGACCCGCGACCCGATCCGGATGATCTCGATGTGGGGGATCTCGCGGATGCCGCGGAGGATCTTCTCGAACAGCTTGGGGGCCAGGGTCAGGCCGTCGCCGCCGGAGATGAGGACGTCGCGGACCTGCGGCGTCCGGCGCAGGTACTCGAGCTGGGCCTCGTGGTCGCGGCTGTTGAAGTTCTGGGTAGGGTCGCCCACGATCCGGCTGCGGGTGCAATAGCGGCAGTAGCTCGCGCACTGCGTCGTGACGAGCATCAGCACGCGGTCGGGATAGCGATGGACCAGGCCGGGGACGGGCGAGTGGCGGTCCTCGGCGAGCGAGTCCTCCATCATCGCCGTGAACGCCTGGTGCTCCCGCCCGAGCGGGATGACCTGGCGGCGGATCGGGTCGGTTGGGTCGTCCGGGTCGATCAGGCTCGCGAAGTACGGCGTGATGTCGACGCGGAACTTGTCGTCTGCGGTCAGGCCGTCTCGTTCCTCGTCGGTGAGGTTGAGGACTGCCGCGACCTCGTCGACGGTGTTGATCCGGTTGCTGAGCTGCCAGCGCCAGTCGTTCCACTTCTCATCGGGAACGTCCTGCCAGATCGGGGCGCGCCGGCTCACGGCCGGCTTTCCATCGGGCCCGAGCGCCTGCGCCGGGTCGCGCGGATTGACCCACGGCTGCTCCGCGGCGGCGGCAACCGCGTCCTGGTGCGCGACGGCGGCCTTGATCTCCTGGGCGTCCACGCGAGCTCGCTCTCCGATCAGCTTCGTCCCGCCTGACGCGGGGCGACTGCATAAAGTCTATGCAGTCTGCAAGCCCGCGGATCATAGCGCGAGGGTCCCGGGCGTTCCAGCCGAATGGCAGCCAATACCATCACGCCATGCCCGACGAGGAGCTGCCCGAGCACGTCCGCCTGAATCGCGAGTCGTGGGATGCGTACGCGCCGGAGATGGTCGAGCGCGGTCGGCGCAGCTGGGCGGAGGAACCGTACTGGGGGATCTGGCACATCCCGGAGACGGAGCTGCGTCTGCTCCCGGACGACCTCGCCGGCAAGGACGTGGTCGAGCTCGGCTGCGGCACTGCGTACGTCTCCGCGTGGCTGGCGCGCCGCGGGGCGCGGCCCGTCGGCATCGACAACTCGCCCGCGCAGCTCGAGTCCGCGCGGATGTTCCAGCGCGAGTTCGGGCTCGAGTTTCCGCTCCACCTGGGCTATGCCGAGAAGACGCCGTTCGACGACGAGAGCTTCGACTACGCGATCAGCGAGTACGGAGCCGTCCTGTGGGCCGATCCCTACCGATGGATCCCCGAGGCCGCCCGGATCCTGCGGCCCGGCGGCGAGCTGTTGCTGTACACGGGCACGCCGCTCTTGATCATGACCAGTCCGGACCTCGAGGCCGACGGCCCCGCCGGCACGGAGCTGCTCCGGCCGTACTTCGGGATGCATCGGGTGACCTGGCCCGAAGACACCGGGGTTGAGTTCCACCTGCCCCACGGCGAGTGGATCCGGCTCCTGCGCGAGAACGGCTTCGAGATCGAGCGCATGGTCGAGATCCAGGCGCCCGCCGACGCGGTCGCCGACCCGCAATGGAACTTCGTCACGCCCGAGTGGGCACACCGGTGGCCGTCCGAGGAGGCCTGGATGGCGCGCAAGCGCGGCTGATGGATCGGCGGTCCCGTCCGCCGATGCGCGGGCGGGGCTACTCCCCGATCACGCTCCAGATGAAGCCCATCGAGATGAAGAAGCCCGAGAAGAGGGCGATCAGCCCGAGGCCGCCGTAGGGTGAGTTCGCGCCCTCGTGGGAGACCAGCTGGAGCCCGACGCCGAACACGACCGCCCACAGCACGAACAGCATCCCGAAGAGCCACTTGCCGTTCGGGCCGGTGATCCGCTTCGTCCAGCGCGACCGACCCTCGGCGGACATCGCCGCCTTCAGGAAGATGAAGATGAACAGCGCCGCGACGCCCACGGAAAGGATGAGCGCCGGCAGGTTGTTGGGGAAGTTTTCGAACCAGAGCGTGAAGATCGTCACGGTCGCTGGCGAATGTACCAGACGGCTAGCATGACCGGCCGACGATGAACCGCTTCGAGCGACTCGGGCGATGGTGCGCCCGCCACCGCCGCCCGGTCGTCGTCGCGTGGCTGGCGATCGTCGGCCTGTCGATCCCGCTCGCGCTCCAGGCTCCCGGAGCGCTCCGAGCGGGCGGGTTCATCAGCCCGAGCCTCGAATCGGCGCGCGCGAAGGCGCTGCTCGAGACCGAGATCGGGGTCGCCCAGGCCGCCGTCGTCGTGGTCTTCCACTCCGACACGGCTCGCGCGGGAGAACCGGCGTTCGAAGCCGCCGCGGCGGCGGCGGTCGTGGACATTCCCGCCGCGCCCTACGTCCGCAGCCTGGTCCCCCACTCGCTGTCGTCGCGACAGGTGTCCCCGGACGGCCACACCGCCTACGACATCGTCCTCGTCGACCTGCCCGCGGACGACTCGCCCAAGGCGCTCCCGGGACTGCGCGCCGCGCTCCACGACGCACCCGGGCTCGAGGTCGGGCTGTCCGGAGGACCCGCCTTCTATGGCGACGTCCAGGCGGTCTCCGAGTCCGACCTGCGACGGAGCGAGCTGATCTCGCTGCCGCTCGCGGCGATCGCGCTGCTGATCGTGTTCGGGTCGGTCGTCGCGGCGGCGGTCCCGCTGGTCGTCGGCGGCGCGGCGGTGGTGGTTGCACTCGCCGCGGTCTTCCTCGTCGCCGGGACGATCCCGATGAGCATCTTCGTGCTGAATCTCGCCACGCTGCTGGGCCTCGGCCTGGGCGTCGACTACTCGCTGCTGATGACGAGCCGATTCCGCGAGGAGCTGGCCGCACGCGGCGGCGGTGCCGATGCGGTCGAGGAAGCGGTCGGCGCGACGGCCCGGACCGCCGGTCGTGCGGTGTTCTTCTCCGGGCTGACGGTGCTGCTCGGCCTCCTCGGCCTCGTGCTCTTCGACTTCATGATCCTGCGCTCGGTCGGCATCGCGGGCGCAGTGGTCGTCGCCCTCGGCGTGACCGCGGCGATGACGCTGCTGCCGGCGCTCCTCGCGTTCGCCGGCGTCCACCTCGAGCGCTTCCGTGTCCGGCGGGTGCAGGCGCGACCCGCCGCCGAAGGCGCGTGGTCCCGCCTCGCCTGGTGGGTCATGCGCCGCCCGATCGCCGTCCTCGTGCCGACCCTCGCCGTCCTGCTGGTCCTCGGGACGCCCTTCCTCCACGTTCGATTCAACGCGCCGGACGCCCGCATCCTGCCCGAGAACGCACCGTCGCGCGCCTCGTTCGATCTGCTGACGGAGGACTTCGGACCGGGCCCGTTCGCCCCGATCGTCGTCGCGATCCGGACGAATGGCCCCGCGATCGAAAGGGCCAACCTCGATGCGCTGTACGACTACTCGCGCCGCCTGGCCGGGGACGCCCGGATCGAACGGGTCGACAGCCTCGTCGACGTCGACCCCCGGCTGACCCTCAGCCAGTACGAGCTGCTGTACCAGCCCGACCACGCGCCGCCGGATCGGTTCGTCGCGGCCGTCCTGAACGGCACGACCCAGGGCGACCTGACGGCATTCACGATCACGACGCCCTACGGTCCGAACGAGGAGGTCGCCCGCGAGCTCGTGCGCGACCTCCGCTCCGGCGTCGGTCCGCTGGCGCCGCCGTCGGGCATGTCCGTGCTCATCGGCGGCGGGGCGGCAGACGTCGAAGACGTGGTGACCGGCATCGCCGCCGAGTTCCCGAGGACGGCGCTGTTCATCCTCGTGACCACGTTCGCTGTCCTCCTGCTGCTCCTGCGCTCGGCGGTGCTGCCGCTCAAGGCGCTGGCGATGAACACGCTCTCGATCGCCGCCTCGTTCGGGGCCCTGGTCTGGATCTTCCAGGACGGCAACCTGTCGGCGCTGCTCGGGACGCGGCCACTCGGCTTCGTCGAGACCACCCAGCCGGTGATCCTGTTCTGCGTCCTGTTCGGGTTGTCGATGGACTACGAGGTGTTCCTGCTCACGCGCATGCGTGAGACGTGGGAGGCGACCGGCGACAACCCGACCGCTGTTGCGCACGGACTGGAGCGGAGTGGCCGGATCGTCACCTCCGCGGCGCTGATCGTGATCGTCGTCGCCGGCTCGTTCGCCTTCGCCGACATCGTCCTGATCAAGGCGCTGGGCGTCGGGATCGCGATCGCCGTGGCGCTCGACGCAACCGTGGTCCGGGCATTGCTGGTCCCGGCGACCATGCGGCTCCTCGGGCGCTGGAACTGGTGGCTGCCGTCGTTCGTCGCCCGGCGGCTGCCGGCGATCGAGGACGCGGAGGCCGCGGAGTGAGCCGGCGTGCGACTCGCCGCGTCACCGTTCTCGCCCTCGTGGTGGCGCAGGTCGCCGCCGCCTGCACGACGCCGATCCTCGCCAACCAGCCCATCTCGTTCCCGTCGCCGCCGTCGCCCACGGCGGCGCCGCCGCGGGCTCCCGACCCGATCGCGATCAACCTGCCACGCGACGATGGCCCGCACGATCGCCTGACCGAGTGGTGGTACTACACCGGACACCTGCACGCGGCCGACGGCAGGAAGTTCGGCTTCGAGGCCGTCGTCTTCCGGGCGGAGCGCGGCTCCGTTCCCCCGGCGTGGGCCGCCCACCTCGCGCTTACCCAGGAGCCGGTCGGACTCCTGCAGGGACCGGCCTTCTACTACGCGCAACGCAGCGAGATCGGGCCGCAGGTCGATCACTCGCCGCGCTCCCCGACCGGCGCGCCGACCGGCTTCGACTTGCAGATCGGCGGCCTGAGCCCGAGCCTGATCTCAAGCGGCGCACCGGCATCGGCGGTACCGTGGCGACTCGCCGGCTCGGGCGGCACGGACCAGATCGAGGCGGCGCTCGCGCCCGAGGAGGCGGCACAGGCGGGCGCGTCCTTCGGGCTGCACCTCGACCTCGACTCGACCAAGCCGCCGGCGCTCCACGACGGCGACGGGTTCGTCGACTTCGGCCCGGCGGGAAGCTCGTACTACTACTCGCGAACGCGGATGGACGCCACGGGGACGCTCGACCTCGACGGCGAGCAGCTGACTGTCGACGGCATCGCCTGGTTCGATCATCAGTGGGGCGACTTCGTGTCCGTGGGTGGCGGTGGCTGGGACTGGTTCGCGATCATCCTCCGCGACGGCACCGACATC
>Ga0070696_100003453_pt1 | contig 10518 bp, 8 predicted proteins | sample KBSK1253metaG_FD_65474 | JGI IMG/M metagenome (GOLD analysis project Ga0070696, IMG submission 65474) | Corn, switchgrass and miscanthus rhizosphere microbial communities from Kellogg Biological Station, Michigan, USA - KBS K1-25-3 metaG | ecosystem: Host-associated > Plants > Roots >... | reverse complement strand
CGGCTCGCGGCCGACCGTCTCACGAACCCGGTGAAGGCGTACGGCATCCTGGAGCGCGCTCGCGGTCGCGCGCTGGCCGACGTGCTGCGCACAATATCGGACAGCGACGAAGTGCCATCCTCAGAAGCAGCGGCACGAATGCGCACGATATCCCTGCTGCAAACGCGTCTGATGCGCTCCCAAGCTGCGTCGCAACGAAAACAGCTGCTCGACGAACTCTGGGATGTCGAACGGCAGATGACGGATCCGGCGCAGAGGCCTCGAGGCGAGTCGACAGCGGCACTGCGGCCGGCGAGCATTCGCAGTCTCCAACAGACCCTGAGGCCCGGCGAGCTGATGTTGGAATACGTCCTCACGGAACCGCGATCCTACTGTTTGGCGATCAGCCGCAGCGGTTTAGACCTCGTTCCGTTGCCATCAAAGCAGGACATCGAACAGCGCGTCGATGCGTTCGTCGCCGAGCTGCGTTCGCACCGCACTGGCACACCAGACACTGCATCGGCCGTGCGCGACGCGGTGCTCGGTCCCATGGCGGTGCAACTCCGCAAAGCGCAGCGGTTGATTGTTGTTCCGGACGGCAAGCTCCATATGCTGCCGTTCGATGCAATCGCGAATGGCGACGGCTCGGAGCGTCGGATCGTGACGATTGCACCGTCCGCCAATGTGTTTTATCTGCTGCGAATGCGACGGCCGCCAGACGGAAGCGCGCAGCGACCTCTGTTCGCGGTCGGCGGCGTCCCGTACGATCGCATGTTCACGCCGGCGGTCGTGAGCGCCCGCGCGAACAGAGGTGACGATGAACGCGGATTGTACGACGCGACGTATCCCACGAGTCTCCCCTTGCTGGCTACCGCGCAAGAGGAAGTGCTGACGGCCGCGCGCACTCTCGGCTCGAGCAGCGTCACGATTACCGGCGATGGTGCCACAGAGTCCGCAGTAAAGGGTGCTGAACTCTCACGTTTTGGAATCGTGCATTTTGCCGTGCACGCCGTCGCCGACCCGAAGTTCCCTGAGCGAGCCGCGCTCATCCTGCTGGACGACCCGGCCGCGGGTGAGGACGGGCTACTCCAACCTCGCGAGATTGCCCGGCTGCGGTTGAACAATGCGGTGGTCGTGCTCTCGGCATGTGATACCTCCGTCGGCCCCACGATCGGACAGGAGGGAGTCCAGAACCTCGCAAGGGCATTTCTGCTGGCTGGCGCACAGTCCGTCGTGACGACGCTATGGTCTGTGAGCGATGCGGTGTCGATGGCATTGATGCGGTCGTTCTATGAACATCTGGCGGCAGGTCAGGATGTCGCCCAGGCGTTGACTGAAGGGAAGCGCGCAGTTCTCGACCGGTTCGGGCCAGATTCGCTGCCGACCGTCTCTGCCTTCCAAGTCGTCGGACTTGGCGACCATCGAGTTGCGGGAGTCCGTGTCCCGGCGAGGGTCACGACACAGCTCGTCAACTGACCGCCTTCACATGTCGGTGACCACATTGCTCTTCGACAGGACACGCGCAGAAGGAATGGTCAGAAAGATCATTCACCTGATGGAAACGAAGTGCATCTCGCTGAACGGAGCGCATCACAACTGGCGAGGAATGTTCGCAGCGTCGCTCGACGACATCTGCTCATCTAGGACACAGCAGGAGTTCGAAGGGCGAGTGAGCGAAGTCCTCAGCCGTGGTGGACTCAGTCACGTGGCGTTCTTCCATGAGAGCGGGCAGCGAGCCCCCGCGCGATACGCAATCAATGCGACGTTCATGGCGAGGGATGAAGCGCCGCCACGATGGATGTTCCAGGACGTCCACGAAGGCGGCCCGGCGCATGCGGCTGGCATCCGGCCGGGCGACATCCTGGTCAAAGCAGATGGCCAGCAGGTTCGTCCTCCTACCATGCCGCCCTTCAGCCTGGGCGTCGACGCCGAACTCTTGGTTGAGGGTGTTGACGGGCGAATGCGCTGCGTCACGGTGGTGTTGCCGAAGGCGGATCCATCGCGCCGCAAGGGCGGCACGCCGCCTATGGCGCAACCGACTGCTGTCACTGCACGCCTCCTCGAAGGTGGCGTCGGATACCTGAAGGTTGCGTTCTTCCCCGGCGCCAACGGACAGCGCTTCGCGCGCGAGCTCGATGCTGCCCTCGCATCGATGCCGACCCGTGACCGGCTGATCGTCGATTTGCGTGGGAATCTCGGCGGCTTCGTGGGATCGCTCCGCCTCATGAGCTATCTAACGCCCGATCGAGTTCCGATTGGCTACAGCATGACGAGAGCCGGTCAGGATCGCGGCCTTCGCAAGGAACAACTCGTGTGCCTCGATCGTCTTCCGGCCACCACGTTGGACACGCTGAAGATGGCGCTCCGGTTCAAAGTTCTCCACCGGGACCGGTCGGTGCGGCTTACGACCGAAGGCCTCGGGCCGAAACCATTTCACGGCCGTGTGGTGATGTTGATCAACGAACATACGTCGAGCGCAGCCGAGATGGTCGCGGCGTTCGCCTCTGAACATCGTCTTGCGACACTCGTCGGAACGCGGACCTCGGGTCAAGTACTCGGAGGGGCAAACTTCGCGGTTGGTGATGGGTTCTTCGTTCGATTGCCAGCCGCCGGCTGGTATACGTGGCGCGGCGGCATGGTGGAAGGCGTCGGAGTCGCGCCAGATATATGCGTGCAGGTTGATGCAGGGAACCGATTCCGCACGGATCCTCAGCTCGCCGCCGCCCACCGAATAGTCCGGGCCGAGCAGATCGTTTGAAGGGCTGACGGTGGCGGCCCCGCAACCTCACCCGCTCTTGGACGATTTTCGCAGCGGCTCATTCGGAAGGGAGTAACTATAGCCATCGACAATATATCCGTACTGGCTATAGTTTGGGCGCGATGCCGTTGATTGAGGACTCCGTAGACGACCTATTGCCCCTTCAACCGTCGACGTTTCACATCCTCATGGCTCTGGCGGACGAGGATCGTCACGGATACGCAATCATCCAGGATGATTGCCGCGCGCACGAACGGCGCCGTTCGCGTCAGCGCGGGGACGCTTTATCGCTCGCTTCCGCGGCTACTCGAGCAAGGTCTGATTGAGGAGACCGATGAACGGCGGCGCCCGACGAAGACGACGAGCGCCGGCGATATTACCGGATCACGAAGTTCGGCGAGGCCGTCGCTCGCGCGGAAGCGCGCCGCCTGCGGGAGCTCGTGCGGCTGGCCCGGGCGAGCGGCTTCGTCCCGCGGGGCGCGTCATGAGGAGCTACAGGACGCTTCTCCAGCTATACCCGGCCTCGTTCCGCGAAGAGTACGGAGACGAGATGCGCGCGATCTTCGCGCGGCGCTGGCGTCAGGCTCCGCGGGCGGCCGACAGGGCGATGCTGGTTATCGAGGCGTTGATCGATGTGTTTCGCAACGCGCCGGCTGCGCACCGCGACGTACTGACACAGGACCTCCGGACGGCGCTGCATGCGATTCGGCGTGCCCCCGGATTGAGTATCAAGGTAGTGGTCATCACGCCGTCGGATCGGCGCGACGACCTCTGCATTCAGTCGCTGTTGGCAGGCATCAGCCCTATCGACATCGCGACCTTCGCCGCCGCAGGACTACTGGTCATCCTCGTGGCTGTGATCGGGACACTACTGCCCGCGCTACGGGCGATGCGAGTGAACCCGACTGAGGTGCTCGGGGCCGGTTAAATTCAGGGCAGCGAACAGTTGCTACAAGGACACTACGACATCACGTTCGCGAACGGCCCCGCTCGACCAGCGACGCACTCCAGCGGGATCAGCGGCGAGCAACCCGTGGTGAAATTCCTAGTTGGAAACTGACATTTTGAGGCGACGGAGATCCACGACGCCGATCGCGCACCGTTGATTGCGGCGTTGGAAGCGCCTCGATCGAAGGCGCGGAATGAACGAGAAGCACTCGCGGTCAGCAAATTCAAGGCGATGGACGGCTGCGGTGGCACCATGGTTTAATCGGAGAGAATGCGGTTCACTGCTTGGTTCTGGTTCGCGGTGGCCCTGTGCTGCCTCGTCCCGGCCGCCGCCGCTCAACAGCCCGCTTCGCCTGTGTCGGTTGAAGCTGTGCGAGCGGGACTTCAGCGGTCGCCACAACCGCCGCTGGTGATTCGCACCGCTGTTCAACCGCCTCTCGGCCCCCACCCAACCCGCTTCGGAGCATTCACCCTAGCCCCGCCTGACACGAACGGCGAGATTGTGAAGGTCACCATTCCGGTCGGAGATCTCACGATGCGCGCTGCTCGTGCTGTTGCCAACGCACAGCGTCGCCGCGCTGAACGAGCTGCGCAACGGCGAGTGCTAGAAAATCTTCAGGCGTTCCAAGCGCGACCGACGCAACCATAGCGTTTCTGCTCGCGCCGTTCACTTCCAAAGGGTACCCTTCGACCGCGAAAGCTTGTTCAATGGGAGTGCATGCGCGCAGCCAGCACAATAGTGTTTCTGCTTCTGCAACCGGCAGGGTCGTCAACGCACCCGCAGTGGAAACATCTGCCAATCCCCGCTGTCGCGCTTCAGCGCGAGCTGATAGTCTCCGGCGCCGACTGTGCTCAGATCCACGACCGCCTGGAGCGTCGCGATGGTAGTTGCGAATCGCCGCGGAGCCTTGCGCGGAAGCTCGCATACGCAAATCCTGATCGAGAATTCGGACGTGGAACGTTCCGGGTTCCGAACCGACCGGAAGCCAAGAAAATCGATCAGAGTAACGATAAAATCTTAAGGGTAGTGGAATGACAATTGGTGGATCGTGCGGTTCCCTGGCAGCTACGGATGGCGACTTTTAACACTTCTTGCCGGGATCTGTTGCGTGATCACTCTTGGCGTCGCCCCGCTAGGGTGGGATGTCGCTGCAAACGCGTAATGCGCCAAGACGTGTACAAGTTCCTGATTGCACAGGTGTGAACAGCTGGCCTACCGCTATGGCACACACTTACCTCAAGAATGCTGGGCTAACTGACAACGACAAACTAGACTTCACGAAGACGCGGACAGCCAGGATCGCATCAGAGGAGGTGAGACGAGGGTTGTTCAAGCAAGTTCACCACGTCACGTTCACCGAAAAATCGGGAACCACGATCGAAGTAATTACTGTGAACGACGCGTCAACGCAAGAATGCTCCGAGAACGGAGTCGATGTCTACGTGATCAGCACACATCTTGGACCAAATTGAGTAAATCAATTCGCGCACGCACAGGTGACGCCTTAAGCTTGCTGTAAAGTCAAGTCGGCAAGGCGCAGACAGTCAGACAGATCGAACGTGCTATCGAGATCATGCGAGTGTGCGCAGAGCCTCGCACAGCCTCCTTCAGCCGCGTCCTTACCGCACTCGCAGCGGAAACATCTGCCACTCCCCGCTGTCGCGTTTCAGCGCGAGCTGATAGTCTCCGGCGCCGACTGTGCTCAGATCCATCACCGCCTGGAGCGTCGTGATGTAGTTGCGAATCGCCGCGGAGCCTTGCGCGGAAGCTCGCACACGTAGATCTTGATCGAGAATTCGGACGTCGTACGCTCCTGGCTCCGAACCGACTGGCAGCAAGAAGGTCGCGTTGATACGGCCAGGCGGCATGATGAGAGCCGCAGCTTGGACCTGCCGATCGTCCCCGCGCGTGACCGTATACGGTCTCAGATCAAGTGTAGCCGCCTGGTCGGTTGAAGGCGCGGTCGATGAAAGTCGGGCTCCGACTGTCGAAAAATAGGGCCGCATGATCCAAATGCCGGCGACGCCGAGGACGAACACGGCCGCGGCGGCGGCCGCCCACAACCTGTTCGCACGAGCCTTGGCCTTCTCCGCCTGCTGAATTGCGCGAAACTCGCGGAAGCATGGTGAACAGCGCACGAGATGCAGATAGTCCGGATCGCCAATCGGTTTCTCCCGACGAGACAACGCGAGCAACACCTCGCGAGGGGGACATCCCTCCCGAGTGGGGTTCGGGCTGGCATTCGCGAACAGGTAGTCGAGCTCGTCTTCGATCTCGAACTTGGGGTCAGAACGCTGACCGGAATCCGTCATAGGCGGTTTCAGTGTCGCATTCGCAAGAAACAGTGTTGAATGAATCGCAGGAAGACGCAGAAGGCATCGTCAGCCCGTTTTTCCGTTCCCGTTCACAAAGGCGCGGAGCTTTTGTTTGAGACGCGTCAGGACGACGTCCACGGCGGCGGCGGAGCTGCCCCGCAAGCGGCCGATGTCCTCGCTCGAATATCCCGCCAGCTTATTCGCGTACACAAGTTCCTCGTCTGGCGTGAGCTGCGCCCGGAACTCACTCAAGAGAACGTTCCGCTCGATCTGTTCCGCTGTGCCGTCGAGCGCGCGTAGTCGGGACACGAGCTCCGGACCGCTGTGCGTCTCAACTCGCTTGCGGTGGAACTCGATCGAGCCCCGCCGGAGCTTTGAGATCGCGATCCTCCGGAGCGCCGCCCACGCGTAGCCAGAGGGTTTCTCGAGCAGCCCCGACTCGCGCTCCCGCCTGGCCATGCCTTGGCCGACGTGCTCGAAGAGCTCGTGAATCTCAACTTCGTCCCGAATCGTGGGGAATTGCCTCCGGAACTTCGACACCAGCTTGCGGAGCGTCGCGACGATACGACGATCGATCGGCTTGCCGTTCTCATCGAGCAACTCGAGTTGTTGTAGTTGCTCCATGCCGTCCCCCGAAATCTTGGCGAGCTGAGGCCCGCCGGTTGAGGGAGCGACGCCAGTGTCGGGCCGCCGGAGAAGGAGAAACAGCGCTGTAAGGTTTTGGTCCGGATTTGCGTTCTAGGGTGATGAGAACGCGGATCGCAGAACCAAGCGATTCAGAAGATTTCAGCGAGGCGGCATCAAGCTGGCGCGTCCTGATGCACTCTCTGTGGCGCATCTTCGCCGGACGCGCGGCAATTGTCAACGAAGAAGGTAATCCATGCGGCGTCATCTTGCAGCGAGTCCTCCCCTGTCCGGCGACGTTGCAGTTTCGCTCATCCGTCGACGCCGCCTGATCTTCCTCGCGTTCGTGCTCGTCGCGCTTCCAAATGCTGCGTTCGCACAGTCGCCGTGGGAGCGCGCCGCCCTCAATCTCCAACTCTCCTTCACCGGTCCGCTCGCGCGGTCGCTCGCGCTCGTCGCCATCGTCATCGGCGGGCTCCTCTTCATGTTCGCCGAGCAGGGAGCCAAGAGGCAGATCTCAGGAATCGTCTTCGGCGGTGGCCTGGCGCTGTTCGCCGGTCAGTTTCTCGCGTGGTTGTTCTGAGCTGTTCACAACGGAACGCTCGTGACGAATCAACCAACGTATCGCGCAGTCCACAAGGCCCTCCATCGTCCGCTGACCGTGTGCGGCGTGGATCGGCGGCTCTTCTTCCTCGCGCTGTTGATGGGCGCCGCCACCTTCAACCTGTTCTACTCGTTTCTGGGTGGTCTGTCGGTATTCGCGGGACTGTACGGGTTCGCGAAATGGGCGACGGGCACGGATCCTCAAATGCTGCAGATCATGCTCGCATCCTCCCGCGCGCACCGACGCTACGACCCGGGAAAGCACGAATGCTTCGAGGTCGAGGTCGTGTCGTGGTGAGGATTTCTCGAATTCTCCGCGACCATAGCGACGCAGGCGGGTTGAACACGCTGCTCGCTCCATGGGGATTCATCGGGGAATCCACGCTGCTGACGAAGGCCGGCCATGTGGCGTTGACCTACCGCCTCCGCGGCGTCGATGTCGATGGACTGACGCACGCCGAGCGCCGCACATTCGCACGACGGATGGAAGCAGCCCTGCGGGTACTGGACGAGCATTGCCGCGTCTACCAGTACCTGGTCAAACGCACAGCGGATCCCTTCGCCGCGCCGAGTTGCCCGGAGCCAATCGCGCAAGAGGCGGCTGGCCGGAGGGCAGCGCACCTGAACGAACGGCGGACAACCTTATGCCGACTCGAACTGTTCCTCGTGCTTCTGTACGAGCCGCCAACTTGCGCCCGCGCGAGCACGTCTCTGTCCCACTTCTGGCGCGACCCGCGCCGAAGCCTGCGCGGTTGGCTGTCGACGGAACAGACACTGCGGGTCATCGACGCCGAACTCGAGGCCGCCGTTGACGTGCTCCAACACAAGGCCGAGTTGTTCGAAGCGCAGCTGGCCGACGTCGCTCCGACACGTCTGTCACGCGGCGACTGCTTCCGGTTCCTCCGACGCTTGGTGAACTACGACGCGGGCGTCGTGGACGCCACGAAGCTGACGACGCCAGCCGTCCACCTCGATTACTTCGTCGCCGATTCATCGGTCGAATGCCACCGCGATCACCTGATGGTGGGCCGACGATCCGTCAAAGTGCTGTCGATGAAAGAGCCGCCGAGCCACACCTTTGCCCATCTGCTCGGTGAGCTGTTCGCGGTTCCAGGCGAATTCGTCGCCTGTCTCGAGTGGCAGCGGATTCCACCCGACCGCATGCGACGTGACATTCAGAACCGTCGCCGGCATTTCTTCAACAAGCGGGTGTCGCTCGTCAACTACATCACGCCTGGCGAAGCTCGCGCGGAGGACATGCTCGTCGACGAGTCCGCGTCGGCAACTGTGAAACAGCTCGGCGACGCATTGACCGACATCGAAGTCAACGGGCACGTGTTCGGCCAGTGCTCATTGACCGTGGTGCTCCACAATGAGGACCACCGTGCGCTGCAGCAGCAGGCGGCCGAGGCTGGGAAAGTTCTGGCGCTGCACGACGGAGCGTTCTTCGACGAATCCTATAACCTGCTGAACGCCTGGCTCAGCATCGTGCCCGGGAACGGCGCGCACAACCTTCGTCGTGTGGCGCTGCTCGAAACACATGCCGCAGATCTCAGCTTCCTGTTCACCGTCGATCACGGCTCCGCCGGATCATCATCGCTGAGCGATCCCGTAGCGGTGTTCGAGACACCGCACCACACGCCCTTCGACTACCACCTCCACGTGCAGGACGTGGGACATACGCTCGTGCTGGGAGCAACCGGGAGCGGCAAGAGCTTTCTCTTGAACTTCATCGTCACGAGCGCGCAACAGTACGACCCCTTCACAATCGTCCTGGATTTGGGCCACGGCTACCGCAAGCTCGCAGCCCTGCTCCACGGTCGCTACGTCGAGCTCGGACTTCGTCAACGGTCCGTGACAATCAACCCGTTCGCTCTGGAGCCCACGCCCGAGCACCTGCACTTTCTTCATGCCTTCGTTCGTGTACTGCTTGAAGGCGAGGATCGGTACCAACTGAGCGAAGCCGAAGACCGCGAGGTCTACGAGGCCGTTGAGAACCTGTACGCGCTCCACCGCGCCCAACGCCGGCTGCTGACCGTCGCCAATCTGCTGCCGCGCGGCCTCTCCGCCCGACTTCAGAGATGGGTCGACGGCGGCCGGTACGCCGACCTCTTCGACCATACCGATGACACGTTGACGTTCGATCGGTTGCAGGTGTTCGACTTCGAGGCAATGAGGGCATTTCCATCGCTTATCGAGCCGCTGCTGTTCTACATCCTGCACCGTGTCAACGATCGGATCGACGGCGACTCGGGCGTTCGCAGCCTGAAGTTGTGCGTGATGGACGAGGCGTGGCGATTCATCCAGAACCCGACGCTACGCGGATACGTACAGGAGGCGCTCAAGACGTGGCGCAAAAAGAACGCCGCGATGCTCCTCGCGACCCAGACGATCGAGGACTTCGCCTCCGTCGACATGCTCCGGACGGTTGTGGAGAGCTGTCCGACGAAGCTGCTGCTCGCCAATCCGGCGCTTGACCGCTCGCGTTACGCGGACCTGTTTCAACTGAACGACACGGAACTCGATCTCCTCTCCACACTGACACCACGGAGTCAGTTCCTGCTCAAGCGTCCGGAGCTCACGAAGGTGCTCATGCTCTCGGTAGACCCGAAGAGCTACTGGATCTACACGAACACCCCGATCGACAACGACCTGGTGGCGGCGGCGTTCAAGGAACACGGCTTCGCGGCCGGTCTGGACCGGCTCGCGGGGCTCGGCGTGACGGAGGTGCAGTGATGGAGGCACGCACGGTGGCGTCTTGGATGTTGATGATGGCGCTCATGTTGCCGAGCGTTTCGGCCCAAGCGCAAACGGGGGTTCGTGAAGTCGCGGCAAACGAGCGAGGCGTCATCTCCCTGCAAACGCGTCTTCGCTACACGACCATGATCGTGCTGCCGGATGGAGAAGAGATCCTCGACGTCATCTGCGGCGATAAGGATTTCTGGATCATCAGCTCGACGCACAACATCGCTCACGTGAAGCCGGCGAAAGAGGGAGCGGCGACGAACCTCAATCTCGTGACGAAGAGCGGGGCGATCTACTCGTTTCTACTCACCGAGAAGGCCGTGGCTCCCGACCTGAAAGTGTATGTGGAGGGAGAAACTAGCGTTCCGACGGGCAAGCCGAAGTACTTCTCGGCGGCAGAAATGGAAGCGCTCGAACTTCAGCTAGCTGACGCGCGGGCCTCCTTGAAGGACGCGGATCGCAAGGCGGACGAAGCGCTGGCGGGATTCCGTCAGGAGTACCCAGCTCGCCTCCAGTTTCCGTACGGCACGATCAAATACGAGCGG
>Ga0070696_100003452_pt1 | contig 10518 bp, 6 predicted proteins | sample KBSK1253metaG_FD_65474 | JGI IMG/M metagenome (GOLD analysis project Ga0070696, IMG submission 65474) | Corn, switchgrass and miscanthus rhizosphere microbial communities from Kellogg Biological Station, Michigan, USA - KBS K1-25-3 metaG | ecosystem: Host-associated > Plants > Roots >... | reverse complement strand
AGGACCCGGTGTTGAAACAGTTTTTGTCTTACCTAGACCTTCTGGTTGACGGCGAATACCAGCCTGAGTTGCCGCGCCGCGGAGCATACCTCCCGACGGCGAACCAACGATTGCATTTTCTTTCGGGACGCATTCCGCCTGAATCCTCAAATGCGCCCGTTGAGACTGTATTCGACATACGAAAAGGGCAGGCATTCATCACCGGGACGCTCCCCAGCGATCTGCGCCGTATTTTGTTCAGCAAGTTGCGCGATGCAGGAATTATCCTCAAGGCTCGATAACCACTTCCGGCAAGAAAGGGCCCGGGTCATCTTTATTTATGCTACGGAAGGTTGATATGAAGGACGCAAGGGCTTTCGCTGCCAGGGCAATCCCCACCAACGCAAGCGCTCCAACACCTCTCCTGTTGGGCGAAGCGTTGGACCATATCCGGCAAATTCGGCTGCTCAAGGCTTTCGACGATACAGTGATACTCATTGGCATCGGCATCCTGCTGGCTATTGGTTTTTGGGCTTGGCCATCGGCGGTGATTACCCTGGTAAGCGGCAGTGCGTTGTCGCTTTCGACGCTCGTTGCAATCTACATCTTATGGTATGGCCGCTTTCTGGATCGCAACAACGAATTCGGCATTCTGTGCCCGCGATGTACATCGCGAATGTGGCAAGTCTGCTGCACGCGATGCTCTGAGCCCGTGCCGGCTCTGGTGCTGATGTTGCGAGGCGCGTTACTGTCGGCGTGCCCTCACTGTGATCAACATCTCTCGTGTGCTGACGATACGCTCCGGGCCTGGTGCTCAACCTGCTCGCACACCGTGCCGCGTCCCGATCTGTTTTATCGAAAGCCGATGTACTTAATTGTTTGTGCGGTCGATCACCTTCCCGATGTGAGCGAGGTTGGCGGCGATTGGCAGCTGACCGCGCACCCAAGTCCCTCGCGGACTATTCTCTGTCACCGCAGCGATTCGCATTCGTCGTGTCTCTTGCTGCTGGTCGACTACTTGAAGGAAACCAGTTTTCACTTTGATCCGCATCTTGTGGAGCGCCACCGGCTGCTGCTGGCATCGAAGAGGATTCCTCAGCCTTTCGTTGAGCAGTTCCGTGCGAAATTTCCGAGAAGATTTCTCATCGTTTGACGCCGCGGAATGCGCGGCACCATCGGCCGCGGTTTCATTCGCGGCCTGGAGAGACAATCAGCGATATGCGTAAGCGGCGAATCGTCACAGACGAAGAAATAAGGTATCGCATGTGCGTCGCCGGGGCGTTTTGTGGGCTGATTTCCTGGTTCATAGGCGTCTGGATTCCGTTTCTGATCACTCTGCCGGAAAGCGATTCGAGAATCACCTCCGCCCTCGATCCAGGGCTGATCGTTTTTCTGCTTGGCGTCGTGCCGAAGGATGATGGCTGGGTCATCGAAGTGCTCGACGCCAGCCTCATCGGGCTATTCATTGGCGGATTGTATGTCATCTTCGCTGGTCGATTATCGCATGAAGAGATCACAACTGCTCGCAGACTTCGCCGCATTATGTCCGGTGCATTGGGAGGTTGTCTTGCCGGCGGGGTGGGCAATGTATTGTCATTTAGACCACGTTTCCTTTGGCTGAACGAATGGCCGAGAGGCGGTAACCTTCTTGCGTGGTGCTTGACCGGCGCGGGCATCGGTCTGGTGATTGGCTTGATCAGCTACAGGTGGTTCCTGCGTTACGTCCTGTTAGCGGCCGCCGGCAGCCTGGTTGGCGCGGGAATCGGCGGCGGCCTGCTGATTCTGGGTGGCGAGGTCGTTCCGCACTTTCGATCTCTCGGCTTGTCGCTAACCGGGCTGAGCATTTGTTTTTGCTCGACGCTCGCAGTGCGAATCGGGCGACGAGCCACATTGAAATTCATCAACTCGAGCGATGCCGCCGCGGGCGATGGCTTAAGCGGACGCGAAGTGGACCTGCTCCAGAATATCAAATACGTGTTCGGCCGCGATCACGCGCGCGAGTCTTTCGGACATGAAACGCTTTACATCAGAGTCAGTGACTCTGTGATGGCGCCGCGCCACGCCATGATCCGTTGGCGTTCAGGCGCATTTCAACTGAGCGCCTGTGACGAGAATCTGAGGGCGGGAAAGCCGATCCGCAATCTGGAAGCCGGCTCGCCACCGAAGATCGTCGAAGGCGAATATCCGTTACAAAATGAGGACGAGATCATAATGGGTCAGACACGTTTTGTTTTTCAGCTTCGAAAGAACGCGACGGCGGCCCTGCTCTGTTTGCTGGCTGGCGCTCTGATCGAATCCGCCGCTCTTGCTCAAACAGACGAAGTCCGGCTGGCCCTGCCCGAGCGAATCCAGATGCTGCGCGTGCATAACCTCTCGGAAACGGTCGTCTTTCGTGTGCCGTTGAACATTGTCACGGCCACCGGCAAGCCGCAGAAGATATCAGCGTACAATCCCGAACACATCGAACGTGGGATCCACGTCTTTGAAGGCGATTCAGAACTCAGAGTCTGCCATATCGGATTGGGCTCGCGGCCGCGGCGATACGCCATTTTGCTGGTCGACGTCAGCGGCAGCATGCTTGAGCCCGCGGAAGACGGCAGCCGCAAGTTCGACGCCATGAAGGGAGCTTGCCTGAGATTCGTCGAGGACTTTGTGCCGGGAGTCGATTTCATAGCTGTCGTGCCGTTCCATAGCCACGGAGTAATCGAGAACATTCAGAGAGCAGAGTTTTTTACCGACAAAGAACAATTGCGCGGCTACATCAACCAGCTTCCGGCACCGATGCCGGAAAACAACACGGCGCTTTACAGCGCCGCGCAGGCCGCGCTCAACAGGCTCATGCAAATTCAGAAGGCACAGGGGCCCAATGCCCAATACCTTCTTGTCCTGCTGACCGACGGTAAGAACGATGTCCGCGCCGGAGATGATCCGAATCTGGAAACCTCTCCCGATAATATGATCGCGCTCAAATCCAGAGCCGACATTCCGATCATCACGGTCGGCTTTGGAAACAACCGAAATCTGAATGAGAACGATCTGCGTAATCTGGCGAGCCCGATGATCAGCGGCTACTATCCTGCGCGGCACGCAGACGATCTGGTTGCGGCGTTCCAACAGGCTCGGAGCGTGCAGCTTGACCGTCTGTGGGTGACCTTTCTCCCGCGACCAAATTCGCTGACGCAGCTTGTTTCGCCGCACACCTACCGGATTCAGCTTGTGCTGGACAAGGGAAAGCCGGCGGAGGGATTGATTACCTGGACGCCGGGCGCCGTCAACGTGCCGCAGGGCGTCCTGCCCGCAGAAGAAAGCGACTGCCTGCCACCCCAACCACGTCCGGATTGGTTGCAGCCCATTCTCATATTTGCCTCTCTGTCGTTGTTCCTTTCATTAATGTGGTTCAAACCACCCAAGTGGATCAGGCGCTCGTGGGAAGATGAGAAAGTCCAGATGGTATGGCTGCCGCATATCCTTGAGTTAAAGAAATGGCTGTAGAGACTCTGAGCTTCGCTTCGATCTGGTCGTGGTTCCGGCTTGGATGCGATAGCTGGTTTATAGTCGGCGCGTCGCTGGGCTTGGTCCTCGCTCTGAGCCGGGTTGCCGCGGCGCGTCGTTACTCCTCAGGATTTGTAGTTCCGATCTCGCTTCTCCTTTTCCGCAAAGCCGCGTTATACATTCCGGTGAGCGGTACGCTCTCGACCGAAGATGAAGTGATATTCTGGTCAACCGGGGCTTGCGTTTATTTTGCCATGCTGCTGATTGTGCACGCTGCCGTGGCGTACGCAATTTGGTGGGATCAACAGTGGGTCCTCGATGGCGGGATCTTAGAGGGACTCCCCGTTTATGGCTTTTTGCTCTTGATCGGCTCGGCCTTTTCACTACCCCTCGATGGTTGGAACCATTTGGTCATGCCTTTCCTGGCCCACCTCGGAATAGTCAAGCTTCTATTGATCAATCCGTTGCTCCTGCCGCTGGCAAGCCTGGCGTTGATCGTGCACCTGGCCTTCACCGCATATCGTCAGAGCGAGAGTGCCCGCGAAATCAATAAGCTTTTGCTGGCGGCCGTGGTGGTCTGCGGCTTCGTCCAGTTTTGCTTGCAGCCGTGGCAGCTCGCGCCGGTTCGCGCCGCGGTTCAAATCGAAGAGTCCAGCCTTTGGAATTCCATGTCGGATTCGCCGTCTGCAAAGTTAAACCAGCCGCGGGAAACTGAGACCTTTTTGAGCGATTGGATGGGCCATCTGGATGACATCCGCCGATGCAGGGTCAATCTTGTCGAACTCCCGAAGCAGGACGTCTATCAAGACTGCAAGCTTGAGAGATTGGTGACCGAGTTGCCTCGACCTTGGACAACCTGGACAGGTGACGTCGAAGGGTGGCAAGTCATCATCATCGGCGCTCTGATGCTGGGCTTATTGGGAGCGGCCGGCCGGAGGCGCAATCCACGGGAGACAGCGATAGAGAGAACTGCTCCACAGGATGATGGAACTTACGTCCAGGTGCTTGGCGATGCCCGGAATCTCGTCCCGGCAATGGCTACGGAGGGGCTGCTTATCAGACGATTGCCCCTCCAATGGCTGCTTCCCGCAGCGGTACTGGCGGTGGTGCTGGTCGGGCTGGTTATAGTCGCGGGGATTCACCTGAGGTCTTCATGGATGGTGGCGATCGGCCTCGGCGGATTGAGCCTCCTCTGGCTGCTCGCCGAATTCATAGCGTTGATCGACGCGTGGCTGCTCAAAACAGCAGATGCGTCGGCGCGCGCGCTGGGCATCCGCGACCGCAAAGGGCGTAGAGACATGACCCGCTCGATGAGCAAGGCGCTGGCTCGGGTTGAGAACATCGAAGCGGTGCTGAATTCTCAGCCGGATCAGTTTCTTCTGGCGCTCGCAGCTTCAGATAACGTGGGCGCATACTCCGGGATAGCGGTTAGTTGCTTGCAGCCTGATGCAGCAGCCAAAAGCAAAGGGAAAGATTCACTCGTGGACCATCCCGCATGTACGGCGCTTACCCGAGTTGGTTTCGTCGTCAACAGTCAGAACGGTGTAGGCTCCGCTGGATACCTGCCCCCGGATCTGTGGCCAAGCGCAATCGACCGACTGGCGCGGTCTCAATACGGACATGCCAGAGTGATCGCCACAACATACCACGCTCTTCCGCGCGATACCTTGATGAACCTCTATTGTGAAGATCCGGAGACGGAAGTCAGACAAGCCGCCTGGCAAGTTCTTCGCGAGAGCCTGCGGGAGGAGGATGCGATTCGATTGGTCAAATCGAAATACGCGGAAGTCAGAGCTGCTGCGCTGGAGTCTAATCTCTTACCGCAGCACGAAGGCCAAACGCTTAGCCATTCAGGCTTTACCGACGTGCGTCTATGGGCTGTTCGTTTCGGTGCTTTGCCCAACCGCCGCTTGAGGCAACTGCGCGGACGCGATCCCGATCCAGAAGTTCGGTATCAATCGTTTGAGCGAACAAGAGAGCAAGTAACGCGGCGATCTGCCTTGGCCATGGTCCGCTCTTCTTATGGTGACGTCCGAAAGCGAGCTATCCAGTCAGGCTTTCTTTCAGATGCTGATTTGGAGAAGCTCTATGTTGAGGACCTGGATGAGTCGGTCCGGCAAGCCGCCTGGGATCGGTTTCACCGTGTCATGCCGCTTGGAAAAGCCGAAGCAATTCTCAAATCGTGCCAATTCAATTTGCGCGCTGGCGCCATAAAATCCAATGAGCTTTCTCGTCAACGTCTGCTTGAGATATGCGTGGGCGACTGGCAAGATGCGGTGCGAACGGCCGCCTGGGAAAGGCTACAATCACAATTGAGCCCTGATGAGGCGGAGTCGTTGAGCCGTTCGCTTTATGGTGGGGTGCGATCGTACGCCGTGCAATCTGGTTTGCTTCCACGGGGCCGCCTGGTCGAAATGTGCAGCCGCGATACTGACCCGTCGGTTAGAAGGGATGCGTGGAAGACCGTGCAGGATCAGCTGAGTCAAACGGAGGCGGAGTCGATAAGCAAAGCCCTGGATCCTGAAATGAGGCTTGGCGCGGTTAACTCCGGGCTGCTTTCACCTGATCATTTGCACGAAATGTCACAAGATTTGATCATTTCGGTGCGTGAAGCAGCACGAAGACGTCTCCAAGACGTCGGCTTTGATTCAGTGGGCTCGGCAGGCCAGGAACGCTGAATTACATCTAATCAAGGAGGTTGAAGTGCAAGGGCGGCAAAGAGTAACGGTTTGGCGAAAAACGTTCGGACGCTGGCGGTCGATCGAAAAGGCGCTCGTGCGCTATGCCGCTCATTTTGAGGCCCCCCTTCAGAACAAGATCAGACTCCTAATCAATCTCCTGGTGACCAACCACGTAGAGCACCGATCGCTACTTAAGAACGATTTGCCAGCTGCCGCCAACTCACTCACTGCCGAGCAGCTCGGGCTCGGACTCGATCTCGCCATTCGGTTGGCTGAGCGAGCAATAAGCCCTGTGACTTTGTTGAAGAGTGGATTGGTCGCAGCGGCCGAGTCATTAGATAGCACTCAATTCTATGCGGCGATTGATTTCGCCATGCGGCTGGCCGACAGCAAGATTAATCCCAGCGATGCACTGCAATACGCGGTGCCGACTGCGGCAAAAAACACCTCCGCAGCGTCGGAGTTCCAGGCTAACCTCGAAGCGCTCGAACGCTTCATTATTCATTCAGGCGGAAACCATTTCCCAAACGTGTTGAAAGGACTGCCTGCGCTAGCGGCTCTGGCGCCGGTGTTGTTCCGTGTCGGGCTTGAAGCAGCCAGTTGTTTTGCTGAAAGGGAACTGGATCCATCCAAGCTTTTTGACTCGATTCGGGCAGCGGCGATGGCTCTTCCTGAAGATCGACTGCGGGCAAGCTTAGATCTCACGATGCATTTTGCAAAGAAAAAGATCGATCTGAGCAGCATCCTGAAGTCTGATATTGCAGAAGCAGCGAAGACGGTAAGTCTAAGCGAGTTCCTCGCCAGTCTTGAAGCAGTCAGCCATCTGGCAGAAAAACGAATTCAACCGGACGCGATGCTCCGATACGGCATTCCAGCGGCCGCTTCTGCTCGCACATCGCCCGCTGACTTTCAGGCCAATCTCAGCGTCCTTGAGCGGTTCGTGATCAGGGCCGGAGAAAGAAACCACTCCATGTACCGTGGCGTGTTGACGTCGCTCTCGGCTGCTACCTTAACGCCTGAGCAGTTTCGCATCAGCCTCGAGTTTGCAACTCGACTGGCGTCAGACAAATCGAATGTCGCCGGTGTCGTCGAGAAGGGACTGTGCGCCGCTTTGAGCGCCGGCTTAACCCCGAGCGACGCTAGGATCAACCTTGATGCCCTAGAACAATTCATGATCCGAATATCAGAGCATAAGAAATATCGTATCGATGATCTGTTGCCCTTGATTCCACAAACAGGTTTGACCTCAACGCAGTTTTGCGCGGGACTAGAGGTAAGCGCTCGGCTGGCGGCGAACGACGTCGATCCGGCGCCCTTGTTGAGACATGGTCTACGGGCTGCCGTCACAGCTTGCAAAGGATTGGGGGATTTCGAGATTAATCTAGGGACCCTCGAAGAGTCTTTGTCACGTTTAGGCAAACTGCAAGTCAGCCGTGATCAGTCGTTCGGTGATGGCCTTCAGACCGCACTGAATTCGTCGACCAGAGCCGATTTCGAGTCAGGGTTAAAAAACTTCGAGGCCCTCGTCATGCGTCTTGCTGAGCGAAAGTTTGCGGCGGACACTGCTCCAGGATTGGCCGAGCTGACCAGACAGGCTAACGTGCTACGGCAATGTTATGAGGATTTCGAATTAGTGCTGCACGAAGCTATTACTTCTGAGTATGAATCTTACGATTCATACTATGGGACCTCGTCAACTGAAACACGAGTGGATCATCCACAGTGGATAGAACTACTCCCGGGCGGACGTCGTCGGTTGCCGCTTTCATTGGCTATGCTCACTGGAGATCGAATCGAAAGATTGCTGAAGCAACGCTCGTGGCTGTGGCGCTACGAAAGCGATGATAGCAATCGAGAGAAGGTGATCGAGCGGGTCGTCCATTGGCGCGCTTACTTGCCGCTTTTTATTGATCGGCTGATGCGCCAGGGAGTTCTTGATCCAGCTACAAAGTTACATTCTATTCATCTTTTTGGCAGCTATCCGTGGGTCGCGGCGCCGAACGATCTCGATCTGTTTCTTGTAGTCAGCGGAGCGAGCGATGTGGTCCACTTCACAGGGCCGGTTCTGAAGGACAGAGGCGTGCATTTCCCGGAGCTGCTTTTTCACGCGCCTACGCGACAATCGCGGCGGTACCAGGATTGGAGTAACGCGCAAATACCAGAGCTGCCCGGAGGCATCTCGATTGAAATCGTTGGCCACGAAACTCTCCTGAAAGCGAGTCGCGGTGAAACTGTCCTCCATGGGGACGTACTCGCCAAACGCTACGCGATCCTCTACGGTTCTGTCTTGCTGGGAGGTGACGATCTTTTTCGGTCTGTGAATGCGCCTGTCGAATGGCTCAGGGAAGTGCGCCAGGAATTGCTCGACGACAGGGAGCGCGCCGGTTGGCCGGAGCTTGCAGGAGACAAAAACAAGATCGACGCCAAGAGGTCCTGGCGGAAACGTGAAGCGGACGCGCTAGAGAAGTTCATCACTGAGACCTGAGACCTTAGAACGCCTCTCGTTCCTGATAAACGGAAAATTACGCATTAGCCATCGACTGCTGGTGCGCGTACCACATGAGGGCTGAACGCCAGTCCGTCTAAATCACACCTCCTTCAAAGCCCTTGTTGATCAGACCTCCTCGGCCTAAACCTCCACCAATCCCCCTCTTCGGCAAAAAAACACGGTCTCACGCTTTATTTGATCAGAGCGAAGCGGGCGGAACTTGCTATGAAACGCGAAATTGATGAGGGTCGAGAGCACGGAGCACAGGCGGTCCACGTCCGGTCAGCCGAGCTTGCTGGAGCGCCTACTGTGAGCGCTCCTCGGGATTGCCGTAGCCTGACGGCCAAGGATCCGAGCCCCGCGACGATTCCTGTAGCCTTGTTTGGCTACGGAGAATGGAGCCGAAGCCGTTGGTTTCCTGTTTTGTCGCAGCTCGCCCGGTGGGGCGTGATTGATCTGACGGTCGTCGAACGATGGGCGCGGGAAAACAGTCCAGCCGAACTGCTGGCCTTGGAGCAAGAAGGCGTACTTCGCTATCTCTCCTGGGAGGGCCGCCTCGAATCCACCGTGTCGGCGCGCTGGCGCGCGGCGTACGTGGTGACTAACGCGGCGGCGCATCATAGCGTAATTCACACACTACTGGAAGAGTCGCCGAACTTAAGAGTGATTGTGTGCGAAAAGCCGTGTGGCGAAGATATCAATCAGGCTCTCGACAGCTTCGATGCTTGTCATAACCGAGGCGTTTCTCTTCTGATGGCGGATCATTATCTGCTCCGGCCCGGAATTCAGTTTTTGCTCACCCGCCCCGAACTGCAGAGCTCAATCGGCGAACTGGTGCAGATCACCGCGGCAATCAATGAGTCGAAAGACACAGGTCCGGGACAGGGGGTGATCGCGGACCTGGTGGTTCATCTTCTAAACCTGCTATTGGCTCTGTTTCCCGGCGCGCATTTCACGCCGTCTGTGGCGTATACCGCTCAGGCAGTGAACCGCGTCGCCGCCGGGTATGAAACATACACGCTGGCAATCGGGAAACTGGCTCTGCAGGACGGTCCGGCGGTTGATTGTGAGATCGAAGGCGGAAAGCAGCTTGCCGCAGATAAGAAGTCCCTGACCCTGGTCGGAACGAAGGGTCGTTTACATCTCGACTTGATGGGCAACACCTTGACGCTCGCGCTGAACGGCGAGGAGAGGAAAGAGGAGCGATGGACATGGAGAACACAGTGGTCTTACGCGAGATTGATCTTGAAGAGCCTTTCGCTGACTTAGCGACATCCGGTGCGCTCACACCGCGTGTAATGCTGAAAAGCTGGGAAGCGATGGAGGGCATTCGATTGATTGCCGCCAAGTTGCCCGCTTATCAATCAGGCGGTGACCCGCAAGGGACTCTTTTGCAGGGTCCATAATGGCGAGTTGCGAGCCTAAAAGAAGTAGAGTGATAGTCACTCATTCGGTTCGAACGCGAGGTGATGCCCTTAGTTTTCGGTCGCTCGGTTCCGGTCCCCAGTCGGCGGAAGAGATCCGCTGCGGAACCAATTGCCGGTCCATCCAAGAATGCTCCTATCGAAGTGCGAATTCGTGCTGTCCGCAACTATGAAGCTGGTTCTCCATTCTCCGCGTCGGGCAAAGTAGATTGGCTCAGAAACATGTCCAACCTCTTAAAGTAAGCTCTCTTGTTGACACTTTCTGTTTAGATGCCCTAGTCTTAGCGGCAAAACTTAGGCGTCTCACCGTCTATTAGTATCGGGGACCTCACCGCCCGCGAGTAAGCTAGTCTCGAACATTGCGATTGCCCTGCTGAGTGGGATTGTTCGTTCTTTGCCGAGCAATGGGTTGGGTGGGTTGGTTCATTTCTGGCCTGGGATAGCGTGAAGCCAT
>Ga0070696_100003451_pt1 | contig 10519 bp, 6 predicted proteins | sample KBSK1253metaG_FD_65474 | JGI IMG/M metagenome (GOLD analysis project Ga0070696, IMG submission 65474) | Corn, switchgrass and miscanthus rhizosphere microbial communities from Kellogg Biological Station, Michigan, USA - KBS K1-25-3 metaG | ecosystem: Host-associated > Plants > Roots >... | reverse complement strand
CGAGCTCATCCCCGACTGGAAGGAGAAAGGCGCGCCGCTCAATGTCCCGGTCACGGAAGAGCGGTTCCTTTTCCTTACCCAGACCTCGGCAATCAAGACCCCGAACATCCTGCTCCCGGGGTGCTTCCGCAACCACGGCAACTACGTCATCAGCCTGGGCAACTTCTGCCGCTGGCTCGGCGCCCAGGCCGAGGCGCGCGGCATCGAGATCTTCCCCGGGTTCGCGGCGAACGAGGTGCTCTTCGACGGCGAGCGCGTCAAGGGGGTCGCCACCGGCGACATGGGCATCGACAGGAAGGGCGAGAAGACCGACGCCTACCAGCCGGGCGTCGAGCTGCATGGCAAATACACCTTCTTCGCCGAAGGCGCGCGCGGCCACCTCGGGCGCCAGCTCGAAGAGAGATTTCGCCTCAGAAAAACTCCCCAGGTGTACGGTATCGGCCTGAAGGAGCTGTGGGAAGTCGCCCCCGAGCGCCACCAGAGCGGCCTCGTCATCCACACCGCCGGCTGGCCGCTCGCGAGCGACGTCTACGGCGGCTCCTTCCTCTACCACCAGGAGAACCGCCAGATCGCGGTCGGCTTCGTCGTCGGGCTGGACTACGAGAATCCGTACCTCTCCCCGTTCGAGGAGTTCCAGCGCTTCAAGACGCACCCGGCGATCCGGCCCTTTTTCGAGAACGGAAAGAGAATTTCCTATGGGGCGCGCGCCATCGCCGCCGGCGGCCTGCAATCGCTTCCACGCCTCACGTTTCCCGGCGGCGTGCTGGTCGGCGACGAGGCGGGCTTTCTCAACGCCTCGCGCATCAAGGGCAGCCACTGCGCCATCAAGTCCGGCATGCTCGCGGCCGAAGCCGTTTCTTCGGCTCTGAAGGCCGGGCGCGCCGGCGACGAGCTGACGGAGTACCCAAAGGCGTTTAGAAAAAGCTGGCTCTACGACGAGCTGCGCCGCGCGCGCAACTTCAAGCCGTGGATGTCTAAAGGCCTCTACCTCGGCTCGCTGATGGTCGGCGTCGACCAGGTCGTGCTTCGCGGCAACGCGCCCTGGACGCTCAAGCACGGCAAGGCGGACAACGAGACCCTCAAGCCGAAGGATCTCTGCACTGCGATTTCGTACGGAAAACCCGATGGCGCGCTGACCTTCGATCGCCTCTCTTCGGTCTTCGTCTCCAACACCAACCACAACGAGGACCAGCCCTCGCACCTCACGCTGAAGGACCCCTCCGTCCCGGTGCGGGTGAACCTCGCGCAGTACGCCGGGCCCGAGGCCCGCTACTGCCCGGCGCAGGTCTACGAGTTCGTCGAATCCGGCGCCGGCCCGCGCCTGCAGATCAACGCGCAGAACTGCGTGCACTGCAAGACCTGCGACATCAAGGACCCGACCCAGAACATCGTCTGGGTCGCCCCCGAGGGCGGCGGCGGTCCGAACTATCCGAACATGTAGCAAAGTGCTGAGAACGCGTGCGCGACGTACGATGTCGGCCACCGAAAGGAAGTTCCTATGCCGGTTCAAGATCGACTCCCCCGCGTTCTCAAAGACAAGCAGCGCGTAGTGACTCGCGCGGTGTTGTGGAACATCGGTCACAACACAGCTCGTGAAGATATTGCACTGAAGCTCGGCAGATACCAGAAGGGCACAGCCAAGCTTATCGCGGGCACGCCGAAGTGTGAGCTGACGCTCGACCATGAGGAATTCACCGCGCTCGTCAGGTTGCTGCAGGAGGAATACGAGCCGTTCCGGCAGGGCGTGAAAGCGTTCATTCCGCTCGACAAACCGTTCGAAGCGGAGAACGCGAAGCAGATTCGGCAGCTCTTCTCGCTGCCGGATAAGCGCAGCCTGGTGAAGTTCATTCTCGACAACAACGTCATTCCCAAGGACTTGGCGCACGCCTTGGACCAGACGCAGCGTTACAGGGCCATCCGAGAATTCGAAGCGATGCTCAAGGCCGCCGCGTTGGAATCGACATGGCAGGACTGGTTCAAGCGCAATAGCTGGGTTCTCGGCAGTGAATTCGTCGAGGTTATCGGCGCGCGCAGTATCGATACACGCCACATAACGGACTTCCTCATGCGCGCCTATGACGGCTTCCTCGACATCGTTGAGATAAAGCGACCGGAAGGGGCGCTGCGCTTCTGGTCGCCGACGCTCGATCACGGGCATCCGGTTCCATCGTCCGATCTCACTAAGGCGCTCACGCAGGCCTCAAGGTACATCTATGAGATCGAGCGAGAAGCCAATAGTGTGAAGTTCTTGCAGCAGGTCGGCGGCGTGCGGACGGTAAAGCCGCGCTGCATCCTGATCTTCGGGCGCTCCAACGACTGGGAAGCACAGCACGTCGAGGCATACCGCATTCTGAATTCGGGCTTCCACAACGTGACCGTGCTGACGTACGACCACGTCCTCGACCGCGCCAAGCGCATACTCGGCTTGGAGCGCAAACAAGCGGCGAAAGCGATGGAGGGCGTCGCGGAGGTGAAGTAGCGTCCGTCGGGCCTCGCGGTGTCAAGTGGATCGGCTCGAACAGGTCTGGGACAGACGCGTAGTTGGCAAGGTCTAGGGTCTACGGTGTCCACCGTGTCGCGTTGGCGGCGAGGCGCGGCCTCATGCCCGCCCCGCTTGACCATCATGCTGTACAAGCATACAGTTGTTTCCTTAATGCCGGACATGCTTCTCCGGTACTCGCTCCGGCTTGAGTCCCGGGTGGCTGGCTATTTGCCGGCATGGTGCGCTACAATGTTTAGTACAAGAAAGACGGGGGAGTACTATATGCAGTACCTACCGTCCCCTGCGTGGGAAGATCGGGCTTGGACGTCGTAACACCCAAGCGCCGCTCGGCGATCATGGCGCGCATACGGGCGAAGAACACGAAGCCCGAGCTGGCCGTGAGGCGTCTTGTTCACGCCATGGGCTACCGGTTCCGGCTCCATGCGCGCAACCTTCCCGGCAGCCCTGACATCGTATTTCCAGCGCGCAGAAAGGTCCTTTTCGTTCACGGGTGCTTTTGGCACTCACACGAAGGGTGCCCGCGCGCTTTCGTCCCGAAGTCGTCAGCAAAGTTCTGGCGACGCAAGCTGACGAACAACAAGACTCGGGACGCGCGGAACCTCGAGGCGCTGCACGCCGAAGGGTGGGACGCACGCGTCGTCTGGGAATGCGAATTGGCCGATCCGAAGTTGGCTGCCGGTCTGAAGCGGTTCCTGGGGCGTCATCGCAAACGCCGCTGAAACTTTTCAAGGAAGCGAATGCCCTACGACATCACAGCCGAACGCCGCCAGCAATACCGGGAAACCTCCATCCGGTCCCAGCAGCGCAAGATTGCCCTACTTCAGCGTGCTCCATCGGCGGTGGTCAAGCTGCACCGGCATAGACTCGACCCTAAAGTCCTGACCCCTCAGTTGCCGGCGAACGGAATTCCAGCGCTTTCTCTATTCTCTGGTTGCGGCGGTCTGGATCTCGGCTTCGAACGTGCTGGCTTCGGCCATGTGGCCGCCTATGACATTCTGGAGGTGTGCGGCCAAACTCTGCGCGCGAATCGGCCTGCGTGGAACGTATTCGGCGGCGCAGAGGGCGACATTGCCGGGGTTCGTTGGAGCAAATATCGAGGAGAAGTCGAAGTCGTCCACGGCGGACCCCCGTGCCAGCCTTTCTCAGTCGCTGGGAGTCGGCTGGGGCCGCGTGACCCGCGAAACATGTGGCCCGCGTATATTGCGACCATCCTGGGCGTTCGCCCGCGGGCATTCATTGCGGAAAACGTGCCCGGAATGTTGGACGCGAAGTTCTCGCGATTCGTCAACACCAACATCCTGGAGCCACTTCGACAGAAGTACTTGATCTCCATGTTCCGGCTGAGCGCTGACCGCTTTGGAGTTCCGCAGGCGCGCAAGAGAGTCTTCATCGTTGGATTCCGCCGGAGTCGTGATGCCGCGCGATTTTACGAACCTCTACCAACGCACTATCAAATCGGAGTCCCAGAAAGAGGGTTACTGAGGCCGAATACCGCACGAAGGTCTTTGGGCCTGCCTGATATCGGGTTCGATACACTCGCGCCCACTTTGCGATCAGGCTTCACCGGCCCGCGCAATACCACGGGGGTGGTCAACAGCAAAGCCAGCCTCGTTATATGGGACCGGCTTGAGCTTTGGCCACATGGAGTCCAGCGGACTTCCGAGACGGCCGCTATGTACCCGCCGGAGAATGGCCACCACCGGCTGTCTATTGCGGACTGTGCCCTCCTCCAAGGTTTCAGTGGCGATTGGCAGTTCAAGGGGGCCGTATACCAAGCGTTGGGACAGATCGGCAATTCCGTCTGTCCGCCCGTGGCTTACTCCGTGGCGCGGGCAGTTGCCAGAGCGCTGGGCAAGGATCAGTGACCGTCCAAGACGACCAGCGGGAAAAAGAACTCTGTCGCCTCTTCAATCTCGAATGGGATGCGAGTCACCCGCGCGGAGGCACTGACGCACATTTCATCCTAGACGTGCAGAGCAAACGCTATCGTGTCGACACTGAGGTCAAATCTACAACGAGCGATACCGTGTCTACTGCGCGCGATGTGGGGCTGGACCATATCAAGAAATGGCGGGAGAAATTTTGGATTATCGGGTTCTATAAAGTCCGCGGGCGCGGCCCCGAGCTTCAGTACAGCCTATGCCTAACTCCGAGCGACTTGGCGCCGTGGATCGCCTCCCTCGAGGCGAAGATAAAACCCGACTTTGAACTCGCTGAAAGGGCATCCCAGTTGCTGACCGTTGATGATCTCTACACGATCTGCGGAAACAAGACAGCCTATGACGTCCTGGATGCGAAGCTGCTGCACAAGAACCAGTGGAGCGCGAAGGAATATTTGGACGCGCGAGACATCACGGTCCGAACGGCCGCGGGAACCGCAAAGATGATCTCACCTGCACGCATGCTGGAGATCTTAAGGCTGAGGGCACGCTACATCGCGGAGCGAGGCGCCACGCTCAACAATCCGCATATCAGCAAGCGGTTTCTCGACACGTTTGCCACAGCACAAGTCACATCGAACCAAGCGGCGACAATACGGACGGTGGCGCAAACGTACATCCTCTCGACACCGAAGCACCCGTTTCCGCAAACGCCGTAACTCTGCCTATCGTTCTCACCACAGCCCAAGAAGGGATCCTACACTTGGACGCTAATCGCTCGCGCTCGGCCACTTGACGCCCAGCTTCTTCGCGGTGCGCGGGCCGACGACGCCGTCGGCGACCAGGCGGTTCATCTGTTGGAAGGCGGCCACCGCGGCGACGGTAAGCGGTCCGTAGACGCCGTCGACCTTTCCGGCGTTGACGCCTTTGCGGTTGAGCGCGCGCTGGACCTGCCGGACGAGGGGACTTGAAGTACGAGGTTGCGTCAGGATGAGAAGGAACGGGATAGGTTCGGGCTTTACCCTGGCGTTCGTCGCCTCGTAGGAGATTCCCGGCACCTGGGCATAGAAGTGCCAGAGCCGGCCCTGCACTTTGTCGCGGCGCACGCCGAGGCCGACGCCCGCGGCTTCCACGGTGCCGCCCGCGCCGTCGGCGACGGCGACGTGGCCCATCTTGCCGGGCAAGGGCGCACGGCGGATGAGGATCACGCCCGGCGTGTTGTTCGCGGCGCTCGCGTCGACGGCGGTCAGCGCGCCGCTCTGGGCGTCGCGCACCCAGGCGCCGGAGTAGGCCTCGGTCGCCGCCGGGTCGCCGTCGTTGTCGGTGCAGCCGTAGAGCCTGGCCGCGGTCTGATAGGCGAGCCACGAGGCGAACTCGGCGCAGTCCCAGGGGCCGTGCCAGTTCGGGTTGTTCTTAGGGACGAGAACGTTCAGGTACTTCTCCCCGATGCGCGTTTTCGCGAGCTTGAGGAGATCCGCTCCGGTCGGCATCGCGGCAGTATGCCGTCCCGCCCGGCGGGGACAACAAGCTAAATGGCGCTAGGTCTTCATGCGGCGGCAGCCTTGCCGGCCGCTGCGGCCCTTGCCGACGCGCGGCGCAGCATCGCCTCGACCTCCTGCGGCGGCACCGGCCGGCTCACGAGGTAGCCCTGGATCTGGTCGCAGCCGAGATCCTTGAGGAGCCTGACCTGCTCGTCGTCCTCTACGCCCTCGGCTATGACTTTGAGCCCCAGGGTGTGGGCGAGCGACACGATCATCGCCACGATGTTGCGCGGGTAGCCGGCGTCGCGCATGCGCACCACGAAGCTGCGGTCGATCTTGAGGACGTCGACCGGCAGCCGCGCGAGGTAGCTCAGGCTGCAGTAGCCGGTGCCGAAGTCGTCCACCGAGATCTCGACCCCGGCGCGGCGCAGGGTCTGGAGCTTGCGCGTGGTCTCGTCGATGTCGTCGACCAGCACGCTCTCGGTGATCTCGACGTCGAGCAGCGGCTTGGAGCGGCCGAAGCCCGCGATCGCGTCGAGCACCGAGTCGACGAAGTCCTTCTGGCGCAGCTGGATCGCCGAGACGTTGACCGAGGTGCGCGGCACCGCGAGGCCCATCGCCTGCCAGCGCAGGATGTCTTCGACCGCGCGCGCGAGCGCCCAGCGCCCGGCGACCAGGATCATCCCGGTCTCTTCCATGAGCGAGACGAACTTCGCCGGCGGCACCGCGCCGAGCTCGGGGTCCTGCCATCGGATGAGCGCCTCGAGGCCCGCGAGATCGCCCGTGCGCACGTCCATCTTGGGCTGGTAGTGCAACGCGAGCCGCCCGTCCTGGATCGCGCGCCGCAGGCGATGCTCGAGCGCCAGCGACTCGGCCACGCGCGCGTTCATCTCCGGGGCGTAGAAGAGGTAGCGCGTGGCCGCCTGCTTCGCGTGATTGAGCGCGGTCTCGGCGTTGGCGCACAGAGTCTCGGTGGTCGAGCCGTCGCTGGGGAACACCGCGATGCCTACCTTGAGCGTGACGCGCAGCTCGACTCCGTCGATGAGCACCGGCCGCGAGAAGGCCTCGGCGATGCGCTCGAGCAGCCACTGGATGGTGTCGCCGGCCTTGTCGCACGCCGCCACGGCGATGGCGAAGTGGTCGGCGCCGACGCGCGCTACGGTGTCCTCGTCGCGCGCCGCCGAGCGCAGGCGCTGCCCCACCTCGCGCAGGAGCTCGTCGCCGGAGCGCCGGCCGAAGGTCTCGTTCACCATGCGGAAGCGCTCGACGTCGAGGAACATCGCGCCGCTGAAGCGCTTCTCGCGCCGCGCCGCGATCAGGGCTTGCCCCAAGCGGTCGACGAACAGGCTCCGGTTGGGCAGGTCGGTGAGCGAGTCGTGGTAGGCAAGATAGTCCATGCGCGCCTTCTGCGCGATGTGGTGCAGCGCGAAGGCGATGTCGCCGGCGAGCTCGTGCAGCAGGCGTATCTCCTCCTCGTCGAACACGTCCTTGCCGCGCGCGTAGAGGAGCAGCGCCCCGGCGGCGCTGCCCGAGAACACCAGCGGCAGTACGGCGTAACCGCGAAAGCCTCTCTGAATGGCAGCCTCGCGCCCGGGAGCGCCGGGGCTGGACTCGAGGTCGTTGCAGAAGGCCTCGGTCGGCGGCACCGGAAACTGCTCGATGCGCGCGTCCTTGCTGCCTTCGCCGCTCGACACCACCCGGTCGTGGTCGAACAGGCGCACCGCGGCGAAGCCGAAGCCGCCGCGCTCCACCGCGATGCGGCAGGCCTCGGCCACCAGATCGTCGCGCTCCGAGACCCGGACGATGAGCGCGTTCACCGCGCTCAGCGTCTCCAGGGTGCGGTTCAGGCGCTCGATCCTGCGCTGCTGCGCCTCGAGCGTGCCGGTTTTCTCCAGCAGCTGATCGACCACGATGCGCAGGTGCTCGCCGCCCAGCTCCGCGCTCGCGGCGGCGGGACGATGGGTCCTCCTTTCATCCAGGACTTCCTGGACCGTGCGCAGGATGACGTCGTTGTCGGAGGGTTTGACCAGCACGCGCGCCACGCCGTGCGCCTGGGCGAGCTCCTTGGCGTCGCGCCCGGCGAAGTAGGCGGTGTAGAAGATGACCGGCACGGCCGCGGTGGAGGCCTCGGCGCGCAGCTGGCGCGCCAGCACGTACCCGTCCATGCCGGGCATCAGCACGTCGGAGACCACGAGCTCGGGCGGCGCGGCGCGCGCGGCTTCCAGCGCCTGACGCGCGTTGGCCGCCCTGCGCACGCTGTGCCCGGCGATCTCGAGCAGCGAGGCGAGCGCCTCGCGGTTCGCGCGGTTGTCGTCGACGACGAGAATGTCGGCCATATCTCTCTAAGACAATCTTCGCGCAATGCGAGTGCCGGCGCCCGCGCGAAGCGCCAACAATTTGGTCGCTAGATTCCGGAAATTACTGTCGTGCTGAAGCTACAGCGCGTCGGCATTCAGCGCCGCGCCCGCGGGGCCGCGCCAGCTTGCGATCGCCGCCTGGATGAGCCGCGGATCGGCTGGCTTGACGAAGTGGTGATCGAAGCCCGCTTCGCTCGAGCGGGTGCGGTCCTCCTTCTGCCCGTAGCCGGTGAGCGCGATGAGCAGCGCCGGCGCGTCGCTGCCTCTGAGGCGCAGGCGGCGCGCGACCTCGTAGCCGTTCATTCCCGGCAGGCCGATGTCGACCACCGCCACCTGCGGCGCGAACACCTGCGCGATGGCGATCGCCTGCGGGCCGTCGCTGACGGTCCTCACTTCGTGGCCCTCGAGGCGCAGGAATACCGCGATGCTCTCGGCCGCGTCGATGTTGTCGTCGATCACCAGGATGCGCTTGCCCGCCGCGGCGGAGCCGAGCACCACGGCGCTCGTCTCGGCCGTGGCCTGCGGCACTTCGCTGATGCACGGCAAGACCACCTGGAACAGCGACCCCTTGCCGATGCCGTCGCTTTTCACTTCCACCCGGCCCTGGTGCAGGTCGACCAGGCGCTCGACCACGGTGAGCCCGACCCCGAGACCGCCCTGGCTGCGGTCGAGCGAGCGCTCGCCCTGGGTGAAGAGCTCGAACACGTGCGGCAGCAGCGCGCCGTCGATGCCGATGCCGTTGTCGCGCACGCTGATCAGCGCCTCGCCCCGATCGGCGCTCGCCGAAAGCTCGATGCGGCCGCCTTCGCTCGTGTACTTGGCGGCGTTGTTGAGGATGTTGCCGATCACCTGCGACAGGCGCGCGAAGTCGCCGTGCACCCAGATCGGCGCGGCTGCCATGCTGACCAGCAGGTGGTGGCGCTTCGCCTCGAGCAGCGGACGCGCGGTGTCGATGCTGTGCTGGACCACCTTGCCGAGCTCGACCGGCTCCTTCTTCAGCGCGATCTTGCCCTGCGTGATGCGCGACACGTCGAGCAGATCGTCCACCAGCTGCGCGAGGTGCGTCACCTGGCGCTCGACCACGTCGCGCGCCCACACGATGCCGGCGTCGGTGGGCGCGATGCGGCGCATGACCTCGGCGGCGTTGCGGATCGGCGCGAGCGGGTTGCGCAGCTCGTGCGACAGCATGGCGAGGAACTCGTCCTTGCGCCGGCTCGCCTCCTTCAGCTTCTCCTCGGCCTGCTTCGTGCGCGCCATCTCGCGCTTCAAGTTGCCGTAGAGGCGCGCGTTCTCGAACGCGATCGCGGCCCGGCCCACCAGCTCGTCGACGGTCGCCTGGTCCGCCGCGCCGTGCGTGCCCGAGACGCGGGAATGGCCCAGCGCGAGCATGGCCACAGTGCGCTCGCCCGAGCGCAGCGGGAGCACCCGCAGGTAGCGCACGCGCTCGGGAATGACGCCCGTGGGCTGGATGGGGAGCTCGGCCTTGCGCGCTTCGCGCAGCGCCTTCTGCAGCGGCTGGGGCAGCACGTCGAGCCCCGGCACGCGCTGCGGCCGCCCCACGCCGCCGCCGCGACACAGGACGAGCTCCGTATCCTCCACCTCGGCCGAAAGCAGCGCGTACTCGGCGAGCCCCGGCACCAGCATCTGCAGCAGTCGCTCCATGCCCTCGTCGAGATCGAGCGAGGCGCCGAGCTCGCGGCTGGCGAAGGCGAGGAACTCGGAGCGCCGCGTTGCCTCATCCGCAGCCGCCCGCTCGGCTTCCAGCCGGGCAAGCGCCTGCGCCCGCTTCTGTGCTCTGTAGAGCTCGACGAACACCTTCACCTTGCTGCGCAGGATCTCCGGGATCACCGGCGACAGGATGTAGTCGACCGCGCCCAGCGCGTAGCCGCGCGCCGTCTGCATCTCGTCGGCATAGGCGGTGACGAAGATGATCGGCGTGTGCTTGGTCTTGCTGTGCTGTCGGATGAGCTCGGCGGTCTCGATGCCGTCGATGTCGGGCATGTTGACGTCCAGCAGGATTACCGCGAACTCGCGCGCGAGCAGCTCGCGCAGCGCGTCGGCGCCCGAGGTCGCCATCACCAGGTTCTGGCCGAGCTCCTCCAGCACGACCTGGAACGCCAGACGCTTGTCCGCGAGGTCGTCTACGACGAGGATGTTGACCTTTTCGTCCATATATTCTTACCGGTGCAGCCATCCCCTCAGGACCGCGAGCAGGTGGATGGTATCCACCGGCTTGGACAGGTAGTCCCAGGCGCCGGCGCGGATGCACTTCTCGCGGTCGCCCTTCATCGCCTTGGC
>Ga0070696_100003449_pt1 | contig 10525 bp, 11 predicted proteins | sample KBSK1253metaG_FD_65474 | JGI IMG/M metagenome (GOLD analysis project Ga0070696, IMG submission 65474) | Corn, switchgrass and miscanthus rhizosphere microbial communities from Kellogg Biological Station, Michigan, USA - KBS K1-25-3 metaG | ecosystem: Host-associated > Plants > Roots >... | reverse complement strand
AGCACGTCGCGGTCCCAGAGATGCTCCACGGCGTCGCGAAGGCCGAAGGCAAACAGGTGGTAGAGCAGCACGCCGAGGTACAGGATGACCGAGCCCACCGCGACCAGCATGCCGACGGTGGAGAAGATCTGCAGCGGCCGCACCGAGAAGCCGGTGATGAGGTCGAAGTTGAGCTGGACCAGGCGCGAGAGCGAATACTGCGACGCGCCGGCGGCGCGCTCTTCGTGCCGCACCTCGATCTCGGTGGGGCTGCGCGCGTAGAGATAGGCGAGCGCCGGCACGAAGGTGTTGATCTCGCGCGACTGGTTGATCGTGTCGACGATGCTGCGGCGATAAGCACGCAGCATGCAGCCGTGGTCCTCCATGCGGATGTCCGTGAGGCGCTCGCGCAGGCGGTTGATCGCCTGCGATGCAATGCGGCGAAAGGCGCTGTCCTGGCGCACGCTGCGGTAGCTGCCGACGTAGTCGTAGCCTTCGTCCATCTTGTCGAGCAGCTTGACGATCTCCTCCGGCGGGTTCTGCAGATCGGCGTCCAGGGTCACCAGGATCTCGCCCCGCGAGCGCTCGAAGCCCGCGAGAATCGCCATGTGCTGGCCGAAGTTCGTGAGCAGGTAGATCACGCGCGTGACGTCGGGCCGGCGGTCGAACTGCTCGTGCAGCAGCGCCGGAGAGCGGTCGCGGCTGCCGTCGTCCACCAGGACGAGCTCGTAGCTCCGGCCGAGCGCGTCGAGCGCCGGATAGAGCCGCGCGAAGAGCGCCGCGAGCCCGGCCTCCTCGTTGTAGATCGGGATGACGACGGAGATCTCCGGCGCGGCGTGGTCCGTCATTTCAAGAAATCGCTTAGTGCGTCGCACACCCGGTCGACGTCTGCGTCCTGCATCTGAGTGAAAAGCGGCAGCGTCACGGTGCGCGCGCCGATGGTCTCGGCGTTCGGGAAGTCTCCGGCGCGATACCCCAGCCGGCGAAACGCCGCGAAGAGATGCATCGCGGGGTAATGCACGCCCGCTGCGACGCCGCGCGTGTGCATCGCCTCGATGAACCGCTCGCGCGTCGTGCCGAGGGCGTCGAAGTCGATCAGCGGCGCGAAGAGGTGCCAGGCGTGTCCCGGCCGGTCCGGCGCCGGCAGGCGCAGCCGGGGGCGAGCGCCGAGCCGCTCGAAGTAGCGCCGCGCGAGCTCGGCGCGCCGCGCGTTGAAGCGATCCAGCTTCGCGAGCTGGGCGAGGCCGATGGCTGCGGACACGTCGGCCAGGTTCGACTTGCCCGCGTGCTCGAGCACGTCCATCACGCCCCCGGGGAGCTTGCGGATGCCGTGAAAGCGCAGCCGCTCGGCCCGTTCCACCTCGGCCGGATTCGAGAACGACAGCGCGCCGCCCTCGATGGTGGTGATGTTCTTGTTCGGGTGGAAGCTGAAGGCGACGAGGTCGCCCTGCGCGCCGATGCGCCGGCCGTGGTATTCCGCGCCCATCGCATGCGCCGCGTCCTCGATCACGCGCAGGCCGCGGCGCTCGGCGAGCGCGTAGACCGGGTCGAGGTCCACGGGCAGCCCGGCGAAATGCACCGGCATGAGCGCCTTGGTGCGCGGCGTGATCGCGGCCTCGATGCGTGCCGCGTCGGTATTGCGGCTGTCGAGGTCCACGTCGACCAGCACCGGGCGGCCGCCGGCGAGCGCGACCACGTTCGCGCTCGCGACGAAGCTCATCGCCGGAACGATGACCTCGTCGCCCGGGCCGACGCCCGCGAGCCGCACCGCCACCTCGAGCGCGGCGGTGGCGTGGGCAAAGGTGCGCACGGGCCGGCCGCCGAAGCGCCCGGAGAGCTCGCTTTCGAAGCGCTGCACCTGCGGTCCCGAGGTGATCCAGCCCGAGCGCAGCACCTCGGCCACGGCGCGGATCGTGTCCTCGTCGATCTCCGGGCGCGCGAAAGGAAGGAAGGCCTTCACGAGCGCGCGACCATGAAGACGCCGGCGATGATCACGCCGATGCCGCCAAGCCGCAGCGGCGAGAGCGTCTCGCCGAGGAGCTGCCAGGCGGCGAGGGCGTTGACGACGTAGCCGATGGAAAGCATCGGATAGGCGAGGCTCACCGGAACGCGGGAAAGCGCGATGACCCAGACCACCACGCTGACCGCGTAGCAGCCCAGGCCCGCCAGGATGTGCGGCTCGAGCGCAAGGCGCAGTCCGAGCGGCATGGCGTTGGTTCCCGCTTTCAGCAGGAGCTGCGCCGCCGCGTTGAGCAGCACGCCCATCATCAGGAGCGAAAAGCTGGTTGCGGTCACGGCTTCCTCACGATGATGTAGCGCGGCCCGCGCGCCGCGATCTCCATCGGCAGAGCGAGCTCGTCGCGCAGGCGCTCGAAGTCGCGCAGCGCGAAGAGGGCATAGGCGTCGGGGGCGGCGCTCCACTCGCGTGCGAAGCCGGCGAGGTCGGGAATGAATCTGCCCGGCTCCCAGCTCACGGCCTGGCCGAACTCGTCCTTGTAGCCCACCAGCGTCACGGTGCGCCGCAGCGACCAGGGAATGCTGTGGTCATAGCTGTCCACGGCAAAGAACGGCGTTTTTTCCGATGGCCGCGGGTTCATCGCCGCGATCGTACCCGAGGCGCTGAAAAGTGGCGCGTAAACGCGGTGCCCGTCGAGGCCGATCAGCATGGCGGCGAGCACGCCGCACGCAAGCACGCCGGTGGATGCGAGGGTTCTCGCGCGCAACGCGAACATCGCGCCGAGGGCTCCGGCGGCAATCAGCACGAGCCCCGCGGCAAGAAGCGCCGGCGTGTACGCGTTGGCGAACTGGTCCAGCCGATCCGGACCGATGCGCGAGAGGTAGCGGGCGCCGGCGGCCAGCCCCAGCCCCGCCAGGGCGATCACGGCCGATTGCGCTACAAGCATGCGTCGCGGCGCCGCGCGTGCCATGAACGCGGCGCCGAGGACGGCCAGCGCAGGCACGAGCGGCAGAATGTATCCGGGCAGCTTGGAGCCGGCGGCGGAGAAGAAGACGAACACGACCAGGCTCCACAGCGCGAGGAACAGCGGTGCGGAAAAACCTGGGTCCGGGCGCCGCAGCGCCGCGCGCCAGGCGGCGAGGACGATGAGCAGCCAGGGGGCCACGCCCACAGCGAGCACCGGAACGAAGTACCAGGCGGGATGAGAACGGTGGTGAACCGTCGTGGTGAAGCGCTGCCAGTGCTCCTGGACGAAAAAGAAATGCGCGAACTCCGGATTGCGCAGCGACACGATCACGAACCACGGCGCGCTGATCGCCAGGAAGAGCGCCGTGCCCCGGGCGAGCTCGAGCCGGCGCAGCAGCGGCCAATCGCGCCGGATAAGGACATAAAGCGCGACGGCTGCGGCCGGCAGCACGATGCCGATCAGTCCCTTGCTGAGTACGGCGAGCGCGCACGCCGCCCAGCCCGCGAGCATCCAGCGCCGCCGCCGGCGCGCGAGCGCGCCTCCATGGGGCACGGGCTCGCCGTCCGGGCTTTGGGCGATGGCGAAGGCAAAGACCGCGGCAGCAAGAAACACGCTTACGCCCATGTCGAGCGTGTTCAGCTGCCCGAATGTCACATAAAGCGGACACCCCGCCAGGATGGCCGCCGCCAGGATGCCGGCGGGCGCGCCGAACAGGCGCCTCGCGGCGAAGAAGCTGAGCGCCACCCCGGCGAGCGCCATGAGACCGGTCCAGAGGCGGGCCGCCCAGTCGTGCTGCCCCAGGGCCTTGAGCGCAGCGGCGCCCGCCCAGTATTGCAGCGGCGGCTTCTCGAAGTACTTGAAGCCGTTCAGGCGCGGCGTCACCCAATCGCCGCTCTGGGCCATCTCGCGCGAGATCTCGCCGTAGCGCGCCTCGTCGGTCTTATAGAGCGGCCGCGCGGCAAGGCTGGCAAGCCAGGCTGCTACGAGCAGTAGAACCAGAAGCTTCGTCACCAGTCGTCGTCCTTCAGCGGCTTGACCCCGGGCGGCGGCTTTTCCTTGCGCCGCAGCCAGCCGTAGAGGAACAGGCCCGCCAATGCCGCCACGAACGCGCCCACGAAGACGATCAGCCAGCCGCCATTCACTTGCCCAGGCCCATGCGCCGGCCGACCTCGGTGTAGACCTTGACGCGCTCCTTCATGAACGCATCCATGCGCTCCATCCCGACGTCCACCAGCTCGAAGCCGCTTTTCGCGGCGAGCTGCTTCATCTCGGGATCGGCGTTGAGCGCCGCCCACAGCTCGGCCATGCGCTTCCTCTGCTCGGGGGTCGACGACTTGGGCATGCCGATGCCGCGGAAGGCCCCGTCGACCCAGTCGACGCCGAGCTCCTTGAAGGTCGGGGCGTCCGGAAGCAGCGGATGGCGCTGGTCCATCGCCACCGCGAGCGCCCGCACCTTGCCCTTGTTGTTGACGGCGAACGCGGTGTAGGACATCGCGCCGGAGACGTGCCCGCCGATCACGGCCGTGGTCATGTCGCCGGTGCCCTTGAAGGGGACGTAAGTGGTCTTCACGCCGAAGCTCGCGTTGAGCCGCTCGTGCGCGGCGTGGTTGGCCGAGTTGAGCCCGGAGCCGCCCAGCGTGATCTTCTCCGGCTGCGCCTTGGCCGCCGCCACGAAGTCCTTGAAGGTCCTGATCGGGCTCGACTCTGTGACCACGAGCGCGTCCGGGGTGTAGTGGAACCAGTAGACCGGGGTCACGTCCTCGGTCTTGTATTGCACCTGTCCCTCCATGGGCTGCAGCACGATGTGCGGCAGGTTGATGCCGACGATGTTCAGCCCGTCGGCGGGAAGCTGGTTCATCTGCATCCACAGCAGGCCGCCGCCCGCGCCGGGCTTGTACTGGATGATGGTCTCGATCGCCGGGCAGCGGCGCTTCAGCACCAGCTGCTGGTGGCGCGCCGAGATGTCGGACTCGCCGCCGGCAGGGAACGCCTGCCAGTAGTTGAGATTTTTATCTGGACAGGCCTGCGCGAGCGCAACGCCCGGCACGAAAAGCAGAAGCGATAGAAACCGCGGCATGAAGCACTCCTCTCGGGTGGGCGAGAAGAGATTCTAGCGCCGGGCGAAGAGCAGCAGCCCCGAGGCGATGCATGCCACCAGCGAGAGCACCAGGATCACGCCGCCGGCCGCGCGCGGATTGGCCTCGACCATCCGCTCGAGCGACATGTGCACCGTGTCGCCGGCGATCTCCAGGTTGCGCGTGGAATACCAGCGGTTGGCGCGCTCCTCGAGCCCGCGCCACGCGCGCGGGAAGAAGATCAGCATGAGGCCGGTAAAGACCGCCGCGGCGCTGCCGACCACCAGCAGCCATTTCAGCGCCGCGAGGCCGAAGACGGCGAGCGAGTAGCGCGGGTCGACCTTGAAGAGGAGCGCGAGCCGCTGCACGTCGAAGCTGCCGACGAGGACCACCGCGGCGTAGGCGCCGATCGCGACCAGGAGCACGCCGAACCAGCGCGCGTACGCCGCGGCCCCCGGCACGTGCACCGGAGCCTCGAACGGCTTGAGCGCACGGCGCATCGACACCCAGCGGTTCATCAGCTCGATGAAGTGCAGCGTGGCCGCGCTGCGCACGATCAGCCCCGCGCCCAGCGCGAGACCGAGCAGGCTGACCACGAACAGGAAAATCACCACCGCGGAAACCGCGAGCTGGGCGAGAAGGCTGTGTCCCGTCATTTTTCTTATGCCTGCCTCTCTTAGCCGCTATCTTATTCCACCTTCATTCCCGTGTCCTTGACGAGCTTGCCCCACTTCTGGATGTCCGCGCGCAGGAAGCGGTCGAATTCGTCCGGCTTCATCGGCATCGGCAGGGTGCCCTGCTTGGCCCAGTTCTCCTTGATATCGGGCGCGCCCAGCACCTTCACCACCTCGGCGTTGAGCTTTTCCACCACCGGCTTGGGCGTCGCGGCCGGCACCATGAGCCCGAGCCAGATCGGCGCCTCGTAGCCCGGCACGCCCGACTCGGCCACGGTGGGCACGTCGGGCGTAACCTGAGAGCGCTTCTTGCCGGTCGTGGCGAGCGCCTTGAGCTTTCCGGCGTGCACTTGCCCGACGATGGTGCTGATCGCATCGAACATGATGTCGACCTGATGGCCGAGCACGGCAGTGCGCGCCTGGTCGCTGCCCTTGTGCGGGATGTGAACGATGTCCACCCCGGCCATGTATTTGAAGAGCTCCCCCGCCATATGGTAGGGCGTGCCCGGGCCCGAAGAGGCGTAGTTCAGCTTGCCCGGGTTCTTTTTTGCGAATGCGATGAGCTCCTTCACGTTGTTCGCGGGGAGCGACGGATGGGCCACGAGCAGCAGGTCCTGGTAATTCACGCCGGTCACCGGAGCGAGGTCGCGCATCAGGTCGTAGGGCTTCTTGGGGATGAGCGTCTCGTTCACCGCGTGCGTGTTCGACATCATGAGAACCGTGTAGCCGTCGGGCGCGGACTTCGCGACCGCGTCGGTGCCGACCACCGCGCCGCCGCCGGGACGGTTTTCGACCACCACGGGATGGCCGAGATTCTCCGAGAGCTTCGCCGCCAGGACGCGGCCGTAGACGTCGGCCGATCCACCGACCGCGTACGGCACGACCAGGCGCACCGTCTTCGAAGGATAGGGCTGCGACCAGGCCGCCGTGCCACACGAGATCAGGGCCAATGCAAGCATTGCGCGAAGCATGTGTTTCCTCCTATTTGGAATACTTCTGCCGTGAGAATAGCGCATTACCTCATCAGGCTGGGCAGGTAGAGCGAGATCGGCGGGAACGCGATGAGCAGCGCCATGCGCACCACATCGGCGGCCATGAACGGCAGCACGCCGCGGAACACGGTGTTCTGGTGCACCTGCGGCAGCAGCGTCTTCAGCACGAAGAGATTCATGCCGACCGGCGGGCTGATGAGGCCGATCTCGACCACCACCACGATCAGGATGCCGAACCACACCGGATCGAAGCCCAGCTGCAGGATCACCGGCAGGAACACCGGGATGGTGAGCAGCACCATCGAGAGCTCCTCCATCGCCGTGCCGAGCAGCACGTAGATGATGCAGATCGCCGCCACCACGGCGAAGGGGTGGATCTCGAAGCGCCGCACGAACGCCACCAGGTCGTTGGGCATGGTGGTGATGTTGACGAACTCGGCGAACATGAGCGCGCCGATCAGGATGAGGAACAGCATCGAGGTGGTGCGCGCGCTTTCCACCAGCGCGTGATAGAGCGCCCTCCAGGTCAGGGCCCTTCTGTACAGGGCGAGGACCATGGCGCCGAACGCGCCCATGCCCGCCCCCTCGGTGGCGGTGAAAAAGCCCCCGTAGATGCCGCCCATGACGAACACGAAGAGCGCCGCCACGGCCCACACGCCTTTCAGCGCCGCCCAGCGCTCGCGCCACGCCGAGCGCTCGCCGCCCGGGCCGGCCCGCGGGTCGCGCCAGGTTACATATTGCACGGCCAGGCACAGGAGGAACGCGCCCAGGATTCCCGGCAGGATGCCGGCGGCGAAGAGCTTGCCGATGTTGGTGTCGGTGAACACGCCGTAGATCACCATGATGGTCGAGGGCGGGATCATGATGCCGAGCGTGCCGCCGGCGGCGATCGCGCCGGCGGAGAGCGTGTCGGCATAGCCGAAGCGCTTCATCGACGGGTAGGCGACCTTCGCCATGGTGGCCGCGGTGGCGATGGAGGAGCCGCAGATCGCGCCGAACCCGGCGCAGGCGAGCACGGTGGCCATGGCGAGCCCGCCGCGCAGGTGGCCGACGAAGGCGTAAGCCGCGCGGAACAGCTCCTGCGAGAGGCCCGCGCGGGTGACGAAGTTGCCCATGAGGATGAATAGCGGCACCACCGAGAGGGTGTAGTTGCGCCCGGTCTCATAGAGGCGCGTCTGCAGGCTGGCGAAGGCGGGGGCCCAGTTCCAGTCGCGCATATAGGCGTAGCCCACCACGCCGACGATCGCCATCGCAAGGGCGATCGGCACGCGCGCGAGGCACAGCAGGAGCATCGCCGCCAGGCCGACCAGCGCCTCGGTCATTTCTGAAAAATCTTCGCGACGTGGATCGCGCCGGCGAGCGCGACCATCGCCGCCATGAAGTACACGAACGGGCCGTAGAGGATGCGCAGCACGTCGGTGGTGTCGCCGTAGCCGGAAATGCGCCCGGCCTTGATCCACACCTGCCAGGCCATGAAGAACATCAGCCCCGCCACGGCGAGATTCATGATCCGGTTCAGGAAGATTCTGCCTTGGGCCGTGAGCAGGCGGTCGATGAAGTCCATGGTGACGTGCTCGTCGGCGTGCGAGACGAGGGGCAGCCCGGCGAAGATGAGCACGAGGAGCAGCAGCTCGGTGAGCTCGAAGGCGCCGCGGATCGGGCGGTTGAGGAGGTAGCGCGCCACCACGTCGACGAACGTGAGGCACATCAGCGCGAACAGGATGGCCGAGGCCGCGATGCCGAGCACCGCGTGCGCGCGCCGCTGCCATTGGTTTACTTCTTCGATTCGGCCGCGACCTTCTTCAGCTCGGCGTGGAACTCCTCGAGCGCCGCCCTCGCTTGCGGCAGCTTGGCGCTCGCCTTCTTAACCCAGTCCTCGATGATGGGCGCAGAGCGCCGTTGCACCTCGGCCTGCAGCGCCGGGTCGGCGGAAACGATCTTCACGTTGGCTTTTTTGAGCGCGTCGAGGCCCTTCTGGTCGGCGGCGTCCCAGGACTGGCCGTTGCTGCGCGCCGCGTATTCGAACGAGAGCTTCTCGATCGCGGCCTGGTCCTGCCTCGGGAGCTTCGCCCACTTGTCCTCGTTCATGAAGAAGCCGAAGGCCGAGCTGTACATGCCGCCGCGAAAGAGGGTCGCCTGCTCGAGCACCGTGTCGAGCTTGAAGGACAAGATCGACTCCAGCGGGAAGAACACCCCGTCGGCGACGCCGGATTTCAGGAGCTCGTACGATTCCGGCGCCGGCTTCACGAACGCCGAGGCGCCCAGCGCATTCGCCACCTGCTCGGCGACGCCGCCGCCGGTGCGGATCTTGAGGCCCTGGAGGTCGGCGATTTTCGCCACCGGCTTCTTGGTGAACATCTGGCCGGGCCCGTGCGTCCACACCGCGAGCAGCTTCACGCCTTTGTATTCGCCCGCCTTCTGGAAGTGCTTCCAGTGGATGCGCGAATAGGCCACCGAGTTGATCTCCGCGGTCTCGCCTACCCCCGGCAGCTCGGCCATCAGCGGCAGGATGTGGCGCGCGGGCGTGTAGCTCGCGGTGACGAACGAAACGTCCACCAGAGCGTCGCGCACCGCGTCGAAGGTGCCCGGCGCGGCCGCCGGATGCTTGGGAAGGGAGCTGAACCTGACGCGACCGCCGGTCGCCTTTTCCACTTCCCTCGCCCAGTTCGCCTGCCACAGCGTGAGGTGGTGCCCCGGCGGCACCCAGGACGAGTAGGTGAGCGTGGTCTGACCGTGCGCGGGCGATGCGAGCGCGCACGCCGCAGCCGCGGCGCTCGCCACGTTTCGCAGTCTCATTGCCTGCTCCTCCTCCTTGAGGAGCCTCAATCATAAATGAGGACAGCGCGATGCGTTGTGTTTCGATTTTGGTTTCGATACGATGCTTGCTCGCTCGCTTGCCGCAAAGCGGGCGGCAGTGGATCGTGCAAATGGCAACAGAGGGAGAGCGCATGCCACATGTGGTAACCAAACAGGACCTAGTCCAGGTTGCGGCAAAGGCCAGTAATCTCAGCAAGGCAGCGGCAGGAGAGGCGGTCAACGCGGTGTTCGATGCGATCGTGGAAAACGTCGCAAAGGGCAAGCGCGTGACGGTAGTCGGGTTCGGCACCTTTCTGCCGCGCAAGCGCAAAGCGCGCGCAGGCCGCAGCCCGGCGACCGGCAAAGAGATCCGGATTACCGCGAAGACGGTACCGGCTTTCGCCGCGGGACAGGGTTTCAAGCAGGCGGTCGATAAATAGTTCGCAAATACTAGACATGGCACCTAGAAGGGCTGCGCATTCATCCGCGCAGCCCTTTGTTTTTTAAGCTATGCATGGCAGAATCTGGCGCGAAGCACGAACTTTGCCAATGGACAAGCCGCTCATCCTTTCCCTCGACGCCCACGGTGTGCCGCACCGCTGGATCAGCTGGCAGCAGGCGTGCTTCTACTACGCGAAGAACCTGGTCGCCTGGACCCTGGGCGACGAGACCTTCACCTACTACGGCGGCATCTCGCGCATCACCGGCGAGCGCTCGAGCATCACCGCGCACTCGATCGTCGCCATCAAGGGCAAGGCGCTCGCCGCCAAGGGCTTCAACCAGGTGCCGCCGCTGAATAACAGGGAGCTCTTCCGCCGCGACCGCCACATGTGCGCCTACTGCGGCGGCGAGTTCAGCTACTTCCGGCTTACGCGCGACCACATCACGCCGCTCTCGCGCGGCGGGCGCGACACCTGGATGAACGTGGTCTGCGCCTGCCGGCACTGCAACGGCCACAAGCGCAACCGCCTGCCGCAGGAATGCGGCCTGGAGCTCCTCTACGCGCCCTACGTGCCGAACAAGGCCGAGTACCTGATCCTCACCAACCGGCGCATCCTCGCCGACCAGATGGAGTTCCTGAAGCA
>Ga0070696_100003448_pt1 | contig 10525 bp, 17 predicted proteins | sample KBSK1253metaG_FD_65474 | JGI IMG/M metagenome (GOLD analysis project Ga0070696, IMG submission 65474) | Corn, switchgrass and miscanthus rhizosphere microbial communities from Kellogg Biological Station, Michigan, USA - KBS K1-25-3 metaG | ecosystem: Host-associated > Plants > Roots >... | reverse complement strand
CGCGATTCTCAACCTGCGCTATCGCGGGCTGCCGGTGCAGGCCGTGGTGCTCACGGTCGCCACGCTCGGCGTCATGCTGGTGTCATACCGTCTGGGCATCGTTCGGGCGACCGAGCGCTTCAAGACGATTGTCGTTTCCTGTACCTTCGCCGTCGCCGCCTTCTATGCCATCGCGCTGGTCATGGCGATGTTCGGGCTCTACGTACCGTTCCTGCATGAAGGCGGGCCGATCGGTATCGGATTCAGCCTGTTCGTGACCGGCCTTGCCGCGTTCAACCTGATTCTTGATTTCGACCTGATCGAGCAGGGCGTGGGGCGCGCTCCTGGATACATGGAGTGGTACGCCGCCTTCGGACTCATCGTCACGCTGGTATGGCTCTACCTGGAAATCCTCCGCCTGCTGAGAAAACTCCGGCGCTAGCCGCCGGAGTCAGCGCGTAAGCACCGGCAGATACGCGCGCCACGGCCCTACCTCGTCTCCATACTGCTTCGCCATGACTCGCGCGACCTGGGCAATGTGTCCCAGGTCGTGCGCGACCCACGTTGCCAGCAGCTGGCCCAAGGTCACCGGCCCAAGCTCGGGGTGAACGCCCGGTCGCTCGAGATCTCGGCTCGAGAGCCTGAAGCCCTCCAGCGTCGCGACGTTCTCCGCCCGGAGCCGGGCAAATCGGTCGAGCAGTCCGGAGAGCGGCTTGCCGCCGTTGAGCCGCAGATGGCGAAACCGGTCGAACGGCTCGAACACCGGGTTCGGTCCGCCGGCGAGGATGATCCTCACTCGCGGAATCCAGTCGGTCTCTTCACCATCGATCAGATGCCCGATCACGTCGAACGGGCTCCAAGTGTCCGGTCCTTCCCGGCCGTGGAGCCAGGACTCCGGCAGGTCGGAGAGCAGGGCGCGCAGCGCGCCGGGCGTGCGGCGGAGGACCGCGATCGCTTCGGGCAGGTCGAGATGCATGATGCTCAATACGGGGTCGAGGGTCTGGTCGTTCCAACCGGGACGGGGTCTCGCGCGGGCTTAGCGGTCGTGGGGCTGGTCCAATGGCTTCACATATCGCAGCGTCTCCGGTCCGAAGCCCACGCGCTCGTAGAGAGCACGGGCGCGCGTGTTCTGCGCGAACACGTTCAGCGTTATGAAAGGATGGCCCCGGTCGCGGGCCCAGGCTTCGGCGGTGGCGAGAAGCAACCGTCCCACACCGCGGCCTTCCATTGTGCCTGACACGACCAGGACCGATACGTGGGCGTGGGAGCGACCGGTGAAGTAGTCCTGGTGCGTCTCCAGCAAGGCAAACCCCACTGGCCTGCCTTCGTTGTCTTCGGCCACGAAGAGCGGCGTATCCGGCGATGGCGCCTCGAGTGCACGCGCGACCGTCGCACGCTCGGCGTCGATCACCTGGCCGCCCGTGCGCCAGTTCGGCATCGGGAACTCCGCCAGCCGGGTTGCCAATGACATGAGCGCCGGCAGGTCCCCGGCCCGCGCCGGCCGGATCCGAAGGCTCGGTTTGGCCGATGGGGGCTGGTCTGTCTGCGCCGACGGCTCGGTGCTCAACGCCCGCCTCGTCTGAGTCCTCGCGTGGCGAGGAAGATTTCCCGCAGGAAGTTGAGAAGCGCGCCCATCAGCGCCACCATGGCGACCACGAACGCAATCGCAACCACCTGGGAGGCGTTGAGCTGGAAGAACGCACCGATGAACAGGAATCCGATAACGCCGCAAATGAGCAGCGCGCAGAGCGTAGCAAGGCTGAGCGCCCAATTGATGAGGTGCGCCCGGCGGTGCAACATGTCGAGATGAGCGTTGATTGTGTCGCTGGACGCCGGGGCTGTGGCGAGCTGCTGCTCCAATATCCGGGTGCGATCGACGATCCGGGTGAGTCGGCTGGTGAGCACCACGAGGATGGTGCCAACACCGGACAGGAGGAAGACCGGGGCGACTGAGAGCTGAATGACGTGCGCCACCACGCTGACGGCGGGATCTGCCGGTCCCTGGAGTTCCAAAGTCATCAGGTGGGTTGGTGTTCTACGGCCGTGGCGGGCAGTGCACCGGTCCGACCTCGCTCACGGATCGCGCGCGGATCAGCCGGTCCGCGATGCTGCGCAGCACGAACTCGTTCCCATCGCTAGCCACTCGCGCATACCAAATCCGGGGATCGTCCAGATCCGGAGCGACCAACGTACCGTTGACCGTCTTCAACGCAGCCTCGCGTTCGGCGCGCTGCGTGCGTGAGGCGAAGGTGACCATCAGGATATCCGGCGCGTCGCCACCGGACGGCGGGACATCCTCCGTGCAGACGCCTTTAGGATAGGGGTCGGGCGGGGGCGGGGAAGGTGCCCGGGCGGGCGCCGTGTCTGGCTTGGCTTGGGGCTTTGCGGCGGGCTTGGGGGCGCTGTCCGGACGTACCGTCCGGGAGACAGTGTCATAGCTGGGCCGCGACGGCTGGTCGGGTGACAGCCGAATGCTGTCGGCCGGCGGCAGCGCGCTGTCTCGAATAACGGTCTGAGCGCGACACGGGCGGCCATACGCCAGAACGGCGAGGGCGGCGAGATTTGCGAGCAGCAACCCCGATCGTGACGGCATCTCTCTAACAAGATACCCGATCGGGACCCACTCGGCTCGCTAGCGCTTCTTCCGGGGTCGGCGGGGGACTTTGGCGCCCTTCTTTCTGGCCTCGGAAAGTCCAATCGCAATCGCCTGCTTGCGGCTCTTGACCTTGCCACCCTTGCCGCCCCGCCCGCTACGCAGCGTGCCGCGTTTCCGTCTCCTCATTGCGCTCTCGACCCGCTTGCTCGCCGCGCTGCCGTACCGGCGGCGCTTCGCGCGGCCTTTGCTGGTCCGTCGTGTCGCCATGACGCTTCCTCAACTCAAAGGTTGCGCGTCCCAAGGTGGGCGTGGGGTGGGTCGAGGACCGTGACGGAGATTACCGAGATCGAATGTCGGGTACCTCGAGCAGGCGGACTCCCGAAGCCGTAGTCTCGATCGCTCGCACGAGGGCATTGACCATTTGGCGGAGCGTCACCAGGCCGAGCCGGCTCGCTCGGTCGCGCGTCGCGGCGAAGAGGCCGAGAAGACCGTACATCGGGAGCAGTAGATAGGGCCACCGATGGCCCGGTCCCAACACGTACCAGGGGCGGAGAACGGTCGCGGGGATGCCGCTGTCCCGCACGAGTTGCTCGCCCGATCGGCGCGCCTCGATGTACGCGCGCATCACGGGCGCCGGCTGAGCGACGCTGACGTATACGAGATGGCGGATGGCGGAGCCGATGGCGGCGGACACCGACGCACGGATGGACGCCAGGTCCACTGTTTGGAATTCTGCGGCTTTGGCGGGACTCGGGTGGGAAGTGCCTACCAGGTGCACCATGGTATCGGAGGGTGCGATCCGGTCGGCGAATGTCGCTGGGTCCAGGGCGTTGCCCACCACCGGCGCAGCACCGGGCGGCAGGCGCTGTTCCGAGCCCGGCCGTATTAGCCCTCGCACCACGTGGCCCCGCGCAAGTTGGTCCGCAATGAGAGGCCGTCCCACGTAACCGCTGCCTCCGGTCACGAACACATCATGCCGGGTGGCTGAGCTACTTGGCGTAGTGATCGGCGCCGAGAAAGTGGAGCGAGATGTACGGATTGGGACCGACGACCCAACTGTCGTGAGGAGTCGGAGGGATGTGAAACAGTTCGCCGGCCCGGAGGACCATCACCCGCTCGTCGAAGGAGACGGCGGCTTTTCCGGCCAGTACCAATCCGACGTGCTCGACGGCGCAACGGTTCGAACCGACCCGCGGCCCGACATGCTCGGACCAGCGCCAGCCCGGCTCATAGGTCGCCCGGCCAATAGTAAGCCCGCCAAGGTGCACCAGCTCGAACTTGCCCTTCTCCATCTGGCGCACCTCATCCGGCTCCTCGAACCGTTTGATGATCACGTCCAGCATGTGGGGACTCCTTTCTCGCTCGGACCATCAAAGGGCCGGACCACCTACGAACGTTAGCAATTCGAGGCCGGCGTCCGACGTTCGGGCTCTCCTTCCCGATTCTTTCTTCCGCCCATTGGACCATCCAAGTGCCCACACCGCATCCCCGACGCGCCGGCTCGACGCACACGGTCTGGATGTAGCCGGTGAAGGGGCCTCGCAGATCGAGAATCAGGAACCCAGCGAGGCCCCGATCGTCAATGGCAACGTGAACTTCTTTGCCCGGCTCGGTTAGAATGGCGAGAGATATTTCGTAGGAGCGACCCAGGGTGAGCCATGGTTCCGACGCTGCCATGATGCGCGCGCAAGCCTCTGCCTCTTGTGAGGTGGCAAGCGGGCGTATCGACAGCGGCGACGGTGACCGGTCACCGCCGCGGATCTCGCGGGCGTTCACGCCGGGTCAGGACGTTCCGAAGAGGGCGGCGGCGCGCTTGTGGGTTTCTTCCTCGGACACGTCCTCGATGTGGGTGGCGAGCATCCACACGTGGCCGAACGGATCCTGAATCTTGCCACCTCGATCACCGTAGAATTGATCTTCGACCGGCCGAACCACGGTGGCGCCGGCGGTGATCGCTTGTCGGGCGACCGAGTCCACGTTCTCCACGTAAAGGTGCAATTGCACCCCAGGCCCGCCGAGGCTCAAGGGGCTGAGGATACCCATCTCCGGGTATTCATCGGATAGCATGATGCGGGAATCGCCGATCTGCAGCTCTGCGTGGCCGATGCGGCCGCTGGGGTCGTCGAAGCGGCTCAGCTCCATTGCGCCGAACGCCTTCTGGTAAAACTCGATTGCCGCGGCCGCATTCTGGACGATGAGATAGGGATTGAGCTGAGGGCGGCCGGGCGGGATCGGGCTCACTTTGCCTGGCATGGCTGGTTCTCCTGGTGCTTGGGCCTGACGCGCGTGCTGCACATCACACGGTGCAGGCGCGCCGCTCAATGCTTCATGGTTCACCTCCGATCGGACCTACGCAACCCCGAGGTCAAGGCGTCCAGGAATTGTCGCTGGTCGCACCCGGCCCTTGAGGCCGAAGGGACCGCGCGATCAAACCCAGGCCTCCGGCCAGGAGTCCCAGCATCAGGAGCGTGTCGAACAGGGAGGTGGGCTGGAAGAACAGGTGAAGGTTGGCGACGATGCCCGCCAGAATGATCACAGCGCCAATGGCGGTTAGCGCCCAGCCCAGGGGGGAGCGGCCGTTGAAGAACAGCACACCGATCCCTACCAGCAGCGGTACCAGGGAAAGGCCAAATGCATTGTAGCCCCAGAGGGCCCAATACCCGCTGGTCACTGTCACTCGCGCGAGGAGGAGATAGCCGCCCGCGACCAGCATCGCGGCGCCGGCCAGGAACGCCGGCAGCCCGCCGGGCGTACCACCTGCTCCCCTCATGCGACACCGAGCGGCATTCGCGCTCCGATTGTGGGTCGACTCGAGCACTGCGAGCAGCAAGGGTGTCCCGCGCCGAGCCGGGGCGCAAGGGAGATCCTAGCTACGTCGGAGGCGGTGGCTTCCGAGGCGGTCGGCCGGTGCGCGGAATGAGGTCGCCCTCGGCCGTCATGTGCAGGTAGCTCCCGTCGGCGCGCCGCAGCTGTCCGGCGATGCGATTGAAGCGCACCACGAAAACCTTTCGCGAGTCCCAAACTGCGAAACAGGCTCGGTGCATGGCTGCGTTGGAGAAGCGAAAGAACGGGTCGCTGTCTTCCGCGATGAAGTCGGGACTCACCACCACATCGGCATCGGGTCGGATGGCTTCGTGACACAGTGCGCAGGTGGCACTGCCGTTTTTCACCCTGCTCATCAGCTCGCCCGGCTCGATGCTTGCCACGAGAACTACGTCGAATGACGATTGTCCAGGGACGCAACCAGTGCCTCCAGAAACGGCGCCTGGCCGGGCAAAATACGGCGCCGAGCCTCGCCCAAGTCGAACCAGGCGGCTCGATCGACCTCCGGAAATATCCGCATGTGCCCGGAGCCTTTGGGCCACTCCATCTCGAACGTATTGCTCGCCAGCCGGGCCGGGTCGAAGTCACCTTCCGCGGTCCAGACCAGGACAATCTTGCCGCCGGGTTGTTTGATCTGCCCCAGCGGCTCGACCGGCGCCGTGACATCGAGCCCGATTTCCTCGCGAAACTCACGTCTCGCGGCCGAGACGGGGTCTTCGCCGGGGTCGATTTCGCCTTTGGGAATGGTCCAGGCTCCAAGATCCTTGCGAGCCCAGAAGGGGCCCCCGGGGTGGGCCAGCAGCACTTCGACGCCGAGGGACCGTCGGCGATACAGCAGGAGACCGGCAGCGGTCTTTGGCATTGGAAGCGTGGTAAAACCGCCCGAGGTGTCAGGGCGCGCGCGTCCGTCGCGCCCAGCGTCGGATCAGCGTGATCAGCATCGCGGTCAGATTGAGTCCCGCCAGGCCGGCGCCGATCATGATGAGCGCGCGGGCAACGCGGCGGAGAACGCTCAAACTGTGCACATCGGCGGCAACCAGGAGCACCTTCACGCTGAGCAGTGCCGCCGCGCTCGAAAAGATGAGCAGCTGGAGCAGGAGCAAAGGCTGGTATCCCATGCCACGGTACAGCCAATAGAGTGATAGGGCTACCAGGAGCCAGGCGAGAAGGCCGGTACGCGTGCTCTGCCCGAGCGGCAGATCCCGAAGCACCGGGACGATCAGCAGAGCCAGCACGACCAGCATCACCAGGAGGTGTAAACTGGCGCGCCACAACTCGCCGACGGTGGCGTCTTCGGCGGTATGGTTGGCGGGTCCCTTGACCAGCTTCATCGAATCGCTCTCCCTCGCATCAGGTCCACCCGACGCATACGTCGCTCTCGGTCTGGAGGACCGCCTCCTGCTCGAAGCGGCGCCGGTACTCTGCAACGATGGACGCTACAGCCTGCCGCGCGCCGGCAGGATCGTCGGTGATCAGTCGCACGATCTTTGATCGCTCCTGGACCATGATGCCGGTGCTGTCCTGCCACTGTCCCGCGGCATCCCAGACGGTAAACCCCTTGGGGAAATGCGGGGTCAGTGCCTGGACCACGAATTCCCTCCACTCGGAGTCGGAGACTTCAGCGTTCCGGCGGCCCCGCCCGAAGTACAGCGTGATCTGTCGCCGAGCCGGCGCCGAGGCAGCACAGCTTGCGGTCGGAGCGGGGACTGGGCTCGCCTGCGGTGTCGTACAACCGGCGAGCAAGACAACGAGCGCGCATGCGGCTCTGGAACGACCGCCCCTTCCGCTCTCAGGATCAGGGCAGGGGCTGGAGATCGGCATGTAACACCTGGGCGGCCAGGCCGCAGCTGCCGAGTGCGACCACGACCGAGTTCTGTTGCCAAGTCTGATACCCCTGGTGCACCACCGTCACGCTGTATGTCCCCGGCCGCCCTCGACCCGCGCCCAGGGTCAGCGGCTGCCCGGAGGCGTCAGTGGTCTGCACCCTCAATGAATCGACGTACTCGCCGTCCTGGATGGTCCCGCGCGCTGCGGCCGCGAGCGGCATCCCGGTCGTGGCGTCGCGGACCTGGACGACGATGGCCGCTTGTGATGCCACGACTACAACAGTTCCGCTGCCGCCGTCGGTGCAGATCGCGAGATTGTCCACGCAGCCGGCCAGCGTGACGACCGGGCCCAACACCAGTCCGGCCCACCAACGATGGTGGGCCCGCGCCGACGCTCCGCAACTGCGCCGTTCGGTCACCGCGACGGCTCCAGCCGAGTGGTTGGCGTCTCGCTCGGCAGGTCGCGGAGGGAGCTGGTCAGGGTGAATTCGAGCAGCAACGCCGCCATGAGAAAGCAGGCGGCTCCCAGCGGCCCGGTTGGGGGCACATGGGTGGCCCCGAACAGAAAGGCTGCCAGTGTCAGGAGCGCGGCGATCGCACCGGGCCTACCGACCGCGAACATCACCCCTGCCGCGGCAAGGGTCACCAGCCACCAGGCGGGAGTAATCCGGGTCGGATCGATGAAGAGATGGCTCCGCGCCCAGCCACCAGCCAGAAAGACAACCACGGCTGCAACCGTGGCGACCCGCCGCCGTTCAGGTGAGGTGATTGCTACTGCCGCTGCGAGCAGGGCGATAACCCAGGCGACCGACCCCGCGACTGCCAGGCTGTTGATGGTGCCGCTGCTCCAGTAGCGATCAATGAGCGACTCGGCGACAGCAATCTGAGACGAGGGCAAGTCGCTCCCCAGCCGTGCAAGCAGCCCCGTTCCAATGCCGGCAAGGGCATCAAATGCGGCGTAGAGTGGGATGAACACGGCGATGGCCAACCGGCTCAGGGTAGCGGCGACATTGTGCACCTCGTCCAGGAGGAGATACACCGCGAAACCGGTAAGCGTAAAGAGGCCGAGGTTGATCAGGTGCAGCGTTCCCCACCACGGGAGGTGGGGGCTCACATTCCGATAAATGGGCGGGGTGAGGATCGGGTGCCCCAGATTGACTACGCCGAGCAACGCGGGCGGTCCGAAAAGCAGCGCCCGTCGCAATGTTGGGTTCATGATCGTTCACTCCTGGATCAGCCACGCCGCCGGCCCACAAGAGGCCGGACCTCGGGTGACGCCCGGGACAGCTCTTCCGCAAGCTCGGGACTGTCGGCCAGCAGCTCGAAATCGGTGTATTCGAAGCCGGGCCCCACCGTGCAACCCACGAGAGTGTACTCACCCAGCGACCTCGCGGCCTGCCACCACCCGGCCGGCACCCAGTGGACCGGCGCCCGCGACCCGTCGCAAGGGCCCAGCACCGCTCGCTCGACGGTCGGGTCGCTGCCGGGCATGAGGAGCAGCTCCAGAGACGCTCCCTCGTAGTAGTGCCAGACCTCGTCGGACTCCACCCGGTGCCAGCAACTCATCGCATCGGCCGGCAGGAGAAAGTAGATCGTCGTCAGCGCCGCTCGACGTCCGCGACCATCGGCCGGGTTGACCGTGACACCGCTCCGAAAAAGCTCCCGGTAATAGCCTCCTTCCGGATGCGGCGTGAGGCCCAGCATCTCGATCAGGTGCGCGGCACGGGCTTCCATCGACCGTTCGCTCCTTTCATCTCCGAGTTCGGGCCAGCGCCTCAGCGTCGGCCTGCGCTACCTGTGCGTCCTGCGAGGACTGCATTCCCGAAACGCCGATCGCGCCCACGATGTCTCCGTCGCGCAGTAGCGGAATACCGCCTTCCAGCGGGGTGACGGTGGGTATCGTGAGCAGTCGAAGGCCTCGGCCGCCGGCGGCAACCGAGTCCTCGAAGTCCTTGGTCGGGCGCCGAAAGTTGAGGGGGTCTCGGCTTTTGCCAGGGCGACGTGAACGCTGCCGTACTGTGCCTGGTCGAGCCGATGCAGAGCCACAAGATGCCCGGTGCTGTCCACGATGGCGATGACCATCGGCCAGCGATTCCGAACCGCCTCGGCCTCTGCTGCTTCCCTGACCACCTTGACCGTGGCCAGCGAGATCGGAGTGCCGTAGCGGCGCAGCTGGGGAGCGGGTGCCGGGGTCGGAGAGGCGGCTGGCGGACTCGAAGCACGTTCGGACACGCAAGCGATCCTCAATGCAGGGAGCGACGGCCGAACGGTCGTCAGGCGCTCGCCTCGAGATCCAAGGCACCTTGGCCTCGGAGCGAGGCGCGCTCGCGGCGCCCGGCTTGGAGCAGGGTCAGGGCCGTATAGAATACCACGAAAACCACCAGCCATCGCACAGCGTCGAGCGGTAGCGACTTCACCACGAGTGCTGCTATCAGAAGAGCCGGAATCCCACCCAGTGTGAGACCGGCGGCGGCCGAAGGCTTGAACCGTTCGGCTCTGACGAATCGCATGCCGCTGATTGACATCAGGAAGCCGCACGAGCCCATCATGATGGGAAATGCCGCCCGAGGATTCAAGCCAAGGAGGCTGACCAGGATCATGCAGGGAGCGTAGAGGCCGATCCCCAGCGTCATGAGGCCCCCGAGAAAGAAGTTCCCCACCACTGCCACCACCAGCCGGGCGCCGTGCAGCCCGTCCGCGTCACCTCCTCCCGGAACCAGATGCAGTTGAGAGAGCAACATGATGCTCGCCGCCACGGTAAGCGCGGCACCCATTCCCAGTCTGACTCGGTGACGGGGGAGCCGCGCCACGATCCCGGCTCCGAGCCACGCACCTAGTCCGGAGGCAACGATCATGGGGACCAGCGTGGTGCCCGCGACGGGAACCAGTTGGATGAAGATGACCGCGCCCATGACTGACGTGATCATGTGCCCGACGTTCAGCGTGCCGGGAATGAGCTCGTCGGGCACCAACTGCCACGCTCGGAATACCGCTGTGGTGGTGGCGAATGAGCCAATGCCGAACGTATCGAAGAAGACGGTGACGAAACCGGTGAGACTCTCGATGGGCTGCGGGCGCCAGGACCCCATGCGGACCAGGCAGCGAACGAATCCGATGGTAAACCACCCGGCGAAGACGACGAGCACCGCGAGGAGGGTTGTTCTCATTTGCCCGCGCCCGGGCACTCGAGCTGAAAGCGTTGTAGCACCTGCAGCCGGTTTTCCATGGCCCCGGATTGGGCCGCAATACGCCACGCGTAATCCCGTCGCAGATCCATCGTGTCTACTCCCTGGGCAACGGC
>Ga0070696_100003444_pt1 | contig 10532 bp, 12 predicted proteins | sample KBSK1253metaG_FD_65474 | JGI IMG/M metagenome (GOLD analysis project Ga0070696, IMG submission 65474) | Corn, switchgrass and miscanthus rhizosphere microbial communities from Kellogg Biological Station, Michigan, USA - KBS K1-25-3 metaG | ecosystem: Host-associated > Plants > Roots >... | reverse complement strand
TACTTGAGCAATAGACCCGTCACGACCGCCGACAATGCGACACCGAGATTGCCGGCGAGGCCGTTGAAGCCGATCGTGAGCCCCGGCCGCGCCGAGCGCTGCACGAGCATCGGAATGCCGACCGGGTGATAGACCGCGGAGAAGACGCCGAGCAGCGTCAGCACCGCGGCAAGCTGCCACGCCGACCGCGTGAACGCGACGAGCAGCGCCGCGGCGCCCATGCCGAAGAAGAACACCAGCATCATCTGCCGGCGTCCCCACAGGTCGCCAAGGCGACCTGCCGGCAGCGAGCAGAGGCCGAACATCGCGAACGCGCCTGCGCCGTACGGCATCAGATCTTCCCAGTGCGCGAAGCCGAAATCGGCCGCGATCGCCGCGACCGACGTCGCGAAGATCAACAGGAACATGTGGTCCATCGCATGCGCGACGTTCAGCAGCAGCGAAGTCGCACGCGGCAGCGGCGTCATGAGCGAAGGCGGCTTATTCGGCAACGTCATTGCGCCAATGCCCGTAGCTGATCGGCAAGCGCCTGCGGAATGTCGATGCCCTGTGCGCCCGCCTTGTGCGCGACGCCAGCGCGGCGGGCGCCCGGCAGGCGGACACCGGCATCTTCGAGCATCGCGGCGATCAGCGTTTCGACGCGCTCGAGATAAACGTTGCGTCCGGCGAGCGCGTCGGGATCGATGACGAGAAACGCCTGTCCGATTCGCGGCCGATTGCCTTCGTCGACGAAGAAGGAGCTCGCTTCGAATCCCATCGCCGCGCCAGTCAGTGCCGTCACCAGCAACTCGACGACGAGCGCGAGCATCGCGCCTTTCGTCCCGCCCATCGCGAGCATCGACCCGCCCAGCGCAGCCCTGGCATCCGTCGTCGGCTGGCCGTCCCTGTCGAGCGCCCAGCCGAGCGGAATCGGCCTCCCCTCCTTCGCCGCGAGCATCACCTTGCCGCGCGCGGCTTCCGACAGCGAAAGGTCGATCGACAACGGAATGCCGTCACGGCGCGGAAACACCGCCGCGATCGGATTCGTGCCGAACAGCGCGCGCTTGCCACCGGCTGCGGGCATCGCCGCCGGCGAATTGCCGAACGCGAGACCCACCATTCCAGCGTCGCCCACCGGCTGCAGATGCCACGCCGCGACACCGAAATGATGGCTGTTCGTCACGCCGGCGAACGCCACGCCCATCGTGCGCGCGCGCCGGATCGCTTCGTCGACGGCCAGCGCGCAGGCAGGAAACGCGAGCCCGCTGCGCGCGTCGACGAGAATCGCGCCGCCGCGCTCGCGGACGATGAGCGCGACCGCGCGTCCGTCGACGCGACCGTTGGCGAGGTGCGTCGCGTATTGCACGATGCGCACGGCGCCATGCGAGGAAAGGCCCTGCGCTTCCGCGTCCGCGAGCGCCCTCGCGGTGATGCGCGCCATCGGCTCGGATGCGCCGGCGCGTATCAGTGCGCGTTGTGCGAGATCGCGAAGCTCGGATACGGTCAATGTCGGCATGGCGAAATCAGCGCGCCGGCGCGAGCGCCGCGGCGACCTTCGCGGCCACCAGCTCCGACACGCGCCGGTTCGATTCCCGCGTAAGGCCGGCGATGTGCGGTGTCAGCACGAGGTTCGGACAACCGGCGAGCGGCGATCCGGCCGGCAGCGGCTCGCGCTCGAAGACGTCGAGCGCCGCACCGCCGAGCTTTCGCGCGCGCAATGCGGCGGCGACGGCGATCTCGTCGACGACACCGCCGCGTGACGTATTGATCAGAATCGCCTCGGCTTTCATCGTTGCGATGTCGGCGGCATCGATCAGGTTGCGCGTCGCCGGAACCAGCGGGACGTGAAGCGAGACGACATCCGCTTGCGATATCACGTCGGCCAGCGCACGCGGCAATGTCTGGTCATCCGTCCAGATCGGCGACGCCGGGGGCACCTGCGGATCGAATCCGATCGCCTGCATGCCGAGCGATCGCGCAAGCCGGCCCGTGAGGCGCCCGATGCCGCCGAAGCCAATGATGCCGATCGTCTTGCCGGCCATTTCGCGGCCGTTCGACAGCGCCGCGCGCGGCCAGTTACCGGCGGCGACGTCGCTCGTCGTCTGGTAAGCGCCGCGCAGCAGCAGCATCGCCGTCGCGATCACGTACTCCGCGACCGCAAGCGCATTCGCGCCGGTGGCCGGAATGATCTCGATGCCGCGCGCCGCGCAAGCGTCCACGTCGATGTTGTCGAGGCCGACGCCGAGGCGTCCGACGACGCGAAGCCTCGGTGCGCACGCGATGAGGGTCGCGTCGACCGACGTGCGGTTACGCACGATGAGCGCGTCGGCGTCCGCGAGCTCGCGCGCGAGATCATCCGGCCGATCGACGAGCGCCTTGTCGTAGCGGACATCGAAGCGCGCGGTGAGTTGCGCGACCGCGTCGCTGTCCATGAACTCGCAGATGACGATACGCACGGGCGGAGAGCGTCAGCTCTGCAGGCCCCACTTGCGGACCGTGCGCGCTTCGATCACGCGGAACACGACGTTCTCGACGATGAGGCCGATGACGATGACGGTGAAGAGTCCCGCGAAAACGTTGGGGATTTCGAGCTGATTCTTGTTTTCGTAGATGAACCAGCCGAGCCCGCCCGAGCCCGACGACACGCCGAACACGAGTTCCGCCGCGATCAGCGTGCGCCACGCAAACGCCCAGCCGATCTTGAGGCCGGTCAGGATGCTCGGGAACGCTGCGGGAATCAGGATCCGCGCCACGTAGGGCAACCCGCGCAGGCCATAGTTGCGGCCCACCATCCGCAACGTGTTCGAAACGGCGAGAAAGCCGGAATGCGTGTTGAGCGCGACGGCCCACAGCACCGAATGGATGATGACGAACACGATGCTGCCCGCGCCGAGGCCGAACCAGATCAGCGCCAGCGGCAGGAGTGCGATTGCCGGCAGCGGATTGAACATCGACGTCAGGAGCTCGAGCAGATCGGTGCCGATCCGCGACGTGATCGCGACGATGGTGAGTACCGCCGCGCACGCGATGCCGGCGGCGTAACCCATCAGCAGCACCTTCATCGACGTCATCGCCTTGGTGAAGAGATCGCCGCCGAACAGGCCCTGGAAAAACGCCTCGACCGTTGCCGAGAACGTCGGGAACAGGAGCGGGTTGTCGAGCTCGCGCGCGTACAACTCCCAGATCACCGCGATGACGACGAGCAGCGCGCACTTGCGCACCGCGCCGACATTCGTGATCCGCTCCCACGTCGAAAGCGGTTTCTGGACGATGCCGAATGCGCTGGACGAAACCGGCTCGCGCACGATTTCGGGACGCGCTACCGGCGCGGTGGATACGGTATTCATGCGTGCACCTTTTCCACGACGGCCTCCTCGACCGCATCGGCGAACAGCATCGAATGAATGCGCTGCTCGAACGCCGATATGTCCGCGCCGCTCGCGTCGGACGGCAAGCTGGCAAGCTCCGCCTTCACCTGTCCCGGATGCGGCGACAGCAGCAATATGCGGCTGCCGATCTTGATGGCCTCGGGTATCGAATGCGTGACGAACAGCACGGTGAAGCGGGTGCCTTCCCACAACGCGAGCAACTCGTCCTGCATCTTGCGGCGCGTGAGCGCATCGAGCGCCGCGAACGGCTCGTCCATCAGGAGGATGTCCGGCTCCATCGCCATGCCGCGTGCGATGGCCACGCGCTGCTTCATGCCGCCGGACAGCGTATGCGGAAAATTGTCGGCAAACGGTGTCAGGTTGACCTTGGCGATGTATTCGAGCGCCTTTTCCTCGGCAGCCCGGCGCGGCAGGCGGCCGCTAGCCTGCAGCGGAAACATCACGTTTTCGCGGACCGTCCGCCACGGCAGGAGCTGGTCGAATTCCTGGAACACCATCATCCGGTCGGGACCCGGGCGCGTCACCGCGTCGCCCTTCAGCCGGATTTCGCCCTCGATCGGCTTCATGTAGCCGCCGACGGCCTTCAGCAGCGTCGACTTGCCGCAGCCGGACGGCCCGAGCAGGATGAATCGATCCGACCGGTGCACGTCGAAGTCGACGCGATACGTCGCCGTGACGAGATGGTCCTTCGTCTTGTATTGGAGCGTCACGCCGCGCACCGCGAGCAGCGGACCCTGCGGCCCGGCATTCTTCATGGACTCCATTGCAGCCGGTCGAGGTCGACGTTGCCGCCGGTGACGATGATGCCGACGCGCTGGCCGGCCACGTCGAGCGACCCCTCGATGAGGCACGCGAGCGGCACCGACGACGACGGCTCGACGACCTGCTTCATGCGCTCGAAGATCATCCGCATAGCGCGCAGGATACCCGCTTCGCTGCAAGTGCCAAACTCGCTGACGTGCGCGCGCAGCGCGCCGAGCGTTCGCGGCGACAGCGTCGTTCGCAATCCGTCGGCGATCGTCGTGGTCGCCGGCAGCGGCTGCAGCGTGCCGCTCGCGAAACTGCGCGCCGCATCGTCGGCGTTGGCGGGCTCGGCGCCGAGCACGCGAATCCCCGGACGCAACGCCGCGGCGGCGATCGCCGTTCCCGACAGCAGGCCGCCGCCGCCGCACGGCGCGATGATCGCATCGAGATCGCCGACGGCGTCGAGCAGCTCGACCGTGGCGGTGGCCTGGCCCGCGATCACGCGGAAATCGTCGAACGGATGAACGAGCGTCGCACCGGTTTCACGCGCGACGTCGTCGCAGGCGGCTTCACGCGCGGCCACCGTCGCGGCGCACAGCCGGACCGTCGCGCCAAAGCGCCGCACGTTCGCCTGCTTCACCGCCGGCGCGTTCTCGGGCATCACGACGAAGGCGGGAATGCCGCGACGCCGCGCCGCGTACGCGACGGCCGCGCCGTGATTGCCCGACGAATGCGTAACCACACCGCGGCGCGCGAGCGCATCATCGAGCGCGAACACCGCGTTGCACGCGCCGCGCGCCTTGAACGCACCCACCTTCTGCAGGTGCTCGCACTTGAAGAACAGCGACGCGCCGACCTCGTCGTCGATCGCCTGGCACGTCATCACCGGCGTGCGGTGAACGTACGGCGCGATGCGTCGGTGCGCGTCGCGGATGGCCGCCAGATCCGGAAGCTCGAATGCGCCGCCGGCTGCCGCCATCAGCTTCCCGGCAGCTTGTGCGCGTTCGGGAAGTACATGTCCTTCCACGAGTCGGGCTTCGCCTTGATCGATCCGATCTTGTACATGAAATCGACGTACTTCATCGTGTTGTTCGGCGTCGTCGTGTACTTGATCTCGGGATCATTCAGCATCTTCAGGATGTCGTCGAGGCTGTCCCGCTTGTCCTTCGAGATCCGCAGGTACGTCTGCGCAGCGACGCGCTTGTCGCGATTGATCTGCGCGGTCGCGTCGTCGAGTGCCGCGACGAACGCCGCGTAGACCTTCGGATTCTCGTCGTGGAACTTCGTGGTCGTCCAGACGACGTTGAACGTCGCCGGCCCGCCCAGCACGTCGTAGGAGCTGAACACCTTGTGCATGCCCTTGTGCGCAAGCTCCTGCTCCTGGAACGGCGGCGAGCCGAGATGCGCGGTGACCTCGGTGCCCGACAGCAGCGCGGTTTCGGCGTCCGGATGCGACATCGAGACCGTAAGGTGATCGAGCTTGTACTGCTGGCCCGGGCCGAACGCCTTCTCTGCGGCCATCTGGAGCGTGACCGCCTGGATCGACACCTTGACGGCAGGCAACGCGATCTTGTCCTGGTCGGTGAAGTCCTTGACCGTCTTGACCTTCGGATTGTTGGTCACGAGGAACAACGGCATCGAGTTGATTGCGCCGACTGCCTTGACGTCGAGGTTGCCGCGCGTCTTCGCCCACAGCGTCGTGAACGGACCGACACCGCCGGAGGCGAACTGCAGGTTGCCCGACAGCAGCGCGTCGTTCATCACCGCGCCGCTTGCGAACGTCGACCAGTCGACCGTGACGTCGACGCCCTCGGCCTTCGCGTGCTTCGCGATCAGCTTCTGGTCCTCCATGATCATCAGCGGCAGGTAGCTGATGCCGTACTGGCGCGACACGTGGATGTCGCTCATCTCCGCGTGCGCCACGGGGACGATCGCCCACGACAGCACGGCGGCGGCAAAGGTCAATCCTGATGTGATGTTGCCGAAGGCTCGCTTGCGGGCGGTCATTGTCGTGTCGTCCTCGCTCGTTGGATGGCGGTTTCGTAAGGCCGTGTCACGCGCTTTCATAAAGCCGCGTCATGACGAATTCGCGGTGGCCGAGCGCCTCGGCGGCGGTAAGTCGGCCGTTCACGGTGCGGAACATCATGTCGAGGAGCTTGTCGCCCGCCTCGTCCATCGTCATCTCGCGCTGCAGCAGGCCGCTCGTGTCGAGATCGATGTGCTCGCTCATCGTGCGCACCGTGCGCGGATTCGCGCACAGCTTGATGACCGGCAGGATCGGATTGCCGATGACGTTGCCCTGCCCCGTCGGGAAGAAGTGGACGACGAAGCCGGCGGCGGCGCACAGCGTCACCATTTCGGCGGCTGCCGACGAGCTGTCCATGAACCACAGGCCGGCGTGCGTCGGCATTTCGGCCTTGTCGAGAACGCCGTCGACGATGCATTGGCGGCCGATCTTCTGGATGTTGCCGAGCGCCTTTTCCTCGATCGTCGTGAGGCCGCCGGCGATGTTGCCCTTCGTCGGCTGCGAATCGGACAGATCGCTCGTCTTGTGGCGCTCGATGACTTCCTGGTAACGATTGAACACGCGCATGAAGTCGGCGCGCACCTTGTCGTCGCGACAGCGCGCGGCAACGAGCTGCTCACCGCCGGTCAACTCGGTGGTTTCCCCGAAGACCAGCGTGCAGCCTGCCGCGTAGAGCTTGTCGAACGCATCGCCGACCGTAGGATTGGAGCCGCAGCCCGACGTCGTGTCGGATTCGCCGCATTTCGTCGATACCCACAGCTCGGACAGCGGGCATTCGCTGCGCGTGCGCTCGCTCGCCCACTGCAGGTATTCCTTGGCGGCCTTCGACGCGCGCATGATCGTGTCGTGATCGCCGTGCAGCTCGATGCCGAAGCCCTGCACCGGCTTTCCGGTGGCCGCGATGCCATCGACGAGCTTTTTCGTCCATTGCTCCTCGATGCCGATCACGATGACCGCGGCGACGTTCGGGTTGCTGCCGGCGCCGATCAGCGTGCGGAAATGCAGGTCGAGGTCGGCGCCGAATTGCAGGCGTCCGTACGGATGCGGGATGGCCAGCGTTCCCTTGACGTTGTTCGCGACCGCCTCGGCTGCCGCGTTCGACAGGTCGTCGACGGGCAGGATGATCACGTGATTGCGCACGCCGACACGGCCGTTCTCGCGGCGATACCCCTGAAATGTCCTGTTCATGGCTACCACCGCTTCGTCTTGATGTTGTGGACGTGCGCGTGCTCGCCCTTCCTGATCGGCTGCACGACCTTGCCGATGTCCACGCCGTACTTGATCACCGTGTCGCCGACGGACATGTCCTTCAGCGCCACCTTGTGGCCGATCGGAATATCCTGCCGGCATTCGAGTTCGAGGGTGCGGTCCTCATCGAGAATGAGGCCGGTGAGCGTCGTTCCTGCGCGGATGCCTTCGACGACGACGACGGCGACCGAGTCTTCTGGATCGTGCAATACGCAATGGATCACGGGGGTTCCTGGGGCAGTGGTAGCGCCGGCGGCCGGCGCATTTCGATAACCGGATCGTAGTGATCCGGTCGCGGCGAGTCAACTATATCATCCAGATCATTTGCATAATTTTTACGCAGACCCTAGACTCGCTGCGCACGCTCCTCGTGCGAGAAACGACAGCGATGAACGACACGACGGCCCGCGGGCTCCCGCTCGACGTGCCGCTATACAAGGACGTGAAGCGCCGGCTGACCGACGCGCTCACGCGCGGCGACTGGAAGCCGGGTGCGGCCATTCCCGCCGAGCGGCGACTGTCCGAGCGCTTCCGGATCAGCGTCGGCACCGTACGCAAGGCGATCGACGAGCTCGTCGCCGAGAACATCCTGATCCGCCAGCAGGGTCGCGGCACCTTCGTCGCGAGCCACAATCGCGAGCGCGAGGTGTTCTACTTCCTTCACGTCGTGCCGCAGCATGGTCCGAAGCAATACCCGGAAGTGCAGCTCCAGGCATTCGCGCGCGGCAAGGCCGATCGCATGACCGCCGAAGCGCTGGCAATCGAGCCGGGCGATTCCGTCATCCGGATCCGCAACGTGCTGCGGCTCGACGGCGTCCCGGTCATCGTCGACGACATCGCGCTGCCGGCGCTGCGCTTCGCCGGGCTCACCGAGCGGCAGTTCGGCGAGCGGCGCTCGACGATCTACAACCTTTACCAGGAAGCGTTTGGCATTTCGGTCGTCAAGACGCGCGAGCGCGTACGGGCGACGCCGGCGGACGACGCCAGCGCGGCACTGCTCGCCGTGACGCCTGCGACGCCATTGCTGCAGATTCGCCGCGTCGCGCTCACGTACCGCGACGCGCCCGTCGAGCACCGCGTGTCGCTCGTCAATACCGAGCGCCACGAATACTGGGCGGAAATCGGAGCGTGATCAGCGCCGGCCAGCGCAGCGCGGCGGCCGGCACGGTGACCGCAATGGTCGATCCCGACGACATCGAATGGTCGGCCATTCGCGCGCAAGGTGCTGGCGGCCAGAACGTCAACAAGGTATCGAGCGCCGTGCATCTGCGCTTCGACATCGCGGCTTCCCGCCTGCCCGACGCGGTCAAGGCGCGCCTGCTCGCGCAGGGCGATCAGAGGATCAGCAGCGATGGCGTTGTCGTCATCAAGGCGCAGCGCTATCGCAGCCAGGATCGGAACCGCGACGACGCGCTCGCTCGCCTGCAGCAACTCGTCGATGCCGCTGCGGCGGTACCCGTTCCACGCAGGCCCACCCGGCCGAGCCGCAACTCGCAGCGCCGCCGCGTCGACAGCAAGGTGCAGCGCGGCAGGGTCAAGGCCGGGCGCGGGCGCGTCGACGAATAGGGTCAGTTTCGCGGACGCGGCGGCGCGATCGGGCCGCGGCCTTCGATATGGCGGAACGTGATCCGCCCCTTGGTCAAATCGTACGGGGAAAGCTCGAGCGAAACCTTGTCGCCCGCAATGATGCGGATGTGGTGCTTGCGCATCTTGCCCGCGCTGTACGCGACGAGCTTGTGGCCGTTGTCGAGCGTGACGCGATAGCGGGAATCGGGCAGCACTTCAGCCACGACGCCATTCATTTCGAGAAGCTCTTCCTTAGCCATGGGTTCCTTGGACAACCTGGATGAAAAAAGCCCGGCAGTGCCGGGCTTGTCGAAAAGGACTGACGACATGGCCGAATGCCACGTCCGCCTGCATGCCTTATTCCACGGAGCGAATGTTCGACGCCTGCTGCCCTTTGGGGCCGGTCGTCACGTCGAAACTGACGCGCTGGCCTTCCTTCAGGGTCTTGAAACCCTGCTCCTGAATCGCGGAAAAATGGGCAAAGAGATCCTTGCCGCCGTCTTCGGGGGTGACGAAGCCGAAGCCCTTGGAATCGTTAAACCACTTCACTGTGCCTGTTGCCATGTCTTGAAATATCCTGAAAGAAATAAAAAGGGGATTGCCCCTCGGGTGGGGCGAAAGTCAAGACGGCGGGTGTTGAACAGAAGTACCGCAGGACTGCGGATACCGGACCAGCAACAGCAATACTTGAAAATCGCTTGCCTACAGTATGGGTGCACAGGCCCGAATTTGCAAGCGAAATACATCCGACGAGCGCCGCGACAGCGGTTTTGGTGCCCACGCCCCGCTCCGGACCCTTCGCGAGCGATCTAGCCGGGATCGAGCGTGAACAATTCCTGCGGCCTGGCGACCCCCTTCATTGCGTAGCGGCCAAGGCTCACCAGCCGGGAACGCGCGTCGCCCGTCGCATCGGCAAACGCCGAGGAGACGATAACGGCCTGGTCGAGCGAGACACACAACGCTTCGATGCGCGCGGCCTCGTTGACTGCGGGTCCCAGTACCGTGAAATCGAGGCGGCGCGGGCTTCCGACATTGCCGTAAAGCAGTTCCCCGACATGCAGCGCAAGGTGGGTCGACGTCACCGGCAGCCCCGACACCGTGCGCCGCTCGTTCAGTGCCGCGATGCGGCGATGCTGATCGGTGGCCGCATCCAGCGCGCGGACGCAGGCTCGCTTCGCGTCTTCATCGGAAAAGATCGCGAGGATTCCGTCGCCGATGAACTTCAGCACGTGGCCGCCATTGGCCTCGATCGCCTCGACCTGGACTTCGGCATAGTCGTTCAGAAGCGCCAGCACGACGTCGGGCGTCACGACGTCGGTGATCCGCGTGAAGCCGACGAGATCGCTGAACCAGACGACTGCGCTGATCCGCGTGGCGCGGCCGCGCACGATGTTGCCGGCAATGACGCGTTCAGCCGCGTCGCTGCCGAGATACGTCGTGATCGCCGTGCGCGCGGTGCGGTTGGTCGTCCACAGCATGAACGCAAGCGCCAGCGTCGGCAGGATGCCGGCAAGCAATTCGACATCCGCTTCCGAAAAGCCGTCGGGCGCGGCGGTCATCCACGACGAAACCATGCCCTG
>Ga0070696_100003442_pt1 | contig 10539 bp, 11 predicted proteins | sample KBSK1253metaG_FD_65474 | JGI IMG/M metagenome (GOLD analysis project Ga0070696, IMG submission 65474) | Corn, switchgrass and miscanthus rhizosphere microbial communities from Kellogg Biological Station, Michigan, USA - KBS K1-25-3 metaG | ecosystem: Host-associated > Plants > Roots >... | reverse complement strand
ACCAGGGTCAGCGCGCCGGGCCAGAAATGCTCCGCGAGGCGCAGCGCGCGATCGTCAACGCGGAACCCGGACTCGGCGACCTCGCCGCGTGACGCGACCAGCCATGCGACGGCCTTGTCGGGTTCGCGCCGCTTGGCGGCGAAGATTCGGGCCAGCGCGGTCGGGTCTGCCGTCCGGCAGCCGATGCCGTATACCGTGTCGGTGGGGAAGGCCACCAACTCCCCGGCGCGGAGCAGGTCGGCCGCCCTGGCGATGCCCTCCGTGTCGGCAGCCAGGCGATCCGCCATCGATGTCAGGCCAGCGCCACGCGCACGACGCGCTCGATCCCGGCCATGTCGCTCAGGGCTGTGACAGTGGTCCCCACGGGGAGAGCCGTCAGCAAATCCTGGACGGGGGCCAGCTGTCCCTGCCCGATCTCGAGGAGCGCCACCCCGTCGCGAGAGAGAGCAGTGGGCAGCGAGGGGATCAGCCGCCGCAGGAGCTCGAGGCCATCCGGCCCGCCGTCGAGAGCCCGTCGCGGTTCCCATGCGAGCGAGCCGCTGCCGGTATCGACCTCGGCGGTCGTCAGGTAGGGGAGGTTGGCGATGAGCAGGTCGGCCCGACCGCCGGGCAGCGCGGCCGGCTCCAGCAGGTCACCACACGCGAGCGTCACCATGCCCCCGACTCCGTGCGCGGCCAGGTTCTCCGACGCGAGCTCCAGCGCCTCGGCCGACAGGTCACTCGCCGCGAGCCGAAGCCGGCCCAGCGCGATCGCGGTGCGAAAGCGCAGCGCGATGGCAAGCGCCACGGCGCCGCCGCCGGTCGCCACCTCCCACGCTTCCACGGTCGTGCCGTCTCGCACGAGCCGCCCGGCGATCTCGCCGATGGCCGCCTCCGCAAGGAGCTCGGTCTCGGGACGCGGAATCAGCGCACGGGCGTCGGTGGCGATCCGCAGCGAGAGCCATTCCTTGAAGCCGCGGATGTATGCGACCGGCTCCCACGCAGCCCGTCGCTCGATCCAGCCGGCGAGCAGGCTCGCTTCCCCCGCGCCCAGCTCCGCATCAGGGTGGGCGTACAGCCACGCACGATCACGGCCGAAGGCATGGCCCACCAGCAGCTCGGCATCAAGGCGTGGCGAGGGTATGCCAGCGGCTCGCAGGGTGCCGGCGGCGTCTGCCACGAGTCGACCGGCGCTGACCTCCGGCAGGACCGTTCCCGCTCCGGACTCAGTCGGAGTCATCGGCGCCGATCTGCCCGAGGCGTGCTGCCTGGTCGGCCTCGGCGAGCGGCTCGATCAACCGATCGAGGTCGCCCTCCAGCAGGCCAGGCAGGTTGTGCACCGTCACTCCGATGCGATGGTCGGTGACGCGGTCGTCGGGGAAGTTGTAGGTCCGAATCTTCTCAGCGCGCTCGCCGCTGCCGACCTGCGAGCGGCGCTGGTCGCCCCGCTCCTCGGCCTGTCGCGATCGCTCGACCTCCAGCAGCCGGGCACGAAGGACGGCCAGTGCCTTGGCCTTGTTCTTGTGCTGGCTCTTCTCATCCTGGATCGCGACCATCATGCCGGTCGGCAGGTGGGTAACTCGCACCGCGCTGTCGGTGGTATTCACGCTTTGGCCGCCCGGTCCGCTCGACCGGTAGACGTCGATCCGCAGGTCCTTGTCGGGGATCTGGATCTCGACCTCGTCCGCCTCGGGGAGGATGCTGACGGTGGCCGTCGACGTGTGTATCCGCCCGGCCGCCTCGGTGCTCGGAACGCGCTGGACGCGGTGCACGCCGCTCTCGAATTTGAGGCGCGAGTACGCGCCCTGGCCGGCGATCTCGGCGATAGCCTCCTTGACCCCCCCGCCGGCGCCTTCGCTGACGGAGATCAGGTCGAGCTTCCAGCGCCTCCGCTCGGCGTACCGGGCGTACATCCGGTACAGGTCGCCTGCGAACAGAGCCGCCTCGTCGCCCCCGGTCCCCGCGCGGACCTCCATGATCACGTCTCGATCGTCATTCGGGTCGCGGGGCACGAGGAGTCGCCGCAGGTCCTGGTCGATCGCCTGCTCGCGAGCCTCGAGCGCGGCCAGCTCCTCGCGCGCCATGGCACGCACCTCCTCGTCAGGGTCATGCGCCATCGACCGCGTCGCCTCCAGCTCTTCGCGCACCGCCGACCACGCCCGAATCGCCTCCATCAGGGGCTCGAGGCGGGCAAGCTCCCGACCGAGCGCCTGGAGTCGCGCCGGGTTGTTGGCCGCCGCCGGGGTCGCCATCTCCGCGACAACCGCGTCGTAGCTCGACTCGATCTGGCGCAGGCGGTCGATCATCGATCGGTCGGGAGCGAGGCCTCGCGATCCGACGCCAGGCATGACTCGAGCGATGCGATGCTCACCTCCAGCATGCTGCGATCCGGGGGTCGGGTGGTGAGCGCCTGCAGCCACAGGCCCGGGGCGTAGATGGCCCGGACCACCGGGTTGCCGTAGTGGCTCGCCCCGAATCGCACCAGCTCGTAGGCGAAGGCGGCGATGACCGGGACCAGCACGATCCGCGACAGGAAGAGGAGCGGAAGCGGAACCCCGGCGCGGGGGATCAGCCCAAAGAAAAGGATGCTGATGACGACCACGATCAGCAGGAAGGTCGTCCCGCACCGGGTGTGCGCGGTGGAGAAGCGATCGACCTCGTCCGGCGTCAGCGGGCGCGCGGCCTCATGGGCGCTGATCGCCTTGTGCTCGGCGCCGTGGTAGGCGAAGACGCGGCGAACGTCGGCCATCCGCCCGATCAACCAGATGTACGCGATGAAGACGGCGAGGCGAATCCCGCCCTCCGCCAGGTTCGCGAGGAGGTCGCTGGTGGTGGCTCGCTGGGCGAAGGTGGACAGGAAGAGCGGAAGGACGAAGAAGAGGCCGACGGCGAACCCGATCGAGATCACCATGGTCACCGCCATCGTGCCCTTCCCGATCTGGATGTCCTCGCCCTCGGCGGCGATCGCGGCAGAGCGCATCAACATGCGCGTCCCGATCACCAGCGCCTCGTACAGCACCAGCACCCCGCGGGCGAACGGCACCTTCACCCAGCGGCCACGAGCCATCGCCCCCGGAAGCGGCTCGCTGTAGGTTCGGATCTCGCCGGACGGTGGCCGCACGCTCATGGCCACGGTCGTGCGGCCACGCATCATGACCCCCTCGATCAGCGCCTGCCCCCCATAGAAGAAGTCGGGCATGCGAAAACGAGGCCGCTCGCCGGCGCGCGCGATCGAGGCGATCACGAACGGGCCGGCGGCGGCCAAGAGCTCGGGGATGAGGAAGAGGAGATGGGGCGCAAGGCGCACCCGCCACCCTGTCAGGTGGCCGGGCACGTCACGACTCGCGCTGCGATCGCTCCATGCGTCGCTGGAACCGCTCGACCTGGCCGGCGGTGTCGACGATGTTCTGGGTCCCGGTGTAGAACGGGTGGCAACTGGCGCAGACCTCGACGCGGATCGAATCCACGGTCGAGCCGACCGTGAACGTGGTCCCGCAGACGCAGTGGACCTGCGCCTGATGGTACTGCGGATGAATATCGGCCTTCATGGCGTGGCTCCTGGGATCCGCGGCCCCTAGGCCGCTGGCGTTTCTGAACTGATGACGCTGACGCGCTTCTTCCTGCGCGTCTCGTGGCTGAACTTGACCGTCCCCTCGCTCGTTGCGAAGAGGGTGTAGTCACGGCCCATGCCGACGTTCTCCCCCGCATTGAATGTGCTCCCCCGCTGGCGAACGATGATCGTTCCGGCGTTGACCTGCTGCCCGTCGCCGCGCTTCACGCCGAGCCGCTGCCCGGCGGAGTCGCGACCGTTTCGGCTGGAGCTGCCCGCCTTCTTGTGTGCCATCGCTCTCTAGTCCTCTGCCTTCGGCCTGGGCTTCGTCGCCCGGCGGGCCTTCGGTTTCTCGTCCCTCGGCGCAGGGGCCGACGCGTCAGTCGCGGGCGCCTCCGCCTTCTTCGCCCTCGGTCTTGCTGTCCGCGGGGCTGCCTTTTCCGCCTTCGCCGATGGGACAGCCGACTCGGCCGGGGCTGCATCCGACTCGGCCTTCGCCTTTGCGCTCGGCCGCTTCGCCGCGGTCGGGTTGATGGCGTCGATGCGGACACGGGTCATGTGCTGGCGGTGACCGGTCCGGCGACGGTACTTCACCTTCTGCTTGAACTTGAAGATGACGAGCTTCGGCCCGAGCGCCTCGCCCAGCACCGTCGCGCTCACCGAGGCGCCGACAACGGTGGGCGTCCCGATGGTGACGTCGTCGCCATCGCCGATCAGCAGCACGCGGTCGAAGGTCACCTGGGCGCCGGCCTCGCCGGGTCCGCCGTCAAGGCGCTCGAGCATCAGCGTGGTGCCCGCCTCGACTCGATATTGCTTTCCGCCGCTGCTGAGGACGGCGTACATGGTCATCTCCGGAAGCTGCTGAATGGATACGAACAGTTCACGCGGCGCGAGCCGGAGCGACGCACGGCGAAGCGGCCAGACGATGCGCCCGCGGGACGGCGAGTCTACCGGGCGATCGGGGGAGTGTCAACGAAGAGGAGGCGCGTTCGGACAGCGGGACCCGGCCGCAGCGGCAGGTCGAGGGCACCCACCACGTCCTCCGGCCTGCCGGCTCCGCTCGCGTCGAGCCGCAGAACGAGCCGCAGCTTCCCTCGATGCGCCTCCTCGTCCACCTCGAGCACCTCGGCGTCCTCGAGAAGCGGACGCAGGTCGCGAGGCCCGGCATCGGCCCGCCGTTCGCTCTCGCCTCGTCGCCGCATTCCCGGGAGCTTCTGCGCCGCCAGGAGCCTGACCACGGCCCCGCGCAGGGCGTCGCTCGTCAGCTCGGGACCGTTGCGGACCTCGACCTCGTACTCGGCCGCCCGCAGCTGGGAGGCGGCTGACGGGAAGCCATGCCACACCTCGCGAGCGTCGACGACCTCGATCCCCTCGGGGAGCAGGGCGGCGGCGGCCTGGATCCGCCCGATCGGCACCAGGTCGTCGAAGTACGCCTCGAGCACCTCGCCACGCAGCTCGATGCCAACTGGCAGGTTGGCGGCGAACTTCAGCCGCGGTCGCGGATGCTGCGCGTTCGAGGTCGCCAGGGGGAGGCCGGCCTCCCGGAACGCACGCTCGAACTCGGTCAGCAGCTCAGCCTGCCGGATCCGCAGCGCGGGGTGCCGGCGCGCGAAGAGGATCTGCCAGCGCTGGCGTGGCTGGTCCGGGTTCTTGCTGGTCATCGGTCCTGCGATGGTACCGCGCGGTCAGAAGGTCGGCTTCCACGAGTGCACCCGGACCGACTGGAGGAGCCCCATGCCGAACAGCAGCGAGATCATGGACGACCCGCCGTAGGTGATGAACGGGAGCGGGATGCCGGTCACCGGCATGATCCCGGTCACCATCCCGATATTCACGGTGATCTGGAAGAGAAGCAGGCTCCCAAGGCCGGCGGCGATGTTCGCGCCGAACGCGTCGCGCGCCCCCCAGCCGACGCTGACGACGCGCCAGATGAGCAGTGCGAAGAGCCCCAGGAGGATCATTCCGCCGATGAAGCCGAGCTCCTCTGCGACCACGGTGAAGATGAAATCGGTGGACTGCACCGGCAGGAAGCCCAGCTGGTTCTGCCGTCCCGCGGTCAGCCCCTGCCCCAGCAGCCCGCCGGAGCCGACGGCGTTCAGGGCCTGGACCACCTGGTAACAGGCGCCCTGCGGATCGGCGGACGGATCGACGAAGCAGAAGAGCCGCTGGCGCTGGTACTCCTCCATGGCGGCGACGGCGATTGGCGCCAGCCCCACCGTCACTCCGCCCAGCAGCGCCAGCCAGCCGATCCCCGCGCCGCCCATGAACAGCATGCCGAGCAGGATCGCCACGAACACGAGTGCCGTCCCCAGGTCGGGCTGGCGGTAGACGAGGTAGGTCGGCAATGCCATGAGGAGGCCCGCGCCAACGATCGTGCTCAGGCGACCGATCCGTTCTCGTCGGGAGGCGAGGAAGGCCGCCAGCACCACGATCATCAGGACCTTGCTGATCTCGCTGAACTGGAAGTCGATCCCGGCCACGCTGATCGACATCTGCGCGCCGAACAGGTTCGTGCCGAGGAGAACGGTCGCCACGAGCAGCGCCAGCACCACCAGGTAGATCGGCGTGGCGAAGGTCTGCAGCCAGTGGTAGTCGATGCTGGCCGCGACAAAGAACAGGGTCAGGCCGATCCCCGCCCAGATGAGCGTCTTGACGGTCTGCGGAATCCCGCTGTCGCCTCCGATCGCCTGGTAGTTGGCCGAGTACCCCATCACCACGCCAAACCCCACGAGGAGGAGCAGGTAGAGCAGCAGCTGCCAGTCGAAGGCACGCCAGCGTCGTGCCCTGACCTCAACAAAGGTTGCGGTGGCCGTGCTCATCGGTCAGTTCGCATTGACCTGGAACTCGCGCCGCAGGTCCTGGTCCAGGTTGAAGTACTGCTGGAGGAAGTATTTGACGACCTCGAGCGAGACGTTCCCGCGCACCACGGCTGAGTAGGTGAAGGTCACGATTGCAAGCTGTGCGTCGGTTGCCCCGGCCTGCGACGGCAGGTACGCGACGAACCAGGAGTGGAAGGGGAGGACCCCCTGGCTGGTCGGGGTGCCGAACTCGGCGGTGCCGGTCTTGCCGGAGAGCGCTCCCGGGACCCGCAGTTCCCCGATGTTGGTGGCGTGCCCGGTGGTGATCACCTCCCGTGCGCCGATCCGCATGGTCTGCAGGTCCTCGGGGCTGGCAGCCAGGTCTCTGATCACCTCCGGCGCATAGGGGTGGATGAGATTGCCCTCGTCGTCGGTCTCACCGCGAACGATCATGGGCCGCATCAGGTGCCCACCGTTGGCGACCGCGGCGTAAGCGTTCAGCAGCTGGAGTGGCGTGACGGCGATTGCGTTCTGCCCAATCCCGGCCTGAGCAAGCTCGCCGGTGAAGACGTCCGGACGCCCCTGCGCCTGGGCCCATGCCTTGCTCACGACCGTCCCCGCTGCCTCGGTTGGGAGCCGCACGCCGCTCTTCTCGCCAAAGCCCAGCTCCTGCGCCCAGCCACCAAGCCGATCCACCCCCAGTGCCACGGCCATCTGGTAGAAGAAGGTGTCGGAGCTCTTTGCATAGGCGTCGACGATGCTCAGTGGACCGAACCCGGTGTGATTCCAGTCGAAGAGGCACTGCCCCGGCGGGGCGTCCGGGATCTGATAACACCCATACGTGGGCCAGCGCTGGGAGACCGTGGTGACTCCCTCGTCCAGCGCGGCCAGCCCGGTCACCAGCTTGAAGGTCGAGCCCGGCGGGTAGATATCGGCGATCGCATGGTTGCGCAGCGGCTTGGTGGGGTCGGCCAGGTAGGCCGCGTAGTCCGCTGCCGAGATTCCCGCCGCGAACTTGTCGTTGTCGTACGTCGGGAGCGAGACCATGGCCAGGATCTCGCCGGTCTGGGGATTCATCACGATCGTGACCCCCTGCGCAACGCCGGCGGCATCGAGTCCCCATTGCAGCGTCTCGGTGGCGATGCGCTGCATGCGGGCATCGATCGTGAGCATCAGGTTCTTGCCCGGCACCGGGTCGCTCAGCCGTTCGAGAACCTTTACCGGCCGACCGCGGGCGTCACGCTCCAGCAGCTCACTGCCGTACGTCCCGCGGAGCTCCTTCTCGTAGCTCGCCTCGACGCCGTCGCGGCCGATCACGTCGTCCCGGAGATAACCCGTTGCGGAGAGGTCCTCGAATTCGCTCCGCGAGACCGGGGCTGTGTATCCCACCAGGTGCGCGAGCAGGTCACCGTCGCGTGCCCCGGTCTCGTCGAGGTACTCCCGCCTCGGCTCCGCGCCGACGCTGATCCCCGGCAGCTGCTCCTCTTCCTCCGCGATCAGCAGGGCTGCGTCCCGGCTGAGATCGGTGCCGAGCGGTACGAGGTCGAATGGCGACCCACGGAAAGCTGCCAGGCGCTGAACCAGGGTGCTCAGCTCGACCCCGGACAGGGTGGCGCCGCGGGCCAGCACGGCATCGCGGCTGACCTTCGAAGTTGGCAGGTCCGCCGGCCGGCCGTAGAGGGTCCAGGACGGGATATTTACGGCGATGGGCCGGCCCTCCCGGTCGAAAATGAGGCCGCGGGTGGACCGAATCGGCATCTCGACGGTTCGCGCCGCCACCGCCTGCGCCGCATAGCGAGCGCCGTCCACCACCTGGAGCTGGAAGAGGCGCCCCGCCAGGACGCCAAACAGGAGGACGGCGATCGCGGTTGCCGCCACGTAGCGGCCGCGTGAAGGACGGGTGGTTGGCGTTCCCTCGAGGTCAGCCATCAGCTGCTCACCACGCCCCGGACTTGGGAGCAACCGCGCGCGCGAGCAGCATCCGCGTGGGAAGGAGGGCGATCGCGGCGATCGCCGTGTTCAGCAGCGCGGCGGCGACGACCCTCTGGATCGGAAAGCCTCCTGCGAGCGGCTGGTCGACCATCTGCAGGATTCCGAGGGTGATGGCGTCGACCATCACCGAGCCGATGGCAACCGATGCCAGCGGGTATCCCCAGGAGAGGCGACCGAAGAGGCGTTCCCCGCCGGCGACGACCGCCGCCACGAGCAGGAGCGCAAGGGGAAGGCTGCCGAGCGGATCCCGAATCAGCAGGTTGGCCGTCAGGCCGCCGACGAACGCCCAGGCCACGCCCGGTCCGAAGCCATTCAGCACGGTGACGAGCACGACGGCCACCAGGACCAGGTTGGGATGCACGTCGCCGAACACGAGGACGGGAGCCGCTGCGGCGTGCAGGATCCCGATCAGGACTGCGAGGAGGAGGCTGACGTAGCTGATCTGCGTTCCTTGACCGGCTGGGACGACGGCTGGGGCTGCGACGGGCGGGTGCCACGAGTATACCGATGGCACCGGCCCGCTCGGAGCGCGAAAGTGCCTGTTTCACGTGAAACTTTCGGGCCCGCTAACGTCGCGATAACCCTTCGGTAAGGGTCTCGGCTGGTAGAATAAAGGGGCCGATTTCGAACTCGCAGCGGAGTGCCGGCGATCAGGGTCACGGCATGTACCAACCAGAAGGGCGGCGTTGGCAAGACGACGACCGTCGTCAACCTGGCGGCGTATCTGGCCCTCTCCGGAATCTCGACCCTGGTCATCGACCTCGACCCTCAGGGGAACGCAACGAGCGGTCTTGGGGTCGATAGAAGGTCACTCGATCGGTCGGTGTATGACGCTCTCATCAACCGGGCCCCGATCAGCGAACTGGTGGTCGGCACATCCGTCCCAGGCCTTGGCCTTGTGCCGGCCGCGCTGGCGCTGTCGGGCGCGGAGGTCGAGCTCGTGAACCTGCCCGCGCGGGAGCATCGGCTCTCGGCCAGCCTGGCTGACCTGGACCACAAATACGACAAGGTGCTCATCGACTGTCCGCCGTCGCTCGGGCTGCTCACGGTGAACGCCCTGACGGCGGCTGACGGGGTGCTGATCCCGATCCAGACGGAGTACTACGCGCTTGAGGGACTGAGCCAGTTGGTGAATACGATCCGCATGGTGCGCGAGGCGCTCAACCCGCGCCTGGAGATCGACGGTGTGCTGCTGACGATGTATGACGGCCGGACGCGGCTGTCGGTCCAGGTTGCGGCGGAAGTTCGTCGACATTTGGAGGGTGCCGTGTACGACACCGTGGTGCCTCGCAGCATCCGGCTCTCGGAGGCGCCCAGCCACGGCGTGCCGATCGCGATCTACGACCCTTCCTCGCGCGGTGCCGAAGCCTATGGCCGTCTGGCGGCCGAAGTGACGGCTCGTGGCTAAGACCTTCGGCCTTGGCCGCGGATTGGATGCACTGATTCCGCGTGCGACGCCGGCATCCGACATGCCGGAGATCCCCGTCGAGCGGATCTCGCGGAATCCCCACCAGCCGCGCAACCACTTCGACGACGCCGATACGGCCGAGCTCGCGGCCTCGATCGGGCTCCATGGTGTCCTCCAGCCGATCGTGGTGCGCACCACCGCAGATGGTGGCTATGAGCTGATCGCCGGCGAGCGCCGTCTCCGCGCTGCTCGGATGGCGGGCCTCACCCACATCCCCGCGGTGGTGCGGGAGTCGGCCGATGGCGAGCAGCTCGAGCTGGCCCTGGTCGAGAACCTCCAGAGACAGGACCTCAACGCGATCGAAGAGGCTGCCGCCTACCGCGAGCTGATCGACCGGTTTGAGCTCTCCCACGAGGAAGTTGCCCGCAGGGTCGGAAAGAGTCGCGTCGCGGTCAGCAACGCCCTCCGCCTTCTCGACCTCACTCCCGAGACACGCGAGGCGATCGCCGACGGACGGATCAGCGAGGGCCACGGTCGCGCACTGGCTGCGCTGACCGTCCCTGAGCTCCAGCGAGCGGCGCTTCTGATCGTGATCGAGCGGCATCTCTCGGTGCGCCAGACGGAGGAGCTCGTTCGCCGCAAGCGCGATTCGAGCGATGGAAGGAAGCGTGGAGTGATCTCGGGCGACCTGGCGGACCTCGAGGCGCAGCTGCGCGGGCTGCTCGCCACGAGAGTCGGCATCGTCCGGACTCGTCGCGGAGGCCGCCTGGTGATCGACTTCTACTCGGACGAGGAGCTCGATCGCCTCCACG
>Ga0070696_100003441_pt1 | contig 10542 bp, 6 predicted proteins | sample KBSK1253metaG_FD_65474 | JGI IMG/M metagenome (GOLD analysis project Ga0070696, IMG submission 65474) | Corn, switchgrass and miscanthus rhizosphere microbial communities from Kellogg Biological Station, Michigan, USA - KBS K1-25-3 metaG | ecosystem: Host-associated > Plants > Roots >... | reverse complement strand
GGGAATAGTGCGCCAGATCCTGCGGGATGGGCGTCTTGGGGCCAGCGTGATAGTAAAGCGCGTTCTGCGCGAGGCGGCCGAGGTCCTCATATCCCACCTGGCCTTCGTGAAAAAAACTGCTGACGAATTCGGCATAACGGCGGCCGTCGGGGAAATTTGAAAAGCCGAATTGTCCCTTCGACGCCGATTCATCGTTGCCACCGGGCGGCGACTTCATGTCAGCCCATGTCGACGGACCCGACGGTCCCCACCCTGGAACGAGCGTGTAGCGATTGCGGTCATCGAGGACTTCGACCGGCGATCCATCCGGATAGGTGAAGTATTTGTGAAAATCAAGCCCTCGCCGCAGCGCCTGGAGTGCCACGGGATCGTGCGAGTGTTCGTAGTAAAGCGCGACGCCCGTGTAGGTTGTGTAATCGTAGCCGGGCGTCGGCAGGGATCTTTCGTGCTCACCCCAGAAGCCGTCGGGGGATTGCTCGCGCGCCGCAAACCGATGCATTACTCGTGCGCCAATCTGCTCCCAATCGCGATTTCCGAACATTTTTCCCGCCAGGTAAGCCGTCGAAGCCCACAGCGAGAGGTGATTGGGCGAGGTGCCGATGAACGGTGATTGATAGCCGGGGAAATCAACACGCTCGGCGGAATCCGCGGCGAGTTCGACAATCTCTTTTTCGAGAGCCCGCCGCCAGCGCCTGCGCCGCTCATCCCCGAGATCCCGCTCGAGCACGCGATAACTGTCGAGCCACATGTAAGTGTCGCGATCGCTGTTGAGCCGCGACTGGTAGCTTCCGCGTTCATGTTCGGTAGCGAGAAGGTCGCCGATCTTGAGCGCGAGCGCAAGCATCCGCGAATCGTGATAGTGCCGGTTTGCCGGATCCTGTTTCGCATAGAGGACTGCCGCCGCCAGGATCACGTGCGGAAACAGATGCTTCTCATGACCGCCGCCTTCGAGCGTTTTCAGATCGGCCGACGGGTTCGCGGCCAGCTGCTGTTGAACCTGCTTCATCCCGGCCGCCAGCAACCGGAAATATTGTGCCGGCAGCTCGGAGGCGTTGGCCCCCGTGGTTATGACAGCCGCAAGAAACAGTTTGTGAAGCACGGCGATTTATTCGACTGCGAACCGCACGGTTTGCGGCTTGCCTTCGAGTTCGGTGTTAAGCGCGCCAACCGCGTGCTCGATCTCCGTCTCCGGAGCATTGCGATACGGGTTGAAGGGGCGTACCGGCCACATGAGCCGCGCCGGCTGATCGAGCTTCAGGGTCCAGCCATGATGGCGAATGGACGAGCGGATGTCGAGTTCCTGCGAATTCTCATCCAGGCGAATGGTGCGGCCGTCGGCTTCCAGGTCCTCGCCCGGATGCAGAACCAGCTGGAGCGTCAGGCGTGATTTTGCCATGTGGCCCCGAGGCGCGATGTTGAATGCGAATTCCATCCGGTCCGTCTTGGGCGGAGGTACGGTCAGCACAGTGAAGAACGTGTTGTACGACAGCGCCAGACGATCCTCGCGCTCGCTCATGTCGAGGCGGCTGCTGATCGGGAGGTGATACACCTGCCCGCCGACCTCTTCCACGATCGTCGCCAGTTCCGGCTGTCGTTTGGAATTCGCGCCAGTGATGATCAAGCCGTGCTTTTCATGAAATACACTCATGTGACTTTGGCGGTCTAGGTAAAACTGGCTCAGGGTTTGGGTGGCGATGATGCCCGACAGGCACACGAACCACGGTCCCGTTTTGCGGATGCCCGCCGGTACGATCATGCGGTGCGAATCTCGCACACGATCCTGCGGGATCTTGGCGAGAGAACCGTCGTGAAAGTAGAGCGCATTCTGCGCGATCCTTCCCAGCGACTCGAGCGAGAATCTCTCATAGCGATCGGTAAGGAACTGCGCGTAGCGGCGTCCGTCTGGAAAATTCGAAAAGCCGAAATGCCCCCACATCGAGACATCCCAGTAGCGGTTGCGATCGTTGATGGTTTCGACCGGCTTTCCATCCGGGTAGGTGAAATTCTCGTGGAAGTCGGTTGAACGGTGCAAGGCTTCAAGCGCCGCGCGATCGTGGCTGTGCTCCCAATACTCGGCGATCGCCGTTGAAGTCAGATAGTCGTAGCCGGTGGTTGGGCCGGCGCTCGAGTGCTCACCCCAATAACCGTCTGGCGATTGTTCTTCAGCGGCAAAGCGATGTAAAACTTTCGCGCCGAGCTTTTCCCAGTCTTTGTTGGCGAAGACACGCCCCGCCAGATATAGCGTGGAAGCCCACAGAGAAAAGTGATTGGGTGAAGTACCGATGTATGGCGACTGGTACAGCGGATAATCCTGGCGCTTGGCGGTATCGGTCTCGAGTTCGAGGAGATCCGGCATCAACCCGCGCTTCCAGCTCTCACGCCGTTCGTCGCCGAGTTCCCGCTCGAGCAGCCGGTAAGCTTCCAGCCACATGTACGTGTCGCGATGATGATCGAGACGCGTGTTGTACGTCCCTGACTGCTGTTCACGCGCCAACAGATCGCCGATCTTCAGCGCAAGATCCAACATTCGCCGATCGCCGCGGTGCGTGTTAGCTGCGTGCGGCTTGGTGTAGAGCACTGCGGCGGCCAGTATGGCGGAGGGAAAATGCGTCCAGCCGGGTTGCATTTCCAGCAATGCAAGCGTGGGCGATGGCTCCGACGCCAGCCGCTCCTCAACACGCGCAATTCCCTGCTCCATGAGCTCGTAGTAACGTGCCGGAAGAGTCTTCGGTGGTTGCGCGGCTGCAAGAGACGCGCTCAAGAGCAGCAAGCAGGTCCGCATATCAGTCCAATATCACGGTCGCGGATTTGGTTTGCCCGCTGAGCAAATCCGTGGCCCGCAGTTTCCAGTTTCCGCGAGAATCGTTAAATGCGAACGGAATCAGTTTCACGGCGCGCCCCCCGGTGGCAATAACGTTGCCGGAGTAATAGTCTACAACCTTGCCGCCAGGATCAATTACGTCGATGTGGAATACGTGGGTTGCCGCAGGCGATTTGTGCACCAGTCCCAGTCCGATGCGAGCCGAGCTGCCTTTCGTCAGGCGCACCGGTGCGGAGACATCGAAATCGGAAAATGCCGTGGACGTCAGAGCGTATATCGCGGGCTCGTAGGGATCGAGCGTGACGCTGATTTGTTTCTGAAGGCCTAATCGCTTCCCGGCGCGCACGTCGTAAACATACATCTCAACCGGCAACGTCAGCTTTACCGTGCGCACCTTCGCAAAGCGATCGTTTGACTTGAACTCGGGCGGGCCCAGTTCATCCACGCGCAACTGGGGATTCGTCAGCAACCCGATAATGGTCGCGCCGGCGTTTCGGAACACGTGCGTTTCGACGCCGACTGGATGCCCGCCCGATTCGTCGGTCACGATAAACTGAGGCCGTACGCCGCTCGATTCCAGAAGATCGTGCGCCAATTTGCGGGCTGGACCTTCCTTGCCGACAAGGCGCTGCTGATGATAATTGAGTGCATCATTGAAAGAGACAGCGCGGCCTTGCCCTTCGCCCGAGGGGACAGCCATCACGTTCAAGCGCGGCGTAGCCAGCCGCCGGCTGTGTTCGTCGAATGTGCCGGGCGGCCCATCGGCGATAACGGTTCCGCCCTGTGCAATGAAGGCGCGGATCTCGTTTGCTTCAGCATCCGATAACGAGCTCGAGCGCGGCAGAATCAAGACCCGGTACCCGCCGCGGATCAGTTCTCCTTGCGCAACCTGGTCGTAAGCCACGAAATCGTATTGCAAGCCCAGGTCCTCGATCAAACGGCACCAGGACTCGCGCAGCCTGACGAACTCGTTGTCGGCGCGCTCCGTGCGTGCACCCAGGTCGACCCAAGCCGCGCCCTTATCGCGGTGTGCCAGCATCCATTCCGTCCGCATGCTGGCCTGCGAGTAGTGAATCGCAATGGGATCTGCCAACCGCGTGCTGTTGATCAGCAGCGCGCCGATACCGTTGCGGATTTCGTTGTAATAGGGCGCCGATTCCCGGCCGCGATCGCCCACATCGCCTTCTTTTGTGATGAAACCGTTCTTGTCGTCCCAGATGATGAGGCCGCGATTGCCGTGGAGCAGTTCATACCAGACGCGATGCTTCTCCCAGGGGCCCGTCGCAAACGCGGTCGTAACTACCGCGATTCCGGGATTAATCGACCGCAGAATTTCGATGTTGTTGCCGATATCGTACGGCTCGATCGCGTTTACCGATTTGGCGATCCGTGAGTAGTCATACCCGCCCCAGCCGGGCATTTGGCCGCCCGCAATACCGGCGTACGCGTCTGGGTCGGCGGAGCGCACGGCATCCACGCCCATCTTTAGCGCGCTGCAGAATGCGATGTCCATCCACTCCTTGAAGTCGGCCCATGCAGAGAAGTTGTCATCGGTACGCTTCATGGCTTCGTGGGTGGTAAGCGGCATCACCACATCCCAGTCGGCGAAATTCGTGCCCCATTGCTGATTGAGCGCGGCCAGCGTGCCGTAGCGCTCGCGCAGCCAGCGCCGCATAGGCACCAGCGATTCATCGGAAAAATCGAAATCCCACGCCGCGGCGAGATCGGCAATCCCCGACTCATCGCCCAAATCATAGAAGACCGGACGATACGCCGAATACCGCTTTACCGATTCCACCAGCCGGTCATGGATCTTCTCGAGCCACACGGGATCGGACAGGCTGGGACGCCGCTTGAACGCCTGTTTGCTCGTGGGATCTTTCTTGTACAAATCTTTGGCTTCGCGAAACAGCCAGTTCACCGGCCGGTCCGGAAACCAGCGATGGTATGCCGAGTAAAAATCGGTAGCGATGTTCTCCGCGTACCAGCGCAGGTCGTTGTTGAGCAGGAAATCGGGCGGCGTTTCGTTACGGCCCAGGTACTGCCCGCCGTTGATCCCGAGCGTTTTGAGCAGACGCGCGTCGCGCTCGTTATATTGCTGCCACATCATGATCATGTAATCGCGCCACTGGCGTACGGGCGGGCGCGCGATGAAAGTGATTGCCGCGTCTTCCTCGCGCTTGTCGGGCTCACCCTTTCTGTTCCGCCCTTCGAAAGAAAGGTGTGCGTGCAGAGTGTTTTTCATCGCCGACGCGCGGCGCAAATCAAGTGCGAAACCGATCTGGTCCTCATCCGTCAGCTCCACCGGAATCTTGCGATCGTCCACCAGACGGCCATGCGCATCGGTCCAGTTGAGCGTGAGTTCTCCTTTGCCGGTGGCGAGCCTGTTGGTGCGATAAACGGCGTTGACCACTGCATCGCGTTCCAGGGCAAGCGACGGCAGGATGATCTGCCCCGCCGGCAGGCACGCGGCCGCGAGCCCTGACAGCATCAGACTTTCAATAAAATTGCGCACCACGGAGCGAGTATATCGGATTGAAGCGATCGAAACGGACGCCGGGGCTCTTCTAATGGCGCTGATCACTCCAGCAGCAGCGGCTCCAGATTCTCTTCCTGACCGGGCGCAAGGTGCGGGTGCCGCATCAAGAAACGCGCGCACGTGTTCCATCGCAGAATGGCATCGTCGTTGCCCGGCGGCCGAAATACCTCGGCCTTCTCGTAGCAAATCATCGCGTCTCGAAACCACTCGTAGGCGATGAATCCGCTGCCGGGACCACCCTGGTTCAGAAGGGCCCGCGCGCGCCGCTCGGAAATGATGCCGGCATAATAAGCGCGCTCGTATTCATCACGAAGTTTCGGGAGCAACTCGCGGGCTTCACTCACGCGAGGCCCGGTGCCATTTGCAAATTGATCGGTGATGGCGAGCAGCAGCGCGATGACGGCTTCCTGGTTGTCGGCATCACATCGAAGAATGTCGAGACAAATGCTCTCGGCCTGCTCCGGTTCGTTCAAAAGGCGGTAGCGCTCAACGCGCGCCATCGCCGCGGGAATGGCTTCCTTCGAGAGTAGCTTGAGTTCCGGCATGAGGACCCTCCTTCAATTCCGGCGGCCTCCCTGGCGGTCTCGAGTTTGACCCGCGAAAAATGCGGAACAGCCTCGCGACCGGATCGTAGAATTCGTCGGCCACGCGCTCTTTGAGAGGAATGATAGCGTTTTCTGTAATGGTGATGTGCTCGGGGCAGACCTTGCGGCAGCAGGTTGTGATATTGCAGTAGCCGATGCCATGCGCCTTCTTCAATTCTTCCACACGATTTTCGGTGTCGAGCGGATGCATCTCGAGAGCGGCTACGTGGACGAAAAAGCGCGGACCCGCGAACTCCTCAAACTGGCCGTGCTCGCGCAGTACATGGCAGACATCCTGGCACAGAAAACACTCAATGCATTTACGAAACTCCTGGATGCGATCGATGTCCTGTTGCGCCATGCGCCAGGTTCCGTCGGGCGCGTCCGGCGGGCGCGGGTTGAATTTGCGGATACCTTTCTTGACGCGGAAATTCCAAGAAACATCGGTTACCAGATCCCTGATCAAGGGGAACGCACGCATGGGCTCGACAGTTACCGGTTTCTCGAGAGGCAGCGAATTCAATCTCGTCATGCACATGAGCTTCGGCATGCCGTTGATTTCCGCCGAACATGAGCCGCACTTACCCGCCTTGCAGTTCCAGCGGACAGCCAGATCGCCCGCCTGCTCGGCCTGGATCTGATGTATGGCGTCGAGAACCACCATGCCCTCGGAAACGCCTGTGGTGTAGTCGCGGAACTCCCCACGATCCTTGTCACCGCGCCAGATGCGGAACGTTGCGGTAGACACTATTTCATCTCCTCAATAATCTGCTTTAGTTCCGGCGTCATCTCCGGAATCGGCTCGCGCGTCACCTGCATTTCATCCGTCCGGCCCCGGCGCACGATGACGTTCACCTTGCCGAGTTCGGGATTCTTCGAAGGCCGGTCCTCACGGAAATGGGCGCCGCGGCTCTCCTCACGCATGAGCGCCGCGCGCGCGATCGCTTCCGATACCGTCAGCATGTTCGGCAAATCGAGCGCGGTGTGCCAGCCGTTGTTGTATTCGCGATTGCCTTCGACGGTAACGCGCGCGGCGCGCTCGCGTAAACGCCCGATCTCAACAAGCGCCCGCTCCATTTCGTTCTGCGTCCGCACGATGCCCACCAGATCCTGCATGCGCTCCTGCAGATCCTGCTGGATTTGATAAGGCCCTTCAGCCTTGTCGCGCCGCTCAAACGGCTTCAACGCCTGCGCGGCGGCCTGCTGGATCTGGACCTCGTCGATGCGGCCGCCTGGATTCTTCTTTGCGAAGCATGCAGCATAATACCCGGCGCGCTTGCCGAAAACCAGCAGGTCCGATAGCGAGTTGCCGCCGAGCCGGTTGGCGCCATGCAGTCCCGCGCCACATTCGCCCGCCGCAAACAGGCCAGGCACATTGGACATCTGTGTATCGCCATCCACGCGCACGCCGCCCATCATGTAATGCGTAGTCGGTCCAACTTCCATCGGCTCTTTGGTGATGTCGATGTCCGCCAATTCCTTGAACTGGTGAAACATGCTGGGCAGCTTTTTCTTGATGTGCTCGGAAGCGTGAGGCAAGCGCTCCTTGATCCAGGAAATATCGAGAAACACGCCGCCATGCGGGCTCCCGCGGCCTTCCTTGATTTCCCGCATGATGCAGCGCGCAACGTGGTCTCGCGTCAGCAGCTCCGGCGGGCGCCGCGCGTTTTTGTCGCCCTGCGTGTACCGCCACCCCTCCTCTTCGTTGTCCGCCGTCTGGTTGCGATAAGGCTCGGGAATCTCATCGAACATGAAACGCCGGCCCTCACTGTTACGCAGCACGCCGCCCTCGCCGCGAACGCCCTCTGTCACCAGGATGCCGCGAACGCTCGGCGGCCAGATCATTCCGGTCGGATGAAACTGCACGAATTCCATGTCCATCAGGTCGGCGCCCGCCTGGTAAGCCAGCGAGAGTCCGTCACCGGTGTACTCCCAACTGTTGCTCGTAATCTTGAAAGCACGCCCGATGCCGCCGGTGGCCAGCACGATCGCCTTGGCTTGGAAAACGACGAACCTTCCGCGCTCGCGATCGTATGCAAACGCGCCCGCCACTCGTCCGTCATCCATCAGCAGCCTCGTGACTGTGCACTCCATGTGCACGTCCATTCCCTGATGGATGCCGTGATCCTGCAAAGTGCGGATCATCTCGAGACCCGTCCGATCCCCTACATGCGCCAACCGCGGATACTTGTGGCCGCCAAAGTTGCGTTGCAGGATGCGGCCATCCTTGGTGCGATCGAAAACCGCTCCCCATGCCTCGAGTTCCCTCACACACTCGGGCGATTCCTTGGCGTGCAGCTCAGCCATCCGCCAGTTGTTGAGGTATTGGCCGCCGCGCATGGTGTCGGCGAAATGGACTTTCCAGTTATCGCGGTCATCCACGTTGCCCATGGCCGCCGCGATGCCGCCCTCCGCCATTACGGTGTGTGCTTTGCCGAGAAGCGATTTCGAGATAACGGCTATTGAGACGCCGGCCGCCGAAGCCTCAATCGCGGCTCTCAATCCCGCGCCGCCCGCCCCGATCACCAGTACGTCATATGCGTGCGTCTGGTAGTCGGGCATTTAGAGGATCCTCCAATCCGTCCAGATACCCATCGCGCACATACGGATGTAAATATCGGAAAACATCACCGAGCAGAGGCTCATCCACGCCCAGAGCATGTGGCTCCGGTTGAGACAGCTCGAACAGTCGTAGGCCTTCTGACAGATCGGAGATTCCGAGAGTCGGTCCCGTCCGCCGCCCGCCAGATGCCGCATGGAGTGGCAACCGAAGGTGTACCCGGCGAGGAGAACGACGTTAGCGGCCAGCACCACTGTGCCCACGCCGATGCCGAATGAAACGCGGCCGGTGGCCGAGTCCGCGAACCACAGTGCTTTCCAGACGTCATAGGAAAGCATGGCGATGAAGAGAACCGCGAGGTACAGAAAGTACCGGTGAATGTTCTGCATGATCAGCGGAAATGAATTCTCCCCGCGATAGGTCTTGCGCGGCTCGCCCACCGCGCACGACGGCGGATCGGCCCAAAAGGCCTTGTAGTAAGCGCCGCGATAGTAATAACACGTGACGCGAAATAGACCCGGCGCCCACAGGATCAGGTGCGCGGGCGAAAAAGGCCACCCGTTCGGCCACCACCCAGGCTTTGGACCAAACCAGGCGTGCGGCGATCCACCGAATAACTCCGGCGAATAAAACGGCGAAAGATACGGCCCCCAGAAATAATACTCGCCTTGGAATGCGGCCCAATTGGCGTAAACGAAAAAAGTGCCAAGGCCCAAAAACACCAGAAGCGGCTGCACCCACCATGCATCGCGCCGCGCGGTGCTACCGAAACGCCGCTGGTTCCAGTAAACGTCTACAGAGGCCATCAACCAGGCTCCTTTCGATTCGAGGAGATTGTCCACGATACTACATCCTTGGAAGTTTGCCATAGTTGAGTGAGCCAATTTATGGAGAATGAATCCGCGCGGCCGATCATGATTTTCGACGGCAATTGCGGATTTTGCGGGATCTGGATCGATTACTGGAAGCGCCTGACGGGCGACCGTATCTTGTACGAACGGTATCAGGAGGCCGCGGTCCGGTTCCCCCAGATCCCCCGTGAAAATTTCCAGGGCGCGGTGCACCTGATTTTGCCCGATGGTGCGGCTTTAAGCGGTGCGCGCGCGGTTTTTCGGTCGCTTGCCGACGTGCCGGATTACGCCTGGATGCTCTGGGCGCAGAATAAAATTCCAGGCTTCGAAGCGGTTTCGGAGCGGCTGTACCGCATCATCGCACGGCATCGGTCGCTCGCCTATCATGTGACCACGTTTCTGTGGGGCAAGCGCATCGAGCCGCCCTCGTTTCAGATTGCCTCTCACCGGTTCCTTCAGGCACTCGGCTTCATCTACCTCATGGCGTTTCTGTCGCTCGCGACGCAGATCACCGGATTGATCGGGACGCGCGGCGTACTTCCGTGCGGTCCGTTTCTTCAGGCAGTCGCCGAAAGTCTTGGTCCGGCCGCGTGGCTGCGTGTTCCGACGATTTTCTGGCTCGGCTCGAGCGACCTGATTCTCAAACTGGCTTGCATCGCCGGTTCCATTGCGTCATTTGCTGTCACGCTCAACATCGGCCGCAGGATCGCGCTGGTGGTTGCATGGCTGCTCTACTTGTCGCTCGCGAGCGCAGGCCAATCGTTTCTTTCCTTCCAATGGGATTTTCTGCTGCTCGAGGCCGGATTTCTGGCCATGTTTCTCAAGCCGTTCTTCGCGCGCGTCTGGCTATTTCGCTGGCTCCTGTTCCGCCTGCTGTTTCTCTCCGGCGCTGTCAAATTGCTGAGCGGCGATCCGGCATGGCGAAATCTCACCGCGCTCCAATATCACTACGAAACGCAGCCGCTGCCAACGCCGTTTGCGTGGTATTTCCACCAGATGCCCGCGGGATTTCAGAAAGCATCCGTGGTGTTCGTGTTTTTCGTGGAGCTGGTCGTGCCGTTTCTGATGTTCGCGCCGCGGCGAGTGCGCTTTTTTGCAGGCGCCATGGCAGCCACCCTCCAGACCCTCATCTTCATTACCGGCCACTATTCGTTGTTCAATTTGCTGACTGTTGCGCTCTGCCTGTT
>Ga0070696_100003438_pt1 | contig 10547 bp, 7 predicted proteins | sample KBSK1253metaG_FD_65474 | JGI IMG/M metagenome (GOLD analysis project Ga0070696, IMG submission 65474) | Corn, switchgrass and miscanthus rhizosphere microbial communities from Kellogg Biological Station, Michigan, USA - KBS K1-25-3 metaG | ecosystem: Host-associated > Plants > Roots >... | reverse complement strand
CGGATCCTCTTCCGTCGGCGCGCGGTCGCCGTGTTCGTCGGGCTGCTGGCGTTCACCGACGGGATGCTGTTCGTCCAGTCCCGGATCGGGATGAACGACGCGTATGTCGGGCTCGGCATCGTGGCGGCCTACACGATCTTCGCGGCGATCTGGACCGGGGCGTGGCGCGGTCGCGCTGCGTTCTGGATCGCGATGCCGCTCATCGGGATGTTCCTCGGGATGGGCCTCGCCTCGAAGTGGGTCGCGCTCTACGCCCTCGGTGGGATCGGCCTGCTGATCCTGGTCCGGAGCGCGCTGGGCCGATTCGTGACGATCGTCGGGCTGATCGCCGCGACGTCGATCCTCGGCTATCTCGCGATCAACGTCCCCGCCGGCGGCGGTCTCGGCAACCTGCCGTTCGTGGCGATCATGGTCGGGCTGACGGTCGTGGCCGTCGCTGCGAACGTGCTCCATCCCGTGGCGTGGTCCCTCGACGAGATCCGCTTCGCGATCGGCGGGCCGGTCGCCCTCGGCGGGCTCGTGGCGCTCGCCGCGATCGCGACGGGCAAGGCCAACACGGCCCTGACGATGGGCTCGCTCAAGGCAACGCCGCTCGAGATCGCCATGGCCTTCGTCGCCCTCGGGTTCGCCGTCTGGATCCTGTTCGTCGTCGCGGCGCGCCTCGGGTTCGGGCCATTCGCTCCACCGCCCGGCCCGGATGAGCCGGCCGCGCTGCTCCCGCCGCCGGCTCCCCCACCGGCCGCCGCCTGGCTTCGGCCCGGCGCCCAGCTCGGTCTGCCGGTCGTCTGGATCATCGCCTGCCTGATCCTGCTCCCGGTCGGGATCTACGTGGTCTCGTACATCCCGTGGGCGTTCGTCGAGAACCACCGGCTGTTCGGCAACTGGCCGGACGGCCACACCGGCCAGTCGCTGGTGGACCTCACCGTCGGGATGTACAACTACCACAACAACCTGTCGACGCCGCACGCCGCGTCGTCGCCGTGGTGGGCGTGGCTGTTCGACTTCAAGCCGGTCTGGTTCTACCAGGAAGGGCTGGCGGGCAACACCACGGCCGCGATCTACGACGCGGGCAACCTCGTCATCTGGTGGCTGGGACTGCCGGCGCTCGGGTTCGCGGCGTGGCAGGCCTATGCCCGACGAAGCCTGCCGCTCGCCCTGATCGCGATCGGCTTCGCCTTCCAGTGGATCTCCTGGGCTCGGATCGACCGGGCGGCGTTCCAGTACCACTACTACACGAGCCTGCCGTTCCTGATCCTGGCCCTCGCATATTTCCTGTCCGAGCTGTGGCACGGGGCGTCGCGGAGGACCTGGCTGCTCGCCCGGCTGACGGCCGGGGTCGCGGTCCTCGGGCCGGCCTTGTTCTGGATCTTCGACCGGCCGCTGTGCGGCTTCGTCGGGGTCGACCGCATCGTTCCCGGCTCGGCCGCCTGCCCGCCGGTCATCCCGCAGTTCGTCCTGACGACCCAGACGCTGGGGCTTGCCGTCGTCGTGGGGGTCGCGGTGCTCGTCGTCATCCGGCTCATGGGCCAGCTCCAGATCCAGGAGCTGGGTGACGGCGGGATCGGCGGGCGACTCGCGAGCGGCGTGGGACTTGGCGACGTCAGCCCCACGACCCGAACCCTGTTCCTCCTGCTCGCGACGGCCGTCGGGGCCATCGTCCTGACCTGGCTGATCCGGGTCGTCCTGCCCGACGTCAACGTGATCGTCTGGGATCGGATCCCGGTCGAGCCGGTCGCCGCGGTCCTGAGCATCCCCGCGATCCTCATCGCCGCGTTCGTTGCCACGGCGCGCGACGCGCGGCGGTTCGTCGTCGGGGCGGTCGTGGCGATCGTCGCGTGGTTCGTGGTCGTCTACCCGAACATCTCGGCGCTGCCGCTGCCGACCGCGATCGCGAACGTCTACCAGGGCGTCCTGCCGACCTACCTCTACTACTTCCAGTTCCCCGTGAGCACGGTCGCGCGGAACGTGACGGCCAACTTCCTCGGGCCCGTCCCACTGCTCCTCGCGGCGTCGCTCATCTTCCTGTCCGTGATCGTGGCGTACTCCGCGTGGGTCTGGCGGCTGGCCTTGGCCGAACGGCTCGCGGACGAGCGCGACGGGCTCGAGATGGGCGCCGCCGCGGGTGGGGGTGGGCTGGGCGAGTAGTCGCCGATGCCGGCAAGGCGCTCGGGGCGCGGGCTCGATGCCACCCAGAATCTGTCATCCGCTCTCGGGGCGGACGTTCGGCACGGGATCGTGGCCGCATCCGGACGGGCCGAGCGTGCGGCCCGGTCCGCGGCGGCCGTCGCATGCCCACCCGTGCATCAGTCTGCTGCATGTTCGGGGACCACGGGCCGTGAGGAGGCGGGATGACGAAAACGGGCGGCGCGCGGTAGGGACGATCGGCGGTGCCGGCGCGGCGCGGGCTGGCGCGAGCGGGCTCAGTCGCCCGTCGGCGTCGAGCCGGCCAGCTCGCCGATCGCGTCGCCGGTTCCCGTGAGGCGGACGACGACCGGCCGGGACGACGCCGGGATCGGCGCCGTGTACGAGGCGGGCAGCTCGCCGCGGGCCGCGAGGCGGCGGATGATCACGCCGTAGAAGTCGTCGACCTTACGCGTCACGCGTTCCCAGCTGAACTCCTGGGCGCGCTCGATGCCCGCCGCGCCCATCTCGGCCCGCAGTTCGTCGTCGCGGAGGAGTCGGGCGATGGCCCCGGCAAGCGGCTTGGGCTCGCGCGGCGGGACGAGGAGCGCCTCGCGGCCGCGTCGGACGACGCCTTTGTAGCCGTGGATGTCGGACGCGACGATCGGGGCGCCCGCGGCCATCGCCTCGAGCAGGACGATCCCGAACGACTCGCCGCCGGTCGCCGGGGAGACGTAGACGTCGGCCGTCCGGTAGAGCTGGGCCTTCTCCTCGTCGGTGACCCGGCCCAGGAACTCGACGCCGCGGAGCCGGCGCGTCGCCACGTAGCGGCGGGCCTCCTTGCCGAGCGGCCCGGTCCCGACGACGAGGAGACGGCATTCGCAGCCGGTCTTGCGCAGGATCCGGTAGGCCTTGAGCAGCTCCAGGAGCCCCTTGCGCGGCTCGAACCGGCCGACGAACAGGATGTTGCGGGTGCCGTCCTGCCAGCGGGCGAGCGGCACGGCGCGTCGGAACCGCTCGACGTCCACGCCGTTCGGGATGACCTTGTACTCGCCGGGGAAATAGCGGTCGATGAAGTGCTTCGCCGCCCCGCTGACCGCGATCCGGCCGTGGAGGCGCGCGGCTTCGCCCTTCATGACCTTGCTGCCGAACTCGTACGACGGCGAGAACCCGCCGTAGGCGTGGAACGTGGCGATATTCACGCTCGTGGAGAGGCGCAGGATGATCGGCGAGAGGAACGGCACGAACGGCTCGTGGAAGTGGAGGAGGTCGAACTGCTCGCGCTCGAGCATGTCCCGGACCTGCGACACGAACCGGGGCGACAGCGTGATCGTCCCGACCGAGCCGTTCACCGGCATCGAGAAGCCCTTCCCGATCCGGATGATGTCGCCCTCCGACGCCCGCTGGAGGCCGTGCGACGAGGTCAGGATCCGGACGTCGTGGCCGCGGAGTCGGAGGTTCTCGTACAGGTAGCGAACGTGCTGAGTAACGCCGCCCGGAAGCGGGTACACGTACGGCGAGACGAGGCCGATCTTCATCGCCGCTCGTCCTCGACCGGGGTCGGGCGATCCTCGAGCGACGCGAGCGTCGTCCACTCGACCTCGAGCCGAGACGGCCGGCCGGCGTCGATCGGATAGCCGAGGTCGCGGCCCGGGCCGTCGCGCAGGACCCGTGCTCGGACGACGGCGCGGGCGTCGCGCGAGTACTTGCGGAGCTGGCGCCCGAAGGTTCCCACCTGCCCGCCGGTCCCGTGGAACGAGCCGTGATGCCGGGTCTCGTGGCCCAGGATCGCCGCGCGGAGATCGTCGGCGGTCCGGCCCGGGAAGCTCGTCCAGCCGGTCCCGACGGCGGCGGCTTCGTGCGCGTCGCTGTTGCCGACCGTGGCCAGCCCATGCTCGGCGGCGAACCGGACGACGCGGCCGTGCCACGGGCGCCCGAACATCGTGGGGTTGAACGCCTCGATCGCATCCGGGCGGACGCGCGGGTCCCGGTCGGCCAGCAGCCGCCGGATCACCCAGCCCTGGGCGCAGAGCGGGTACGGCACGAGCGGATGGGCCGGGATCGCGAGACCGCCCTGCTCGTGGATCTCGCCGATCGTCGTCCGGAGGGTCCGGAGGGGGCGAACCCGCTCGCCGATGAACAGCGCCAGGAGATGACCGCCGAGCGTCGAGACCTCCTCGCCGACGACGACCTCGACGCGGAGGTTCTTCTCGCGGGCCATGGCCCGCGCTGCGAGCGCCGCGTCGATGCGCTCGTGATCCGTGATCGCGATGAGGTCGAGGTCCGTGGCCTGCTCGGCGCGGTCCAGGATCGCGGCGATGCCGTCGGTGCCGTCCGATGCGAGGGTGTGGATGTGGAGGTCGGCCCGACCGAGGGGCGCGGTCACGGGGCGTCGCCAGTCGAGGCCGCCGGCGTGGGATCGTTTGAGTCCTGGGGCGCCGGACCGGCCAGGTCCGGCCAGATCGGGAAGAAGACCGCGGACCACTGGTCGGGCGCGGCGGCGATGAGCGTCTCGAAGGCCGCCGCCTCGGCCCGGAGGGTCGCGGCGATCCGTTCGCGCCGGCTGCCCTCGGTCGCGACCGGGACCGGGATGAGCCCGCCGGCGACACGGCCGCCGGACAGGCGTCGAACGCCGACGGCGTAGATCGGCGCTCCGCTTTCGAGGGCGAGCAGGGCCGGGCCGATGGGCATGGGCGCGGGGGAGCCGAACAGCGGGGTTTCGATGCCGCCGCCGGCGATGTCGCGGTCGGCGACGATCCCGACCTGGCCACCGGCCTTGAGCTCGGCGAGGAGCGCCCGCCGGGCGGCCCGAAGCCCGACGATCCGGACGCCGAGCGAGCCCCGCGTCCGTTCGAACCAGCCCTGGAGGGCCGGGTCGTCGACCGCCTCCATCGGTGCCACGAACGTCCGGCCGGAGCGGTTGGCGAGGTACAGCCCCGGCAGCTCGATCGGGCCGAGGTGGGCCGAGACGAAGATGACGGGTCCGCCGGCGAACGCCGCCTCGACGGTGTCGGGCGTCTCGACGATCACCCGGCTCTCGAAGATCGCCGGCTTCAGGCTGGGGACGCGCAGGACCTCGAGGTAGTAGCGCGCGTCGTGGCGGAACGCCGAGCGGACGAGCCGCTCGAGGGCGCGGGTGTCGGTGGCCGCGGCGCGGACCCGGGCATCGCCGATCCCGCGTCGATCGATCTCGCGCGCGACGCGCTCCAGGTTGCGACGGGCCTGGGCGGCGCGCGCCGGCGCCAGGCGGTACCAGAGCCAGCCGACGACGTCGGCGAGGCCGAGGAGCGGCGGCTCGGGCAGGCGGCAGGCGATGTTCGACACGACCCCGAGGGCGCCGGCCCGGAGCCGCTGGACCGGTGTCCCGCGCCCGGCGCGCTCGCCACTGCGGCTGCGGGCGGCCGTCGCTTCGGCGGCGACCGGCTGGTCGCTCACGATGGGCCGAACTCCGTCCCGGCCAGCGGCGCCGGCGTCGGAGCCGCCTCCGGCTCCGGCTGGGCGGTCGGAGCGGCGACCGGGGCCTCGGACCCGACCACCAGCGGGACCGCCGCCGATCGATCGCCCGCGAGCATCCGATCGGCCCGGTGGGCGAGCTCGGCCGCCTCCTCGTCGGTTGGCGGCCAGATCGGCTTGAAGCTGTACCACTGCTCAGGCGCCGCGCCGATCGTGGCCGTCAGGGCGTCCGCCATCTGCTGCGTCGCCCGCTGGATGTCGGCGGGTCCCGCCGAGGCTACGGTGATGATCGGCGAGAACGACACGTGGAACATGCCGTCGTCACCGCGGCGGATCGCGACCGGCAGGATCACCGAGTTCGTCTTCGCGGCCAGCGACGCCGGGCCCGCCGGCAGCGTCGTCCAGGCGCCGAACAGCCGGACCGGAACCCCGTCGGAGCGGTAGCCCCAGTCGACGAGGAGCGCGAGCATCTCGCCGCGCTTCAGCACGCCGAAGATCTCGCGCAGGTTGCGCCACGGGATGACGTGAACGCCCCACGCCTCGCGCAGCCGGCGGAAGCGCTCGAACATCTCGGGGAACGACGAATCGTCCGCGACGACGCTGATCGGCCAGCCGCGATTCGCGACCCCGGCCGCGACGGCCTCGTTGTTGCCGACGTGGCCGAGGGCGAAGATCAGCCCGCCGGGCGACGCCTTCCACGCCTCCTCGATCCGGTCGAGGTCAGGCTGGATGACCCGCGCGACCGCCTCGTCGACGGAGAGCGACTCGAGCCGCATCACCTCGACGAGATAGCGGGCGTACTCGCGGTACGCCGCGAGAGCGAGCCGCCGCACCTTCCGGTCGTCCGGCGCGAGCCCCGCGACCCGGCCGAAGTTCTGGTTCGACCAGGCCCGCTTCGTCGGCCACAGGAGATAGCCGGCCTGGCTCCCCGTCGCGATCACCCAGCGGGCAAGCCCGGCCGGGACATGGGCGACGATCCAGACCGCGGCGGCGTAGGCGTGGACCGCAGCACGTTCGACGGTGCGACCAAGGATCCGCGTCCGAGCCCTCCGAAGTCCGAGGCGGAGCCCCGCGACGCCATCGGCCTGAGGACCCTGCTCGCGCCGCCGATGCGGCGCCTCCAGGCGCTTGCTGGCGCTCACCTCGCCGCGGCCGCCGCCTTCTTGGCCGCCGCCGAAGCGGCCGGCGCGGTGGAGGCGAGCTTCTTGAGCTGGGCTTTCGTCAGGTTCTCGGTCCCGACGAGGGTCTCGTTGTCCTCGCCCCGGATGAACGCCTCCACGCGCTGGCGGGCGACGTCGTCGTGGATCTGGACCGGCGGGCTCTTCATGAAGTAGCTCGACGGAGCCACGAGCGTGCCCTTCAGGCCCCGGTCGAGACCGAGCCGCAGGCAGCGGATCGCGTCGGTGATGACACCGGCGCTGTTCGGCGAGTCCCAGACCTCGAGCTTGAGCTCCGCGTTCAGCGGCACGTCGCCGTAGGTCGTGCCCTCCATCCGGATGTAGCACCACTTGCGGTCCTGGAGCCACGGCACGTGGTCGCTCGGGCCGACATGGACGTTGTCCGGGTCCATCTCGTAGTCGAGCATCGAGGTGACCGCGTTCGTCTTGGAGATCTTCTTGGACTCGAGGCGCTCGCGCTCGAGCATGTTCAGGAAGTCCGTGTTGCCGCCGAAGTTCAGCTGGTAGGTCCGGTCGAGCCGAACACCGCGATCCATGAACAGCCGGGTCAGGACCCGGTGGCTGATCGTGGCACCGACCTGGCTCTTGATGTCGTCACCGATGACGGGCAGGCCCTCCTCGGCGAACCGGCGCTGCCAGTAGGGCTCCCGGCCGATGAACACCGGGATCGCGTTGATGAACCCGACGCCGGCCCGGAGGGCCTGCTCGACGTACCACTTCGTCGCCTCTTCCGAGCCGACCGGGAGGTACGACACGACCATGTCGACCTGGCGCTCCTTGAGGATGCCGACGACGTCGGCCGTCGGACCGGGCGCCTTCTCGATGATCTGGCTCAGGTACTTGCCGAGCCCGTCGTGGGTCATCCCGCGCTCGACCTTGACGTCGAGCTTCGGGACCTGCTGGAAGACGAACGTGTTGTTCGGCTTCGTGTAGATCGCCTCGGACAGGTCCTTGCCGACCTTGTTCTTGTCGATGTCGAAGGCCGCGACGAACTCGATGTCGCGGACGTGGTAGCCGCCGAGGTCGACGTGCATCAGGCCCGGGACGGTGTCGGTCGCCTTCGCGTTCTCGTAGTAGTAGCGGCCCTGGACGAGGCTGCTCGCGCAGTTGCCGACGCCGACGATCGCGACGCGGATCTTCTTGCCGGACCGGCGGCCGTTGGTGGCCGCAGCGCCGTTCGTGCCGTTGGTGCTCACGGTTGGTGGTCTCCTCCTGGATTGTCGATCTCTTCCGGCGGCGACTGCCGCATGACGTGAACGATTCGCTGGATGGTGGTGATGGTCGCGAGGATCGTGATGAGGGCGAGCGAGACGGCCAATGCGGGGCGGCCCGCCCACCAGTAGTCGACCGCGCCGTAGACGGTGACCGGCCGGACGATCCCACCGAGGGCGCCCGTCAGGAGCAGACCGACCGTCACGATGACCATGCGGACCTCCCGCGGAGCGATGCCGACGTTGGCCATCTTCGTTCCGGGCGTGAACCCCAGGCTCTCCGACTTGGCGCGCGTGTAGCTGACCATGAACGATGCGGCCATGGCTGCGGCTCCGAGGAGCGTCCCCGCCGAGAAACCGGCGGCCTGCGAGGCGCCGACGATCCCGATGTAGACGACCGCCTCTCCCGCCCGGTCGAACACCGAATCGAGGAATGCACCCAGCCGGCTGACCCGGTTCGTCGCCCGAGCGAGGGCACCGTCGAAGAGGTCGAAGACGCCGCCGAAGATGACGAGCAAGGCAGCGACGACCCAGGCGCCGAACCCGGCCGCCACCGCCGCGGCGACCGAGATCCCGAACCCGATGACCGTCAGCATGTTGGGCGTCAGGCCCAGGCGCCCGAAGGCGAGGGCGATCGGCAGGGCCAGGCCGCGGACGCGGGCGCGGAGAGCCGGGCTGACGAGCGAGCCGATCACGAGGCCGCCCGCTCCGGATCGTTCTTCGTGCCGATCCCGAGGATCGCCGCCTGGCGGCCGGCGAACGCCTGGAACGCCTCGGGCAGGAGACGGCAGAACGTCTCGCGGCCGCTCCGGCGGGTCATGACGAGGCCGGCCGCACGGAGGCGGCCCACGTGCCAGGACACGAGCGGCTGGGACAACCCGACCTGCGAGACGAGCTCCGCCACGGTCGCCTCGCCCGCGGCGAGGCGGCGGACGATGCGCAGGCGATTGACGTCGGCGAGGGCCTTGTGGACGAGGCGCAGCTCACGGAGCTCGTCGGGCTGGAGGACGGCGTTCGCGATCGTGCTGCGGACGTGGGCGCGAGAGGGGCTCAGGAGGGATCTCCGGCGGAGCGACCCGTCGCATCAACGACGGTTTATATCAATGGGGGTTGATCCTAGCCAGATCGGCCGGCCGGTGTCAAGCCCTCCGGGCCGCGGCGCCGGGCGACGATGTTGCGGTGGGCCCCACAGGCAACGGCTGAGCGAGCCGGAACGACCCAAGAAGGCTCGTTCGGTTGTCGTGTGTTGCGGTGCACCCCACATCGGGCGGCGGAAGGCGCGAATCGGCTCGCCTCGCGCTCTGCCGGCCATCGCTTGTGGGGCTGAGAGCAACAGTGACGCACGGCGGGCAAGGAAGGGCGAACCCGGCCGCTGCCTGTACCCTGCCCGGGTGAGTCGCCTGGGTGCCTGGACGCTCCTCGCCGTCTTCGGGATCGGTGTCTTCCTCGCCGGGCTCGAGCTGATGATCACGGCGACCGCCCTGCCGTCGATCCTGCTCGATCTCGCGGTGACCGACCAGCTCGGCAAGCCCGCGTTCTCCGAGCTCCGCCACGCCTCGTGGATCGTCAACGGCTATCTCCTCGCGTACGTCGTCGCGATGCCGCTGGCGGGCCGTCTGGCCGATGTCTGGGGCACAAGACGCCTCTTCCTCGTCGCGCTCGTCGTGTTCATCGCCGGATCGCTCGCCGCGGGCCGCGCTCAGACGATCGACGAACTGATCGCCGGCCGCGTCATCCAGGGCATCGGCGGCGGGATCCTCGTCCCGGTCGGGACCGCGGCCGCGTCGCACCTGTTCGAGGGGCACGACCGGCCGCGAGCGCTCGGGATCATCGGTGCGCTGACGTTCCTCGGGATGGCCGCGGGACCGTTCCTCGGGGCCGCGCTCCTCGGCGGGCTCGACGTCGGCGGAGGGCTGGAGCGGCTCGGCGTGGCGCCCGGGACGGCGCTCCACGATGCCCTGGCGCCCGCCTGGCGCTGGGTCTTCTATATCAATGTCCCGATCGGGTTCGTCGCGTTCTTTGTCGCCTGGGCGGCGTCGCACGGCTGGGAGACGCCGCGCCGGCGGGCGGGGATCGACGTGCCCGGGGCGATCGTCTGGAGCATCGCCCTCGCGGCCGCCCTCGGGGCGACGACCCTGATCGGCGTCACGGACCTCGGCGGGCTGGATCCCCTGCAGGTGGGTGCCGGGCTGGCGGTGCTCGCGGTGTTCGCGACGCTCGTGACGATCATCCGGGGGCTGAGACGGACCGACCCATTCCTCGACCCGCGCCTCTTCCGCAGCGTGTCCTTCTCGTCCGCCGCGCTCGTCTCGCTGCTGACCGGCTTCGCGTTCGCGACCGCGATCATCGGCGGCGCGGTGTTCGTCGACCGCGTCCTCTACGGCGGCCCCGACGACCAGCGGCTGGCCCTCGGTGCCCTCGCCGCGGCCACGGCCCTTGGCGCGCTGATCTCGGGGTTCGCGGTCCGGCTCCTGTCGCTCCGCCTCGTCACGCTCGTGGGGCTCCTCCTGAGCGCCGCCTGCCTGTGGCTGATGTCGCGCTGGACGCCGGCGGTCCGGATCGGCGAGGTCGCGCTGGTCCTCGG
>Ga0070696_100003436_pt1 | contig 10553 bp, 7 predicted proteins | sample KBSK1253metaG_FD_65474 | JGI IMG/M metagenome (GOLD analysis project Ga0070696, IMG submission 65474) | Corn, switchgrass and miscanthus rhizosphere microbial communities from Kellogg Biological Station, Michigan, USA - KBS K1-25-3 metaG | ecosystem: Host-associated > Plants > Roots >... | reverse complement strand
CGAAGTCCCGAGCGATCGCAGGTTCAATGTGGCTCCGGGAATAGCCGCGCCAGTGGGATCCTGGACGATGCCCGTAATGGTGGCCCTGGTACCCTGGGCCCATATAACGCCGGTGATCCCGGCGCAGAACAGAACGATAGCGACAATCCGGCTGAGTGACCTAAACATAAAAAGAGACCTCTCTAGTGTGTTTCACATATATTTCAAAACCCGCCTACATGTCAAGGGTTTTGTTGTATTTGGCGAATTGGCGGCGGCTTCGGCGAGCACGCCGCGTCCAGGGCTTCTGTTTTCTTACGGTAACCGCCATCGGATTTGTTGAGCCGCCAAACGGGCTTTATAATAGTTCAGAGGTTTTTTCGGGATGCGCACTGGTGTGCTCGCTTGCACCTTGATTTTGGCCGCTGGAACGACTTTCGCTGCGCCGGAGGGTCCCGCCAAGAAGCGGGTCGCGGTTTTCGATTTTGCCAACGCCGCGGTCCAGGGGGGAATACAAATGCCCTTCTTAGAATCCAGTCCTCCAAACATAGGTAAGGCTGTTGCGGACATGCTGGTCACAAAGCTGGTGAAGAACGGCCTGGTGACGGTGATCGAGCGTACCGCGCTGGATAAACTGCTGGCGGAACAGAATCTCACCAACAGCGACCGCACCGATCCCACTACGGCCGCAAAACTGGGCAGAATCCTGGGTGTCGACGCCATCATTCTCGGCACCATCACGCATTACGATTTCGAAGACAAGACCACCGGGGGCGGGGGCGGCGGTTTTGGCGGCTTCGGCCGCGGCTCGATGTCCACCAAGCACGACATCAAGGCGAAGGTTCAAATCAGCGCGCGCCTAGTGAGCCCGGATACGGCTGAAGTGGTTACGGTATCGGAAGGAATTGGAGAGACGTTTCGCAAGGGCGTCAAGGTTGATTACCGCGACATGGGCCAGATGGGGGCCATCATGGGGGGCCAAGCCAATAACCCCATCATGAACGAGGTGATGGATAAAGCCATCATCCAGCTGACCTCACAAATCGAGCAGAACATTCCGAAAATTCCCCCGCGCACATTCGTCATTGACGGAGTGGTGGCCGACGCCAACGAATCGGGCCGCCTGGTGCTGAACGTCGGTGCACAGCACGGCGTCAAGATCGGCGACCGCCTGCACGTGCATCGCGCCGGCAAGGAAATCCGCGACCCGGTGAGCGGCAAAGTGCTCCTCCGCGAGGATGTGCTGCTCGGGGAAGCGCTGGTCACCACCGTCAACGACATCTCGTCGATCGCGGCGTACAAGGGGACCGAGGCCGTAAAGGTCGGCGATCTGGTCAGGAACGCTCCGAAGCAATAGAATTCAGTTGGGACGGCATTCGACGACGAATCTGCCGGACGGTTGGCGCGCGGCCGCACGCACTTCGAGTCCCGCCTCACGGGCCAGTTCACGGAACTCGGCGAGCGTGCGATTTTTCCCACCCACCAGGACCATCATCAGTAGCTCAGGCGACGGGTTCTCGTCCGGTCCCACTCCGTTCAGGATTATGACTCGGCCGGACGGAAGCGCCGCTTCGGCACAGCGTCGCAGGATCATCTGTGCCTCGCGATCCGGCCAGTCGCTGAGAATGCTCTTCAGTAAATAGAGGTCGCCTCCGCCGGGCAACGGGTCGAAGAAGCTCTGCCCCACGGCCGTCACTCGATCCGCCACCCCGGCCGCGCGGAACACGTCACCCGACCGGGCCACCGTCCGCGGGAGATCCACGAGTGTGCCGCGAATCTCGGGGCGGGCCCGGAGCACTTCGGCCAACAGCGCTCCCGTGCCGCCGCCAATATCGACCACCGTTCGCACCCACTCCCAGTCCGCCGGATCGATCAGGACCTGCGGATCCGGGACGCCGTGGCCGTCCGGCCCCATGAGCGCGTCAAAGCTGGCGGCAATCTTCGGATTGGCGGCCAGATCCTCCCAGAAATCCCGCCCGAAAGCCTCGCGATAAGCTGGCCTGCCCGTCCGGACGGCTGAGAGCAGAGTTCCCCAGGCATGCGCCATGCGTCCGCCGAAACTCTCGAGATCCAGGCCCAGGCGGGCGCCGTCTTCCAGCAGTCCTCGCGCGGCGTCGTTGACCTCGAAATGGTGAGGCGCGGGTTCTTCGAACAGCCCCTTGCTCACCAGGTGCCGCAGCACTCTTTCGAGCGAATCCGGATCGGCGCCCGCCGCGGCAGCGAGTTTATCGATCTCCGTGTTTCCGGCGACGATGTGGTCGGCAATTCGCAGCGTAGCCACCACGTAGACGCACCACGGCGTAGAGAGATCGCTCAGCGCCCAGAGATCCATCACGCCATGATGACACGCGTTGTTAAAATAGGCGTATCCGAATGTGCAGGAATATCAAAACTCTTTATAACTTCGATCCGCCCGTTACAGCCGAAGAGGTTCGCGCGGCGTCGCTCCAGTTCGTGCGAAAAATCAGCGGTTTTACTAAACCCTCGAAGGCCAACGAAGACACGTTTCTGGCCGCGGTCGATCAAATAGCCGACATCTCGACTCATCTTCTCCGTTCACTCGAAACCAACGCACCGCCCAAGAACCGTGAAGAAGAGGCCGCGAAAGCGAAAGCGCGTGCGGCGGAGAGATTCGGGGGATGAGGCCTGATGCGGGACGCCGGAAGAAACTAATTACTTGAAGGCGCTACAATCTTTCCGAGGTTCCTCTAATGCGAACCGTAGCCCTCCTCGCCGCGCTTTCGAGTGTCGTCCTAGCCCAGTCTGACCGCACTTCTTGTTCGATCCCGCTCGACGTCGAAAGTGAGTACCGGTCACTTCCTTCGATGTCGGACTTGTCCCGCTCCTGGGAGGAACGCTATGCGCCTCGCCGCGCTTTAGCCAAGAAGTATCCCTATGACTGGCCTTTGCAGTTCGCGTTGCAAGTGCCGATTCTGCAGCACTCTGACATGGGCCGGGAGTGGGACCTGGCTATCGAACACTACAGAGCGTTGCCGGATCGCGCCCTGGGAGAGCTGCTGGAAGCTCGCCTGCTTTCGCCGCTCCACCGCAAGAAATCCCGCGAAGTGCTGGATCGTATTCTTAAAGTGGCCGCGGACTCGCCCTGGGCGCATCTCGCAATGCTCGAATGGGCCGCGGACCCCAGGAACGGTGACCGCACCATTGCGCAAAACGAATTTGAAGCCTTTCGGAATTTGTGCCCGGAGGATCGATATGTCTTTCTATATATCGAGAAAGTACATGATCCTGAAAAACTCAAGCGGCAAGTAGCGGCGATGCGCAGAACGATAGAGTCTGCCAAGCAGCGAGGGCTCGAGGAAGAGGACCTGCAGAGGCTGCGCACAGCGTGGACATTGGAGATCATAACCTATGGACGCGACCATGTAGAGGATTACCGGACGGCACTCCGCTCCGACCTCGACTTTCTACGCGACCATCCGATGTGGGATTCCGGTACGTGGGCCTATCTTCTGTCGTTTGGTTACCAACAAATCCTGGAAGACAGCGAGGCCATCAAGTCTCTACCGGACGAGATTCTTGCGCATGCTCCAAAAAGCCGGAACGCCTACGATATCCGGAAAGAGCGTTGGGCAAAGGAGAATCCGCCGCCGAAAGAGTCACCATCCGGACAACCATTCACTGACGAGCATCAAGCCCACGGGGCGCGCTATCTGGCATTTTCGCTGGCATTGCTCAAGGATTTCTGGGGCCAGGACTTTGCAGGTTTTGACGCGGCCCAACTCCTTCCAGGAGATCAAATGCCCGTCGATATGGTAGAGCAGTTGGCCGACTTTGCTCTTTCGAATGCCGAACGATATCCGGACCAGAGCTCCAGTTGGCCGCCCCTTCAAATTCACGTCGCGGAAGCATACGTGAACCGCAAGATCAGACTCGATCGCGTCCCCGCGCTGATCGAAAAAGGTCTCGAGCAGGACGAAAATCAGGAGAAGTACCGGCGGAATAGCGATGCGTTCAAAAACGGCGAGCAGCATGAGGACCCTACCTTGGACGCCAAGGGCCGTGCCCAGGAAATCCTGATCCAACACGCAATGGTGACCGGGCAAAAGGAACGCGCCCGTATGCTGTTGAGCGACTTTCGACGTCAGCTCGACCAATCCCGACCGTCCGACACCCAGGGTAGGCTCGCCAGCAGATGGCGCCGTGACGCTTTTGCGTACCAGATGCTTGCAACCAGAGCCGGCATCGAGGTTCCACTCGACCCCGCGCTATTGACAGCGCCCGCTGAACCAGAACGCCAGCCGGTGGCGCCCTTTGAAGCCAAGGACCTGTCGGGAAAGAAATGGAGCGTGGCCGATCTGCAAGGAAAAGTCACATACGTCAGTATCTGGAGGACCGGGTGCGGTGGCATCTGCCGAGCCGGATTGGCGGGCGTTCAGCAGTTGCATGAACGCTGGAAGGACCGGAACGACCGTGCCGTACTGACCATCTCTGTGGACCAAAACGTCGCCACGACCGAAGAGTTCATGAAACAGAACGAATATTCATTTCCTATGATCTACGGGGAGGAGGTTGCCGAAAAATTCTCGCCGGGCGCTGGATGGCCCATGGCGTGGCTAATCGATCTGCAGGGACGCCGTACCCATCGGCGCTCGCCCCGCGCTTCGGACGCAACCATTCCCAGGATCGAGGAGATGGCGGACAAAATCGCTGTCCCGCAGTAGCCGCGAACCACGCGGCGTATACTGAATGACTGTCCCGGGGGCCGAGCCTATGTCTTACGTCGATTGCAGAGTACCTTTCGAAGCGAAATGCGTCGTCCGCCGGCGCCGCCTGATCCTGAATGGCATGGCATCGGTCGCCATCGCCTGCATGGTCTCGGCAATCCCGCTCTACGGCGATCCCGCCGATTTCCTGGTTTTCAACAATAAAGCGAGCTACACCGGCGTCGTTCTGCAGCAAGGAAGAGTCCAGACCGATGCCGACTGGAACGAACAAGCGGAAGTGGAGATCCAGCAGGGCCAGGTCTTCGGCATATTCTCATACGACTTCGATCCTGCCGCCGTTCTGCCGGTCGTGGGTTCCGGAATTGTGAGCGGTCTCGCGGTGGGCGCGGAGCCGGACGGAGCCTTCCACGGCGACCAGGGGATTTCGCTGGTGGTGAAACCTGGACTGGCCATCGATACTTTTGGCAGGGAGATCGTCTACGGGCCATTCGATGGCGAAGCTACCAGCGATATTTTTCGCCTGATCGTGGAATGCCCGAACGAGCCGTGCATCTTTACAGGTAACGCGACAGACCTGAAACCGCATGGCGGCGCCTTATTTTTGGGAATCGTCGCGCCACCGGGCTTGCGGTTTACACGAGTGACTCTGGATGCCGTGACGCCAAGAGATGACTCAGGCGAACCCATCGGCGTTGTTCCGAATTGGCAAGTGTCCGCAATTACTTTCTCGGCCGTACCTGAGCCCTCCACCATGGTCCTGCTGGCCCTCGGATTTTGTTGTCTGGCGCCAAAACTGCGGGCGACGATCCGCTGACAGCGAGTAGGGTTCCTGCCGCGCTGGACCGCCCATCATCATTGAGCCATGTCACGGCGTCGCGCTTGACCAAACGTGCGGGTGGCCGATATCGTTGTTCGAGATTGCTTTGCATGCAGGGGACCTTGTTCAGAGTGCGCGTGACAGCACTCCTGGTATTGTTCGCGGCCGCAGCCACGGCCCAAGATGTGCAGGAATTATCGCCGCCATCTCCGGCAAATCTCCTCGAGACCTTGCCGGTGGATGCCCAGCGACGATCGACTCTTCAGGAAGCCATCGGAAAACGTCAGTACGCCGCCGCGGAAAATCTGCTCGCCGAAGAAGCGACGAAGCACCCCGGCTCACAGGCGCTTCTGGTGGCTCTCGCGAATGTTCTTTTCCTGGATGGTAAGCAGTTGAACACCGCGGTGGTGCTCAAGAAGGCGGAACTGCTTGGCCCACTCGATGAACGAAGCCGGTTTCTCCTCGCCTTATCGTATATCTCGCTGGGAAAAAAGAATCTGGCGATCCCGGAGCTCGAAAAGCTTGAGCAATCGAATCCGTCGAATGCCGTGTACCCGTACTGGCTTTCGCGTCTCACCTATCGCAAAACGGACCTGCAGCAGGCGCTTTCCTATGCGCGGAAAGCCGTCAGCCTTGATCCCGCTTTCGTGAAGGCCCACGACCAGCTCGGCCTCTGCTATGCAGGCCTTGGCCAGAACGCCGCCGCGATTCGCGCCTATAACGACGCCATCCGGCTGAACCGCGAGCAGTCCCTGCACTGGCCTTGGCCGGCTATGAATCTGGGGACTCTGTACCTGCGGCTGGAGCGGCTGGACGAAGCTGAAGCCGCGCTGCGCGAGTCGCTCGCCGTCGAGCCGCGATTTCCCGTCGCGCATCTGCGGCTGGGCAGCGTGCTGGAGAAGAAGGACCGACTGGACGAAGCCGTTCGAGAACTGAAGGAAACTGCGGCCCTCGATCCAACTTATCCGGAACCTCACTATGCATTAGCCAGGATCTTCAAGCGGCAGCAGGACACGAAGTCCGCGCAACAGGAATTGATGCTGTTCGAAAACCTCCGGAAAGTGGATAAACAAAAAGGAATCACGCGCCCCGATTAACGTATCGGAGCGCCTTCGCGCAATTCATCGGTGGCACGGCGGATAACCATATCACCGGGCAGCAAGCCGCCGATTACCTCGATCAAGTCATCGGCAGCGGCGCCTTTTTTTACGTCCACCCACTCCGCGCTGCCGTTCCGATTCCGGATCACAAAGGTGCGCTCGGTGGTCGTGACCACACTCGTTTTGGGAACGAAAAGTGCCGGATGCGATCTGCGGACGGGCCATTTGAGCGTGGGATACATGCCCGGCGACAGCGAGCCGTTGCGATTCGCAACATCCAGTTCAACTGCCATGGTGCGGGTTTTCGGATCGAGAGTGTGAGACACGCGCGCGACCGTGCCCGAAAATGCGCGCTCCGGGAACGCGGGAACGCGGAACGGCACCCTGGCACCGGCAACGATGCCGCTGATACTTTCCTCGGGAACCGCGACAATCAGACGCAAGCGGGAAACCTGCTGGATAATAAGGAGTACCGAGTCCGCGCCTGGACCGACGAGCGCGCCGGGATGCACCAGACGCTCCGTTACGACACCGTCAAACGGCGCGGTGATCTTCAGGTAAGCTTCCAGATCCTTCTGCGCGCGCAGAAACGCTTCAGCCGCGCGGCTGGCCTGCTGGCGGGAATGAACCAGGGCTTGCGCCGCTTCCACCAGCTTTTCCGACTGAATGAGCTCGTTACCGGCAATGGCTCCGGGCGTTTCCGCTGCTTTTTTCAGGCGCTGATGAGTACTCTGAACGCCGGCGAGCTGGGCTTGCGCTTGCAGCCGGTCGGATTCGGCGGCCTGCACCTTCCATTCCGCTTCTGCAATCCGGGCCTTCATTTCAGGCGCACTCAAGTCGGCAAGAAGCTGTCCCCGTTTGACAATACTTCCGCGGTCAACCAGGACACGTTCGACGTAGCCTGGCACCTTTGCGTGTAACGCAACACTCAGGAATGGCTGAAACTCGCCGGGCAACTCAATGGTTCGCGATACGGATTTGGAAACCACTGGCGCGAGATCGCTCGACTGCGGCCACAGAAGACATGTGAATGACAGGACCAGGACCATCAGCAAGAGAACGGTTTTACGCTGCGTCATAATATCGGCTCGCCGGATCCATCGGATTGAGCGATGGAGAAGTCAGGGACGCCCTGCGCTGGAGAATCGCGTAAATGGAAGGCAGAATACTCAGCGTAGTAAAGGTAGCCGCGATCAACCCGCCGATGACCGCGCGGCCGAGAGGCGCCGACTGCGATCCGCCTTCGCCGAACCCGATGGCCATCGGCACCATCCCGAAGATCATCGCGGCCGCGGTCATCAGGATCGCGCGCAAGCGGCCGCCGGCGCCCTCGCGAGTAGCTTCGAGTAGCGGCATACCTTCGTGCCTGGAACGCTCGGCGAACGTCACTAGTAATATCGAGTTCGCAACGGCGATCCCGATGGCCATGATCGCGCCCATAAACGATTGAACATTCAGCGTCGTGCCCGTAATGAGGAGCATGACGAGAACACCGCATAGCACCGCGGGAATGGTCAGAATGATGGCGAGCGCCAGCCGCATCGACTGGAAATTCGCCGCCAGCAGCAGGAAAATCACGAGAACCGCGAGCAGCAGGCCGATTCGCAAGCCGGAAATCGTTTGCTCGAGCGGCGGAATCTGGCCTCGAAATCTTACGGTGACGCCTCTCGGCGGCGTTCCCGCGCCGGCCAGAACCTCATTCAGCTTCTGAGCCGCTTCGCCGAGCGTCACGCCGCTGAGGTTGGCGGTGAGGCTGACGACGCGCTGCCCGTTATAGCGTTCGATCAATCCGGGCATGGTGCCGAGCTTAAGGCCCGCAACGTCGGTAAGCCGCGGTTCGGAGCGGCCGCTCTGCATTACGGGGACGTTACCCAATTCATCGACCCCCTGGAGCCGGTTCTGCGGGAGTTGCACCTGGATCTGGAACGCATTACCGGAATTCGGGTCCCGCCAGTAATTGGGCTGTGTAAACCGCGATGATGACGTGGCCGGCACCACGGATCGAATCACGTCGGACATGGTCAATCCGAACTGGCCGGCGCGATCGCGGTCGATCGTGATATCGAGCGTCGGATAGTCGACCGCCTGGGCGAATTGCAGATCGCGAAGGAACCGCAGAGTCGCCATCCGGGCGCGCACTTTTTCCGCGTAGGCGTAATTATCCTGCAGGTTGATTCCCTGCACGGCAACCTCGATGGGAGTTGGCGATCCGAAGCTCATGACCTGGCTGACGATGTCGCCGGCTTCGAAGGAGATTTGTGCGCCGGGCAATTCACCACGCAGGCGGTCCCGCAGTTTTTCGCGCAAACCTTCGCCTCTTTGTGCGCCGGATTTGAGCGCATCCGTTTTGAGCGCCACCTGGATCACGGCTTCCTGGGGTCCGCTGGTAAACAGGTGGATCAGATTCACGGGATAACTGGACGGCACGACTCCTACGAAGTCGCTGGTGATACCTATATTGTTCGCGCCAATTTCGCGCCGGATGACGTCGAGCGCACCGAGGACAATGCGTTCAGTTTCTTCGATTCGCGTTCCGGTCGGAGCACGCAGACGGATACGGAAAACCGGCGCGTTCGCTTCCGGAAAGATCTCGGTGCCCATGCGCGGCAGAAGAATGACGACCAGTCCGATCGAGGCCACCAGATATCCCAACACCAGCGGCCAGCGAAATCGCAGCACGAAGCCCAGATAGCGATTGTAAAAGGAGCGAAGACGTCCGAAAAATCCTTCGCGCTCTTCGCCCCGATGCGCTTCCTTCATGAGCCAGGTGGAAAAGACTGGGACGAGCGTGCTCGAAAGAACGTAAGACGCGATCATCGCGAATCCAACGGCCAGCGATAAAGGAACGAAAAGCTGGCGGCTCACTCCGATCATGAAAAACGATGGAACGAAGACGGCCAGAATGCACAGCATCGAAAGCAGCCTCGCGACGGCCGTACGGCTGGAGGCTTCAAGGACTGCGCGCGCCCGCGACACGCCCGGCAGCATCTGCGTGTGAATATTTTCAATCGACACGGTGGCCTCATCGACCAGAACGCCGACAGCCAGCGCCAGGCCGCCGAGCGTCATGATGTTGATGGTCTGACCCGTCGCCCAGAGCAGAATCACGGCGCTCAGCAGAGCGAACGGAATCGTCAGAACAACGATGAGCGCGCTGCGCCAATCGCGAAGGAAGAGCAGAACCATCAGCCCGGTCAGAGCGGCTCCGAGCAGCCCTTCGATGACGAGGCCTCGGATGGAATTGGTCACGTAGGGCGATTGGTCGAACTCGAGCCGCACATCGACATCGTCGGGGACTGCTTTTTTGAAATCCGGAATAGCCGCCTTCACGGCATTGATAACAGCCAGAGTCGAAGCGTCGGCGCGCTTGGTAACCGGGATATAGACGGTGCGCCTTCCGTTGACGTGCGCATAGGCGGTAACGATATCGGTGCCGTTTTCGATCGTTCCGATGTCGCCGAGATGAACCGTCGTACCGGATCGGGGCCGGATCGGAGTACTGAGCAGCTCGGCAAGATTGCCGCCCAGAGCGGCGTTCGTCCGGGCGATGCGGTTGATCTTGCCGGTCCACATATTACCCGACGGCATGACCAGGCTGGCTCTACTGACGGCGGTGATGGCCTCGTCGGGCGAGATTTGATACTGCTGGAGCTTATCCGGGTCGAGCGTGATGACGATCGTTCTCTGATTTCCGCCAAACGGAGGCGGAGCCGAGACGCCGGGGAGTGTTGCGAACAACGGCCGCACGCGATTCAGCGCGATGTCCTGCATCTCGCCTTGCGTGCGGGTAGGACTGCTGAAAATCAACTGGCCGACCGCAACGCTTCCCGCATCAAATCGCGTGATAAACGGCGGAACGGTGCCGGGCGGCATGAAGGCGCGGGCGCGGTTCGCATATCCGATGGTCTCCGACAACGCCTGGCTCATGTTGGTGTCGGGGTGAAACACCAGTTTCATAAGCGCGGCGCCCTG